>Ga0163200_1000169_pt1 | contig 30958 bp, 27 predicted proteins | sample PL_2010_200m_FD_113535 | JGI IMG/M metagenome (GOLD analysis project Ga0163200, IMG submission 113535) | Freshwater microbial communities from Powell Lake, British Columbia, Canada to study Microbial Dark Matter (Phase II) - PL_2010_200m | ecosystem: Environmental > Aquatic > Freshwater > Lake ... | reverse complement strand
CAATCCGTTATTCTACACGTCGCTCGTTTTGGCAATCCTTCTGGGATTCCAGACCTACAGTTTGGTCTTCTCCGCCTATACTCCTCCCGCCGGCGCGCCTCCGACCGCCGGAAACGTGGCCCAACCATTGGACTCGGGTCCATCTCTACAGGCTAAGTCCGGCGCTCTGACTATCAATGGATCCTTGATTGCCGGTACCGATTTGACTGTGGGTCAAACTGGAGCGGCCAATGTCATAGTTAATCCAAATGGCCAATTGATTACCTTTAAGAATTCCTCTAACGATTTCGGAAATATTTTTTACTCCGGCGGAAAGATAACGATAGGTTCATACGCCGCATCGAGCCTCTCATTTGACCCAACCAACAAAGTGATTTCATTTGATGACCCCTTTAACCACGCGAGCATTTATTATACTGCCGCGGGATTGGCGTATAAAAATAAAGATGGAGTTGAACATCTGATTGGTACGGGTACCGGCGGTGCCGTTGGCTGGTCAAGGAATACGGCCATGAGTGCGGTTTACCCGACTACGCTGGGTGACAGCGTTTATGTTGGCGATCCGGCAGGCGGATTGACCCTGGGGAAAATTCGTTCCCTGTCTCCCCAAACGAATTCTCCGGTTGCGCATTTGGTCATGGCGGTAAACCAGGGTTCGTGGTGGCAGATCGGAACGACCGTCAATACGAGCGGCAACTCCAGTAATCTTTTCATCTCCACGGGCGTTACGGCCGACCTCAAGCGCCAGCTTACGATTGATTCGAGCGGCAATCTCACGGCAGCCGGTACGATACAGAGTACGGCGGGCGGTTTCAAATTTCCCGACAATACGATTCAAACAACGGCTGGCTCCATTGTTAATCTGTCTAAGGAATACACTGTTTCTGGTATAAATTCCCAAAGTGGTCCTCGATCCAGCCAAATAGATTTAATACCCGCCAGTAACGGCTTTTGCTTCATTACGGGTGTCAGTGGTGACTTTGAGGGGACTGGTGAATCTGTCAAAATAGTAAGTGGAACTAGCCGGGAGCCGGGACATACCAGTGGTCTTTATTGGCAGCTTGTGTTAACTTCTGGGCGTCCACCTTATACGAATCAAGAGTTGTCGGCTTCTGCTAGGTGCGCGGGGGCGATCGACCCCAGCCAGCTGCAAGGCGCGCTCACCCCAACTCCAACTTGGCAGGACGTAACAGTAGGGGCTGGGCAGTTGGATGAGAGTTGTGTTAGTTGGCTTCAGCGTATCGGCCAGCTTGGTACGAAGCGGAGGGTTTTGTGGCCAAGTGGGGCCACTTACGATGACAAGTGCACTACAGTAGGAAGAGCCGATGGTGTTTATGGTCAAAGCTCTGATACGGCCTCCAGCCGATCGGGGCAGCCGATCTCCAGTGTGCCTGCAGATACGCTAAATTACGTCGGGACAGCCCCCGGAGCAAAGACCCAGACGTTGAGATAATCTCCACATCTTTAAAAACCACCCCTCAGCAAGCCCGGGGCGGTTTTTGTTTCTGGGGTTTGCCCGGTGCTACAACCGCACTAAATTAAGCCGCTGAATCACAAATGTAGTAATTCTGGGCCAGAAGGCAAATTGATTGTTGTAGTGCTGTTGTAGCACCGGGTTTGCTATAATAATTACTGATGATGAAAAAGGTATTACTTCTCGCGGGGTTGGCGGTATTTTTGGGAAGCGGAGTTTCCATTCTGGTCCGCGCCCAAACCTCCGCTCCTTCGAATTTTACCGCTCAGTCCCCATCGGCTTGTGCCGTGAACCTTTCTTGGAGTCAAGCCCAGCCGGCTCAAGGTACCTTTCGTTTGGTGAGAAAAATCTCTCCGGGTGGCAGTCAGGAATTCGATCTGCCGGCAATTACACCGAACGGAAACGATTATTCCTGTACCGATAACGGTTTCACCCAAAATGTGGCAGCGGGCGGCGGTTGCGGAAATCCTGTTTGGAGCGGTTACGATCCCAACATCACTGTTTTCTATCAGATAAAATTTTGCCCGGCAGGCGACGTCTGTTCCTCAGCCGTTCCGTCCTCAGCTATAAACATTTCCACGATTGCTCTTCCTGCTGCGCCTAAGAGCCCCTTGTCTCCGAGTTCCCAGCCCGCTTCTTGGCAGCCGCAGGGAACTCTCGCATACGCTAAAACGTATGGCAATGGTTCGCAGATAACTCTGAATTTTCAGAATGACCCCAGTCAGCCGCTTTCGAGCAAGTTCAAAAGTTACGGCGGATTCATAATTGACCGCAGTTCAACGGGCGGCAACAGTGATGCGGGTTTTCCGAAGTTCGTGCCGGCAGTCTCGGCACCCATCACGGACCTTGGCGGCGGTAAATTCTCCTTCTCATATTCCGATAACGTGAACACGGGCACTTCATATACCTACGCCGTGAAGCTTTATGAGAGCGACCAATACTGCAAGCCGAGTTCCAATGCCAACCAGATAGCAATCTCACCCCTGCTTTCAGCGACCGTGCCTACGACCCCGACGAAATTTAGCGCGGTATCGTCGATAACCAATCAAGGCATCTCCGTGAGTCTTTCTTGGGATAAGCCGTCGGGAACGAATAAATTCTGGGTCCTGCGTTCCAACGATCCGACATTCCCAGAGGGCAGGTCCGGGACGAATACTATTGCAGCCGGTATTCCCGATCCTCAATTGATTGATAAATCTAATCTCGCTTCTTTCACAACTTATTATTACCGCGTGGCGGCTTGCAGCGACCCGGTTGGTGGCTGCTCCGACTTCGCGAGTGCCCAAGTTACGACCGGAGCGATAATTTCGAATCCAATCGCTTCCATTCAGTCCGCGGGAACGACGAGTGCAAGCGTACTCATAAGCTGGGACAGCGAGGGCAACTTTACGAAGATATGGGTAGAGCGCACGGACACCGCGACACCTGGTTCCGCGCCCACCGTCATCAATTGCGTCAATAACGGATTGAATAACTACTGCGTTGACTCGAACGCCCTTTTGGGCAAGGTTTATTCGTATCAGGTGAAAGGGCAAAGCGTGTCGCCCGTTAAAAATCCAGCTCCCGTCACGATTAGTTTGAACGTAACGGCAATAAAGGGCTGGGCCTTCGGATTCACATCCGCAGCGAATAATACCGCGAGGGGCATCGGCTGGATTCGGTTATCCAACGATTCCTCCTCAACCGTTTGGGGAAGTACCACTTTGGTTGATGATAAAACGGTCAGCGGTGTTTCATACGGCGTCTTTATGGATAATGAGAACGGAGTCCTTTCCGGTTATGCCTGGAGCGGGAATGGCTATGGCTGGTTCGGGTTCAGTTTATCCGCAAGTGATTTGATGGGTTGTCCCGATGCTCAAGCCAGACAAGGGACAGGCGATACTTGCCAAGGGAAGGTGGATCTTGCGACCGGAAAAGTAGACGGCTGGGCGAAGTTTACATCCGCAGACGGCACGAAGGGCGCTTGGGACGGTTGGGTGAGTTTGCGTGGGGACAAATACGGAATTTGTTACGGAGATGCAATGAAAGATGATGGCACGACTTGCATAGGGAATGGCTCCATAAATCACATTCTCTCCGGCTGGGCGTGGGGGAGCGACGTGGGCGGATGGATAAACTTCGGAACCATGATACCTCCGATATTGGAAAAGGCCACATCAACACCCGACGGGACTTCCGTGATTTTAAACTGGTCTAACGGAATGAATTATTCCAAGGTAGAGATTTGGATGAGCAATTCGAGTGACCCGAATTGTGAAAATCCAATGTCCAGTCAATGTAAATATATAGATTCTGGCAAGAGTTTGGATCCCAGTGCTTTTCAAAAATCAATCAACGGTTTCGACAAAAATGCCACCATTAACGGTCTTAAGCCAGGTACTACATACGGTTTCTTTATTCGTGCCCGTCCCTAAAAGAAAGATAGAAAGGGATATTCAAAAACCGCTTATAAAATCAGCGGTTTTTTGGTCGTTGGCTTGACAAAAATACGCCCGTTTCTTCTAATATTGACTTCCTAAAATCTTAGTGGTATAATGCAATTATTAGTTAAGAGTGTACGTTAACTTACGAATAAAACCGAAACGAACGAAACGAAAATAAAGAGGAGGAAGTATGAAACGGAATTGGATGTTTGTAGCGATGTTCGTCATCGCGACTGCGTCCATTCCGGAAGGGATGGCGCAGGTTCAAGGTAGTGGACCGGAGTTGGCGTTACCAACCTGGTCCTATATTTGGACTGATAGCACGGCCCAGAATAATTTCCGCTGTCTCGCTGTAAAAGGTGGAAAGATATTCGGAGGAACCAATAACAGAAATCTTCAGGTGACTTCGGATATGGGAAGAACTTGGTACGAGAAAGGTCCCAAGAACGGATTAAATATTCCGTTCGGGAGAGTAGATGCTCTCCTTGTTCTGCCGTCCGGAAGTGTCCTTCTGTGTGCCGACAACGGCGTCTACAAATCTACCGACGACGGAGAAAATTGGTACAGGGTAACCGATGGCGGCTATGCTCTCTTAAGAACCAGGAGTGGTATTATCTTTTGCGGTAAGGGAGGAGATGGGATTTATGAATCCACTAATGATGGTGAGACTTGGGTAATGGCGGCGGACAGCGTTTTGTCCCCCACTTCTTATTTCACCGGCTTTGTCGAAACGCGAGGAGGAGTCCTTCTTGCAGTCACGCAGAGCTATAAGGTAGCCGACGGTGTTCTCAGGTCAACCGATGGCGGAAAGACCTGGACTCAATCGAATAAGGGCCTTTCCGAAACCAACTTCGTGTCCATCGCGTCTGACCCAAGAAGTTCACCGGAGAAGATCTTTGCCGCAGGATACTCAAATGGAGTGTTCGTCACAGAGGACGGGGGACTTAATTGGTTTCCCGTTGCCGAACTCCCGGAGAAATACGGCGGAGCGGTATTCTCGACTTCCCAGGCATTCTATTTTGGATTCTGTGTTTGGAATAGAGAAGCTGTTTACCAGTTAGTTAGCTCTGCCTACAGGCCATCGAACTTTCCTTTAGGTTTCATGGTCCTGTCCGGCTGTCAGTATGATGACCGGCATGATTTGGTCGGAACGCACAACGGTATTCTCCTGGCCACCTATCCGCAAGTTACGTCCGTGGAGAAGCAGGTACCGACGTCGTTCTCTCTCTCGCAGAACTATCCGAATCCCTTCAATCCGTCGACGACGATTAAATTCTCGCTTCCGACCCGAACGACTGTGAACCTTAAGGTTTACAATACGATTGGTCAGATTGTGGAAACGCTCGTTTCTTCGGAGATGGAATCCGGAACGCATCAGATTATCTGGAACGCAGGAAACATGCCAAGCGGTATGTATTTCTATCAACTGAAAGCCAACACTTTCGTTGAGACGAAACGCATGCTTCTGGTGAAGTAGCTTTATATTTACGGAGCCAATACGATTCGTCGTGTTGGCTCTTGTTCTTTTCCGGAGGCGATTTCACAGACCAAAAAGTCCCCAAATTCCCCGGAATCCTGGGGTTTTTATATCTTTGGTTTTGCTATAATAAATGAAGATGAAAATGGGTCCGGCTAAGAGTTTATTGCTACTCGCGTTTCTCGCGGCCGTGTTTTTGGCCGTCGGGATTTCCTTTGCCCAGACCTCGCAGCCGGTCTGCACCTCCGACCACTGCGATTCCAACATCGTGACCGTAACCACGCAGTCCGGTACTGGCAATGGCTTGATAAATTTGAGGACCTATGTTGGAAACCAATTGGTAACTAGTGGTCCCTGTACCGCAAGCATAACATCGGATAGTGGCTCGGGCGACACGGGCAGTTGCGTCAGATTGAATGTTTCCAAGGCCCCCGGTACCTATCATGCGTTTTGGCTTGGTTCGTATCCGAATGGCGCCGACCCGGCCAAGCCCCCGATTTACGACCCGGCGTCCGTGACACTTTTAGCTGGAGAGACGCAGGATCTTTATATTTATTTCGCTAAAGCTGGCGTCAATACCGGAACGATAAATGTAAAAACCAAAGTTAAAGGAATTTTTCTAACGGATCCCAGTAGCCAAAACGGAACTTGCCAGGTGGATGTCTTACCGGGATATAGCGCCGGTCCCTGTATAAGAACCATATCGAACGCCAGTCCCGGAACTTACTCCTTGAGTAATCTCACTGGTTTGCCCACCGGTGCGACTTCGGCGCAAACCCCGATCCTCTCTTCATCTCAGGTTCTCTCGGCCGGAGGCTCGATAGATCTTGTCATTGATTTTCCGGCGCCGGCCGCCGCCTACACTCTTTCATGCGCCGCCAAGGACGATAAATCCATATCGGTTCTGTGGTCCGGCAATATTCCGACCTCGCACACTATTCAGCTTTACGGGGCGAATTCCACGATAACGACTCCGGTATCGTCGGGCTCCATATACGGGCCGGTAAACGGGCCGGGCAATTACTCTTTTATTGACGGCAACTTGGCTCCGGGGGCTCACCGCTGGTATGCCATGAAGACCACCGATAATTTGGGCGCCGTCACCTGGAGCAATGTAGTCGACTGTAAACCCTCCGTCACCGTTGCTCCTTTCGCGGATGTGCCCACCGACCTGCATGTTGATGGATGGGATAGAAATTCGATCAATGTTACCTGGATGGATAACGTCACGACCAATCGGGCGCATCACTTCGAAGTCCAGCGAATAAATGCAACGCCGCTAAGAAGCACGAATTTCATCGGCGTCTCGAGAAGCTCGGCGGCGGTTTCATTCTCGTGGAAGAATTCGACCGGCTATGTCTTATATAATTCCGTTTTGGAACGGAGTACTTCCACAAACTCCATTACCCGCTTCTCAAAAAGCGATATTTCGATGGTGTCACTGCCACCGATTCAGGAGTATGACCCATTTATCAGCGGGAATCTTGCGGGAAATCCGGTGAGTTTTTCCTACACTGATTCTGGGGTGGGAGAAGCGACCGTTTATTACTACCAGTTGAAGGCCTGCTTCCCCGATTCCGTGACGAGTTTCTATACCCCAGCCAAGGCCGGCGGAACCGTGAACCCAAAGCCGGATAGGGCCTGTAGTGGATACGTTCCGGGAGGAACGAGTGCCCTCGCGACGACGACCCTGCCCAACACGCCCTCCAATCTTGTGGTAACGTCAACATCACCCTCGGCAATCGCAGTAAGCTGGAAAGATAATTCCGCGAAGGAGGAAGGTTTCTATATTTACCGGAATGGCGCCTATATAGCAACGGTAAATGCGTCTGCCGGCACCGGGGTGGCGCTGTCCTACAATGATACGGGACTGAGCAGCGGGACCAGTTATACCTATACGGTAAAATCATTCTTTACGGATCCCCTGACCGGCATGAGGTTACTTTCGAACACTTCGAATTCCGCGACCGCAATTACATGGGTGACGCTTACCGTTTCAAATTCTCCGACTTCGGGAGGTTCGGTATCGGGAACCGGCATTAATTGCGGCGCTACGTGTTCGAAAGTATTCAAGGTGGGCGGTTCGGTGACGCTTACCGCGAGTCCGGCCGCCTCATACGATTTTTCGGGCTGGACGGGTGACTTCTGCTCCGGCGCAACGGGCGTCACTTGTGCTTTCACTATAAATAGAGACACCTCGATCGGAGCCGTCTTCACATATATTCCGCCTGATTTATGTCCGAATGTCACGGGAGTGCAAACGACAACTCCGTGCGCGGACGTTACCTGTACCACTTCGGGAGAAACCTGGAACGTGTCGACCCAGACCTGTACCCCGGCCCCGACTGATCTGTGCCTGAATGTGAATGGAATACAAACAACAACTCCATGTGCGGACACCCTTTGTGTCGCCCCAACTACCTGGAACGTGTCAACTCAAACCTGTGTTAGACCGCCATTGGGAGATTATTCGGGTGATGTAAACGGTGATGGATTTATTACCTGTGCCGATGTGAATATGATTAACCAGTTTGTTACTAACGGCAATACTGGCCTCTCTCCTACCCAGCAAAAATGGGCCGACGTGAGCGGGAATGGAACCGTTTCCGCTTACGATGTCGCACTCCTAACGCAGAGATATAATCTTTCATGCCCGGGCGCTTTCTTGGCACCGACCGATGCGGTAGTTGCCAGTCTTTCCGGCGCGGTAGGTGTTGCGAAAGATACGATTTCAGGATGGTGGAGTGATTTGGTTTCAACCCTGAAGAGCGGCTGGAACGCCGTAGCGGGAATTTTCAACAGTATCGGGGTGAACAAGGCCGAAGCCGTGGCTGAAAACGTCTACAATAATTACTTCGGTTTGAAAAAACTCTCGGCTGACATGACCTCCCATTTGTACGATATTGGACTTGTAGAGGACTCCGTCTATATATACCGCGTCCGGGTGGTCTATGATGACGGCGGGCCTACGGCGACGAGTAACTGGTCCGTGAAAGCCGCCGGAAAAACGCTTGGCGCCACCGCGCCTCCTCCGGATGATGGCAGCGCTCCGGTCATCTATAGCGGATTGACGGCAAGCGGCCAAGTCACTAAACCATTCTCCTATAGTATTAAGGCCAGTAATATCCCAACGAGCTATGGCGCTTCCGGATTGCCCGCGGGTCTCAGAGTTGATGCTTCAACGGGAGTAATTACGGGGACGCCATCGGTACCGACTAGCGGTTCCAATGTCACTATCAGCGCCTCGAATGCCAATGGTACAGGCAGCAAGACGCTCGTGATAACCATCTTCGGAGACGGTGGCTGCTCCGGCAGCGGTTGTTGTGTCGGTGGCGACTGTGGAGGCGGAGGCGGCGGCGGCATATGCGTGGGCAACAATCTTTGCGACAAATCGATGCCGAGCACGCAAGTTACGGACGGCACCGGGCTTCTATTGGAACAGAGCGAGGTTCAATGCAGGGTGAATGCCGATTGCGCCGATGTCGGAAGATACAGCAAGACATTCCAGGAACAATAAAGAGATTCTCGCGCGCTAAGCCCTCGCCGCGGCGAGGGCTGTTATTTTCCCCGCGCCCGCCGATTTCAGAACGCGGACCGCTTCCCGCATCGTGGCGCCGGAGGTGAAGACGTCATCCACGAGAAATATATCTTTGCCGGAAATCAACTCGGGTTTTAGGACGCCAAAACAATTGCGGACGTTTTCTTCTCTCCCCTCGCGGCCTTTCCTCTTAGTTTGGGACAGCGTGGGCTTTATTCTCACCAATACGCCGGTGAGAATCGGGATTTCGCGCAGAATTTCCGACTTTCCTTTGAGAAGTTCCGCAAGCACGAGCGCCTGATTGAAGCCGCGCTCCCTTTCTCTCCTCGGGTGGAGTGGGATGGGGAGGATTATGTAATTTGAAATTTCAAGTTCAAAATTTGAGATTGAAGCCGATAGATACTCGGCCAGAACGGAAGCGAGGGGTTCGGCAGCCGCCATCAATTTTCCGTATTTGAGCGTATGGATAAGCTCCCGCGCGACTGGATTAGAGTAATTGAAAGGAGAGGCCAAAACGAATTGATTTTCCGGATGACAGGTCTTTCTGCCTTCGGGAAGTCGCCGAAAGCAGGTTGGGCACAGGAATCCCGGCATAAAATCCATTTTTCGCGAGCAGGCTTTGCACAAATGCCTGGATTTCTCTTCGCCTTTTTTCAGATAACTTTTACAGCCAAAGCAGACCGGCGGGAAGATGATATCGAGCAGATATTGTGTTAAAATCACGATGATAGAACTCGTCCCGTTAGAGACATCAAGTTAAAATAAATTATGTTTTTTAATATTCTAGCAAGGTCGCGAAAACAGGGTCAAATCTACACATCACGGATGCACTTTCTGAGTGCATCCTGTCTCTAACGGGATGAAATTCACCAAAATTATCTTCGACTTTTTCCGGGATATCGGCAACTTTATGAAAAGCCGTTCGGTCTTGGGCGTCGATATCGGAACCACTTCTATAAAAATAGCAGAATTGGCCAAGGAAAAGGAGATCGCCAAGCTCGTTAACTACGGCGTTTTGGAAACGAAGGAATATCTGATCCATCCCAACCGTATCATCCAATCCAGTTCGCTTAGGATCTCCGAAAAAGAAACGGCGGAAATGCTCAAGATATTGCTCGGGGAGATGAAAACGAAATCAAGGATAGCGATCGGCTCAATACCGGCCTTCGCGGCTTTCACGACTGTTCTTGAAATGCCGGTCATGTCGCCCAATGAAACCAAAAAAGCGATTGATTTTCAAGCGCCCCAGTATATTCCACTTCCGATAAAAGAAGTGGCGGTGGATTGGCTGAAGATTGGGGAGTACGACACGGAACAGCGCCAGCGTTATCAGCGGGTTCTCTTAATAGGCATCCCGAATGAGATAATCGGCAAGTACAAATTCGTTTTCAAAGAAGCCGGACTGAATCTTGTCGCTTTGGAACTGGACGGTCTTGCGATGTTGCGTTCGCTTTTGGGCGATGAAGCGGGCTCCACGCTTCTTGTCGACTTGGGTTCCGAGATAAGCAGTCTCTTTTTAATGAACGGCGAAAATATTCTTTATACCGGCCAGACCGACTACGGCGGCGTCTATCTAACCCAGGCCATCGCCCACAGTTTGGGCGTGAGCGCGATCCGGGCCGAGGAATTGAAAAAGCGGCGGGGACTTTTGGCCGGCGGGGCTGAATCGGAGTTATCAACATTAACCCAGCCGTTTTTAGATGTTATAATACAGGAGGTTAACCACGCCAAGAGCACTTACGAAAGCCGCTACCAGAAGAAGGTGGACCGATTGATGCTTACGGGCGGCGGGGCTAACCTGCTGGGAATCGAAAAATATTTCGCCGGGCAGGTTAATGTCCCTATGGCCCGACCCAACATTTTCCGTAAGGTCACCTACGATCTTCAGCTGGAGCCGATAATCGGGCGAATGAACAATGAGATGCCGATCGCGATAGGTTTGGCCGAAAGATACTTCCTTCAATAAAAAAATCATGGCAGACGCCAATCAACAGCCCAAAAGTTTAAACGAGCAGTTCATGACGGAACCGGCGGCGGTCGGCCTTCCTTGGCGCCTTTTGATCTTCTCCGGTGTCATATTTGGGCTCTCAATACTCATATATTTTGGATTCTCGGTCGGCTACGAATCCTATCTGAATTCGCGTTCGGGGGATTTGGATAATCAGTTGAGCCAGCTCTCGAATACCATCAGCCAGCAGGACCAGCAAAAATTCATCGGTTTTTATTCCCAGATAGTGAACCTGAAATCGGTTCTGGGTCAGCACATTTTCAGTTCGAACACTTTTTCGTTCCTGGAGAAGAACACCCTCCCGCAGACGTTTTACAACGAAGCCAAATTCAAATCGGATATCTTGAATCTTGAGCTTCAGGGACGGACCGCTTCCCTTCAAACTCTGGCTCAGCAATTGGCCCAGTTCGAGCAGGCCCCCGAAATTCAGACGGCGATTCTTAAGTCCACCAGCTTCAATCAAACCGGTAGCGTGGATTTCACCATAAATCTTGCGTTCAAGCCGGATTTTTTGAGCAAACCTATCCAATAAAATGAATCCCGTTAGAGGCAACTAAACCATGAAAATTATGAACAATATGATGAATTACAAACAGGTCGGAGTAATGAAACCAGGCGAATCGCCACGGATGCGCTTCTTAAGCGCATCCTGCCTCTAACGGGATGAAGGCCTCAACCAAAAGAATCTTAAGCATTCTCTTCTCGGCGTTTTTCTTGATGGCGACGCTCGTGGTTTACGGCAGTTTGATTCAGCCGGAGATAGAGAACGCGACCAAGCTACAGGCTCTGGTCGCTTCCAAGACCCAGTTGTTCAACAATCAGAAAGCGGCGGTAACTCAGGTGGCGAACCTGATCAGCCAATTCCAATCGGCCGCAAAACTTCAGCAGACAGTCAGCCTTGCCGTTCCCATCGGTCCCAGTATCACGCAGGCCCTGAATCAGTGGCAGGCGGTCGCTCAGGCAAGCCAGGTCGGATTGCAGTCCCTTAACATTCAACCGGGCCAATCGCCCGCGGCCTCGAAAACGCCCTCTGCCCAGTCGCTCGTTAAATCGCTTCTTACGATTCCCACAAAGGTGGAAGCTACCGGCAACTATGGCTCTCTGAAGCAGTTCGTAAATGCCATTGAAACGAACGCGCGGGTGATGAACGTGGTGGATTTTGATTTTAAGTCGCTCTCAAGCGGCCAGCCGTCGGGCGGGGGAGCAAGCGCGAATCCGATATATTCGCTCCAACTGGACGTCAACGCTTTTTATCAGGGGAATTAACCAGGTAGTAGAAATGCGATTAGATAAAAACCAAATTGCGAGTTACTCTTGATATAAAATAATGAAATTACATAAAAGGTTATTTGAATATAGAAAAGAAATTGCCGATTTAATCGCGATTCGCAATCGCATTTTCACTACCTGGTAACATGGCTATTATAATCGAACAAGAAAAAAAGCCGGTCAATTGGTTCAACATCATCGTGGTGGCGGTGGTGGTGGTGATTTTGTTCGCGGTGGTTTACTTCATCTTTTTCAATAGTCCCGAATTGATAGACGTCGTGGTGCCGGGCAATCTGGACAACATCAAACAGCTTTCCCAGGTTCAGGTGGACCCCACGCCGGTCGTAAATACGCTCAACAAATACTTCACGGGAAATTTCGGAACGTCCCTAACTATCCCGACACCGGGCCGTCCCAATCCTTTCTTGCCCTATTAAGGGCTTGATTCGAAAATCAGAGCTTAAAGCGAATGATTTTTGATGATCAAACCTTAACCCCGTGAGATAGAGCTCGCAGGCTCGCCATCTCACGGGGTGCTCAGTTTTATGGTAAAATTCAATCAAGAATAAATTTTATAAAACTTCGCATGACAGACCAGGAATTTATACAAGCTTTAGTCAAAAGGGGGATTCTTGCGGAGTCGTCCGCGGCCAAGGTTTTTAAGGAAGCCGAGGTTCAGGGGCGTTTGCCGGAGGACCTGCTCTATGAAGAACATCTGGCTGACGAATTGAAGGTGGCGGAAGTAAAGAGTGAGCTTCTCAAGATTCCGTACAAGAAGGTTGATCCGGCTTCGATTCCTCCGGAACTGCTTTCGCTCATCCCTCAGGAAACGTCGCGGGCCTACCGCGTTATCCCGATCGAGAGAAGAAAAGAACTTCTTATCGTCGGTATGCTCCGGCCGGACGACGTTCGGGCCCAGGAAGCGCTACGTTTCATTGCGAAGCGGGAAGGAGTAAGTTTGGGCGTTTATGTCGTGACCCCAACCGACCTCGCTTTGGTCTGGCGCCGCTATGCTCCCTATCGAACGGAAGTAGAATCAGCCGTAAAGGACATTGGCACCACGAAGAGAAGGGATGACCTCCTGGTTACTCTCGAAGAAGGAGCCCAGACGGCGGAGGATGCGCCGATAATAAAAATAGTGGCCTCGACGTTGCGCGAAGCGGTGGAATTAAAAGCTTCCGATATCCACATTGAACCTCAGCGCTCGCATTTGCGGATCCGCTTCCGGGTGGACGGGGATTTGGAAGAAGCGGCATCGCTTCCTTCGGGCTTGAATCAGCCAATCGTCTCGCGGGTAAAAGTTCTTGCAAGATTGAGATTGGATGAAACGAGAGTGCCGCAGGATGGGCGTTTCCGGGCGGTCATCGCCGGCCGGGACATCGATTTCCGCGTCGCGAGTTTTCCCACGCCGAATGGCGAAAAGGTAGCCATCCGGGTTTTGGATCCCACAACTGGATTGAAGGGCCTCAAAGAACTGGGGCTTAACGAATATAACTTCGAGCTTCTCGAGAACGCCGCCGAAGCGCCTTTCGGAATGATACTCATTACGGGCCCCACCGGTTCCGGCAAGAGCACGACCCTTTATGCCATAATGCAGCGGTTGAATTCCGATAAGGTGAACATTTTAACCCTCGAGGACCCAGTGGAATATTTTATGGACGGCATCAACCAGTCGCAGGTGAAGCCGGAGATCGGTTACGACTTCTCGTCCGGATTGCGCCAAATCCTGCGCCAGGACCCGGACATAATCATGGTCGGCGAAATCCGCGACTCCGAGACCGCGAGTTTGGCGGTAAACGCCGCCTTAACCGGCCATCTGATGCTTTCCACTCTCCACACGAATAACGCCGTAGGCGTCATTCCGCGTCTCGTGGATTTGGGCGTACCGACCTTCCTGCTTTCCTCGGCTTTGAATTTGATGCTCGCCCAACGGCTCGTAAGCCGCCTTTGTCCGGATTGTAAGAAGCCCGCGACGCCCTCCGAAGAGCTTCAGAAAATAATGAAGAGCGAACTTGAGATACTGCCCGCCAACTTGAAGGCGACCATAAAAGGGAAGGCGCCCTACTCCGTTTATAAAATCGGTAACGTCCCCAATTGCAAGACCTGCAAGGGTAAAGGAACCGCCGGCCGGGTGGCCATCTTCGAGATATTCAAGATGACGCGGGAATTGAGCGACGTCGTAAGCAAAGGTTTCACCGAGGGAGCCATCGCCGATGAGGCGAAGAGACAGGGGATGGTGACGCTCAGGCAGGACGGAATTTTGAAAGCGCTTGCCGGTGAGGTTATACTTGAAGAGGTTCTGCGCGAAACCGAGGATTAATAAAATGACGGATTACAAACAAAAACTGAGCGAACTTCTTTTGACGACGGCGAAGCAAAACGCTTCGGATATCCACTTGGCGGTGGGGCGTCGGCCGACGATAAGGGTGGATAGCGTCCTTATCCCACTCGCCCAGGAATCCATCCTGACCAAGGACGAGGCCGAGGGTCTGATCTTCGCGCTTCTCTCCGAAGAACAGAAAAAAACTTTCCTGGAAAAAAAACAGATTGATTTCTCTTTCAATTATGAGGATAAAGCCCGTTTCCGGGTGAACGTTTATCTCCAGCGCGGTTTCATGGCGGCGGCGCTTCGCCTCATTCCGGCCCAGATCCGCACCATCGAAGAACTGAATATGCCGCCCCTCCTCCACGACTTCACGAAACTGAACCAAGGCTTCATTCTGGTCGTGGGTCCGGCTGGCCACGGCAAGTCAACGACCTTGGCTGCGCTTCTCGATGAAGTGAATCACAAGCGGAACGACCATATCATTACGGTTGAGGACCCGATCGAATACATTTTTTCCCAGGACCGGTGCATCGTCTCTCAGCGCGAAGTGGGGGCGGACACTCTTTCTTTCAATGACGCCTTGCGGGCGGTCCTGAGGCAGGACCCCGATGTAATCATGATTGGAGAAATGCGCGACCCGGAAACCATCGCGACCGCGATGACGGCAGCCGAAACCGGCCACCTGGTTTTCTCGACCCTTCACACGAATTCCGCCTCGCAAACCGTCGACCGCATCATCGACAGCTTCCCGCCTAACCAACAGGGGCAAATAATTTCCCAGCTCGCGTCGACCCTGGTCGGCATCGTTTCCGAGCGGCTCATCCCGCGCGTTGGCGGCGGTCGCATTCCGGCGACCGAGATAATGCTCATGAATCCGGCCATCCGGAACCTCATCCGCGAGAAGAAGATATATCAGATTGACCTGGTGATAGAAACGAACGTTCAAGAGGGGATGATGTCCTTGAACCGCTCACTCGTGAATCTGATAAAGCGCAAAGAGATATCGCTCGATGAGGCGGAAACGTACTCTCTGAATCCATCGGAATTGAGGATTCTGCTTGAAAGGACTTGACGTTCGCGAATAATCACGAATGGCTCACGAATATCACAAATCACGCAGTCCGAAACCGTGTCGTATTGGTGGAATTGGTGCTAAAATTAGTGCGTATTAGCGAATAGCATGAAATTCAATTACAAAGCCAGAACTAAAGACGGGGAACTGCAGGTGGGGAATGTGGACGCGGCGAACCGAGAGGCGGCGGTCGCGATACTCCTGACCCATGAGCTTTTCGTTCTCTCCATTGAGCTGGTGGTGGAAGACGTCTGGTATAACCGAATCTTAGATTTCTTCAAACGGGTAAAAACCCAGGACCTCATGATATTCACGAGGCAATTCGCGACGCTTCTCGCTTCCCAGGTCCCGCTTTCGGACAGTTTATCCAGCCTTTACAAACAAACGACCAAGCCCGTTTTGAAAGAAGCGGTCTACGAGATAGCGAATGACATTGACGCCGGCTTCTCCCTTTCGCAGTCCTTGGAGCGCCACCGCGCCATTTTTTCGGACTTCTACGTGAATATGGTCAAATCCGCCGAGGTGACCGGGCGATTATCCGAGGTCCTGAGCTTCCTTGCCGATTATCTGGAGAAGCAGGCGGCGCTTCTTTCCAAAGTGAAGAATGCCCTGACCTATCCGGCCTTCGTCATCGGACTTTTCTTCGTTGTTATCATTGTTATGGTAACAATGGTCTTTCCGCAGATCACTCCCATCTTCGCGCAGGCCAATATCGAGATGCCGTTTTTCACGAGAGTGCTTTTGGGATTCGGGACCTTCGTTTCCGATTGGTGGTTTTTCTTCCTGATTGCGCTCGTGGCCCTCGTCGTCGTTCTTGTGGATTATTTCCAGACGAACGAGGGGAAAGCGGTGCTGGACACCGTTTCCCTCAAACTTTTCATTATCGGGCCTCTGTTTCAAAAACTTTACATTTCGCGCTTCGCCGAATCGGCGCGGGTTCTGATAAAAGGCGGGCTTACCATTCCGCAGGCGGTTGAAATTTCGTCGCACACGATAGGAAATTCCGTTTACGAGGAGCTGCTTCACGATGCGGCCGGGCAGATTCGCAAGGGTAGGCTTCTCTCGCAGGCCTTGGCCGGAATGTCTGAATTCCCGCCGCTTGTCTCCCAGCTTTTGAGCGTGGGGGAGTCCACCGGCCGGATGGAAGACCTTCTCTCAAAGATAAACGATTTTTACAGCCGCCAGGTGGATGATGTGGTGGAAAATCTGGTCACTCTCCTTCAGCCGATACTCATGGTCATTATCGGCGTCGTCGTGGCGATACTTTTCGCATCCATTTTGCTCCCGATCTACAATTTGTCGCAGGCATTTTGATTAAAGGTTCAGGATCATCGATGTGGTATAATGAAAAGGTCGGTGGAATTCAAATAAAAATACGAAAATGAAAAATAATAAAGGACATGTCCTGAGCAGAGTCGAAGGATTTACCCTTATAGAAATGCTGGTCGTTATCGCTATTATCGGTCTTTTGTCGTCTGTTGTTTTGGTGGCCTTGGGCCCGTCAAGAAATAAAGCCAAGGATGCGAGAATTGTATCGGATATTAACCAGATACGGGCGGTTATGGAGACGCTCTTTGTTCCGACCTCGGGCACTTATTCAATAACGCCTGTATCCAACAGTTGTGCTGGTGGTAGTGGTTCCGCTGATATAAATAAGGCTCTGGTTGATATAGGTACCAACGGAGGGACCAATTGCACCATTAATCTGACCGCGAATTCAACTGGCTATGCCATCTCTGCGGTGCTGAATATAAGTTCAGCGATTTATTGCGCCGATAGCACTGGCAAGTTCGGTGTGGCAACCGCTGCCGCTGGGGTTTGTCCATAAATGAGAAAACACCATATCAAGGGTTTCACCATCATTGAGATGCTCGTTGTGGTAGCCATTATCGGTCTGCTTTCTTCTGTTATCCTTACGGCACTGGGTCCCGCGCGGGACAAGGCCAAGGATTCCCGCATCATTCAGGAAGTGAACCAGGTCCGTTCTGTCGCGGAAACGCTTTATAACGGTAGCTACGATGCCTTGGAGACGGAAAATTTCAGGAATGAGAATTTGAAAGCGCTTGCGGATGACATCGCCGCCCAGGGCGGTGCTTTAGCCATCAGTAAGTCGTCTCCCGCTCTCTCGAAGACCTATGCGGCCTACTCCAATCTGAACACAAAAGCGGGGGATACCGAAAACCCCATCATCCAGTATTACTGCATCGATAGCGCCGGCCACTCGCTCGTACTGAATGATCCTCCTGTAGGTCCGGTATGCAAATGAGATGGTTTCCGCGTTCTATATAACCCTTTTCGTCTTCGGACTTATCATAGGAAGTTTTTTGAATGTTCTCGTTCTGCGATACGACCCGAACGGGAAACTTTTCGACCGGAAAAAATTGAGCGGACGTTCCCGGTGCCCTCACTGCATGCACGAATTGGGAACCGCGGAGCTCGTGCCGATCTTCAGTTTTTTGTTCCAGTTAGGCCGGTGCAGAAAGTGCGGGCATAAGCTCTCTTTCCGGTACCCGCTCGTGGAATTTCTCTCCGGCGCGATATTCCTCGCCGTTCCGATGTTTCTGAACGGTTTTTACAACGTGAGCGCCATTTCTTTCGCCAATTTCGGCCTGGAATGGTGGTACTACGCGCTTCTACTCCTCTGGGTGCTCGTGTTTCTCTCCCTTCTCGCTATAGCCGCCATTGACCTCAGGAATTACGTGATACCGAACGAATTGAATGCGCTTCTCGCCGTTTTCGGGGTCATCATCGCCGCGATCCTCTTTTACTACAGTGAAAAGTTGTTTCCTTTCCGGGACTCGTTTCTTCAGCAATATCAACTGGTCTTTTCCCCGTTCCAGAACCTGATATTGAACCGGCTGTTGGGAATGTTTGCCGGAGGCCTGTTCTTCGGTTTGCTCGTCTTTTTGAGCCGCGGGCGGGGCATGGGGATGGGAGATGTGAAATTGGCCTTGGCCCTAGGCCTGGTTTTTGGCTGGCCCGACGTTGCTCTTTCGACGATTATCGCGTTCGTCTTGGGCGGTCTGGTTGGTGGCATTCTCTTGGCTGGAGGGAAGAAACACATTAAAGACAAGCTTCCCTTCGCGCCGTTTTTCGTGCTTGGGACTTTTCTTACGGTCTTTCTCGGTCACGCCATCGTAACCGGATATTTCGGGCTTTTCGGAATTTGATTTCCGGCAGCACTCCGGAGCCGTTATTTCCTGCTCTTTTTTGCGCCCGCGCATCGGGTGCGAAGTTTTTCGCTCGTTTATCGCCGGTTCCAACTGTTGTATAATTGAAAATAATGAATTGTGAAGAACTTCGTGTGGAGCGAGCGGGGAACGATTCTCGAAGCGGGTCCACGCTCATCGAGATTCTGGTCGTCTTATCCATAATGGCCGTTATTTCCGCCATGCTTTTGACCGGCAGCAAGGACAGCGCGGTTCAGGTCGCTCTCTCGACCGGCCAGGCGACGGTTGCGGGCGTTTTGAACCGCGCGAAAGCTCTGACGCTTGCGAAGTACACCGAAGAGACCTCGGATCCAAGCAAACTGCCCTGCGGTTATGGAGTCCATTTTGACAAGCCAAAAAATGCCCTCGTCATCTATCAGGATTCTCAGGTTTCCTTAGGGTCTTGTAATTCCCAGTCGCACGATTACATTGCTACGAGCGATCCCATCGTTGAAACGATAAATCTTGACCCGCGGATCGGATTCGTTGATTCCCCTTCGTCCCCGTTATTAGATGTCGCTTTCCTTGCTCCCTATTTGAGAGCTAATAGAACGGTAACGATTACTCTGGGAATAAACGGTAGAACGCAGACAACCAAAGTGGAGGTTACGGTGGGGGGCAGCATCTCGTCTCTTTAATCATGAAATTCATCCGAAAAATAAAAGAAAAAAGAGGGAGTGTTCTGATAGAAGCTATCGTCGGAATCAGCTTGGTCACGATAGGCATATTAGGCATTATCTCTTTTCTTACCAACTCTTCCAGATTCTACAATTCAGCGGTGAACAACTTGAAGGCGACCTACCTTGCGGCGGAGGGAATAGAGGTGGTGAAGAATGTCATTGATACCAAATACGTAACTGGCGGTGACAGGTGGAATCCGCCCTCACCCGGCTGGTATTATTTGGATTACGGTACTACCGCCGGCTCTTTTTCTTCCGTTCCGGTTCCGCCCTCGCCTTCAGCCGCAGAATTCGTGAAGTTTGACTCCTCGAGCGGCATCTACGGCAGGCAGGCCGGCATCGAAACCATCTTCAGGAGAATCGTTAACATAAGAGATGTCGGATATCTGGATGTTTTGTCCTACGTAAGCTGGACCGAGAATGGAAGCCAGAAGCAGGTTCTTCTGGAAGACCATTTTTATAATTGGCGTCCAAAAATTTAGAAATGAATATGATGAAGATTTTCAAGAAAAACAAAAATTCGGGATTCACGATAGTCGAACTATTGGTCGCGATGTCCATATTCGTGATATTGATAACTATCGCGGTCGGTGCCTTCATCCAGGCCCTCCGAAGCGAGAGGCGGCTGGTCGCCCTAATGACCGTAAGCAACAATGCGAGCCTGGTTTTGGAACAAATGGCCCGGGAAATAAGAACAGGGTATCTGTTTCCGCTTCAGCCGACTTGCGTGGAATCGCTCCGCTTCAAAACATCGGCTTCCGGGGTTTCCAGCGATGTCTTGTATGGTTTGAGTTCCAGCGGCGGCAAGGGGACGATTCAGCGAAACGGCGAAAATCTTACCGCGACCAACGTAAATGTGAGTAAATTGTGTTTCTTGGTAAACCAGGATAGCGCCAGTTTATGCAGTCCCTGGAAAGTAACAATCGCGGCGACGGTAAATGTTTTCCCTTCAAATGCCGTCGTGAGTCCGACCACCATCCAAACTACCGCTAGTTCCCGGATTCTGCCGAGAGATATGCCTTTAGCCGAAAAGGCCGAGAGCAATTTCAGATATTGCGAATGAAGCCAATGAAGAAGACCAAAAATCAAATTTTCGATAATCATTCCGGCCAGGCCATGGTTATGATGGTCATAATGATGGGAGGCATGATGCTTTCCGCGACGGCCGTTGCCGGGCTCCTGATGTTCTATCAGCTCCGCCAAGCGAACGAATCTTCCGCTTCCGGCATGGCTGTATTCGCCGCCGATGCCGGCCTTGAAGCGGGCTCCTACTGCTATTTCTTTGGCGACTTTATTCCACCCGGGAAGACGCCCGAGCCAAACACCCCATATTGCCCCATTAATTCGTCGGATTTCTTGAACGGAGCAAACTATAAATCGTCGCTTACGTTCACGTTTAACGACGTCAAGGTGTCGGGATTCATTCAAAATAGTTTCGGTTTTTCCGGCAAGACCGAAAGGGCTCTTCAAAACATCTTCTCCAATCGGCTTTAGAGCCGAAAGATGATGCGTTTAAACTATGAATCCCGTTAGAGACGTTCAAGGTGAATATATGAAAAGCAACAATTACGGCCCATTCGAAAAATCAAATGGTTCGCATAATAAACGGATACGCTTAAAAAGCGCATCCTGTCTCTAACGGGATGGATAAAAATGAAGCCAATAAACGCCTTAAGAAATTAAGGAATGAGATAAATCATTATCGCTACGCCTATCACGTTTTAGACAAGAATTTAATTTCTCCCGAAGCGTTGGATTCCCTGAAGAAAGAACTCTTTGATTTGGAACAGGAATTCCCGGAACTGGTAACGCCCGACTCGCCGAGCCAGCGGGTGGAAGGCAGGCCACAGAAGTCATTCAAGAAAGTCCGGCATGAAAAGCCAATGATATCCTTCGACGATGCCTTTTCCGAAGAGGACATGCGTGATTGGTTCTCGCGCCTCGAAAATTTTCTGAAACGGAAAGTAAGGCCCGAATTTTACTGCGAGTTGAAGATAGATGGTTTGGCGATAGAACTGGTCTATGAGAACGGCATCTTCGTCCAGGGTTCTACCCGAGGCGACGGCATAATGGGCGAGGATGTGACCCAGAATCTTCGGACTGTGGAGGCGATACCGCTCAAGATTGAAAGCACAAACCCGAAACATCCGGTGCCCAGACGGCTCGTGGTCCGCGGAGAGGTTTTTATAACCAGGAAAGAGTTTGACCGGATAAATAGAGAACAGAAAAAGAAAGGCGGCAAGACCTACGCGAACCCGCGGAATATCGCGGCCGGCTCCGTTCGCCAGTTGGACCCGAAGATAATCGCCGCCCGCAAACTGGATTCTTTTCAGTATTCAATTGTTTCCGACCTGGGCCAGGTGAAACACGAAGAAGAGCATGAAATTTTAAAATCGTTCGGTTTCAAAACGAATCCCTGGAATAAACTGGTTCACTCGCTCGATGAAGTTTTCAAGTTCCGCGATTATTGGGTAGAGCATCGCGAGAAGATACCTTACGAAATAGACGGTACGGTGGCCATCATAAACGACAATCTTACGTTTGAGGCGGGCGGCGTCGCGGGTAAGTCGCCGCGCGCGGCTATCGCCTACAAATTCTCGCCCCGCGAGGCGGAAACGGTGGTCGAGGAAATAAAAGTACAGGTGGGCCGGACCGGGGCGCTCACGCCCGTCGCGGTAATGCGGCCGGTGGGCGTAGGCGGCATTACAATCACGCACGCCACGCTTCATAATTTTGACGAAATAGAGAGATTAGGATTGAAGATCGGTGATACGGTAATTATTTCCCGGGCGGGCGACGTGATTCCGCAGGTAACTAAGGTTCTCAAAAATCTGCGGGCGGGCAAGGAAAAGGAATTTCGCATCCCGGCGAAATGCCCCGTGGACGGTTCGAAAATAATACACGAAGGGGCAATTTATCGCTGTTCCAATCCAAGGTGCGGCGCGCGCCACCGGGAACAACTCCGTCACTTCGTCGCGCGGCGCGCTTTTGATATCCGCGGGTTGGGCGGAAAGATAATCGACCGGTTTTTGGACGAAGGATTGATTGCGGATGCGGGCGACATCTTTACGCTTGAAAGGGGCGACATAAAGGTTTTGGAGCGCTTTGGGGAGAAATCAGCGGAAAATATCGTGAGGGAAATCGGAGAAAAGAAAAAAATCACTCTCGCCAGATTCATATACAGCTTGGGGGTCCTGAATGTGGGAGAGGAAACGGCGATAGATCTGGCCAAACAGTTTCCGGCCTCGACCATAAGCGAATTTGTCAAAAAGTACTCCCGCCTTTCAAAAGAGGGCTTGGAAGAAGTGCGCGATATCGGACCCAAGGTGTCGGCAAGCATTTACGGCTGGTTCCGCGAGCCGAGGAATCTGGAACTTCTGCGGAAACTCGATAAGGCAGGCGTGAGCATTATTAGGGAGCATCGCGCTAAGGGAATCCAAAAGCTTTCCGGAGAGACATTCGTTCTGACTGGTTCGCTTTCCTTGATGAGCCGCGATGAGGCCAAGGAGAAAATTCGGGCCTTGGGCGGCGAAATTTCGGAGAGCGTCTCATCGAGAACGAACTATGTCGTGGCGGGCGAAGACCCCGGCTCGAAGTACGATAAGGCCAAAGAGCTGGGCGTAAGGATTTTGAATGAGGAAGAATTCAGGAGAATGATAAGTACTCGGTAGCAGCCAGCCCGGCGAACCCAAAAAGTGTGCGCTCCGGGCCGCTAGGCCAAGTCTTACCCACTTTTTTGGCTCGCTGGGTTGGATTATTCCTTGTTATCGGTGGATATTTCCTTATATAATTCAATCATGCTTTCGAAGAAAGATCTGGAAAAATTGGCTGAACTGGCCCGGTTGGAGATAAAACCCCACGAAGAGGAGAAATTATTGAAAGACCTGACGAGTATTCTGGGCCACTTCGAGGAATTGAAGGAGATAGATACCGCGAATGTCGCCCCGCTGTTGGGCGGGACCTCGAATATAAACGCCTTTAGAAACGACGAAGAAACGGAGAATGTTCCGAAAGAAAAGGCGCTTGAACAATTTCCCAAGAAATCGAAGGGCTTTTTGAAGGTTCCTCCGGTGTTCGAATAATATACCATGCACATCCAAAACCTCACTTTAAAATCGCTTCACGAAGGGCTTTTGAATAAAGAATTTTCCGCTATTGAAGTAGCGAAAAAGTTTTTAGATGAAATAAAAAGTAGTGATGGAAACATTGGGGCATTTCTCTTGACCCTTGAAAACGAGGCCCTTGAGCAAGCCAGCCAAATCGATTTGGATATTCAGTCCGGCAGACCGATCCCAATTTTAGCGGGCGCTCCTCTTGCCATAAAAGACAATATTCTCATAGAAGGTAAGCCAGCCACTGCCGCGTCGAAAGTTTTGGAAAATTATCTGGCGAGCTACGATGCGACTGTCATTAAAAAACTGAAAGAGGCCGGCGCTATTTTTCTCGGTAAGACCAACCTGGATGAATTCGCGATGGGGTCATCAACCGAGTACTCGGCCTTTAAGAAAACAAAGAATCCGCACGATTTGACGCGCGTGCCGGGCGGCTCTTCTGGCGGTTCGGCAGCCGCCGTAGCCGGGGGCATGGTTCTGGCGGCGCTTGGCAGCGATACGAGCGGCTCAATCTGCCTTCCGGCGGCCTTTTGCGGAGTGGCTGGCCTTCGGCCAACCTATGGCGCCGTTTCTCGTTTCGGACTGATAGCTATGGGCTCAAGTTTGGACCAAATTGGTCCTATCGCAAGAACCGTTGAGGACGCGGAAATTTTATTCGACGCCATACGCGGCGAAGATAAATTCGATGCTACAAGCGTCAAAAAAGATTTCTCTCCGGAAAATGATCTGTCGAGATTGAAGAATTTAAAAATCGGTTTGCCTAGGGAATACTTTATCGATGGCTTAAGCAATGAAGTGAAAAATGGGCTGGAAGAGGCAATTGCCAAGTTAAAAACTCTGGGTTTCAAGTTCAAGGATATAAGTTTACCTCATACAAAATACGCTCTTTCCGTCTATTACATCATTATGCCGGCCGAGGTTTCTGCTAATCTTGCCCGCTTTGAGGGGGTGCGTTATCCGGGAATTCCTGAGATTGGGGAAAATGCGAAGAGTTTGAGGGACCTTTATTTCAAAACGCGCGGAGCTGGATTTGGGGCCGAACCGCGCCGCCGAATTTTGTTGGGTACCTTCGTTCTCTCGGCCGGTTATTACGACGCTTACTATGCTAAGGCCCAAAAAGTGCGCCGGCTCATCAAGGACGATTTTGAAAACGCTTTTGATCCCGCTCAGGGAAACGTGGATGTAATTCTGGCCCCGGTTACTCCGACTCCGGCATTCAAATTCGGCGAAAGGGCCTCGGATCCGCTGGCTATGTATCTCTCGGATATCTTTACAACACAGACCAATCTTGCCGGTATTCCCGCCCTCTCGGTTCCAGTTAAGAAATACAAAGTCGGTAGCGGCGAGTTGCCGGTTGGATTTCAGCTTATCGGAAAACCGTTCCACGAAGCAGACATTCTGGGGATTGGGAAACAATACGAAAAGATTTAATTTTCCAGATTTTTCAGGACGGCTTCGGCTTTCAAAATATCTTCGGGCCTGCCGATGGGGAGCCACATCTTTGCTTTTACCACTTTTATCGGGTGTTCTTTCGCCATTTTGCTTAAGGCGTGGGATAAATAGAATTCCCCGCTTGAATGTGGTGTCGGAGCGTATTTAAAAATTTGCGGGGTGAGAGCGTAAGCAGTCGTAAGCACCGAATTGCTTTTCGGTATCTCCGGCTTCTCCTCTATATCGGCAATTGTCCCGTCGGGATTAAAAACAATGACGCCAAAAGGCCTTGGGTCCGGCACTTCGGCGGTTACGACTGCGAGTGGGTGCTCAAGCAAATCGTGGATGGTTTTTTGGTCCAGGATGTCATCGGCGAAAAAGGCCCCGAACGGTTCGTCCCCCAAAAAATGACGGGTGCGCTCAATAGCATCGTAGGTGCCGCGTTTTTCTTTTTGCCAGACATATTTTATTTTTCTTCCAAGGAATTCATCACCCAAATAGTTTTGTATCTTTTCCCCGAGATATCCGATAACGACGATGAGCTCATCTACTTTTTGGGGGAGTTGGGCGATCAGACGCTCGATAATCGGAACCCCACCCACCCGCAATAGCGGTTTTGGGTTTTCCAATGTGAGCGGTCTCATTCTTACTCCCTCGCCGGCGGCTAATATAACTGCTTTCATCCCGTTAGAGACAGGATACGCTTATTAAGCGCATCCGTTTGTTATGCGAACCATTTGATTCTTCGAATGGGCTATAATTGTCGCTTTCCATATATTCACCTTGAACGTCTCTAACGGGATTCATACAAAAGAAGAATAACAAAAAACCGCTCCAAATGGAACGGTTTTTTGTTTTGCGCGGGCGACCGGGTTCGAACCGGCGACCTCTGCCGTGACAGGGCAGCGCTCTAACCAGCTGAGCTACACCCGCAAACGTCTGATCTCAGTTTATTACAGATTCGTTTCTTTGCCAATCTCCGGCACGAAAAATTCACTCCCAGTTTCGCCGATTATCGTGCCACATATCCTATAAGTCGTGTCTGGCCGTGAGAGCACTCCATCGTGCACCGGAAAGCATTTTTTTGGCTTTATGGCGAGCGCATAATCAATTACCTCGGATATTTTGCACCATGGGCCAGCGACCGGAAGCGCTAGTATTTCCACTGGACGTTTCGGGTCATAAAAAGCATCGCCGGGATAGAAAAACTTTTGTCCGATGAAATAAGAAGTGTTTTCAACTTTTTTCCACGTCCTGAAAATCTCGGCGTGTTCCCTGCCGAATCCCTCAATAGTCACGCCTTTCTCGGTGGTTTGTTTTCCATCGTCAACGATTGAGTAATTTATCTCTTCTTTGGCGAGTAATGTTCCCACGCTGCCGTTAGTAATTATTTTGACTCGCGGATTGTTCGCAATAACGTTTTTTAGAGATTCAATATGCAGGTGGTCGGCGTGTTCATGGGTAATCAGCACAATGTCGATATCTTTAATATCGTTTTGCGCAGTCGTGTAATTTCCAGGATCGGTGAGAACCCTTAATTCATTCTCTTCAATTAAAAGACAGCAATGCCCAAACTTCGTTAATTTCATACTATATTTGTTGCGGGGGTTGGATTTGAACCAACAACCTTCTGGTTATGCTTACCACTACAATTTTCATTGCTTCCAAATGAATTTGTGGTCTGGACTATCCCTTGTTCCTAAATTATAGGAACCCTACCATCTAGTCTCTACACCTTCCAAAGCATTTCAAGAATTATATGCTTGGCTTGGCTCGGGATTATCTGTCCCATTTCTGGGATTGGGACTTCCCCGAATTTGGCAGGTTATCTTTCCGACAATTACTTGTCGGAACGCCCTATACATTCTATTTTATACGAATTAATGGTATACTACCAATAGATGGCTAAATCTCTCACACGCAGTGAAACTGTTTATAACTTACTCAATCCGAAGGGTGATCCATTTCGTTACAGTCCCCAAAAAGATAAAATCCTTGAAATTGTGGGATTGGTTCTCTGGGTGACCGAGGGTGACAAGACACAACTTTCCCTTTCTAATGGCAATTCGTCAATTATCAAGCAGTATCTCTCCTTTTTAAGGAAGATATGCCGATTAAAAGAAGAAAAGATAAAAGCGGTTATTCACTGCCACGATACGTTGTCCTATGAATCCTGTTTGAGTTACTGGTCAAAGATAACCAACATCCCCAAACATCGTTTCACAAAACCCCACATCAAAAAAGATCACGGCGGCACTAGAAAATATCCTTACGGGATAATTCGAATTGCGGCAACCAACATGAAATTAATTCGTATTTTTAATGAACGCTTGAAAGACCTAGACCTTTCAAGGAGTTGAGCCAGACGAGCGACCGGATTGCTCCTCCCCGCACGCGTATAATATCAAAAGAGCCAGAAAAATACAATCAAGTCCTTAGATTTGGCTTTTTAAAATCCCTGGCTTATAATTTCAAAAATGGAAACGGCTGGGTAGCTCAATGGTAGAGCAGACGTTTCATAAGCGTCAGGTTGTGAGTCCGATTCTCACCCCAGCCACAATATGAACATGTTTGAACAACCAAAAAATAACCCGGAAAATCCGGAAGAGAAACTGATAAATTTCAGGAATGAGATTGAGGCAATCATAAAAAACGAAAAAGAGACGGAGGAAACGGGGCATTTTTCCGATATTCCGGAGCCGAATTTGGAAGAACTGACCCCGGAGGATTTTGGGTTCTGGGAAAAAGTGAAAGATGAGAGCATTACCAGGGAAGATCTGGCAGTATACAAGCGTTTAGCATCGGACCCTGAAAATAAGTCGATGAATGAAACCGGAAAGCTGATATCGCCGACGCGTTATGTTTTTTACAATTTCGTTGTCAATACCGCAATGCCGGTAATCATGGATAGGGAAATGAAGATATTGGACGATTTCAGAAATAATGTCGAGAAAATGAAGGAGGCAGAAAAGCAAAAACAAAATACTACCCATTTCTCCAGAGTGAACCCTCGGGAGCTTGAATTAGCCGACTCGGTAATTTTAGGAAAACTGGAGGATGGTTCTTTGACCGAAGAAGATTTTTTCGAGTATAGAAGTAGAATTTTCGACATAAAAACCAGCGAATTATTGCCAGGCGTTCCTCCAAGCCGCGCTTATTTTTCCGCTTTTATAGCCAATAAAGCCATTCCACTTTTTATTAAAAAAGAATCAATTCAATGAAAGAAATCACCATAAATTCGCCGGAAGAAAAGCAATTAAAATCTGACATTAAGAAAAGAACAGACGTGGAGGGATTGCGCCTGGAGCGGTTCTTGGGTATGCCTGATTTGTCGCGGACGGAGAGGAGTCCTATCCGGGAACTCGCGAAAAGAATAGTTGAATTACCGGATTTCAGGGATTTCGACGTGATAAAAGTGCCGGAGATTGTGCCCGCGAAAGAAAGTTTTGACCTCTTCAATTTTTCGCCCGACCACCCGGCCCGGAGCCGTTCGGACACTTATTACGTCAATGATAACTATATTTTAAGAACGCATACCACTATTATGTGGTACTACCACTTCGCCTTGCCCGAGGTGAAGAAAAAAATCCAAGAAGGAACGCCTTTCGGGGTGCTCTCATACGGCAAGGTTTACCGCCGGGATGAATTGGACCGGCACCACATGAACGTTTTCCATCAGATGGACGGCGTTTACCTTTGTAAAAAAGAAGAAAAGATAATCGGACTTCCCGAATTGCAAGCCGTGCTTATAACCATTGCAAAGGCCATCTACGGTCCGGGTATCAAATATCGCTTCAATAAAGATACGTTTCCATACACAGAACCGAGTTTGGAGATGGAAATAGAAGTTGGCGGACGGTGGGTGGAGGTTCTGGGAAGCGGGGTAGTACGAGCCGTTGTGCTGGACAACTTGGATATTGATTCCAATACTTGGAACGGTTGGGCATTTGGCTTCGGCCTTGAACGGCTCGCTATTTTAAGCATGAATCTTCCGGACATCCGGCTGCTCTGGTCCGAAGACGAAAGGGTAAAACGCCAGCTCCGCCTCGGTAATTCTTACAAGGAAGTCAGCAAATTTCCTCCGATTACGCGCGATATTTCTTTCGTGGTTAAAGCCGACTTCGTGCCCAACGATTATTTTGATCTTATCCGCGACATCGGCGGGGATATCGTAGAAGAAGTATCACTTTTGGATAAGTACGAAAACGCGGAGAAGTTCGGCGCGGGAAAAATCAGCTACACCTATCGCATTGTTTATCGGAGCAACGAACGGACACTCACCATAGAAGAAATTTCCCCCATTCAGGACAAAATCATCGAAGAAACAAAAAAGCAGTTCCGGGCCGAGGTTCGGTAAAATTTCCCGTGCAAGCGCACGGTATACTTGTGTTATGATGGATATAAATGAACGATAGTCCTATTACTGCGGTACGGGGTTTCACCCTCATTGAACTTCTAGTCGTCATGGGCGTCCTGGCCACTCTCGCGACCGCCATTGTTTTGGTGCTGAACCCCGCGGAACTCCTGAAGCAGGCGAGGGATTCCACGCGGATGTCGGACCTCGGGGCCTTGAAGACAGACCTGTCCCTCTATCTCATTGAAGGCGGCTCGCTCGGCACATCGGGCGTGGGTTATCTCTCCATTCCCGATGCCAATTCCGGCTGCTCCGGTTTGAGTTTGCCGGCCGGCTCCTGGGGTTGCGCCAATTCTTCGAACTACCGCAAAACGGACGGCACCGGCTGGATTCCAATGAGTTTTGATTCACTTTCCGTAAAATCCCCCTTGGGCGCTCTGCCGGTTGACCCCCAGAACGGCGTCTCCTCCGCCCACTATACCTACACTACGGACGGCACGGGGTTTCTCATAACCGCTGTCCCCGAATCGTCGAAGTACGGCGCCCAGAGCAACCTCGCCGCGTTCACGGTGGTGGGTGGTTCCAATAAATTGATCGGCGGGAATTTTCCTGACGGCTGGGTGCTGGTTCCCGGAAACTCGACCTTCGGCACGCCAAGTTTCTGGGTGATGAAGTACGAGGCGAAGTGTGTTTCAGGCACGACTCCGCTCACGAGTCCCACGACCGGTTACAATACCTACGACAATTCTTCCCAGCCCTGCACCGGGAGCTACTACGTCGCCTCAGCTTCCAACGGCTATCCAATTGCGAACATTTCCCACAATACCGCTCTCTCTTATTGCCAGTCCATCGGGGCCCATCTTTTGACGAACGATGAGTGGATGACGATTGCCCGGAACGCGGAGCAAGTTGGCTCGAACTGGTCCGGCGGCTCGGTGGGAAGCGGCTACCTGCCCCGCGGCAACTCCAACTCGTCCGCTGCCCAAGACGGCTCGAGCCAGTACGGCACCGGCTACTCCGACTTCACGCACCTTCGCACCCTCACGCTCTCGAACGGCTCGGTCATCTGGGACATCGCCGGAAACGTCTGGGATCACGTGGAGCGGAGCGTGACGAACGCGGGCGACCTCACGACCACGATGGCCCTGCCCGCGTGTTCCAATAGCACGGCGGGCTGGGAATGGTGCGAATACGCCTCGCCGGGCTCACCCTACGTCTCGGCGTGGTCAGCCGATGTCGCCCAATCAAAAGTCGGACCATCCAATGCATCTTGGTATTCCGCTCAAGGCACAGGCCAGGTTTATACTTACGGCACGGGAGCGAATCAGGGAACGACTGTCTTCATCCGCGGCGGCGGTTGGGGCAATGGTTCGTCTGCGGGAGCGTTCACGGTGTACCTGACTTGGGGCACGGGCACTACGGGCAGCAATGTTGGCTTCCGCTGTGCCCGGTAGTCGCGTAGCAATCTCGTATCCGTAATCTACGTCGAATTCTACGTTGAATTATTTTGTATAAGGTTATGCTCAATATTACGACTTGCGATGTCGTACTAACGACATCGCAAGTCGTTAATATCTATTAAAAT
>Ga0163200_1000166_pt1 | contig 31288 bp, 19 predicted proteins | sample PL_2010_200m_FD_113535 | JGI IMG/M metagenome (GOLD analysis project Ga0163200, IMG submission 113535) | Freshwater microbial communities from Powell Lake, British Columbia, Canada to study Microbial Dark Matter (Phase II) - PL_2010_200m | ecosystem: Environmental > Aquatic > Freshwater > Lake ... | reverse complement strand
GTCCTTGCCGGTAGGGGCGAGCCGCCGGCTCGCCCGCCGGGAGTAAAATCAACGGCAGCGGACGACCCGGCGGGTCGTCCCTACCACGGGGCGCTCTGGTTCGCCAAGGTGGATGGCGAGAACACGACGATCTGGGCGCAGTTCAAGGGCGTCAACCCGAACGAACAACTCGTCGAGATCAACGTGCGCCGCACCGTTTTCTATCCTGACAAACCGGGCCGCAACTTCATCACCGTGCGCGGCTTCACGATGCGCCACGCCGCCACATCGTGGGCGCCGCCGACCGCCGAGCAGATTGGTTTGATCGGCACGCACTGGAGCAAAGGCTGGATCATCGAGAACAACACGATCAGCCACTCGATCTGCTCCGGCATCGCGCTCGGTAAATACGGCGACGAGTTTGACAACACCTCTGCCAACACCGCCGAGGGCTATGTCAAGACCATCGAACGCGCCCATGCCCACTCCATCGCCTGGACCAAGGAAAACATCGGCCACCATGTCGTCCGCAACAATCACATCTCCCACTGCGAGCAGACCGGCATCGTCGGCAGCCTCGGCTGCGCGTTCAGCACCGTCACCGGCAACACCATCCACGACATCCACGTCCGACGGCTGTTTACCGGCGCCGAGATGGCGGGCATCAAGTTCCACGCCGCCATTGATGTCGAGATCAGCCGCAATCACATCTATCGGACAACGCGCGGCCTCTGGCTCGACTGGATGGCGCAGGGCACGCGCGTCTCGCGAAACCTGTTTCACGATAATCTTACGCAGGATTTATTTGTCGAGGTGGACCACGGGCCGTTTCTGGTGGACAACAACATCTTTCTTTCCCCGGTAACGTTGCTCGACGTGTCCGAGGGCGGCGCCTACGCGCACAATCTCATCACTGGCAAGATCGTCAGCCATCCGGAATTGCGCCGCGACACGCCGTATCATCCCGCCCACTCGACCGCGGTCGCCGGGCTGGTCAACGTCAAGGGAGGCGACGACCGTTTCTACAACAATATCTTCATCAGCCCCGCCAGCCTGTCGGTGTATGAAGCCTGCGAGTTCCCGCTGCAAACCGGCGGCAACGTTCATTATAACGACGCACAGCCCAACGTGAAACTTGTGGAGAAGTATCTCCACCTGAGCCTAGGTGAAGCCGTGCAGAATGCGAAGACCGCGCTCGTGACCACCAAGCTGCTGGGCAAAGCCAGGATTCCACAGTTTCCCTACAAAAACCCCAACGGCTCGCCACTGAAGATTGACACCGATTACTTCGGCAAGCAACGAAGCAAGGCCAACCCAACACCCGGCCCGTTCGAGAATCCCGGAACCGGTCCGCTCAAACTCAAAGTCTGGTGACAGGAAGAAAGCAACCATGAAACCTATCATTTCCACCCTCACCATTCTGCTGCTGGTTTCGCTGGCAGAATCCCGCGCCGCTGACGCGCGAAAACCCAACCCACCTCGGCGGGTAAACATCGTCATCATCCTCGCCGATGATCTCGGCTACGGCGATGTGCAGTGTTACAACCCGCAACGCGGCAAGATTCCGACGCCGAACATTGACCGGCTCGCCGCACAGGGGATGCGCTTCACCGACGGGCATTCGTCCTCCGGCGTCTGTTCGCCGTCGCGCTACGCCTTGCTTACGGGCCGCTATCACTGGCGCACGCGACTCCAGTTCGGCATCGTCGGCGTTTTCGGCGAGCCGCTGATCGCCCCCGACCGTCTCACCATCGCCGGTTTGGCCAAACAGCACGGCTATCGCACCGCCTGCGTCGGCAAGTGGCACCTTGGCTGGGACTGGCCGATTCCAGAAGGCAAACGCGCTCTGTTCCATCTCCCCAAGGGCAAGAACGACGAGGCACGGCCGACCGACGCGCATCTGGCCGTTTGGCGTGCTGTGTTCAGCCAGCCGATTCCCGGCGGCCCGACCACGCGCGGGTTTGACGAATATTTCGGGACCGACGTGCCGAACTGGCCGCCGTACTGTTTCATTGAAAACAACCGCACCGTCGGCATCCCGTCGGAACTGTTGCCGTCCCACCTGTTGAAAAAGGATCCGCACCTCGCCAGCCAGCCCGGCCCGGCGTTGAAGGGCTGGAAACTCGAAGCGATCCTGCCCGCGCTCGGCGACCGGGCGTGTGCCCACATCCAGCGTTGCGCGGAGAAGAAGGAGCCGTTTCTGCTTTACATGCCGCTCACCTCGCCCCACGAGCCTCTGGCGGTGAATGACCCGTGGAAAGGGAAAAGCGGCCTCAACATCTACGCCGACTTCGTGATGGAAACGGATGCCATCGTTGGCCGTGTGTTGGACGCGCTCGACAAGAGCGGCGCGGCGAACAACACGCTGGTCATCTTCACGAGCGACAACGGGAAAGCAGCCTATACCGGCGCTGTGGACCTCGAAAAGAAGGGCCACTATTCGAGCGGACCGCTGCGGGGATACAAGATGTCAGTTTACGAAGGCGGCCATCGCGAGCCTTACATCGTCCGCTGGCCCGGCGTGGTGAAACCCGGCAGCGTGTGCGGCCAGTTGGTGCACCAGGCCGACATCATGGCGACGTTGGCCGACATTCTCGGCGCCAAGCTTCCTGACAACGCGGGCGAAGACAGTTTCAGCTTCGTGCCGCTCCTGAAGGGCGGGGACAAACCGATCCGCCCACACGCCGTCAGTTGCGCCCACAACGGCGTTCCCGGCTTGCGCAAAGGCGACTGGAAGTTCATTGCCGGAACAAAACCGGAGCTTTACAACCTCGCTGATGACATCGGTGAAACGAAGAATCTTGCCGCCGCAAAACCCGAACTCGTCGCCGAGATGAAAGCGTTGCTGGAGAAACTCATCACCGACGGCCGCAGCACGCCCGGTGCGCCGCAGAAGAACGACGTCGAAGTCCGCCGCTTCCCAAACAACACTTCAAAATGAAACCAGCCTTCATCCTCACCATCCTGCTGTCGGTCCTGCCGGTAGTGTTGCACGCCGCTGAACCCCCACGGCCCAACATCCTGTGGATCTCGTGCGAGGACACTTCACCGTGGCTCGGGTTCTGTGGCGAGAAATACGCCCGCACGCCGAACCTCGACGCGCTGGCGCGCCGCGGCGTGTATTACAAGAACGCCTTCGTCACCGCCCCCGTCTGTTCGCCATCGCGCTTCGCCATCATCACCGGCAGTTACGCGACCAGCTACGGAACACAACGGCTCCGGTCGCATTTCGCCGTCCCGGACACGATCACGGGCTTCCCAGCGTACCTACGCCGGGCTGGCTACTACTGCACCAACAACTCCAAAACCGACTACAACACCAGCGCCGAGAAACGTATCATCGCCGAGTCCTGGGACGAATCCAGCAACAAGGCGCATTGGCGGAACCGCAAGCCGGGCCAGCCGTTCTTCGCCGTGTTCAACCTGCTGGAAACTCACCAAAGCAAAATCTTCGAGAGCACGCCGGCGCCCGCGCTCGATCCCGCTGAGCGACACGACCCGTCAACGGCGCCCGTCCCGCCGTATTACCCGGACACGCCAACAGCGCGCCGCACGATGGCGCGCGTACATGACTGCATCACCGCAATGGACAAACACGTCGGCAGCATTCTGGCCGAGTTGGAACGCGACGGACTGAAGGAAGACACGATCGTTTTCTTCTGGCCCGACCACGGCCAGGGCATCCCGCGTGGCAAACGCACAATCTGGGACACCGGCCTGAAAATTCCACTGGTGGTCTATTTCCCCGGCAAATACCGCCACCTCGCCCCGGCCGCGCCCGGCAGCACGTCCGACCGGTTGGTAAGCCTGATGGATCTCGGCCCGACGCTGCTCAGCCTCCTTGAACTGCCAATTCCGCCGCACATGCAGGGCCGCGCCTTTCTCGGCAAAGCCACCGCCGCGCCCCGCGACTACGTCTTTGGCGCCCGCGACCGCGTGGACGAAGTGCTCGAACTGTCCCGTTCCGTCCGCGACAAACGCTATCTCTACATCCGCAATTTCATGCCCGACCTCTCGTGGAACCAGCCGGAAACTTTCTCCGACCAACTCGACCTGCGCCGCGAGATCACCCAGCTTGCCGCCGCCGGCAAACTCAACGCCGCCCAACTCACCTACGCCGCCCCGACAAAACCCGTCGAAGCACTCTACGACACCGACAAAGACCCGTGGCAGATCAACAACCTCGCCGGCAATCCCAAATACCGGCCCGTGTTGGAGCGACTCCGCAAGGCACTGCGCGATTGGCAGACCGAGACGCGCGACGTCGGCCTCATTCACGAATGGCAGGCCGCCAAGCTTTGCAAAGACACTGGCCGCCCGCTCATCGAAGCCGCCCCCGCCTCGTTGGAACGCATTCTCGACACCGCGTGGCGCGTCGGATTGCCGGAACAAGTTGACGAGTTCGCTCGCCGGCTCTCCGATCCCGACCCGACCGTGCGTTACTGGGCCGCTGTCGGCCTGCGCGTCGCCGGCGCAAAGGACGGGCTTGAGAAATGCCTTGACGATGAATCGTTGTCGGTGCGCATCGAAGCCGCTGGTATCCTCGTCGCTCTCGACCGTCTCACCGCGGTCCTCACCAGCAACGATGAAGACGCCTTGGTTCACGCCGCGCGGACGCTGCAACTGCTCGGCGAGAAGGCTCGTCCCGCGTTGCTGGCGATGGAAGCGGCGTTGCCGAAGATCAAATCCATGTACGCGCGCTGGAGCATTCAGGGTGCAATCGCAGCCCTGACCGGCACCGAAAATCCAGAGTTCAAGTCGCGCGCCAGGCCGTGGCTCCCAAAAAGAAACAACGCCCAGCCCCACCATGAGACATTCGATTTGCAGTTTAGTAGCGTGCGGTGATGGTTGGGCGTGGTGTCGAAGCTCCGATCAGCGTCTTGGGAGGCCGGAAGGCGTCGGTTTCATAGAAAAAGCCCCTCGCTACGGACTCGTTGCTATCGCCGTCTCAAGAACGTCAACCGTTGGACATCTACTTAGTACCAAAATTCTGGGTGGCATAAAGTCCCGCTCTTGACCAAATGTTTCGACTTTGGCATGCAAAGAGTGAATCTTGTCATAAATCCAGAATTCCTCGCTCTTATCCCCAGGTATCCAAGATTGAAAACTTTGCTCTTCTTTGAATTGCTGCGTTGCCGCATCACGCCAGAATAATTTGACATAGTTTCAGATATCCGTCTTTTGGGTCAGGGTCGGGTCGTGACTGTTGTTCCTGATCTGTATGGGAACTATCCGAAGACCCGCAATGAAGGTCTCCTTGTGGAAGTTCCAAATCCAGCGGCCTGTTTCGTCGTTGGAGTTGAGCGTTGCCAGCATGTCAAGAGGTGTTTCGATGAAACCAGGTTCCTCTTTCAGATGGGTAAAAACTCCGATACCCGCACGTCGTAAGCTCTTCATGCTAGCGACTAGTCCCTCATGCCAATTCGCGCCGCCCGATTCGGGATATGGCCAGACAGCCCGTTGATGACGAGCCACAAGCTCCTGAACTGGCATACCAGCAAGAAGATCTGTTTTCATTTCTCGAAAGTCTTTTGCTCGGGCACGTGCGTAATTAAGACCAATACTGGAGTTAAAGAGCATCGCTGAGATTGCGACGAGGGTGAGTAAGGCCAACACGCGTTTGGACGATCGCTTCTGGCCAAAGAGCGCGAAGGAAAAGTATGCCCAGCAGAGCGCGGGTACGGCTTGCAAAAAATAACGCGGTGGGAACGTCCAGCCAGGTCGTGCAAACCCAACACTGAGACAAAGGCCAGCGAATCCAAAAGCGAACGATGCCATGGCCCACGCGCGCGAACGATTCTCGAGGTCCTTATCTTGAGTAGCCCAACATACGAGAATTAGTGCAAGGCTGAACAATGCTATAGTTAATAAGTAAAATAGCGTCAAAAAGACTTTGACGGAAGGCCCAAAACCATGGGCGAGGAATGCGACTATAGTGGAGGCAATAGTCATTATAGATTTGCGCTCTCCGACCGAGGTTTTAAGGCCGAGGAAATAGAGTGGAATCATAAGCACCGCCGCCGTAACTAAACCCCATACGAAAAGAGCTATTAAACGGTCGGCTCGCCTTTCCTTCAGCCAGCTATACCTACCAGCAGCGCTGAGCCAGAGTGCGAAACCGGGCACGTAAGCCAAACCTGGCACCCCGCAAAATGGGAGTAGCACAATGCCCAAGCTGCTCAATATGGCATCGCGTCTCTTGAGCCGGATGCCCGAGCGAACAATCTGGCTGAGAAGAAAGAGCACGACCGCTACCGGGATCACTTGGGTAATTTCCCAATCCCAAAGCAGGTTTTCAAAGTGTCCCCAAGACGTCAACACTAGGGGAAAGAAGGTGTCCGAGTAAGTCACACGACCGCGTAGCTGTGCTGAAATCAGGATTAGGACTAAAGCTGATGCCGAGAGTAAAATCGCGTTAGCAAACATTCCGACACGAAAATCCCAGCGTGTCAGTTTATAGAGGCCATAGAGCACAAGTTTCGGGATTGGGATGCGATGATCATTGCGCGGCTCCCAAAGCCATTCGGCATTGACGTGCCTTGTCCCATCAAGTAAGGGGACCATTGTCCAGCCGTCGTAATAAGGAGAATTGGATCCATAACGGGCGATATACAGGAGCAGCGACGCGCTCATGAAAGCCCATACCGTAAACACTACGGCGGATTGCAGGTCAACAACTCTGCACACAACTCTGCACACAGGCGAATTTCCAATGTGCCTTCTGATACAACGCAACTCTACAATGCCAATCAGGTGCATCGTCGACCATTCCAAAGTGATAAGAAATCGCTTTCTGGGCGGTACGGGCACGCGCCCGTTTGGACCGACCATGAAACAGCGGTTTCACAAAAAATACAGTGCCAAAACGGGACGGATCTGTCAACCTTCAGCGCCAAACCTGATGACACCGCCTTGACTGCCGCGCGTCGAAAGGCTACCAACTAGCCATCATGCGCCTGATCATGTTCTCTCTAGCATTGTCACTTGGTGTTCTTCATTCGTTATTCGCCGCGCCGGTGAAACTCATTTTCGACACCGACATGGGCAACGATGTGGACGATGTGATGGCGCTCTGCATGATTCACAACCTGCAGAAGCGCGGCGCGTGCGAATTGCTCGCGGTGACGCTCACGAAAGATCACCCGCAAGCGGCGGCGTTCACCGATGTCGTCAACACGTTCTTCGGCGCGCCCGACACGCCCATTGGCGTGGTGCGCAACGGTGCCACGCCCGAGCCAGGAAAGTTCAACAAACTCGCCGATGAGAAGAAAGCCGACGGCTCGTTCCGATACCCGCACGACCTGCGGACCGGCACCGATGCGCCCGAAGCGGTCGGCTTGCTGCGGAAGATTCTCGCGGCGCAACCGGACCAGAGCGTTGTGCTTGCGCAGGTTGGATTCTTTTCCAACTTCGCGCGCCTGCTCGACTCAAAGGCCGACACACACTCGCCCCTGAACGGGCGCGACCTCATCGCCAAGAAGGTGAAGTTCCTCAGCATCATGGCCGGGGCGTTCCAGACGGTGAACTGGAACACGCGCTACCTCGAATACAACGTTGCCAAGGACGTGCCCGCCGCGCAGAAGCTGGCCAAACAGTGGTCGACACCGGTCATCTGGAGCGGATACGAGGTCGGCATCGCCGCCGCGTTTCCGCATGTGAGCATCGAGCAGGACCTCAACTACGTCCCGCATCATCCGCTCAAGGAAGCCTACTATCTGTACAATCCGCCGCCCCACGACCGTCCGACGTGGGATCCAACCGCGGTGCTCTACGCAATCTATCCGGACCGCGGCTACTTCGACTTGTCGCCGCCCGGAACCATCACCGTCGAGGACAATGCCGCCACGTGGTTCCGTGCATCCAAGGACGGCAAGGGACAACATCGTTTTCTCGTCATGAGTCCCGAGCAGACCGCCCGGGTGCGCGAGGCGATTGTTCAATTGAGCTGTGAACCCCCCTCCACTCGGCCACGATGAACGTCAGCATGAGGCATCCCCTTCTCCTCCTCACTGTACTGCTGTTGGCCAGAGCCGCCAGCGGTGCTCCCAAGCTCAGCATGTTGCCCGCCGGCGATGTCAGGCCGCGCGGCTGGATCTGGAAACAGATGGACACGGACCTGCGCGAAGGTCTCGCCGGGAATTATCCGAAGGTCTCCAGCATTGTGGATGTCGAGCTTTTCGTGCACAAGAACGGCACGCTGGCGCCGCCTTACGAGTATCCGCGCGGGAAAGTGGCGCGCTCGTGGTGGGTCGGCGAGGTGGAAGGCAATTGGCTCGATTCGGTCGTGCGCCTGGCCTTCCTGACGGACAACGCCGAATACAAAGAGCGAGTCCGGCGCGCGTATGAGAACATCGTCAGGGCGCAGCAGAACGAGCCGGACGGGTACATCGGCATTTACGTTCCGCAAGATCGGTTCGCGTTGCGGACGCAGACGGAATTCAACAACGGCGAGCTGTGGACACAAAGCCGCTTGTTCCAAGGCATGCTTGCCTATTACGAGTACACGAAGGACCCGAAGATTCTGGAGGCCGTGCGCAAAGCGGTGGACTGCACGCTCAAGAACTACATGGGCAAGGAAGTATTCTTCCAAGGCAGCGGCGTGTCACACGGCGTGGCGTTCACCGACACGCTCGAATGGCTGTTCCGCCTGACTGGCGATCCGAAATACGCCGAGGCGATACGATGGCTGTACGAGGATTTTTCCGGCAAGGAAAACGAGAAGCCACCGAAAGCGGACATGGACTTGAGCTACGACGAGTTGAAGTATCCCGACCGGCTCTGGTGGTCGCACGCGCCGCACACGATGGAGGGAATGCACACACCGATCATCACCCATGTGATGACGGGCGACGAAAAGTACAAGCCTGCCGCTGACAATCTGTTGATGAAATACGACCGGCACGACACGCCGGGCGGTGGCGTGGTGGGCGACGAAGCGACCGTGAGGCGGTTGGGCACCTCCATGTTGCCGCGCGAGTATTGCACGATGGTCTCAGCGGTGATGGCCCTCAACCGCATCGCGGTCTGGACGGGCAACCTCGACGCCGCGCGCCGCGCCGAGACCATCGCTCTGAATGCGGCGCAGGGAGCGCGCTTCCACCCGGCGTTGAAGGCGGTGCGCTATCTCTCGCACGACAATCAAAAAGACGCCAGCACACCGGCGCATGCCCAGCGCTATCTGTATTCCGCCTGGCACGGCGCGGCGCCCTGTTGTTCGACAACGGCGGCGCGCATGATGCCGTACTATGTCGAAGGCATGTGGTTCGCCGACCACAACAGGAACGAGCTGATTGCAAACTACTACGGCCCGAATACCGTCACCACCACGGTCGCAGGCCGGAAGATCAGCCTCACCGAAGAAACGGACTATCCCTTTTCGGACACGGTCAAATTTGTTTTTGCGTCGGATGCGGACCTGACACTTGTCCTGCACAAGCCGCCGCATTGCGGCGCGGTGAAGGTCGCCGCGCCGGGTGCGAAGGTGGAAATGGCCGCCGACAGAGTTTCGATTCGCGGCGCGTGGAAAAAAGGCGACGCGGTGTCGGTCGCTTTCGATTTCAAGCCGCAACTGGTCTCCGAGCCAAACCTGACGAACGCGTATCACTACTGTTGGGGACCACTGCTGTTCTCGCTGCCGTTGGGTGAAGATCGCAAGTCGCTGAGCGAGTTCGAGACGCTCGACGGCAAGCCGAGCGGGTTTTACATGTGGGAGATCAAGCCCGCGCATCCGGAGCGCTGGGACCACAAGTTCGATCCGAAAGAATCCTTCGCGAAAGTTGATTTGCCCGGCGGCAACCGCGAGACGCCGTGGGCCAACCCGCCGATTGGATTGCGCGGCCGGATGCGGGACGGCAACGGCGCGCCGGTGGAAGTGACGCTGACGCCGCTGGGCGCGTCGCTGTTGCGCCGCACCAGCTTTCCTGATTATTCCAAGCCGGTTGCCGGTCCGCAGGAGGAATGGATTGTCAGGGAGAAAATCGCCAACCCCGACGGCACCATCCAGCAGTCCGGCGCGGCGGCAAAAACTCGGAGACAAAAACCATGAAAACACAAATCAACCAAACCGGCAGCACCGTTTATGTTGTTCTCGTCTGCTTTGTGGCCACGCTGGGCGGACTGTTGTTTGGCTACGACACGGCGGTCATCAGCGGCGCCATCGGTTTCATGGTGAAACATTTCTCGCTCACGCCGGCGATGGAAGGGTGGGCGGCGGGTAGCGCGTTGGTCGGGTGCGTGCTCGGCGCCGCCGTCGCGGGGGCGATCAGTGACCGGTTCGGGCGGCGGACGATGCTGATTGTGTCGGCGGTGTTCTTTCTGGTGTCGGCTATCGGCACAGCGGTGCCGCGGACGTTGACAGAGTTCATCCTCTACCGGGCGCTGGGCGGCGTGGGCGTCGGTGCGGCGGCCATGACCGGCCCGATGTACATCGCGGAGCTGTCGCCGGCGCGATTGCGGGGGACGTTGGTGTCGTGGAACCAGTTTGCCATCGTGATGGGGATGCTGGTGGTCTATTTCGTGAACTACTTCATCGCCGGTCGCGGCGGCGAACAATGGAACATCACCACCGGCTGGCGGTGGATGTTCGGCTCGGAAGCGCTGCCGGCGGCGGCGTTTCTGGTTCTCCTGTTTTTCGTGCCGGAAAGCCCGCGCTGGCTGGCGAAACGGGGCCGCGAAGAGGAGGCCCGCCAAATCCTGACGAAGGTGGACGGCCCCGAACACGCACAACGGGAGCTGGCCGACATCGAGAGCACGTTGAACCTTGAAAGCGAATCGTTTTCCGAGTTGTTGAAGCCGCGGTGGCGGCCCGTGCTCTGGATCGGCGTGGTGCTGGCCGTCCTGCAACAGATCACCGGCATCAATGTGTTCCTGTATTTTGCGCCGGAGATTTTGAAGACGGTCGCCGGGGCGAAGGCGGACACGGCGCTGTTGCAAACGGTGTTGGTCGGCGCGGTGAACATGGTCTTCACCATCATCGCCATTCGCAAGGTGGACCACTGGGGACGCAAGCCGCTGATGCTGGCCGGCTACGCGGGGATGGCGGTCGCGTTGTTTGTGCTCGGCGGGGCGGCATTGGCCGGACAGATCAAGGCGTGGATTCTGGCGGCCATCCTCGGCTACATTGCGGCGTTCGCGTTGTCGGTCGGCCCGGTGACGTGGGTGTTGTTGTCGGAAATCTATCCGACCCGGCATCGTGGACGCGCCATGGCCATCGCCACGTTCTGCTTGTGGACGGCCAACTACATCATCTCGCAGACCTTCCCAATGATGGACAAGAACGAGTGGCTCGTGGCGAAGTTCAACCACGGTTTCCCGTTTCTGCTATACGGCGCCTTTTCCGTGATTGCGGTGCTGTTTGTCTGGCGTCGTGTGCCGGAAACCAAGGGGCAATCGCTCGAAGAAATCGAGTCACACTGGAAGACATAGGAAGTAAGCGGCACGATGGCGGCGGAAAATGATAGACCGACGCAACGGCCACCACGACGCCGTCCGCGAACGCGCAGGCGGTTTTTCCTGTTCAGCCTATGTTCGTTGGTTCAGCGCGGTCCCATGCACACAACGCGTCCGTCAGCGAGCGAAAGGAAAAGCATGCCATTCGCTGCGGCGAGACCGTCCCACGCCGGCGGGGCGTCGAGCGTGTACTCGGCGAGCTTTTCCCCGGTTGACGCGGACGCCGCCCACAAGACGCCGCCCATCCTTCCCTCGTACGCTTTTGCGAGATCATCTTCCGGGAAAACAACCGGCGTTCCCGCGACGAAAAGAACGTCGCCGGCGAGGGTGAGCGCTTTTCCGGTGAGCGGGATTGAGCTGCTCCAGAGTTTCGTCGAGCTGGAAGTGGTCTTTGTTCCTGCTTTCTTACCTTTCTTCTTCTTCTCGACTGTTGTCTGGCCACCGTATGTCCCCGCGTAGAGCGTGTAGCCGCCGGCACGGGGATCAAACGACTCGGTCCGCCCCGGTTGGTAGCCGCGCACTTCGTAAAAGCGGTTGCCGTCCATGACGAGAATGTCTCCATGCACGCCTCCAAAACCCGTTTGGATGTCGTAACGCAACGCGGTGTCAATCGTCCAGAACGTCCGATGCTGCGGAATCGCTTCGAGGAAACCGGGCGACGGGATCAGGTGCGGTTGTTTGACATCCTCAAGCTTGACGGGAGTGAGGTCGGGGTTGAACGCCTGATGCCGGAGATAGAGCAGTTTGTCGTCGGCGAGGAAGACGTCTGCTTTGAACCCCTCGATGCTCTTGTTCCCGACAGTCTGCCCGTTTTCTATGGGAAAACCTTTCTCGTCACACGGGCCGTACATGCGTCGCTGGTGGACGATTTTGCCGGTTCGTGGATCGAGCGCGCACAGAAAGATGCCGCCGTCGGCAAAGGAGTGTCTTCCCGCGGCGAAATACGCGAGACCGTTCCTGATGAGGACGCTGCCGCAAACCGGCCACGCCGACTCCGGTTGCTCGTAGGCGCATATCAACCGCCGCTCGAGCGGGACGAAACGCCAGGCGAGTGCCCCGTCAGAAGCGCGCAGGCAATAGACGGATCCGTCCCGCGAGCCGAAAAGGACGAGGCCCTGATGAAAAGCCGGAGGTGAATCCACACGTCCCTCGGCGGAGAAACGCCAGATGATCTTGCCGTCCGTCGCATTCATGGCGCAAACAGCGTGGCCGTCAACCTCCGCCGCGAAAACCATGCCGCCGGCAATCACCGGGGCGCTTGCGCGCGTGCCGAGTTTTGTCTCCCAGCGTTTGGTGAGCAGAGCGGGGGTTTTCTTTTTTGTCGCGCCGGTTCTTTCGCCGTCATGGCGGTAGGCGGGCCAATCGTCGGCTGTGGCGTCTCCCTTCGCGGACGAGGCGAAATCGAAGGCCGGCCCTTTTTCGAGGGATGCTTCCATTCCCAAGCCGACTGACTGGTCCGATTTGGCGAGGCCCAGCTCCGCGGCAAAAGCGTTGAACGCATTCAGCATGATGCTGTTGCAGCAGGCGCATGACGGCGGGCCGACGTAGTAAAGGCCGTTGCAGGGGAGCGGACCGATGCCGCAGGTGCTGCGTATCCAGGGATTCGGAGACTCCAACGGGGAGACGAGACCGAGGAAATCGCTGCCGCCGGTTGCGGTGTTGATGTAGTACCGCGTCGTGATGCGGTTCCGGTAGCAGCGGTCGTGTCCCATCGGACCGCTCATTGCCTGTTCGAGCCGTCTGACCAGCTTGCCGCTGTCGGGATCAAAGGCGTTCGCCCCCATGTTGGTGAGGCCGCGCGACGGTGATGGTCTTCCGATCGAGGCGTCGTACGCAGCCGTCCAGACGAGGCCGTTCGCGAGAAACACATCAGGCGGCTTGTGATGATTGAGCGCGGCGGGTTTTGACCAGAGCGCATTGCCGTCGGCGAGACGGAACGCCCGGAGCGTCTGGGAGTCCGCAAGAAACGCCGCGCGCTCCGAAAGGACGAGTGAGACTGCAATGCCGGACGGTCCTCTGAGGACGATGGGGGCGGCGATACGCCAGAGTGTTTTGCCTGTCGCGCGGTCAAGGCAGACAAGCTCCTTTGCGGTGGCATAGACCACGCGGTCGCCGCTCACGGCAAGCGATGCTCCTTCATAGCCCTTCGTGTCGTCTCCTGATTTTTTCCAAAGCTCCTTCCCCGATGCCGCGTCAATGACGATGATGTCGTTTTTCGGATTGTCCGACCTCTTGATCGTCGGTCCATACGCCCCGAGCTTGAACAAGCTCGTCTTGAACGCCGAGTGCGACGGATCAATGAGTGTCTCCGAGACGTCGGACTGATCGCCCGTGACAACAAACAGGACGCCCCGGTCATGCACGAACTCCATCGTCCCTGCGGTCCCTTCGTAGCGTTTCCTGACCGCGCCGGTCGCTGCGTCGAACATGGTGACCGGGGCCGCGTATCCAGGCGTGCAATAGACGACATCCCCCACGGCCGCGAGACGCCGCTGGATCTGCACCGGCGTCTCCTTGTCGCGTATGAAGACCGGGTGCCAGTCGGTAAACATGACCCGCCAGAGGGCGACGCCGTTGTAGGCGTCCCGTGCCACAAGCGCGAACTTACCCGGGAGCGCCGGATGCTCCACCGACGCGAGATCTTCAATGGTGAAAAGGCGTCCTTTCGCTGAGACCATGCTGTTAATCGAGGGCATCGAGAGGTGTGCGCGCTGCCACTCAGGCTCAGCGATCCACTGAAACCGCCGCGGTGGACCGACGACGGTGTCCCGCGCGACGGCGTTGTTGTCCGCGCTGTGATAATGCTGTTCCCATTCGTCAATGTTTTCCGGTCGGGGCTTGATCATCACCGCCCATTTTCCGTCCCGCTTGACTGCCGCTGCTCCGAGCGGCCTGAGCGCACGCATGATTTCGTCTGACGGAACCGCATTGCCGTCCTCGCAAACGACGAGCGTCGCCAGGTTGTCAACGTAGGGGAGCTTCTTCCCGCTCCAGCGTATGACGGAGACCGGACCGTACAGTCCGAGCGAACGTATCGTTGCACGCGCCGTATCAACGTTTTTCGCGTCGGTATCAAGCCCTTGGACGACACAGTTGCCCGTGAGGTGCAGCGCCGCGGTGAGTTTCCCGTCCCCGCAGCCGACGTGGATGACGAGGCCGCCTTGGAAGCCGGTCAACGAGGCGATCTGTCTCGCCTCTTCCTCCCTGCCGGTCGGCCCGGCCAAGGCCGTCGCCGCCAACAGCATCCAAAGAACCGTCCCGATACACAGCGTATTGTGAAGTAGAAATGAGAACTGTCCATTGCGTTTAGGTGTTGCAGCGAGCATGGTGTCTCCTTCTCGGGGTGTGTTCACGTGGTATCGCAGAATACCTGCCACGCCACCGAAACGCAACCGTGTATCAACTCACGAGCTTGAGGAACGTCTTGTTCAGCTTCTACGTGCTGCGGTTGTTCTCCAGCGACAGCCCGCATTGCATGACGTAGTGCGGACCCACGTCCGGGATGATGAACTCCGCGCCGGTGATCTCGAACCCGTGCTTCGCGTAGAACGGCACGGCCCCAGTCCGGGCGTTGCACCAGAGCCTGGTTACTCCGCGCGCGACGACGTGCTCGCGGCACGCCTGCAACAAGGCGGAGCCAATGCCGCGGCGTTGTGAGTTTTCCAGCACAGCCATCCCGCGCAGTTGCCACGCGCCAGCGTCGGCCGTACCCGGTGGCGAAAGATGATAGACCGACGCAATGCCCACCATCGTGCCGTCCGCGAACGCGCCGAAATGTCGGGTATCAGGATCGTCATCGTGCGCGAACACACATTCACTCACCGCCCGGTTGGGGCGCAAGATCACCTGCCGGATGGGAATGACCTCCTGCGCCTTGACGATGCGGATACTGACAGGAGGCGTCACGCGTTTATTTTTTCTCAGTCGGCGGCGGCAATGGTGTGACGGCGAGTGCATCTTTGCCGGGCAACGCGGGGAATTTGGCGTGCGGTTCGGTTTGGTACCAGAACGCGACGGAAGCGATATCATCCTGCAACGGCAGGTACCGGCGGTCGGGTTGCCAGCCGAGCGCCTGCATCGTCACGCGCAGGTCTTTCTCGAAGCGGACCGGGTCGGTGATGTGCCAGCGGTAGAGGCCGAAACGTTGCGGCGGCACGTAGGCGGTGTCGGGCGGGATGACTTGCGCCAGGCCCGCGTACGGCGTGCTGAACGGCTGATACTTCTTCGTCTCGCGGTTCTCGAAGTTGTACGAGCCACAGAAATAATCTTCCGTGCCGGTGCCGCAGATCGTCGGCCAATCCTTGTCGCCGTCCATGAAGAACTTGATCTCGCCCTCGCCCCACCAGCCGGGACTGCGCGCCTCCCACGCCATGTACGTGCCGACGTAATGCCCGCGGCCCTTGACGCCGTCGAGGATGGTGTAGGTCCCCTTTTGCTGGAGCGGATTCTCGCGGCGGAACTGCGCGTGCAGGTACGCCGCGTCGCGCGAAACGGACGTGAGCGCGTAGTTGATCTGGTAGTAGAGCGTCATGGGTTTCTCGTCGCGGTTCTCCAGCGTGATGCGCGCCTTCTTGCGGAACGGCATCGGCCAGTAACAGTTGAATGCGCTGCCGGGATTGACGCAGACCGCGAGCGAGTTGATCTGGCAATACTTGCCCCAGCCGCACGCGAAGAAATCGCCGACCGGGCACTCAACCGACGGCTCGGTCTCGTCGTCCCAGTAAAATCGGATGATCGAGTGACGCCAGTTACCGGTCGGCGTCATCCAGATTTGCTGGATACAACCCGGACCCTTGATCTCGCCGAGCGTGAACGTCGTCTTCGGCGCGATGCGCACCGATGGCGACACCTTCCAGCCTTGCCCCAACTCGCGCGCCGCATTCTTGCCCGTGCCGTCCGTCGCCATCCCGGCTTTACCCTTCTCGCCTGTGAAATTCTCCGGGCTGATCGAGCGCGACTGCGCCTTCGACAGTTGGTACAGGTGTCCCAACCCACCGACCTCTTCCGCGCCTCCGCGCACGACGAGCGCCAGTGCGAACACCACACAAAGAATTGTCCTCATATAATCACAACCTCCAGTTCTGGCTGGTGAGAATACCGCTGCGGAATCAGCGACACAAGCAAACGATGTAACAGCAAACGATGTAACAGTGAGACCGGAACAAAACCGGAACACGACGTTCAGAACCCGTATCCCACCGGGCCGATGCCGGGTACGCTGACGTAGCCCTGGCTGTTGTCGGCGTTGTAATTGCCGGCACTGAAACGGGAGCTCCAGAAATTGTCGCCCCCGCCGCCGGTTCCGCCGCCCCTTTGTTGCGCCGCCCGCGCTGCGGCAAAGAGGTTGCCCACGGGAATGTCATTGCCCTCGTAGCCAGTGTTGCCTCGCCCGTCGAGCCAGTACCGTCCCGGTGGCACTTGGGCCTGTGCGAGGTAGTTGAGAATCTGAACTTCTGCCACCGTCAGGTTGCGACCATTGAGATACACCTCGCTCGTGCCGGCCGAGACATGGGCAGCCAGTGGTCCCAGATCGTGACCGGGGTACATGAATCCCGCGGCTACCAACCCAACTACGCCGTGCAATCCGCTGCGGGCGTCATACCAATAGTTACCGGGTCGTGGTTGGACGCGATAGAGTTTCTCGAAGTCTTGGAGTTGACTGGGGGTGAGCGCGCGACCGTTGATCACCACTTGCTTTTGCTCGGCTGTGTCAGGAACGGCCATGGTCACACCTCCAGATGAAAGTTGGGCTGGCGACGGTTTGCGTTGCGGGTCGCGCACCGACGAGAGCAGTCGCACGCCCGCCAGAACCACGATGACAGCGAAGCCGACGCCCACAACGATGCCGATAACGAGTTTGTTTTTCACAAGCTTCTTCTTTTCTGAACGTGAGAATCACCCGGCCAACTGCTATCTATCGAGACATATACTCCCGTCGTTGGCGGCCTGCAACCGAATCTTGCCAGCAAAAGTGCCAGGAACAGCCCCACTCGTTCTCATAACAGCTCACGCGCTTGTTTTCAAGTTTCAAGAGTATGCCCCCTTCCTTACCCCTGCGTCTGCCAGTGAAAAATTCCGAATGGTCACTGCACAGCCAGCCGGCTCTCGGCGGATTGGCCGGTGATGTTTTCCTGCACGCGCACTCTCCATTCGCCGGCTGGCTCGTTCAAGGCCGGTGCCCACGTGAGCTGGTAGGCGCCATCGGTGGTCGCGGCCCAACGGCTGAACTCGTTGGTGCGCCCGGCGGAGTCGGTGATGGTGATCTGGAGCGGTTGCTGGCCTCGTGCGCCGGTGACTTTGACGGTGAGCGTAACCGGTTTGCCGCGCGGGACCGACGCCGGCATCGAGATCGCAACGCCGGCGGGCGGGTTATCGGTGATGGCCAGCACGCGCGCTCCGGCGGGCGGCAGGTCGAGCGAGACGACGAGGCGCTCGCCCTCGCGTCGAAAAACGAGCGGCTTCTGTGTGAGCAGGTCGAAGACTCGCGCGCCGGGGCGCGTGTCGCGCAGACGGACGGTGGTGGTCAGCGGCAGACCTTTCTCGTGAATTCTCTTCCACTGGCCGAAACGCGGGCCGTAGCCGCGATGATCATTGAGAATGAAGACGACGCGAGCATTGCCGCCGTCGAGCGTGGAAACAAGGGCTTCGGGTGAGTCGGCGTCGGCGTAGCGTGTCAGGTGCTTGTCGAGCGCGGCGCACAGTTTCTTGGCGTAGCCATTCATGATCTCGCGGTCCTGGTCGGCGCTGACGTCGCCGGCCCCGGCGTCCACTTGTTCCGTCTGCGCGAGTTTTGCCTGCGAGACCTTGTCGACGCTCATGCGGCGCCGATAGGAGAAGTCGAAGTCGAGTTTGAGCGCACCGGGAATGTCGGGGCCGAGGAACTTGTCGGCCACCAGCGTGCCGCCTCGTTTGACGAACGCGCGGAGTTTCTCGACGGCGGTGCGCGGCAGCACTTCGCAGTAGGGCGCGACGATTGTGTCGTAGCGGTCGAGCGGTTGGGCGAGCAGAGTTTCCTCCAGCAAATAGTCGTGCTCGACGTGGGCCATCTGGAGCAGCGAGGACCAGTCGCGCACCGCTTCGCACGCGTAGCCGGCGCGTTTGACGTGTGTGGTGAAAATGAGTGGCGTGAACGCGTTCAGCAAGGCGACCTTTCGCGGCGGGACTTTCAGTTCGCGCAGGTACGGCCCGAACGGGACGATGAACTGGTGCGAGACATCGCCGATGCCCTCGAAGGGGTCAATGACGACATTGAAGCCGTCGCCCTTCGGCATCAGCTTGGCCCACGAGCCGGCGTGGTAGTAGGCGAGGCAATCGGGCCGGTGGGCGAGCGCAATCCACGTGCAAAGCCGTGCGATGTCGCCGGGCATGTTGCAGTGGCCCTTGTCCTTGGGCGCAAGCCAGCCGGCGTACTCGAAGAGCGAGATGTCCTGCTGGATTTTCTGGCCGGGGTCGGCCCCGGCGCGAAGCATCTCGACATAGCCGATGTATTTCGGATCGGGGAACGTGTAGCTCCACGTCGCCAGCATATCGAGGCCGCGCGCAGTGCCCAGCACCGGCGCGAGGCGGAACGGTTCGAACCAGACGGTTGTGCGCGGCAGGAAACGCTTGATTTCGCGCGCGGCGGCGAGGTTGGCTTCGGGTACACCCAGCCCTTCGTTCCACCACCAGAGATAAAACTGCCGATACTTGTTGTTGTCTTCGACGATGCCGTCCTTCGGGAATGCCTCAGGCGGCGCTTTCGTCCCGGCGGCAAAGTCGGCCATGTTGAAACCGAGCGCCTTCTTCAGCCGCGCCCGCGTGAAGCTGGTGTGGGAAACGGAAAGCTGAAACTCGGAGTTGAGCATGACATGCGTCACGGCTGGCCAATCGGCCACCGTTGCGACGGACGCGCCCACTTTGCGACAATGCTCCAGGACCTCCGGCCGCGCAGGCTCGACGGTGGGGCGGCTGGAGATACCGCCTTTGAGGCTGCGGCCCAGCAACTGTTTCTGATCGGTCAGCGTTGTTGAGCGCAGCGGGCGCAGGTAAACCCCCATGTCCAAGCCTTGTCGCGTCGCCTCGTCAAGCAGCATTCCCCGCGCCTCAAGCTTCTTCGGGTTCGAGGCCAGAGGCTCGGCTGTGCCAAAGCTGAAACCGCCGTTGAATCCATACGGGGCCGCGAACTTGCCCCAGCCCCAGCACCAGACGGGGAACCGTTGCGGATTGCGCGGCGGGGCGATGGTAAAGGCGAAGCTGTTGGTCGCGAGCGTCCGATCGCCAGCGCGGGCGGCCGCGTTGACGGTGTAGTCGCCGGCTTTCAGCAAATTCGTGTCGAGCGTCCAGCTCACGTTTGTTTTCCCGCCGGGTGTCAGCGAGCCGGTGATGCCGGCGACTTCCATTTTGATCTGAGCGTCTGGACTCAGTTCCGCCGACAGATCAAACCGCGCCGCCTCGCCGCGAACGAACACATGCCGCATGGTGGTGAAGTTGACTGACGAGTTCGCGGGCAATGCCAGCAGCGTCGAGGTGGCGAGAAGAACACAGAAGGAAAAGAAGATGTTCATGGCTGACTTGTTAATGCAAGACTAGCAGAAGGACAAGATCGCCAGCAAGCTGAAAGGTCCGTTTCATGACTTGCTGTCGGTAGGGATGCGCCGCCGGCGCGTCCGCTGCCGTTTGCGTTCCCCCGTCGGTCGAGCCGTACCTACGGCAGGCAAGCCGACGGCTCGACCCTACCTATCAGTGCGGCAGGAATAACCCCACTCGTTGTCACACCAGTTCACGAGCTTGAAGAACTTCTTGTTCAGCTCGATGCCGCAGGTTACAAGTTTTAAGAGTTGCCCCGTTTGACCTCCCGGGGCAGGAAAATCGCGGCCGGAAGGCCGCTCCCACAACAGCACAAGTTCACCCCGAATTTTGGCATCTCATGCAATATCAGGGCTACACCCACGCGAGACGGTTCACGTCATACACCACGGAGCAGGAGGCGCAGTTGTTCTGGAGTATCATCTCCAACGGCAGGCCGCTGGAGGCGGTCAGCGTCAGCGGACTCGCGGCACAGCGGTCCCGTGGCGGCCCAACTGTTGTTCTGCTTCGTCGAGCGATTCGCTGTCAAACCTGCGCCACGTTCTTGTTGACACCGTAATTTTGACGTAATGAATATTGGATGGCGAGGAAGTGTTGTGTCGGTGTGGAGAAAGGTGGTTTTTCTGTGAACTTTATTCTCCACGTGGTGTCGATAATAGCACCATGCCAGCCACGCTACCGCTCCTGCACAAGACGCCCTTCCGCCTCGATCCACACCCTCTGTCCGGCTGCGCTAGTCCACGCGCGGGACTGCTTGCCGTCGCTCGCACGGCGCGCGCGTTGCACCTACCGGGCTTGATCGAAGCCAACGTCTCCATCAAACAACGCGACCGTGGCCTGACCGAAGCTCAGTACAGCGAATCGATTCTGCTGTCGGCTGTCGCCGGCGGCGAGGGCTACAGCGACCTCGCGGTGTTGGCCAACGACCCCTTGCTGACGAAAGGGCTGGGCTACACCCCGGCACAGCCGGCCGCGGCCCGCAACAGAAGACGTTTCTGCCGGAACCGACCGCGCCGTTGGCCGGGCTGGGCGCGGTGCAAGCGGGGTTGGTGCAGAACATCGCGCGCACGTATGCGGCTCAAGGGCGGACGCTGACCACGGCGACGTTGGATGCCGACGCGACCATCATCGCCTGTCAGAAACGCGATGCAAAACCCACTTATGAGGGCACGCGCCCCGACAGCCGCTGTCGGGGTTGGTGGTGGCCTGGGCCGAGGCAGATTTGGTGGTGGCCGACGAGTTTCGCGAAGGCAACATGCCGGCCCGGCAATCGCCATTGCCGTGCGTGCGGGCCGGGTTCGCCGCGTTGCCGGCGGTAGCGGAAGCGCAGTGGCAGACGTGCGGGACGGAAGCTGACGGGACGCTGCGGCAATGGGCGGAGGTGGACTTCGTGCCGGGGCTGCCGACCCAAGCGACCTACAGCGGCTGACGCGTGCGCCGTCGCGGGGCGGACGCCGGATTGATCGACCGAACCACGGGAGTGGTGTCTCCACAAAACGTCTCCGCGCCAGCGCGGTTGCTTCCCCACGCCCTACGGAGCCTGAAATTGACCGGTGTGCCCCCTGAGTCCCCGACTTCTCATCGTTTCAAGCCCCGCCCGTTTCACGCCTCCCCGCTTACGTCCGGATTTGGGGTGGCGCCATTGCCGCGACTCGGCTGCGGAAGGCCGTAGGTCGCGCAAAAATTACCTCAGGGCAGCCATGCCATGTTCGGGACGCGCGTTCATGGCGGCGATGAACGGATGCATGGCCTGCAGGTCTTCAAGAAGCGTCGCCTTCAACCGCGCGTAAGCATGGAAAAACAGTCCTGCGTTGTCGCCGCCACGCTCCGTTTAACGGTCATAGATCTTCTCCGCGTCTGCGGTTCACGCATGGACGCGGGGCACCCAGCCGAGGCCGGGCACGTCGCGGACCTCGTCGGTGCCTTCGCGCACGAGACGGATCTTCATGAACCGGCAGAACCGCTCGATGTCGCGCGTGTGGTCGCCGTAAAACACCACGCGGTGCAGGCCGCTCGACCATGTCTCCAGGAACTTCTCCGGATGCTCGACGCGCACAGTGACCTTGGTGCGGCAGCCGCGGTCCACCAACGGGCTGGCAACGGCCTGGCCGGTCGAGAACAACATGATGTTGTCGCCGATGAGCCGCGCCATCGAAACCGGCCGGTCGGCGGGCAACTTCACTTGCAGCACAACGCCACGGTTGTCTTCGAGGTGGCTGCGCAACAGATACGGATGCGTCGGGCCATGCGGGCCTTCCATTTTTAACGCGGCGACGCAGTGCGCGTGGATGATCGTGTTGTCGGAGTAATCGAAGCACGGGTCGGTGACGAAGCCGGGCCTGTCCACCAGATAAGTGAAGATCAGGTGCGTCATGGTGGACTTCAGATCGGCCTCGCAAATGCCGCCGAGGCCCATGCTGTTGAAGCGTGAGAAGCCCAGGCACGGATAACCCATGCCTCGGTCGAGCAGACCCATGCCGAGGCAATTCATCGTGATCGCCACGGCGCCCTCCGTCTTCATCATGTTCATCATCGCCAGCGCCATGCGCGAGGCTTTGAGCACGTCCTCCCGGTTCGGCTCGACGATCTTGACGGCGTGGCGCAGCCAACACTCCGCATCGGCGCGGACGGCGGCCTCGTCCACCACCTGGTAGGCGGCTTCGAGGTCCGGCAGCTTGAACGACTTGATCTCCGTCCCGAACTTCTCCTTGATGAGCTTGACGTAAGCCGCGTCGGCGTCGCGGTTACTGACGTGGAGCACTTTCGCATCCTTGAGCCGGCGAATGACGCGGATGGGACGCAACGCGACGGAAATGTCCTCGAACTTGCTGCTGGCCCAGCACTCGATGCGTTTGCCTTCGCGCTGCATGGCGGCAATCGTGTGCCACTCGTGGCCGGAAAACGGCTCCGCAAACACCACCAGCGGCAGGTTCAACTCCGTCAGCGCGGCCAGCGCCTTGCCGCTACCCATGGTCATCTGGAGAAACAGAATGCCGTCGGTGTTCCGGAGCTTCTCCTTCACCAGCGCGAGATCGGTGTCCGATCCGATCAGGCCGCAATCAACAAACTCGATGTCGCCGAGCGCGGGTTTGATTCGCGCAAGCTGCGCCTCGAACCGTTTCTGTTCCGCGGCGAGATCCACAGCCGCCTTCGGCCAAGCGGGGCGCGCGCGGCCGAAAAGAATCTTGCCGACACGTATCTTCGTCGGTGGCACCCACGGCGGCGGGATTGGTCCGGGGCTCGCACCCCAAGCTGCGTCGCACAACGGCGTTGCGAACGCCGCAGTCGCGCCCGCGGCGGCGATTTCCAAAAACGTTCGTCGAGTGATCGGGTTGTTCATGACTGACTCCTTTTTTGATTCGATTGGCTGAGATTCACACCACCTGCGGCTGAAGCTTGAACAGCCGGCAGAAATCCACGAGTTGCTGGCGATAGTTGCCGTAGAAGAACAGTTGGTGGAAGCCGGGATAGGCGAGCACGTCCTCGACGCCGTCGAACTTCACCATGACCGAGATCACGCAACCGCCTGCCGGCGGCACCTTCATGTTCTCCAGCACGCGGCCCGACGAGATGATCAGCGTCGTGGGTTTGTCCTTCACTGCGGGCAGCACATCGAGCGATGTCACCGGCTGTCCGATACGCCACGCCGGATGTGCGGTGGCGTCGCGCTCGGCATGATGATGGCGCAGGACGTATGGCTCGGAAGGTCTGTCGAAGCCGTTGAGTTTGGTCGGACAGGAGCAATGCGCGCCGATGACCGCCTTACGTGCCGTCTCGGCCACGGGATCCTGCTGGAATCCGGGCCGGTCGAACAAATACTGCACGATGACATGTGAGCCAACCGCGCCGATGTCGGCTTCGCAACCGGCGGGGATGCCATCGTCGTTCATGCGCGACCATGCCAGGCACGGCAGGCTCATCTTGGTCGGGCCGAGCGCGCCGAGACAGTCCATCGAGATGCCATCAGCTTGTTCCTGTTCCAGAATCTTGCGGGCCACGACATAACTGTGCGCACCATTGATGACGTCCTGGCGGGTGGCGCCGACCATCTCCCTCGCGCGTCGGATGACCTGCGCCGCGATGGCGCGCATCTCGTCGGTTTCGCCGACCGACTTGTAGAGGTCCACAAACGTGCTGGCGGGCACGTAGCGAAGTTGGATGCCGAGATCCGGCATCACCGTCTCGCGCCGTTCCTTCCCCTTGATGACCACCACCCGCGACGCGCGCATTTTCGCGCCGGCGTGCAGCATTTTCATGCCGTAGGCCGGGTAACTGAAATCGTCCGTTGCGTAGATGATTACACCGGTCTTGTCCGCCAACGGCGCGGTGTTGGTCGTGAACGACGAACCGAGCGGCGAATAGATCACCGTCGGAATGCCGGAGTCCATCGCCTTGCCTGCCGTCGGCCATGAATGTTCCTGACGGTCCAGCAACACCACGAGCAGGCCGTCCGGTTTGGCCGCCTGCGCCTCGGCAATCCACGCCTCGGACTCCGCGAGGCTGTGGAGCGGCGCGGCCCGCATGTCGGCTTTCATCTTCAGCGACGCGGCGGTCTCCTGAATCTTGCGCGTGTAAAGCTTGCGCGCCGCCTCGCCGTCATAGACCTGTCCTGGCCAGCGCATGCCATAATCACCCTTGCGCCGCACAAAGGCGACCTTGATCGCCGGAATGCACTTTGATCCCGGCCCGCACGGCGCAAACGACGGCGCACCGGCGGCAAGCGCGCTGGCAAACGATCCGCCGAGCAGCGTTGTGGCGGCGGTAACGACAGAGGCGCACAAAAACTCGCGACGATTCAGCAGGCGGGCGTGGCAGTTCGCGGCGCAACGATTCGAGTGCATGGTGGATCTCCTCGACGTGGATTTGTTGTGTAACGACCGTGAGAATACACAGTCAGCCGCGTCAAGAAAAGCTAAATGTCCGGCGGTAACACGACCGGAACATTTCCGGAACACAACGTTCTAGCCACTCTCGATTGCTCTTTGCGATGAACACCAATACCTGTCGGTGACAGGCAACGGCAGAAATGCTCCGCAAGGCTAACGGAGACATTTGTCCAAAGTCAGGAGTTGCCCCTAGCGAGGAATCCGTCGAGAATCAAAACTTAACCTCGACTACCGACGATCAATACTTGTAAAGGCGCGCTTTGGCCGCATCCAGCCGTTGGCGCGCAACCTCAACCTCACGCTCTGCATCCCTCACAAGTTGGTTGGAGGCTAGCGGCGCTGTTGCGCCGAGCAACATACCAAGCCGACTGCCGCTTGCCATGTTGCTTGGGGCCGTCATTCGAGTGGCATCTTGGCCAGCGCGCGCCACATTTAGGTTTTGCAGGGCGGTATTATAGGCTTGAAGTGCGGCATCGTATTCTTCCTGCGCCAGTGCGCGCCTTGAATCTCGCTCACTTTGATAACGTGGTTCCGGCTGCATACGGCGCACATTTGCTTGTTCTTGCTCCAGCACCTGTGAAGGTGCTCTTTGCTTCGAATGAGGAGGAGGAAAAGCCCGTAAGGCGGCTTTTTGTTCGTCCGTGAGGAGATCAACGGCTTTCTTGCGATAGTCTTTCAGCTTCTCCTTGTCGCCACGGGCGTCCTTCGCTTCCGCGACGAGGGCGTCATACTTGGTCTTCTGATCCGCCGTGAGTTTCTCGGCGATCGGCGGTGGCAACAGGCCCCCGCCGCGGCCTTTGCCCGGTATTCTGGCGGCAGGTGCGCTGATACTGGTGGAGCTAGTAGTCTCACAACCAGATTGAATCACGCCAGCAACTGCTAAAAGCAGTCCAGCAGCCATGTTTCTGCTATTCCTTTTAATTCTGTCAATCAATCCCATTTTTTTCGCTCCATTATACCATCCATGAGCAGACCACTTCTTTTGAGCCAGTACATTACTAATCTGAGGTTGGGGTTGATGATGCACTAGGAGTTTGTCGGGGTTGGGCAATACGGTATTTGCAATGGTGGGAGATGGCAAATCAATTCATAGTCTTCGGGGACAACTCCAGATTCTTGACGACTCATCACTCCTTCTTCGCCAACGCGTCGCTGTGGGCATGGATTTTCCGGACCGCATCGAGGATGTGATCCATGGCGCTGCGGTTCTCCCATGCACGCGAGAATACGCTGCCCGCCGCGTCAAGAAAAGCCAAATGTCTGATGATTCTTCTTACCACCCCGACGCTTTACCTGCGACGCGCGGGTCGTGTGCACCGGTGAAACGATGCGTGACCGGGTCGCACGCGACGGCCTGGCTGACGCCGAGTGTATTGACCTCGGTCAGTTCGTGGCCGCGCCGGCGCAGTTCGTCGCGCGCGGCGGGACCGATGGCGCGCTCGACTTTCACTTCGTCGGGACTCCATTGGTGATGAAAACGCGGGTTGCCGAGCGCGGCATCCACGTCCAAGCCGAAATCAAGAATGCCGATCAGGCCGAGCAAGGTCTGGCTGATGATCGTCGGGCCGCCCGCGGCGCCGATGGCGAGGACTGGCTGGCCGTCCTTGAGCACAATGGTCGGGCTCATGCTGGAGAGCGGCCGTTTGCCGGGCGCGATGGCGTTGGCCTCGGTGCCGATGAGCTTCGCCGAGTTGGGCACACCGGGCTGAGCGGAGAAATCGTCCATTTGATTGTTCAACACGACGCCTGTGCCGGGGACGATCACTTTCGAGCCGAACGTTGTGTTGATGGTCGCCGTGCATGCCACCCAGTTTCCCTCGGCATCGGCGGTCGAGAAATGGGTGGTGTGTTTGCCGAACACGTCGTCCGCCGCGCGGTCCGGCGTGCCGTGGCCTGCGACGACGGACGCGCGATCCATGCGGATGCACGCCGCCAAGGTTTTCGCGTAGGCGGGGCTGACGAGGCCGCGGGGCACGCTCGTGAAGTCCGGGTCGCCCAGCCAATAGGCGCGGTCGGCAAACGCGAGCTTCATCGCCTCAATGACGAGGTGGATCATGTCCGGTGAGTTGTGCCGAGCGACTTGAGGTCGAACAATTGCAGGATGTTGAGCATTTGTGCCACGTGGACGCCGCCGGAACTGGGTGGCGGAAAGCTCACAATCTTGAACCCGCGGTAGGTTGTCATGATCGGTTCGCGGAACTTGATGCGGTAGTTTCGGAAATCGTCGGCTGTCAGGATGCCGCCGTTGTTCTTCATCCAGTCGCCGACCATTTGGGCGAACGGGCCGCCGTAGAACCAGCCAGTGCCGTGTTCGGCAATGGCGCGATAGGTCCGCGCGAGATCGGGCTGCCGGAGGGTATCGCCCTCCGCCCACGGTTGGCCGCCGGGTTTCAGGAACACATTGCGCGATCCCTCGAACTCGGCAAAAACCGCAGCGAAGTTCTTGAGCCGTCCGGCATATTTTTCGTCCACCTTGAACCCGTGCTCGGCGATCTCCGCTGCGGCGAGTAGATGGTCGTTCAGCGGCAGACGACTGTGGCGTTCGCAGGCCGTCGCGTAGGCCGCGAGCGCGCCGGGCGTGCCAGTCGCCAGCGGCCCGGTCTGGCTCAGTTTGGTGTCGGCTGTGCCGTTGCGCACGTACATGTCGCGCGTGGCCGCTGCGGGTGCCATCTCCCGGCCATCAATCGCCACAAACTTCCCATCCGCCAACCGGATGAGCATGAAACAACCGCCACCGATGCCGGAGTTGTGGCTGTCCACGACGCCGAGCGTCAGCGCAGCCGCCACGGCGGCGTCAATCGCGTTGCCGCCGCGCTTGAATGCGTTGATTGCCGCGTCGGTCGCCAGCGGATGAACCGTCGCGACAATCCCGCGTTCGCCGTGCGCCAACTCCGCATGTGCCGGAGGAATGAGAACGGCTGCAAACATCGCAAGCATCCACAACCACCCGGCAAACCATTTGAATGTTATGTTTTTCATGGCGACCGATCAGAGGATCACAGGCGTAACAGAGAAAGGATTGTTTGGCCTAGGATGTTATTCTTGTCCTTGTCACTCAGCGACAAGTGCTGGATTTTCGCCAGTTCCGCGCAGGCGTAGGAAACGGTATCGGGCTTTTTGTCTGGCCCATCACTTCCCCAGATAAGCCGCGAGGAACCAATTCGTCGAACCGCTTCCTCGATCATGTCCAAGAGAACAACGCCGCTCACGTCCAGGAAGACATTGCGACAAGATTCAGCCAGTCCGATGAATGTCTCGACCAGCTTTTTGTCGGTGCAGAGATACCGCCCCATGTGAGCGATGATGAGAAAAGTGTCAGGGAACTTCTCGGCCATGCGCTTGGCGGCGTCATATTTCCCTCCACAATCAATCAGGCAGGGAACCCCGCATTTCCCGGCAAGCTTCAGGACAGGATCCACAACATAGTCTGCGAGCGTGCATTCACCGACGTGAATCTTGATTCCTCGAAAACCCCGCGTGGACAGTGCCTGCTCTATTTCCTTGATGACAGGCCGTTCATAGTTCGGCAGCGCATAAACGTAGGGAATCAGGCGGTCGGGGTATCTCTTCACGGCGCTCTCGGCCATCTCAATCGAGCGTTGCGTGCTGGTGGACATTGCAAACACAACTGACTTCGCGATGCCCGCCTTGTCCATGGTGGCGACGATGGTCTCTGGCGAATACTCGGTGCGAGCTACGTCGCCATGCTTGAGGTGCACGTGGGCATCTATGATCAGCGGCGGATTGTTTTGAGGAGCCGCTGTGTCTGCCGCCAACATCCCCAAACCTGCCGCGGCGGATATTCCTAAGAAACGGCGGCGCGTCACAGGACTGCTTTCTTGAGTTGTCATGTCATGGCCGCGTGGCTTGTGGTAACGAGTCTATACCTTTGCCAATTGTGAGGCGTGGGCTTGGATTTTGCGGATGGCTTCGGCGATTTGGTCCATGTCGCTGCGCGGGCCGAGGAACATGGTCTGGGTGAACCAGACCGCCTCCTCGCAGAGCTTGTCGTTCTCAGGACAAGCATTGCGCTCCCGCCACTGCTCGACAGCCGCTTTGCCATAGACCTTCAGATACGGGCGCGAGTTGAGCGCGTGCTGGATGAACTCTGCCTTGTTCAACGGTCCGTAACCGCCCGAGGCGTGAATACCCTCTGCGCCGAGCGCCTTGAGGAACTTGCGGTGCGGCAGGTTGGCAAACTTCTCCGGCTGGTAGCGGAGCATGTAGAGGTGGTAGGCGTTTCGGGAGACGCCCTCGTAGGCCCGCGCAGGAAGGATGCCGGGAATCTCGCGCAGCATCCGGGTGAGGTAATCGGCGTTCTCGCTGCGGATGCGCGCCCGCTCCGCCAAGCGCGCCATCTGTGAGAGCAGCAACGCGCCCTGAAACTCGGTCATGCGGACGTTGGTGGACCGCCCGCCCGTGTAAGCGAAGCCGGACCTGGCACCGGCACGTTTGCGGCAACAATTGTGGAAGGCGAAGCACTTGTTGGCCATCTCTTCGTCGTTGGTCAGGATCGCGCCTCCTTCGCCGGAGCAAAGGTTCTTGCTGACTTGGAAGCTGAAACAGCCGCTCGTGCCCCAATTCCCCACATTGCGGTTCCGATACTGGGCGAGGTGCGCCTGACAGGCGTCCTCAATCACGGGGATATTGCGCTTCTTGGCCACCGCAAGAATTCCGTCCATGTCGCACGGCGCGCCGCCGACATGCACGGGAATGATCGCCGCCGTGCGGTCGGTGATCGCCGCCTCGATCTTGCGCGGGTCTATGAGGAACGTCTCGCGGTCGGTGTCCGCGAACACCGGCATGGCGTAATGGAGCAGGACGACGTTGACCGTGGCGACAAACGTGTAGGGTGCCACAATCACTTCGTCGCCCGGCCCGATCCCCAGGGCGCCCAACGATGCGTAGAGCGCGCTGGTGCCGCTGGAAGTGGCCACGCAACATTTGGCGCCATTGAGCTTGGCATACTCCGTCTCGAATCGTGTCACCGATGCGCCGCGATACCATCGCCCGCTGTGGACAACTTCAGCGACGGCCTTCTCATCCGGCTCAGTAACGATCGGCCAAGACCGGGAGCCGCCCCGCGTGCGGACAGGCTTGCCTCCCAACAATGCCGGCTTGTCTGTGGTGTCTGCTGCGCTGAGGCAGGTGAGAGCGGCAGAGCTTGCCGCTGCGGTGTGGATGAATTCACGTCGAGTCACAGTGTACCTCCTTCATAACCCAAGTTATGGGGTTTCATGGGATATGCACGTGAGAATACACTGCCCGCCACGTCAAGAAAAGCCAAATGTCTGGTGTTGAGACCTGAACGAAATAGCAAACGGAATTGGAAGAACTCGAACACGGCGAACAGCAAGTCGTTACTCTTCCGCGAGACGCGAGAAATCTGTCAAGAATCAGGTGTGACCCTGACGATCAGGAGTTGACCCTGACGACCAACGGGCGACCGCCAGCGTTAGCCCGTCTAGCTCTTCCTGCCGCGCGGTTTTTTGGAGAAGACGTAGATTCGCGACGTTTCGTGGCCCACCATCACGATGTCGTCGCCGGGGGACGGCGTGACGTGCGCCGCGCGGGCGCACATCGGCGAATCGTCGATTGGGAAGATGGTCACGGGCTTGCCGTTGCGGTCGAGAATGTGCATGAACCGTCTTATGGCTTGGGGCGGGATGGGCTTGCGTCCCCCTCCCATTTCGGCTTGCACGATCTCGACCTTGCCATTGCCGCTCCAATCAATCAGGTCCCCGGCAGTGGTCAGGCGGCCGATTGCGCTGGCAATGCGCGGGTCCTGGTGCGCGTATGCTTTGCGAGTTCTGGTGAAGTTGTCGTAGTCCCACAGGATCTCGCCGTCACAGGTGAGGAGATAGGCATGGCGCCGGTAGGACTCCACGGTGTAGACTTCTTTGCCTGGACGCTCGGGGTGGAGATCGGCGGCCAGCACCTTTTGCGCGTGGTCGAGCGTGCCCCGGCGCGACCAGATGACCTTGCCCTTCTGATCGAGCAGGTTGGGGCCCGTGGCCAGCAAGAGTTGGCTTCCTTGCCCGCGATCTCCCGGCAGAATGCGATCGATCAGGAAGTCATCGACGTGGGCGTCATCGCCCAGCTCCTTGGGAACGTTCTTCTTCCAAAGGAGCTTGCCATCGCAATCGATGACCCAAAACTCCTTTACTTCCTCGACGCTGAATCCGATTTCGGGCCGCCCGTCGAGATCCAGGTCGCCGTGATGCATGCAGTCGCAGAATCCTTTTCCCGGTGTGCGGAGAGACCAGAGCTCTTTCCCAGACGGGTCCACTGCCACGGCCCTGGGGCCCTTCCGCTGATCATCGGCACAGGCGACGATCAGTCTCATGTCCCGCCGCGGGTCATAGACCGTGTTCCACAATGCCACCCTGCCGCCGAGATCGAACACGCAT
>Ga0163200_1000164_pt1 | contig 31339 bp, 30 predicted proteins | sample PL_2010_200m_FD_113535 | JGI IMG/M metagenome (GOLD analysis project Ga0163200, IMG submission 113535) | Freshwater microbial communities from Powell Lake, British Columbia, Canada to study Microbial Dark Matter (Phase II) - PL_2010_200m | ecosystem: Environmental > Aquatic > Freshwater > Lake ... | reverse complement strand
TTCCCCAGGAAAGGGAAGGGGGAGATAGCCTCTCCCTTGTTGGGGAGAGGTTTGGAGAGGGGTAGATAGGACGAAGAGCGGGAAATTCAGAGTATCTCAATTTATTCCGGGAATATTCAATTTCCTGATTCGTTTTTCTCTTTTTCTCTGGTAGTCTGCAATTCCTTATTTCTGAAAGCTCTTACATTTGCACCAAAAAACACCAGCCCTATGTTCATCACCACCTTAACCCACTTCCTTAATGAAGAAGGGAACATCCCGCAAGAGATGCCTAAAGAGGCCCGGGAGCTCGCTTCCTTTACAGCATTGATTGTTGACGAAGCCACAAAAGATTACCCGCGACCAAAGACATCTACCGGGATCAGATGCAGGAAGAAAAAGTGTACCGGTACTATTGATATTACAATTGATACCGGGAATGAAGTCATTGAGTGGCAGTGCACCACCTGTAATGAAGGAGGAAGAATCAGCGGGTGGCAGGGAAGCAAATGGGATAACCGGAAATGATCAGCAGGCTGCCAGCCACCTTCCTTTCACATATCCCAGCACCCCTTCCATATCCAACTCCTTATTTGAAGAGAAGCAGCGGATGAAGAAGCGTTTGCGAGCATAGACCGGGAAGCGAATATAATCATCCGGATCTTTGACCTGTCGGCGGAGGAAAACCTGCTGGGAGCTTGGTTGGGCCTCCAGGATGAAGATCGTTTTTGCCTGGATTGAGTGGAATGAACCATCCAGGCAGGAGAACACGAACGGGGGTAGATACCGGTCGATCAGAGAGCGGAGGCGCAGCTGGAATTCATCCCGGGGATCTGATTTCTCCTTCATAAGTGCAAAATCATGATCCAATCCGCAGATCGATTTATCATCATTCACCCCAATGCACAGCATGCCACCATGCGAATTCAGGAAAGCGCATATTGGTACCAGGCAAAGGTATCCGTCACCCTCCCTTTCGTTTGTAAAATCCCAAAAGATAGCAGGCTTAAACTCCAGCGTACCCGATTCTCCACGGGCAATCAGCTCAAGAAGAGGCTCAGTCTCCTGTTCCATTAACGGCACCCCCTGGGTCCCCCTATGCAGCCAATCCAAACACATAGAATATCATTACCTTTTACATATCCATTTAGAAAATCAGTGGTGGCTGGACCTCCTCCTCACGTTGCGCCACCTCCACACCCCAATGATGTAACCCGTTCGACTTCTTTTTCTCAAATCCATACTTCTTCAGCGCCAGTCCCATCCGGATGATGGAGCCCGGGTTGAGGCTCAGGTTGCACACAGAATCCTCAGATACCTCCGAAATGATCTGTGCGGCTGACAGGAACCTTCTTGCCTTTGAAAGTGTCACCGGCGCAAAGTGAGCCAGCAATAGTTCCTCCTCCGGAGAGCATACCAGAAACTGCTCATTGTTCCGGTTGATCTCCTGTGCCTCCCCGGGATTGAACCAGTACTGAAACGAAGACTTCCACAGCGCATACGCCTGGGCATAAACCTCATTGATCTCAACACTGTGGAGGTAGTCGATCGCCAGCACCTCAAAGCAGAGAAACCGCCGGGAGCCCGTAGTATCAGTTAGGAATTGCGTGGTATTGACCGATCCCATGAACGAAGCACGACGAACCAGCGACTCATTGTGAAAGCCATACGCCCTTCGCACCCGGATAGCCGACTTCGTGATGATCTCCTTCACCGTACCGATCTCTGAACGCGACATATTCTCCAGTTCATCCAGGTTGATGAAAGCACACTCGGAAAGATGGATCAACGTATCCCGGTTATTCGGATTGATCGTTCCGGAAAAGATGTAGTTCTTCAAACGCGGAGGACAAAGGTTCAGCAGCCAGGTCGTTTTCCCGATCCCCTGCGGACCGGAGAATATGATCGCCGTGTGGTTGACTACCTCCGTATCCAGGAGAGAAGCCACCGAAGCCACCAGCCAACGCTTGAAGCAAACCTGCCAGAGGTCATCATTGGTAGTCTGTACCGTATCGGCCAGGTCGCGGATGTGATCTGTACTACCATCCCATGGAAATAGAGAGTTGAAGTAATCTTCGAATGGATCGTAGCGGGGGCAGAAGTCGGAGAGAAGAAGGGAGCGGAGGGTGTTTTGGGGGCATTTGAGGTTGTTGGTGAGGAGTTCGCGGAAGAGGGAGTTTTCGAGGTAATCGGTGAGCGGTACGAAGGAGGTTGCTTCGACTCCCGCAAAGCGGGAGTCTCGCAATGACAGCGGTTGCAAATTAGCATTTGGACGATATTCAATCTTTGAGGTGACGATGTTGTAGCGGAAGGCGTAGCGGTTTTTGAGGAAGGTTTCGATAGCTTGCAGGGAAGAAACTGTTTCGCGTTTCGGGTTTCGGGTTTCGGGTTTGGTTGTTTGCTGTTCGCTGTTCGCTATTGGCTGTTCGCTGGTTTCTTTAAAAGACCGGCAAGAAGAAATATCTATCCCTTGATCGCGGGCGAAGTGGAAGAATGATGCACTGGTGATGCCGGTGTTTCCGGCATGGAGGCAGCGGTCGAACTGGAGGTTGCAGTCGGATTCGTTGTAATCGGGGTAAAAGCGGCTTACCCGATGGAAATAGGTGCGACCTTCTTCTCCCAGGGCGTCGGTGAGAGCAAAGGCGATCCGGATCCAGGTATCGTAATCGACTGTGATATCGATCTTCTTCTCCTCAATTTTCCGAACCACCTTATCAATATCCTCTTCCAGGACATTCACATAGGTTTTGAAGATCGCGGAGGAGGGATTCAAATAGAGCGTTTCATCCCAGGAGACAAAGCAGAGACGGGTTACATCCTTTCCGGAAGGATCGATCAGCACATTGAGCTCCCGCTCGTAATAATCCTTCACTTGGTTGAACGCCTGCTTATGCAGCACCGGCCGGCTGAAAACCCGGACCAGGATCTTAAGACCTTGTCCGCCCGGACTGATGAAACAAGCATAAGTGAAATGGATCTCCTCGACCCTGGAACGGATTGACACCAATTGATCCTGGGTGAGATCATCCAGATCCAGCACCAGCACCCCGGAATACTCTTTGAGATGCTGCAGCTTCCTGCCCCCCTCGAACAACCCTGAAGGAGTAAAACCCGGAAGGGAACGCTTCTGATCATTATACTCATCCAGTTTCCCATGCCGGACCAGTTCGCGGAGGACAAGGACCTTTGCCTTGTACTTTCCTCCGCGGATCTGATCCAGGATCACCCCCAGCTCCAGGTTCTGTTCAACCCGGTTGAAGTTTTTAAATAAGGAAACCTTCATGGAATCACTTCTTCGAAGCAAACGCCTCCACCATATGCGTCTGTAGATGCTTCTCGATATCGGCAGCCCGGAAATAGATCTTCCCGCTGATCTGGGAGAAGGGAAGGATCCCTTTATCACGGTATTGTTGAAGCGTACGTTTGGAGACCTTCAGCACCATGCAGGTTTCGGAGACATCCAGCCAGATTTCGGACAGCGGTTGTTCCTTGGTTTTGGTTTCCAGGCGGGCATCGATTTTATCGAGCGCACGGATCAGCCGGGTGACCACATCGGCGGGTACATTGAAATTTTCCATCGTAAAAAAATTTAAAGTTTGAGAGGCAATATTACGCAGCTCAACGAGGGAATGTCAGTTGCAAAAGGTGGCGCAACCCTGACAACGAAGGACGATAAGACGAAGGAAGAGAGGACTTTAATAAAATGAGAATACCCTAGCAAATTGGAGTAATTTAGAGGCATTCCTTCTAAAATGATGAATGAGCGCTATTTTTGATGCAAGATGGCAGGATACCGGATTTCCGGACGATATTTCTTCGAAATACATTACATAGCATTACAGTAAGGGGAATAGTAAGTTACGCGAAATAATCGGCAAGAAACTGAGAAGCCAGCTGGCTGAGGCTCAGGAATTCCTGCTGGCAAAACTCGATAGCATCAGGAGAGCAAGAGTCGAAGTGATTCTTCACGTTTCTCCAACTCAGGTTATCCTGGCCTTTCGTTTGGAAAACCTCCGCAATCGATTTAAACAGTTCCGTTTTATTTACCACATCAATCAGATTGCCTTTAACAAAGAGCTTGAAGAAGCAGGCCAGTTGAGGCACTGTCAGCCGCATACGGATCTTCTCAAAGTCAGGTGCATCGATTGCTTCGGCATGAATTTCGGGTAACAGGTGGACCGTTGTCACGAGGATCTTCAGGCTTTCCAGCAGATCTGCCATCACATCCCACCAGGCCCAGGCATAATCGGAGGCAGAAACAAGAATCTGATCCATATAGATAGCTGAATTATGGTAGTGATGGCCTGAAAAAATTGGTTGCATAAACATGAAGTAACCCGGTTCCGGCTCTTCATAGAATGCATGGCAGGAATAGCTTCCCCGTTCATAGGCAACCAATGTCATAAGCTCTACAAAACGATCCAACGCATCCTCTCCAAATTTCTGGCGGTATTTCCGGGGACAATTCCGGATTTTTTGGGCAAGATTATCCATGAAACCTGAAGCCACTTCGGACGTAGCATGCTGGAATTCTTCCACAGACCTGAATCCATTGACCGAACGAATGCGGAAATCGACCACATATTCATCGTCGATCTCACAGGGGAAGGCTCCGTAGTTGATTGTTATCTCGGAATGTTTTTCCATTGGATGAAAGATCTCATCAAGGAGGGGAGTAAAATTGTAAGTTTCTTGGAACATGGGTGTCAAATGTTTTAGGGAACAAGAATATCAGTCCGACCGCTTCAATTGGTGGTCCGTCGATACATGGTGTGGGGTTGGGAGGTTGCTTCGTCGTCCTCCCGAGTCCTCGGGAGGACTCCTCGCAATGACTGCTATTTGTGGCTTAAGCTATGATAAAGGCGGAGAAAAAAAGAGAGATAAGCGCTTTGAAGACCAGGATGAGGTCAACAACTTTGCAGGGGATAATGTAGCGGAAATATTGTTCGTAGTAAAGGTAGCGTTCAATCATATTCAACAATTGTATGCTCCCAGGGAGAGCTACTTTCAACATATAGTATTCCTAGTCGACGGGCTTCATGGATTTTTAAAAGAGCCAGACTACAAAAATATATGGTAAAATGGCCTGATACAATAGAGCGCTTTACCTATTTTTGGGTAAAAAAGCCTAGTATAAATTACTTAGAAGAGGAGGAGAAATCTAAGTAATTTCTAAGTATGTGGTTGGGAAGGGTAGATTTCAAGGGGATTCGGCGGGAGAATAAAGGAAGAAATGCGTTACAATAAAAGAAGGCATTGGTCTGGTTTACATTATAAAAAGCCTTAACAAACCACAAAAACTCGCTGAAACATATTCAGTATTCTTTGATATATCAACAAAGAAAATCATATGGACACATGAGACCGAAGGGTATGGAGGCAAGTTTGGTTTGGACACCTACTTGATAACCAAGATTTTTGACGCCATTGATAAAGCGATCCAGAAATACCACTGGAGGGATTCTCGTAGGAAGTAAGGATACCTTATTTATAAAACGCCACCATCGGCTTATCCAGTTCCTCTCAACGCAGTTTCATACTTCCCATAAATCTTCTGCATATCCCGGTGGATCAGGTCATCTACCACACGGGCGTACTTCTTGGTCATGTTGATGCTGGAATGGCCCAGCATTTTGGAAACAACCTCAATAGAGATATGATTAGCCAAGGTCACTGTGGTTGCGAAGGTATGCCTTGCCGTATGGGTGCTGAGGTTTTTATCAATACCCGTCAGATCGGCGATCTCTTTCAGATAGGCATTCATTTTCTGATTGGTGAGAACAGGTAACACACAGCCTGTTTTTTGGCATTGCGGATGGGATCTGTACTTTTCAAGCAACTGAACAGCAGGTGGGAGCAATGGAATATGGCACCAGTTTTTTGTTTTCTGCCTGCGTTTTTTAATCCATAGGGTGTCGCCCTTTGACTCAATATCGGAGTAGACCAGGCTTTTCACATCGATAAAGGCAAGGCCAGTAAAGCAACAGAAGAGGTATGTATCTTTCACTTGCTGCAGGCGTTCGAATTTGAATTCCTTGTTAATCAATGCGTTTAACTCCTGTTCATCCAGGAAGTCCATATCAACCTCATCCAGGCGGTAGGTGACCTGAATAAAGGGATCGGCTTTCATCCAACCATTTGCCAGTGCAATACGTACAATCTTCTTGAAATTCTTGAGGTACTTCACCGTGGAGTTGTGGCAGCATTTCCGGATGGTTTTCAGGTAGAATTCGAAATCACTGATGAACTTCGGAGTAATTTCGTACAGCGCCAGGTCATTCCGTTTGTATTTGTATTTGATGAAGTTCTCCACGTGGTTGTAGCTGGTTTTGTACCGTTTGATGGTGCCCAGGGAAAAATCCGTGTCAATCAATCCTTTGCATCGCTCATTGTGCTCGCGGTAGATCTGCAGGATTGTTTTACCGGAATCTTCTATTCCCAGGTATTGATTCTTCAGTGTCAAAGCTGTTATCGGTTTTCCGGTCTCCTCCAGCTCACGTTTCGTTACCAGCATTTTGGATTTGACAAAGTCGAGATACGAGTTTATCTCTCTGGCGTTTTTGGACGTTCCCTTGGCGTATCCTTTCTCGGCGTGCCACTGGTTCTCTTCAATGCTGCGTTGTAGGCCGAATTCGGTACGTTGGCCGTTCACGGTCACCCGGGCGAATATTGGGACCGTTCCATCTTTTAAAGCCTTTGTTCGTTTAATGAAGAACAAAACGGTGAAAGTTGTGCGTGTCATGGCTCTGATTTTGGTTACAAAACTAGATTTTCAGAGCAAAAAAGTGAAATGCAAAGTACTGCAAATCAGTGAGAAAGAAGCTAAATCGGTGGACTAAGCCAAAAAAATGCAAGTCCACCGATTAGTCCACCTGGGAATATGCATTTTTTAGCGTTTTTTTGCCTTTTTTTGAAAAAACAAAACCACTGAAGTAACTTATTTTCAGTGGTTTACGTTTTTCTGCTTTAAATCTTGGTGGAGTTGGAGGGATTCGAACCCTCGTCCAAACAGGTAGCAACGTTGCTTTCTACATGCGTATCCGCTAGTTGATTGTCGGGATCAGGCCGGTCAGCGGCCATCCTACAGGATCCGTAGTCCCTTTATTTCGCTGCTGCGCCGGGACACCGCCGCAACTATCCGGGCTTTTTCGATGCCTCATCCGGAACACCGCCTGGAAAGGTTTTCCGGGAGACAAAGGCGCTTAATTTCTGAAATTAAGCAGCCATTTGATAAGAATAGTCGCCAGTTATTATGGCTTGTACAGAAGTTTTTACGAGACCCCTGCACGGAAACTCGGCATGCTTACAAGGCCACTTCCCTGCTGTCAAATCCTGTCAACCCCGGTTACCGCGTTAAAACACGGCACTCCCCCCGCAATTTAACGTGGGAATAGTGAATACAAAGATACGAAAAAATACTATTCTTTCAGGGATAAAATGGAGTCTACGAACGAAGAGATGTTGTACCGGTCATTGAAAATCTTATAAAGCTCAGCAACAATAGGGAAATGATTCCCGACCGTCATTTTTTTGGATAGCTCTTCGTAAAAGATATTCACCGCGGTTTTTCCTTCCAGCACCAGTTCATGGGAGACATGTTCGGTAAAAAAGCCTTTTCCGATCAGCAGTCCGAGGGTACGGTTCCGGCTGAGGTCATTCAGAGCTGTCAGGGTGAAATCGCCATAGCCGCAGTAGTTGAACAGGGTCTCTTCCAATCCTCCAAAATGAATCAGAATCCGGCGCATCTCCCGGAAAGCCTTGGTCAGGATGAGGAACCGCAGGTTGGGAGAGTTGAACTGGGCATCGACAATCCCCAGGACGATCGCATAGATATTTTTCAGGATGCTGAGAACCTCAACCCCGGTGATGTCGGGGGTATAGTCCAGGTAGATGGAGGTTTGATCGAAGAGCTGACGGAACACCTCTTTGTGCTTCTCCTCCGCGTAGCCGAGGGTGAAACCGGCCGGCATCAGGGTGATGATCTCCCGGGCAAACGAGGGACCCTTCATCGTGCAAACGGGATTGGAGAACCGTTCCTGCAGGCAGGTGCAGATGGTCTTGTGCTCGGCCCCGAACCCCTTGGCCAGGTTGACCAGGATCGCCTCTTCCGGGATAAAGGAACGGATCGATTCCAGGTACTCAATGATAATCACCGATGGAATGGCCAGAAAAAGAATGGCTGAGTCCCGGATGATCTGGTTATTGGTTGTCGCTTTCAGGTCGGGATGCAGGTGAATCGACGGAAAATAGGTCGGATTGAGGTGGTTGAAGGTAATAGCATGCACCACCTCGTCATCGATCGAGTGCAGGACCACCCGGTATTCCTGTTTTGCTGCCAGGATGTTCCCCAGGGCCGTCCCGATCGCTCCGGCCCCGATAAAAGTGATCTGTTCTTGCTTTTGGTTCATGCCGCAAATGTAATCATTTCCAGAGGCTAGGATCGTTTCTCATCTGAAAAATAGATGGTGAAGCTGGCGCCGTCCTGTCCGTTTATCTCCAGTTCCCCTTCCAGCTGATCCACCAGCAGCGTGATGATCTGGGACCCCATAGAGGAACGACCCTCCATGGAAAATCCATCCGGAAGCCCCCGGCCATTGTCCCGGATAGTCAGGGTATGGGTATAAAGTTCGTCTGGATCAGCAGCGGCAGGGCATCGTTGAAGATCAATCCAGAGCTTGCCCTCCTGATTATCTTCAAACGCATATTTGAATGCATTGGTGAGAATCTCATTGGAGATCAGTCCCAGGGGAAGTGCGGTCTCCACATCAAGGATGCAGGTCTCAATGGATGAGTGAACCTTGACGGTTTTGTTGCTGTATGCCCGGGATATGATGCTGACCAACTGTCCCAGGTACTCCCCGAAATGAATGTAGTCAATGTCCTGTGACCGGTACAACAGTTCATGAACTAACGACATGGTCCGGATACGTCCCTGCAGTTCGGTCAGAAAGTCCTTGAAATCCCCCGGTGCCGAGCTCATTTTCTGCATATTCATCAGACTCACCAGAATGGCAAAGTTGTTCTTCACCCGGTGGTGTATCTCTCTCAATAACAACTCTTTTTGTCTGGCATTTTCAGAAAGTGACTCTTCATAAACAACACGATCACTGATGTCGCGGATTACGGTGATGGTTTCTTTCAGTTTTCCTGTTTCCGGATCGAAAATAGGATTGATCAGGCTCTCCGACCAGAACAGCGAGCCATTTTTGCGTTGCGACTGGTGCGTCAGCATCACCGGTTTTTTTGTCCGGATCATCTCCACATACTGCATCCAGAGCTCTTTCTGGAATTTAGCCGGGATAAATTCACGCAAAGGCGGAAAAGCGGACGGGTCTTCCGGGTTGTAGCCAAACATCCTTAAAACAGAGGGAGAGACAAACAGGTAGTGGAACTTGCGATCCATTCTGACGATCAGATCGGGAGTATGATCGGTGATGAAACGGTACAGTTCCTCACTGGTGCAAAGCTGGATCTCTTTCAATTTCCGCTCATCGATTTCCTGATGGAGTTGTCTGTTAATGGTTTCAAGCTTGCTTCTTCCCAGTTTGTTGCGCTCGATGATATATACAATGAGAATCAATAAAATGCCGATAATTCCAATAATGAGTTGTGTCAACAGTTCAGAATAACTCCTGTTTTCAAGAGTCAATCGCTGGATTTCATTCTCTTTCTGAAGGAGACGGATCTGGTCCTGTTGTTCCTTTTCCTGATACTTTAACTCAAATTCGTTTAAGCTCGAACTGGTCTTCTCCAGATTGGCCTGATCGTGTGCCTTGAGATAAAGTTCGCCATACTGGAGTGCCGTGATGTACGTTCTTTTTTTTTTATAAAATTCATAAAGCTGTTTGAGCGCATATTCGACAGCATGGATGTTTTCCGACTTATAGGCGGTTTGAAGGCCTTTTTGGTAGTAGGAAAAAGCAGAATCAAAGTGGCCCACGTTCAAATAGGCATTTCCCAGATTCACTTCCGCATTACTGAGCAACTTTTTATTGTCCTGGGATAATCTTAAGACCAATGCTTTGTGTGACAAGTTGAGAGCTTCGGTGTAATTTCCCTCGAGTTCGTAAATATGACCCAAACGAGTTAAAATAATCGCAGGTTCCTTGCTGTCTTTTATTAATTCAAAATCCTGAAGGGCCTCATTGTAGTAATGGATCGAAGTGGAAAGCAGGTCTTTTTCAATGTAAAGGTCGCCCAGCAGTTTTTCTATCCGGGCCTCTTGTTCAATGTCTCCCGCGAGGTTGGCATAGCGTAATGCGCTGTCCGCTTTTGCAAGGGCTAAGGGAATAGAATCGGTATGATAATAATAGGTTGCAAAGCAGTGGTAAGCCTGAGCAATATCATAAGGTTTCCTTGATTGAACGGACAATTCCTCCACTTTTTTACAGTAAAGAAGGGAAAATTCATAATTTCCAATAGTCAGGTATAGCATGGCTATTCTCACGGAAACAGATTCTTCTTCAGAAATATCCCCGGTCTTTTTTACAAAATCGAGATACTGATATAAAAGATCCAGTGCCTGATAATAATTTTCCTGACCCGATTCAAACATGGCCAGCGTGTTTGTAGCGCATGCGATCCCTTTTTCGTAGTGAATCCGGGAGGAAAGGTTCAGAGCCCGGTCAGCATAATTTTTCAGGAGGTCAATATTGATGGTGTTCCAGTGTCTCGCTTCCCCGTTTAACGAATCAATGTACTGAATGATATACTCTTTCGGATCGGCGGTGATTCGTGATTGAGCCGGACAAATATCCTGTAAGCTGAACAGAAACAATACGGTGGTGAAGACAAGTAAACAACGGGGCACGTGCATGTCATGCTTTTTTATAGATGCCGATCAGATAACCGCTCCAGAAAGGAGAATTGAATCTCCTGAGGAACTGAAAATGAAACGAAAGAATGACAGTCAGGACTGATACCAAGAGGTTCAGTCCTCCGGCCACTACACCCTTTCGCTCAAGTTTTTTCATGTTTAACGGCTCAAACCCCCCGATATACCCTTTGAACAGGGTTTCCAGATGCAGAGTTTGTTCGAACACTTCCCATGAAGCAGGATCCATGGTTTTCAGATTATGCGATTCCTCAAACGAGGGGGCCGTCTTCCTCAAAACCGATTTGTAAATTCCACCCAGGTTCGGAACACCCAGTAACAGGATCCCGCCGGGTTTGACCAGCTCCAGATGCTTGGTGATGGAAGGCAGGGGATCGTCAAAATGTTCGATGAATCCCAGGGAGAATACAATGTCAAACCGGGGGAGATCAGAAAGATTGCTGAAGAGATCCCGTTGAATGATGCGGACCTCCTTGCCGGCCTGGATAAACCGGTTCCTGGTGGCTTCATTCCCCTCGGAAGAGTAATCAAGCGAACTTACCTGATGATGAAACCGGTCGTGAAGGTACATCAGGTACTCTCCGTAAGCTCCGCCAATCTCAAGTACCTGGAGCGTATTCCCTTTCGGAAGGTAGTGGTGAAAGATCCGTTTAATCTCCCTGATCTGCAGACTTTCCCGGTGAGATTTTCGCGAATGCTTTTGTTTCACCCAATAGGTGTCCCAGAACCTTTGCTCAGTACGTCTGTTATCGCTCATAACCTTCAGAAATTCTGCACAAACAGGATGACAGGAGGACAAAAGTAGAAAATAAATCTTATCCGCTTCTTTCCATATATTGTTAATTTTGCCGTACTATCAATGGAATGAACTACAATCTGAACCTATGGAACTGACAGGGAAACGCATACTGGTTACCGGAACAAATGGTTTTTTAGGTCAGCTCCTGTTTGAAGAACTGATTAAAAAGGTGAATGATCTCCGGCCAAAACGGGATTATATCTACATCGATGATCTGGTTGAAGCATTGGTTCTGTCAGTAGAAGGATCCCCCGGGATTTATAATGTAGGAAGCGGCTACTCAGTCAGTGTAGAGGAAGTAATCCAGGAGGTATTGGGTATCCTGGGATCTGATAAGTCGTACCAGGACAAGGGCATTGAACGCCCCAATGAGATCTTTGAACTGTATGCTGATATTTCGCGGATCAGGTCGGCTTTTGGATGGGAGCCCGGAACATCCATCCAGGAGGGAATCAGAAGGTGCATTGAATCCAACCGGTGACCGGTTCACAATGATGCATAAAAACGCAATACTCTACATCAAGCACGCCGATTCATCGTTTGTTCTGGCTGATCAGCAGACATTGGGGAAATCCTATGCTGTAAAACCGTTTTTGCTGAACCAATCGGGCGGGAAGCACATCTTTCTCCTGCGACTGCTGGGGATGATCGGATTTGTTTTCAGAAATCGCAAAGGAACGGTTTATCTTATCACCTGGTTTGCTGATTATCATGCAGCCATTCTATCTGCTCTTGGGAAGTTGTTTGGTATACCTGTCATCATTTTCGCCGGAGGCCAGGAAGCCGTATCCTATCCGGAATTGGGGAAGGGCGTCTATCATCATAAAATCCGGGGCAGGTTTGTAAAATATGCCTTGCGGAATTGTTCCCTGATCATCCCAAATCATCAATCATTGATCTTCCATGAGAACCACTATTATTCGTCAGCAGGAAAAAAAGACGGGATCAGGCATTACATTCCGGATTTGACGACCAGAATAGAAATCATACCAAATGGCATCGATACGACAAAGTACTTCCGGGACTATTCTATTCCAAAACAGACCGACTCCATCCTGACGGTAGGCACCATGCTGGCCTGGAGTGATTTTATGAATAAAGGATTTGATCTGTTTATTCAACTGGCAGAGCGCAATCCCACGCTTGCATTTACGCTGATAGGTCTTCACCCCCGTTATGCCTTAAAAGTTGAAGAGCAGTTTGGGGTTTCTGCCATCCCGAATCTGCAGATCATTCACTTATATTGCCCGGATGAGGTGTTGTTTCCTAGCTACAATAAGGCCAAGGTATTCATTCAGGCTTCCATCACAGAAGGCATGCCTAATACTTTGAATGAAGCCATGTTATGTGGATGCATCCCGGTTGGATCGGATGTGAACGGGATTCCTGATGCCATGGGAGGTACCGGTGTACTTGTCAGGCACAGAGACATCGGGGAACTTGAGCAGGCGGTTCAGAAAGCCTTGACTTTACATACAGAGGAAGAAGCTATCCGGTATGCGCAGAACCATTTTACAAAAGAGATCCGGGCAGCTAAAATACGATCTCTGTTAACCTCCCTTGACGACAGCTGATGATCTCCCGCACCTTCTTCAAATCATCCCTCATCTACACCCTGGTCGGTGCACTTCCCTATGCTTCCGGCTTCCTGTTGATACCCTGGTTCACAGCCTACCTGACCCCGGCCCAGTTTGGGATCAATGCACTTTTTATCAGTCTGATGTATTTCATTCAGATCCTCTCTTCCTTTGGAATGGATATGTCGGCAGGGGTCCTGTACTTCGACTACAAAGATGATAAAGCCAGGCTGAAGAGATTCCTGGGAACGGTGTTTATCGGACTGATGATCTCCGGGATCATCTTCTTCCTGCTGTTTGCCCTGGGAGGAATTCGCCTGTTTGATCTCGTTTTTAGCGGAGGGAATGTGTTGGAACTGATCCCGTTTGGTCTTTTTACCATCGTGTCAGGTGTTTTCAACGGGATTTTTAAAACCTATTCGGCGCTGCTGGTGAACCAGCAACGCCCCGAACGGTTCTTCTGGCTGAATAGTTCCAACTTCCTGATCACCATCGGTGCTTCACTCACCATCCTGTACCTTTACCCCTATACATTATACGGACCCATTCTGGGCCGGATGATTCCGGCCATCGTTACAGCTTCACTCTGCCTGATCCTGGTGGCTTCCGAATATGGACTCAACTGGGACCCGGCACCTGTCAAGAAGATCATCAACTACACCACCCCCCTGATGCTCTATGCGCTGCTGACCTGGGTGGTGAGTTACATCGACCGGTTTATCATCCTGCGTTTCATGGCAGATCCAACCTATGTGGGGATCTACGATTTCGGGGTGAAGCTGGTGCTGGGGATTGAGCTGCTGTTGGTCGGCCTGGTCAACGCGGTTAACCCCCGGGTCTATACCCTCTGGAAAGACCAGAACCTGCATGGCAGTACGATCGAGGTGAACCGGTACTACAACGGACTCACCGCCTTTGTTCTGCTATTGATCCCTGTATTTGTCCTGCTGGCTCCTATCCTGATCCCCCTGGTGATCAAAAAGGAGATCTATTACCAGGCCTTCGGACTCCTGGCGATCCTGGCCGCCGGGTACGCTTCCCGGGTCTGGTTCTATCTGTTCATGGCTCCCCTGATGTTCTTCAAACGGACCCGGGTCATGCCCCGGATCTTTGCTGTCAGCGCTCTCTTTGAGATCATCGCGGCGATCTTCATGATCCGGTGGTTCGGACTGATGGGAGCCGTATGGGTCAACTTCCTGGTGAAGCCCCTGCAGGCCCTGCTCCTCTACCTGGAGAGCCGCAAGGTATTCCGCTACCGGTTCAATCCCTGGAAGATCATCTGGCTTCCGGTGATCTTTATGGCAGTGGTGATCGTCTCAGAATTTTTTATCACCGACCAAACCCGTATCCTCTTTCATGCCGGACAATTACTTGTAAGCATCATCCTGGTCTGGTTCGCCTACCGCCGGGAGCTGGTCCCCTTCGTCCAGGGTATGCTGAAACTTGTCCGCTAGTCCGCCGGTCCGCTCATCCATATCCCTCGCATTCATGATGCTTGCGTTCAGTTCAAAGCCGATCAGCAGACTGATCGAGTTCAGGTAGATCCATACCAGTACCATCAGCAGGGTGCCGATGGAACCGTACAGGGCATTGTACCTGGCAAAGTTGTCGACGTAGAAGTTAAATCCCAGTGTAGTGATGATCACCAAAATGGTGGCCAGCATTGATCCGGCCGAGATAAAGCGGTACCGGCCATGTTTGGCGGGCGCCAGGAAATAGAGGAAAGAGATGCCTGTGAGCAGCAGGGCCAGGACGATGAGCCACCGGATCGTCTGGATCATGACCAGGTAAAAGTAACTGGTGGTGATGGCTTCCGGAAAGATCAGTTCCAGGAGCCGGGAGCCGAAGGTCGTCAGTCCGATGGCCAGGATGAGCAGCACCGACTGGATGATCACGAGCAGGATCGAGATGAGGTATTGTTTGACGACCGTCCTGGTTTCGATGGTATGAGCGGTATGGTTGAATGCTTCGATCAGGCTGTTGATGCCGTTGGTAGAAAAATAGAGGGCCAGAATAAGATTGATAACCAGGAGGCCGCTGCGCGGACGGGTGATCACATCCACCAGGGTTCCCTGGACCGTCTGCCAGGAGGAATGAGGAAGGAAATCCCGGATGAGATCGAGCAGGATGGTTTGAAAGTTTTGTATCGGAATGAAGGGGATGATGGTAAAGAGAAAGATAAAAAAGGGAAAGATGGCCAGTACAAATGAAAAAGAGATAGCCGATGCCCGCGAACCGATGTATCCCTTTACGAGACCGTTGAAGAAGAACCGGATTACAACGTACATGGGCATCCCGTCGAAACCCGGTAACACAATCCGTTTTGACAGACGGATCAGGAACCTGACCGGTTTCCATTCGATAAAGCGCTTACCGGATTCCGCGGAGTTCGGGGGTGTTGTCATAGAACCGTTTGATAACCGCTTTTAAACTCATATCCAGGCTTTTGATCTGATGCGTCAGACTGCCCATCGAGATATAATCGACGCCGGTTTCGGCATACTTCCTGACATTCTCCAGGGTGATCCCTCCGGAAGCCTCCAGTTCGAACCGGCCATCGACGATCTGAACAGCAGACTCCACATCCTCCACCGGGAAATTATCCAGCATGATCCGGTCGACGTGTCCGTAGTTGATGGCTTCCAGCAGCTCTTCAAAATTCCGGACCTCGATTTCCACCTTCAGCTTCTTCCCGGTGTGTTCCTGGTAGTCTGCCACCGCCTGAATCGCCTGCTCTATACCGTTTGCATAATCCACGTGGTTATCCTTGATCATGATCATATCAAACAATCCCATCCGGTGATTCTCTCCACCTCCCAGCCGTACGGCATACTTTTCCAGTTCCCGTAATCCCGGGGTGGTCTTCCGGGTATCCAGGATCCGGGCCTTCGTGCCTTTGATCCCGCTCACGATCCGGAAGGTCCCGGTGGCAATTCCGCTCAGCCGCTGCAGGAAGTTCAACACGGTGCGTTCGGAGATCAGGATCGACCGGATGTCACCCTCCACCGTAAACGGGATGTCCCCCACCGTGACGAACTGTCCATCTTCCATCGAAACCATCATCCGTAATCCGGGATCCACCTGCCGGAAAACCTCCCTCGCCACCGGGATCCCCGCCAGCACGCCGTTCTGTTTGACCACCAGCCTGGCCTCCCCGGCAGTGCCCGTTTTGATGGTCGCCAGTGACGTATGGTCTCCGTCCCCTACATCCTCTTCCAGGGCAAGCTTAACTATGTGTTCAAAGTTCATGACCTTCATGACTGCATGACCTGAAGCAAAAACACCTTCCACACCCCCTCCGTCTCCTTCGTCACAACGTAGAACCGGTGCTTTTTTCCGCCAAATACCAGCTCCCCCAGGGCATACCTGCTCCCGTCACTGGTATCGCCTTCCCTGGTGATGACGACCGAACTGACAGGATGCTCCGAAAGGAATTTTTTCAGGATGACCGATGCCTGGCTCTGGCTGAAATTTCCATTGTACCCCGGGATCTGGAGATCCACCATCGTATGGAGACATTCCGTGAGGGCAACGGCGTTGTTTTTTTGCAGCGCAGAAACCACCCGGTCACAGACCGACTGTCCCTTAGCCCCGGCCGACCAGCAGAGCAGGATGACACATACCGATAGTATATAGGGTCTCATCAGACAAACATACAAAATTAGCCGATAATTACGACCTTTACGGAAAATTTCGATCCATGAAGATTCGCCTGATCTGTATGGGGAAGACCGAAAACACGCCGATACGGTTGTTGCTGGATCACTATAGAAAACGGATCAACCGGTACAGCAGTTTTTCCGTGCTGGAGATCCCGAACCTGAAAAAAAGCGCTTCCTTGAGGGAAGAGGAGGTACAGTCGGCAGAAGCGGATCTCATCCTGAAACAGATTGGCCCTGACGACATGGTTGTACTGCTGGATGAACAGGGGAAGGAGATACGGTCCCGGGAGTTTGCCGCATTCCTGAATCAACGGTTTCTCTCCGGGATGAAAGGGCTGGTTTTCATCCTGGGTGGAGCATACGGAGCGGATGAACGGGTAAAAAATCGGGCTGATCAAATACTATCTCTCTCCCGGATGACGTTTCCTCATCAGCTCGTCAGGCTGATCTTCGCAGAGCAGCTCTACCGGGCCTTTACGATCTTGCGAAACGAGCCATACCATCACGAATAGGTTGATTTTGCCGGGATTCATTAACATAATTTTAACGGAGTGCTTAACAATTATTAACAACTGCAATGGCTGAGCTTTTTCTGTAATTTATAAATTTGCGCTTCAAAACTTTTTAATCATGGTTGAAACGGATATCAAAGAACTGAATGAACGGATCCAGAAAGAGAGTTCCTTTGTGGATCTTCTCACCATGGAGATGAACAAGGTGATCATCGGACAGAAACAGATGATCGAACGACTGCTGATCGGGTTGCTCTCCAATGGCCATATCCTGCTGGAAGGGGTGCCTGGGCTGGCTAAAACACTGGCGATTAAATCACTGGCAAGGACGATCGATGCGAAATTCAGCCGCATCCAGTTCACCCCCGACCTGTTGCCGGCCGACCTGATCGGTACGCTGATCTACAGCCAGAAGAAAGAGGAGTTCCGGGTGCGGAAGGGACCCATCTTTGCCAACTTCATCCTGGCCGACGAGATCAACCGCTCCCCGGCCAAGGTGCAATCGGCCCTCCTGGAAGCCATGCAGGAACGGCAGGTGACGATCGGGGAGGAGACCTACCGGCTCGATGAACCGTTCCTCGTAATGGCAACCGAGAATCCGATCGAGCAGGAGGGGACTTATCCGCTGCCTGAAGCGCAGGTGGACCGGTTTATGCTCAAGGTGGTCGTCGGCTACCCGGATAAGAAAGAGGAGAAACTGATCATCAGGCAGAACATCGCCAGCGAATTCCCCGAGACCTCTCCGGTGGTGAATACGGCCGATATCATCCGGGCCCGCAATGTGACGCGGGAGGTTTACCTGGATGAGAAGATCGAAAACTACATCACCGACATCGTGTTTGCCTCCCGCTTCCCGGGCGAATACAAACTGAAGAAATTTGAAGGGCTCATCAGCTACGGGGGTTCGCCGCGTGCCAGCATCAACCTGGCCCTGGCTGCCAAGGCATTCGCCTTCATCAAACGACGTGGCTATGTGATCCCCGAAGATATCCGGGCCGTAGCCCACGACGTCATGCGCCACCGCATCGGCCTCACCTACGAAGCCGAAGCGGAGAACATCAGTACGGAAGATATAATTAATGAGATTCTTAATACAGTAGAGGTACCGTAATGGATTCCGCCGAACTCTTCAAGAAAGTCCGAAAGATCGAGATCAAAACGCGGGGATTGTCCAACCAGATCTTTTCGGGACATTACCACAGTGTCTTCAAAGGTCGCGGGATGGCCTTCAGTGAAGTGCGTGAATACCAGTACGGAGATGATATCCGGAGCATCGACTGGAACGTGACAGCCCGGTTCAACCACCCGTATATTAAGGTGTTTGATGAAGAGCGTGAGCTGACCGTACTATTGCTGATCGATGTAAGCGGTTCCAACCAGTTCGGGACGCAAAAGGCCCTGAAACAGGAGCTCATTACGGAGATTGCCGCCGTGCTGGCCTTCAGCGCCATTCAGAACAACGACAAGGTGGGGGTGATCTTTTTCAGCAACCAGGTTGAAAAGTTTATTCCTCCGAAGAAAGGAACCACCCACATCCTGCGGATCATCCGGGAGCTGATCGACTTTCAGCCGGCTCACCGGGAAACCAATATCGCAGAGGCTCTGCGGTACCTCACCAATGCGATCAAGAAACGGTGTATTGCATTCCTGCTTTCCGACTTCCTGAACAAGGGCTTTCAGGATGCGATCAAGATCGCCAATAAGAAGCATGACCTGATCGCCGTCCAGATCTTCGATGAACGGGAGACGGAAATGCCGGATGTGGGACTGCTGCGGGTGAAACATGCCGAAACAGGCGCCCAGATGTGGGTCGACACCTCCGACCGGGGAATGCGGCACCGGTACCGGAGGTGGTTTGACCATCACCAGGAGTACCTGAATGACCTTTTTATCCGGAGCGGTGTGGATGTGGCCCGCATCCGCACAGACCAGGACTACGTGAAACCGTTGATGAACCTGTTTCATAAACGAGAAGCGAGGAGATAATTATGAATTACGAATTAAGAATTACGAATTACGAATTGGAAATTAGGAAGTTAAGAAATTAAGAAAGTAGGAAATTATAAAAGAGACCCCGTGACCTTGTGACCCTGTGACATGCTGATAAGATTGATCAAATATAAACTCCTCCTCACCATGCTCTTCATGGCCTTTCAGGCCGATGCCCAGGAACCGGTCGCAACCGCTGCGCTGGATACCAACAACATGCTGATCGGTGATCAGGTAGGGCTTACCCTGCAGTTTACCGGACCCGCTGGTGTACAGGTCCTCTGGCCATCCATTCCGGATACCGTTTTGGGGAAGATCGATGTATTGCTTCGGGACCGGATCGACACTACGCTGAGTGAGACCGGTACCACCACCACCCTGACCCAGCGACTGTTGCTCACTTCGTTCGATACAGGCTTTTATGTGATCCCGCCGATTCCCTTCTATTTCCGGGAACTTCCCGATACCACTATCCGCGTGGCGGAGACCAGGCACCATTTCCTGGCCGTCCATACCCTGGCGGTAGATACCACCAAACCGATCAAGCCGATCAAAGGCCCGCATCGGGCTCCCATCACCTTTAGGGAGATCCTCCCCTGGATCCTGATCGGACTGGCAGCTGCCGGCATCATCGCTTTCATCGTCTACTACCTGATCAAACGACGGAAGAAAGAACCGGTATTCCGCTTCCGGCAACGGGTGCAGTTGAAGCCCCATGAGATCGCCCTGCAGGAGATGGAAAAACTGCGGATTAAGAAGTTATGGCAGCAGGGGAAGATCAAGGAGTACTATTCGGAACTGACCGAGATCGTGAGAAGATACATCGAAGATCGCTTCCTTGTCCCGGCTCTTGAGAGCACCAGTGCTGAGATCCTGCATGATTTACTGGAACTCCCGGAGATCAGTCGCGAGGTATGGGACCAACTGGGCAAGCTGCTGATGCTGGCCGATATGGTGAAATTCGCCAAAGAAAAACCACTGCCGGAGCAGAACGAAGAAAGCCTCGAAAGAGGGATACAGTTTGTGAATCAAACAGCCATTAATGAGGAATTGGGAATGAGGAATGAGGAATTAATTATAAATTACGAATTACGAAATACGAAATTAACTTAGTACAGCCGCAATTCATTGCGGTTCCAGAACCCAACCAGAAACCTGAAACATGCTGACAGGCCTTACATTCGCAAACCCCGGCTTCCTCTTCCTGCTGCTGATCATCCCGGTGCTGGTGGGCTGGTATTTTTTCCGGTACCGTCGGAACCATGCAGAGCTCCAGGTAAGCACTACCGATGGGTTTGAAGGGAAGCGGAAGAGCCTGAAAGTGATCCTCTACCACGGACTCTATGTGTTCCGGCTGCTGGCTGTCGCCCTGATGATCCTGGCCCTGGCCCGGCCTCAGACCAGCCTGAGCCGGCAGGATGTGACGGTGGAAGGGATCGACCTGGTGATTGCCCTGGACATTTCGGGATCAATGCTGGCCATGGATTTCAGGCCCGACCGGCTGGAGGCTTCCAAGGAGGTGGCGATTGAATTTATCGATGGTCGTCCGGACGACCGGATCGGACTGGTAGTCTTCAGTGGTGAAAGTTTTACCCAGTGTCCGCTGACCATCGACCACTCGGTGCTGAAGAATCTCTTTAAGGATATCAAGAGCGGAATGATCGAAGACGGAACGGCCCTGGGCGACGGACTGGCTACCGCTGTCAGCCGCCTGAAGGAGAGCAAAGCAGTAAGCAAGGTGATCATCCTGCTGACTGACGGGGTGAATAATATGGGCTCGATCGATCCCCGGTCGGCAGCTGAGATAGCCAAATTATACGGCATCCGGATCTATACCATTGGCGTCGGATCCATGGGAATGGCACCCTATCCGGTGCAGACCCCCTTTGGGATGTCAACCCAGAACATGGAGGTGAAGATTGATGAGCCCCTGCTGCAGGAGATCTCAAGGATGACGGATGGCCGCTACTTCCGGGCTACCAGCAATGCCAAGCTGCGGGAGATCTACCAGGAAATCGATAAACTGGAAAAGTCCAAGATCGACGTCACCGAATTCAAACGCAGAAAAGATGAATATATACCGCTGATATTGATTGCGTTGACCTTGTTTGGATTGGAAATGTTACTGAGGACCACAGTTCTGAGGAATATTCCTTAATTCGTAATTGACTGAAATGTTTCGGTTCGCTCATATAGATTACATTTACCTGCTTGCCCTGATCCCGGTCTTCATGGCCCTGTTTATCTGGCTCATGGTGTGGCGGAAGCGGGCACTGCAACGGTTTGGAGAGCTGTCGGTGATCGGCCGGTTGTTGCCTGACATGGCTGATTCCAAGCTGGTCCTGAAGTTCATCCTGATGATGGCAGCCTGGGGTCTGTTGGTCTTTGTGCTGATGGGGCCTCAGACCGGTTCCCGGCTGGAGAATGTGCAACGCAAAGGGATCGACATCATCATTGCCCTCGATGTGTCCAACTCCATGCTGACGCAGGACATCAAACCCAACCGCATCGATCGGGCTAAACAGGCCATCAGCCGGTTGATCGACAAGTTGGAGGGAGACCGGATCGGGGTGGTGGTCTTTGCCGGACACGCCTACACGCAGCTCCCGATCACCACCGATTATGCAGCCGCCAAACTCTTCGTTTCCACCATCAATCCGGGAATGGTCCCCACCCAGGGAACCGCCATCGCGGAAGCCATCGATCTGGCTGTTCAGTCGTTCGGGGAGTCGAAGAAGAACAAAGCGCTGGTCATCATCAGCGACGGGGAGGACCATGAGGGGAACGTATTGGAACAGGCGGAACTCGCAGCCTCCAAAGGGATCATCATCTATACGATCGGAATGGGACTGCCGGAGGGCGGCCCGATCCCGATCTACAACGGGGATATGCTGGTGGGCTTCAAGAAGGATAAGGAGGGGAATGCGATCGTCAGCAAACTGGATGAGACCATGTTGCAACGGATCGCCACCATCGGAAAAGGGATGTACATTCGTGCCACCAACTCCGAAACCGGACTGAACCGGATCTTCGACGACATCAATGCCATTCAGAAAGCAGAGATTGAGAGCAAACAGTTTTCGGATTTCGAGAACCAGTTTCAGTACTTTCTGGCCATTGCACTGATTCTAATGATCCTGGATTTGTTTATTTTTGAACGGAAAACGTTTTGGTTGAAACACGTCAGGCCGTTTAGTTAATTACGAATTACGAATTACGAATTACGAATGAACAGATTACTCCTAATCGTTTTGATCGGAATGACCTTGCCGGGATTCGCCCAGAAGGAGAACCGGTATCTCCGGGAGGGGAACCGGCTGTTTGAAAAGGGCGATTTTTCTGCAGCGGAGAAGGATTACAGGAAAGCGCTGGAGGTCAACCGGGAATCCATGAAAGGTCAATTCAACCTGGGCACGGCTGTATACAAAGAGAAAAATTATGAGGAGTCGGCCGGGATCTTTTCCGGGCTGGGAGAAAAAAACCTGGGAAAGTCCGACAAGGCTGAGGTCTTTCACAACCTGGGGAACTCCCTGCTGGAGGCTCAGCAATACGAAAAGAGCATTGAAGCCTACAAACAGGCGTTGCTGAATAATCCGGATGATCTGGATTCGAAATACAACCTGGAGTATGCCCGGATGAAACTGCAGCAGCAACAGCAGCAGAACCAGCAAAATAAGGATCAGCAGGACAAGCAGGATCAACAAAAGGAGGATCAGCAGGATCAGCAACAGAACCAGGATAAACAGGACCAGAAGAAACCTCCGCCCAAGCCGGACAAGATCTCCAAAGAGGATGCCGAACGCATGCTGGAAGCGATGAAGAACGATGAGAAGAAAACGATGGAGAAGGTGAAGAAGCAGCAAGCAAAGGTCGTGGTGGTGGGGATTGAGAAGGACTGGTAGACTTGTAATTACGAATTACGAATTAAGAATTAAGAATTGGAAATTAGTATTGAGTGATGCGGGCTGCTGACCATAAGGGTTTGAACGAACAAAGTGGAGGTTCATCTTCGTGGTCCTTCGTGTCATCCTTTGTGTCCTTCGTGGTAAAAATAGTTTTCATTGGATTTTGGTTCACAGCTGGCGCAGCAAACCTTTTCTCCCAGGAGACCGAGTTTACCGCTTCGGTGAAGCCGGTGGTGAGCGTGGGGGAGACCTTTACCCTCACTTATACGCTGAACGCACAGGGAGTCAATTTCAGGGGGCCACGGATCAACGGTTTTACGGTGCTCACGGGGCCCAACACCTCGACCACGTCCAGCATCCGTTCCATCAACGGACGGACCTCGATGTCGATCACCTATACCTTCTCCTATATTCTGCAGGCAATACGGGAAGGGAGCTTTGAGATCCCGGCGGCATCGGTGATCGTGGATGGCAAACCGTTTCAATCGAATGCGGTTACCATATCAGTCCAGGCAGGAGCTGCGGCAACCCGGCCATCCGGTCAGCCGGGAGCCCCCTCAGGAAATCAGACGACTACCGGAGGGGAAGAGCAGGTCGCTTCGGATGATGTATTTCTGAAAGCCTATGTCAGTGACGCCCAGCCCTTACAGGGAGAAGGGATCATTGTCACTTATAAGCTCTTCACCCGGGTGCCGATCGCTCAGATCTCCATCAGCAAGTTGTCGTCCTTTCAGGGATTCTGGTCGCAGAACCTGCTGAAGGATAATGAACGCTTTCCTCAGTACAATCAAACCATCGACGGGGAACAATATGTAGTGGCGGAGATCAGGAAGATCGCACTCTATCCCCTCAAGAGCGGCAAACTGACCATTGATCCGCTGGAGGTGGAGTGTGTGGCGCAGGTGAAACGGCAAACGCGGCAACGGACCGGCGATCCGTTTTTCGACGATTTTTTCAACAACAGTTTCTTCTCTTCTTCTTATGCTACGGTTGAGAAGTCGCTGAAATCGAATCCGTTGAACGTTCAGGTCAAGCCATTGCCTCAGGAAAACAAACCGGCCGATTTCGGAGGAGCGGTGGGCTCATTTGCCTTTCGTTCGGAGATTGACCGGACCACCCTGAAGACCAACGAACCGGCCACCCTGAAATTCGTGGTTTCAGGCACCGGCAACATCCAGTTGATCGAGCAGTTGAATGTCACCTTTCCTCCCGATTTTGAGACCTATGATCCCAAGGTGGTCAGTGATTTCAGAACCACTGCCTCCGGAGTCACAGGAATGCAATCGTTTGAATATCTGATTATTCCACGCAAGCCAGGGAACTTCACCATCAATCCTGTATCCTTCAGCTACTTTGACCTGGCCAAACGGCAGTATGTAACGCTCTCCTCTCCGGCATACAATCTTACCGTGGAGAAAGGAACCGGTGATGCCGGAGTAACCACTTACACCGGATCAAACAAAGAGGAGATCCAATACATTGGCACTGATATCCGGCATATTGAAAGCCAGTTTGTTCCCTTAAGCCGGGCAGGTAGCCAGTTCGTTTTTTCCCTGTCCTATTTTCTGTTACTCCTGATTCCGTTCCTGGTTTTCCTGACCTTGTTGATTATCCTGAAGAAACAGCGGGCACGGCGCAGCGACGTGTTGCTGATGAAGAACAGGAAAGCCACACGGGTGGCCCGGAAACGGCTGAAAAAAGCGGCTGAATTCCTGAAAGGCGGGAAAGAGGATCCGTTTTACGAGGAGATCTCCCAGGCTCTCTGGGGTTACCTGAGCGATAAGTTCGGGATTCCACGGGCCGAACTCTCCATGGATTCGGTACGGGAAGCCCTCACGGGGAAGCAGGTGAGCGACGAGATCCTGAACCGGTTCGTCAGTACCTTGAATGAAACGGAGTTTGCCCGTTTTGCCCCCGGCGACAAGACACTGAAAATGGATGAGATCTATGGGAAAGCGATGGAGACGATAGAGAAGATTGAGCGGGAGCTGAAGTGAATTACGAATTACGAATTACGAATTAAGAATGAAGAAAAATGTCATTGCGAGGAACGAAGTGACGTGGCAATGCGAACAGCGAAAAGCGAACAGCGAAAAGCGTTTAACGTTTAGGTACGTGTTGGTGGCTGTCTGTTGCTTCATGGTTGGCATGAGCATAGCCCAGGATCCGCAGACGCTTATCTCTGAGGGGAACAAAGCCTATTCCGAAGGCCTTTATACCGATGCCATTGAACACTACCAGCAGGTAACCGGTGCCGGCTGGGAGTCGCCTCAACTCTATTACAACCTGGGCAATGCCTACTTCAAGCTCGACGACTATCCGCATGCCATTCTCTGGTACGAACGGGCCAGGCGACTGGACCCGGGGAACGAAGATATCAGCTTCAACCTGAATGTGGCGAACAGTAAAATTGCCGATAAGATCGAACCTCTTCCCGTCCTGTTTTATGTACGTTGGTACCAGAGCCTGGTCGGCCTGTTCCCAGTTGGGGGTTGGGCAGTGCAGACGATCATCTTCTTTTTCCTCACGCTGACGGCCGTGTTGTTATACCTCTATGCCCGTCGGCTTATCCTGCGCAAAACCGGATTCTGGGGAGGGATCATCTTCCTGATTCTGACTCTGTTCACCTTACTTTTCTCAGGTTCGGGAACCCACCGCCTGAATACCCTGCGGGAAGCTATTGTGTTTGATCCAACCATCACCGTGAAGAGCTCTCCCGATGAAAAGAGCATCGATCTGTTTGTCCTCCACGAAGGAACCAAAGTCCAGCTGATCGATCAGATCGGCACCTGGTACGAGATCCGGATTGCCAACGGAAGCGTAGGCTGGCTCCCTGATGAAGCGCTGGAAGAGATCTGAAAGACGATTTCATCGACCATCTCCGGGAGTTCCTAGACAAATTTTTTTTGCAGAATTAACTTTTTAAACTATATTTGTCCACACATCAACTAACTAAAACCAGGGATATGAAAAACATACTTTTACCATTTGGCTTGTTCGTGTTATTTTTCGGATTCTTTTGCTTCTTATTTCCTGAACCTGTGTTGGCTGCCGTTCCGGACAATAATCCACACGGTCAGATCTTTGATGTGCGGATGCAACAGATCCGGAGCAACCAGTTTACCGGCACGATCGACCCTGCCGATGTGCTGGCAGCCAGGCATCAGCTCTCTCTGTTGCAGCATAAATCAGTTCCGGCTTTAGGTCTCAACTGGATCCTCGCAGGACCAACCAATTTTGCCGGTCGCTCCCGTGTCGTTCTGTTTGATAACCAAGATCCTGATGGACTTACCATGTACACGGGCGGTGTTACCGGAGGCGTATTCAAATCGATCAATAAGGGCCTGACATGGTATGCATTGAATCAGGGTTCTACTGAGATTTTGCGGGTTTCAGCCATGACGCAGACTCCTACTGGAACTTTGTACGTTGGGACAGGTGAGTTTTATTGTTTTTCGGGAGAGTTTATGGGTACTGGTCTCTACCGATCGACTGATGGTATGAATTTCACACCGGTTCCGGGCACGCAACCTATTCTGAATGATCCGACTTCTAACTGGGCCTTTGTTTTAAAACTTGCTTGTGATCCCACTAGCGGAAGACTTTTTGCAGGCACAAATATGGGTCTTTTTTACTCTGATAATGGAGATGATTGGACATTAGTATTGCCAAGCTCTACAGAAGAGGTAGTTGTTGGCTCCGACGGCACCGTTGCGTTCGTTAATGACCAGTATGGGGTTCATCACGTTTACATTGCCCCTGGAGGCAACCTGGATAATATTGTCGACGTTTCAACCGGGGCACCAAACATGCTACCTAACAATAATGCATATTGGACCTCCCTGGCTATCGCTCCATCAAATCCTGATATAATTTACGCTAGTATTGCTGATGCCGCTCGTAACCTCCTGGGTGTTTACCGTACTGCAGATAAAGGTGTTACATGGTCGTTAATTTTCCCTCCCAATCCGACCTATGATCCATTTGCAGGAAGTGGGTGTTACAGTAATACCATCGAAGTTTTTCCAAATGACGCGGACATGGTTTTACTTGGGGGAACATTTGCCTGGCTTGGTAAAAAATATCAGCCGACCGGTTATTTTGATTGGCAGCAGGTTGGACGGTATGGTATTGGCGGCACACTCGGGGGCAGTGGGAATTTCGCTGCTGTTTCCCATCATGATTATGCCTTCCGGCCCAACCATCCGGATGAATTTGCCGTTGCCACTTCAAGCGGTATCTCCACCGGCACCTATTCGGATGTGGCAGTTGAATTTCAAACAAGTGTAAGAAACCTGACGACTTCCCAGTTTAGCTCCGTTGCCATTGGACCCTTTGGGAACTGGGTCATGGGAGGAGGAAACCGCGTGGGCAATGAACTTTTTAATGTGATTGAGCTAAATTCACCTACGGAAGGTTATTGGGCACCGTCCTCCCCCTACTGGACCGGGACCTTTTGTGAATGGTCGCAGCTTCAACCCGCCACTGTCATCTTTTCAGGAACCGATTTTGTTCCCCTCGAACCGTATATTCGTTCTCAGGATTTTGGTCTCACACCAGCGTTGAGTTTTCTGGGAACGCTTTCGAGCACCTTAACTCAATACCTGCCTTCTGCATTATGGGAAACAATATCTTTCCCCTACTCGCAGGATACGGTATGGATTCATGCGCTTCATGGGACGATCCAGGCTGATTCTGTTGTCATCGTGGAAAGCAGGAACTGTTCTGACTGCAGTTTCTACTACACCGTGCCGGTTACCATTCCCGAAGGGGATAGCCTGCCTGTTCTCGACCCCTTCCACGCCCGGTTCTTTATTTATGGCACCGCAGTGGGACGTACAGGTATCTACATGAGTCAGGATGCCATCAAGTTCTCCAAGGTTCCGGTTTTTTACGAGGTAGCCGAAACTGCTGCCGATATCCCTACGAGCCTGTCACTCTCCGGAGATCTGAATTACCTGTGGGCAGGCACAACCACCGGAAAGATTTATCGTCTGTCCAATCTCACCCTGGCACTTGATTCCATCACGGCTTCTGTGTTGAGTGATTACTGCATCGTGGCAAAAGACGTATTTGAATTTCCGGAGATGGCCGGCCGGTATATCACCAATGTTACGGTCGATCCCACCAACGACAACAACGTGATGGTAACCCTGGGCAATTATGGAAACGACAAGTATGTGTACATCACGGAAAATGCCCTGGATTCCCTGCCGACTTTTGTTTCCGCGCAGGGCAATCTGCCGGCAATGCCTGTCTATGACGGGATTTTCGAGCTGCATGGATCAGGAATAGCGATCCTGGGCACGGATATGGGAGTGTTCACCACACAGGATGTATTTGCAGGCGCACCGCAATGGGCTCCGGACCTGGAGGGGATGGGTGATCTCCCTGTCACTGATCTGAAACAACAAACCCTGGTGCATCCGTATCAACAGAATGTCGGTTACATTGCAGCCGCTTCATACGGAAGGGGTCTTTACTACGATACTACCTACTATGTGCCGGTAGGGATTGACCCGGATCCGGGATCGGGAACCGCTGCCTACGCAACCCTTCAGATTCATCCCAATCCGGTCCGTCAAACAACAAACGTGACCTATACATTGCCGGAAACGATGGCTGTCACAGCGTACCTTTATGACCTCTCGGGAAGGCTGATGACAACCTGTTCGTTCGGAAAGCAACTCAGAGGAATCCATACATCGCTCCTCGATCTGGGATCGTTGTCTGCGGGTACCTATATCGTCAGGATCAATCAGGCGTATGGGAAGATTATTAAGACAAATTAAGAATTAAGAATTACGAATTAAGAATTAAATTCCGAGATATGAAAAAAGCTTTATTTATCTTCATACTTTTCGCTGTCAGCCTGGGGATAGCTGCTCAGACCCTGGTCTATACACCTGCGTTAAAAGCGCCGGCCAACGATGCCACCGGACAGATGCCGGATGTGGTTCTCAGCTGGTATGCCGTGACCGGCACACTGAATCTTCAGTACCAGTTGCAGGTGGATACCAGCATGAACTTCAATACCCCTCTTCTGATCGATGTGACACAACATCTGCTCACGGGATTCCAGACCACCAACCTCCTCTTCAACACCAAATACTACTGGAGAGTCAGAGCCATCGACGGAGCGACTTCACCCTGGTCGGAAGTATGGAATTTCACCGTCTTCAATACCGTTATACATTTAAAGCCTAACAATGATGCATCCAGCCAGGAATCCAATGTCAATCTGGAATGGAGGGACCGGGTCGGATCGATCGATATTTCAGGCGTGACCTATTTCACTTACCAGGCCGATACAAGCCTGGGTTTCAACTCACCGCTCCTGGTTCAGGGTACGGTTGCGGGGACTGTATTTACCGGACCCATGCAGTGGCTTCGTTTTGGGGCGAAATATTACTGGCGCGTCCGGGCCGGTCATCCCGGCGATGTGGGAGGATGGAGTGAACCCTGGTCATTTACGGTGCTGGATATCGTTAGTCTGAGTTCCCCCAATAACAATGTGGTCAACCAGGTACTGGACGTACTGTTGAAGTGGAAAGCCGTTGGCGGGATATTATCGTACGAATTTGAAATAGCCTCCGATGAGAACTTTAATACGATGGTATTTCTCGGTGAGACAAACGAGATACAGGTCAATGCCGAGTTCCTGATGTTCGGTAACGACTATTGGTGGAGGGTTCGTGCCCGTCATCAGAATGACACAACCGGCTGGTCAGATCCCCGGAAATTTACCTCTATCAATACGGTTCTGCTGAAGTCGCCAAGCAATGATCAACAAAATGTGGCACTTACGCCTACCATGATGTGGACAGCTCAGACAGGCATTGTAGAGTATCAGTTGCAAATTGCCACCGACATAGGATTTGCCAATATTTTTTATGATGTGAAGCCGAAAGCCGGTGAGAGCGATATCAAGGTGACCCGAAAAATGGCGTACAACACGGTGTATTACTGGAGGATGCGTGCGTTCAGCAATGGTGGCGCTTTAGCCGATACCACCAACTGGAGCGATCCGTGGAAATTTACCACCACCAATCCTGCCGGCATCGATGATCAGTCTGCAGCTGCCCTTGCTATCTATCCAAACCCGGCAAGTGAAAAAGCTTTTCTGAAAATCACCTCAAAAGAGGCTGCGGATGGCAGATGTGTGGTAATGGACCTGCTGGGGAAAACCGTTCTGGAGCAATCGTTCACCCTGAAGAGCGGCGAAAATGTAGAGGAACTCTCCCTGTTAAATTTACGCAAAGGCATCTATGTGGTTCGGCTGACCATCAACGGGGAGACGGTGAATCAGAAGCTGATCGTTGAATAAAAAGCGAAATAGCGAAAAAGCGAAATAGCGAAATTTTCTTTGAAGAAAAAGGCTACCTCATGGATGGGGTGGTCTTTTTTTATCCGGCAGCTGGCATCCGGCATCATTGTCACTGCGAGAAGCGAAGCGACGAAGCAGCGGCATCTGGTATCCAGTATCCAGCATCCAGTTTAAAACTGATCCTTAAAGTTTCTCAGAACGGTAAGATCCTCCGCTGAGATATAGCCAGTCTCCAGGGCTTGTTCGATCAGGACGTCGTAGTCGGAAAGGGTGATCAGGGGGCAAGCTGCTTCTTCAAACCGTTGCATCGCCACAGGCAGGTTGTAGGTGAATATGGCTACCATTCCGGCCACGTGGCACCCTGCTTCCCGGAGGGCAGCTACGGCACCCAGGCTGCTTCCGCCGGTGGAGATGAGATCTTCGACCACCACGATCCGCTGCCCCTCTTCCACCCGGCCCTCGATCTGGTTGGCCAGTCCATGCTCCTTCTTTCCGGAACGAACGTAGGCAAAAGGTAATCCGAGCTCCTGGGCTACAAGAGCCCCCTGGGCGATACCACCGGTTGCTACTCCGGCGATGGCTTCCACATCCTCAAAATGGGTCTGGATGGCCGAGGAGAACTGCTGTCGTATATAGGTCCGGATTTCCGGGAACGAGAGGGTGATGCGGTTGTCGCAATAGATGGGGGAGAGGATCCCGGAGGCCCAGGTAAAGGGCTCTTTGGGACTGAGTTTCACGGCTTTGATTTTCAGCAG
>Ga0163200_1000163_pt1 | contig 31351 bp, 18 predicted proteins | sample PL_2010_200m_FD_113535 | JGI IMG/M metagenome (GOLD analysis project Ga0163200, IMG submission 113535) | Freshwater microbial communities from Powell Lake, British Columbia, Canada to study Microbial Dark Matter (Phase II) - PL_2010_200m | ecosystem: Environmental > Aquatic > Freshwater > Lake ... | reverse complement strand
GGGTATTGGAGGTGCGGTATTGGTTGGAGACGTAAGGCGACATGATATCCTTGTCGAAATAAAAGCGGATATTGAACCGGGGGCTGAGGTTGTAGTCGGCCGAAAAATTGATGGCGATGCGTTGCTGACCGGCTGATACCTGATTGATGTCTTCATCCACCCGGCGAAGCACGGTCTTGTTTTGCCGCAGGGAGAAGTCCAGCTTGATGTTCAGGTCGCTGGTGGTACGGGATTTCCGTCCCCCGCCAAAGAGGCCGGAGAAGTTGAGCCGGATATTCTTGAACCGGTATCCGATACCGGCCACATATTCAGTGCTTTTGACTTCAGTCAGCTGATTATTGACGAAGCTGAAAGAGAGGTTTCTCGATTTCCGGATCTCAAAGGTTGTCTGCAGGCTGTTGATCCAACCCATGTCAAAGCGGATGAGCGGAGAGAATTGCTCCGTGATGATAATCACATTCATTTCCCTGGCAGGGATGAAATTCCCGGCTGCGTTGACCGCTTTTGGGAAACCGTCCTCCTCTTTGTACTGGATATTGGAGACATATCCTCCAACCGTATAAGTGGCCATATAGGAATGCGACAGCGTCAGATTCCGGAGAAATTTTCTGAAGAATTTTAGTTTGGATAAACCGTCGTACGTGATCCTCCAGTTAGGAAGCGGGATGCTTGGGAATGCGCTCAGGCCGATTTTTGCCGGATCCTGTCCTTTATACGCAGCCAGGAAGGCCACGGAGAGCACCTCCTGGTTAGACGGGCCGTACCCGTATGGATAACCCAGTGAATCCGTCCCCTGCGACCAGGGATTCCGGGCGGCAAACCGCTGTGCAATCAGGAGTCTCGATTCCTTCAGGTTCTCGAACAACCTCGAAATACTCTCCTCCCCGTTGTCCTTGGTAAAAGAGGTTCCAATGATGATATACGATATGGTGTAGTTCCCGTTGAGCTGCGGGGAGTAGGAACCAAAGTTTCCGTTCCGGTCGGCCTTGAAATACTCCTGGTAGAAGCTTCCCTGTTGTTTGACGACGTTGACCTCAATCCGGAAATCACGGATGGGTTCGACGCTGGCCGTAATGCTCAGATTCTCATTGAACTTCACCACATAGGCTGAATTCATCAGGGTATCCATTGTCATCCATCCCCGCTCTACCGCTTTATGCCTGATATCCTTCTGCTGCCCGAATACAAAACCAAGTCCGGGTGCATTCTGTGAAAGGTTGATTCCCAGAAAATCCGGTTCCGGGATAAATCCCGGGAGCATGATCCCATGTCCCTGTGTATACTGGAAGGTGACTTTCCGAACCCCCATCAGGATCCTCAGCACACCCTCCGCCAGGAATTTGCCCACATTGAATTTCGGTTTTTCAGGTTTCAGGGTATCGGCGAGATTGGTTTTATTTTTAAGGGGATCCTGGCCCGGGCGTCCCGGCGGCATGGGGCCCTTATCCAAGGATCGCTGCTTCCCCTGATTGATCTTTTTAAAGTAAGGAACCTTGTTGTACAGACTGATCAGGTTCATTCCGCCGTTGAGTGCATAGGTAACATTGTTCTCAACCACGTTCCCGAGTTTTTCCTGGACCGAAACCGGGCTGGCACTCCAGCGGTAACCGGCCTGGTAACCGGCGGTGAGATTGATCCAGTTAAGCAGGGGGATCTTGGAGAAGGGTACTTCCCAGGTGATGGTGGCCTGTTGGTTGTAATTGTTCATCGTTCCGATGGAGAAGATCTCATTCCAGACCTGATCACGGTTGGATTTGTCAATTTTCCCCGGAGGTTCGTTGATGAAAGACCTCGCATTGGCGGTCCAGGTGAAACGCAACGATTTACTGAAATCATACTTCAGGTCATAGACCCTGGTCCAATCCCACTGTTTGATGTAAAATGTCTCCATGGGGACGATGGCCCGGCTTTTATTCCTGAATTTCCGTTGATCATATTCGCGGGTCATATCAGTCCGGAAAGAAAAATTCTTGGGAATGTAGTAGATGTTGAAATCCTTGATCAGTTGCAGGGATTTGTAGCGTGAGAAAAATTTCGATTTATCGAATGGTTTGAAGGGCTGAGGTGAAATGGAGAAGTTGTACCCGATCCCTCCGGAATAGCGTTTCTTGAGTTCATATTCGATATCGGGACTGTGGTGAAAGGTCTCCGAGTAAGCATAACTTACGTTAAAGTTCTCGATGTCGTAAGGTCGAACCTTCCGGTCGGAGGTTCGCTCCTTGCGGACGTTCATCAGGTTGAAGTTTTTCCGTTCGGTATAATCGATGGCCAGGCTGCGCACTGAATCTTTCGCAGCCTTGGTGTCCATGGCATTGACCACATCGGTGAGGTGGAGGTCGGGATTGAGGGGATCATACAACGGGGTGATCTTTTGCATGGAGTAATCGAAATGCATCGGAATCCGGATCCCGGTGCGTTCAGGGAAGAATTTCCCGAACTCGATATCGGTGTCAAAACCGAGGAGGGTGACCGACTCCATAGGCCGTTCGGTGGTCTTCTGTTCAATCGACCCGAAGCCGGCGCTGCTGTAGCTTCCGGTCAGCTGTATCCGGCCCAGATCGGCCAGGTCGGCTGCTACCCGTGCGATAGCAGCCCATCCTCCTTTTTTATTGAAATCGCTCAACCGTAATTCATCCACCCAGATCTCGGCACATTTGGCTTGCCCGTCATCATCGATCGTACCGGTGGTCTTCTTCGGGTTCCGGATTCCGATCATGATAGCCCTGACATCGCTGATGGTGGGCGAACCGACTACAGTGATCTTGTTTTTTCCATCATATTGCGAATACGGCATCGATAGGGTCAGGTTGCTGCCGGGTTTACGCATTTCAATAATCCGCTGGTACTTCACCTGGACCAATTGATCTAGATCGATATCGAAGGCATTGGATTCCGGCCAGATGGCATCCGGATCGGTCGATTTGGTCCCCCAGGGGGTAAAGGAGAGGGGGATTTCGTATTCATAGAAGTTCTCCGTGAAGTCGCTGCCGATCCGCATGAATACGGTCAGGTCACCCGCTTTCAGATCCTGGCTCTGGATAGACTTTTCGGCATGAACAAACATCTTAAGCCGTTTGAACTGACGGAAATCAAATTCCACTGTCTTGTAAGTCGCCCGGGCATCTCCGTCGACCAGGTTACAGACGTTGATCGCCATCGATTGTTCATTGAGCTGCTGAAAGTTGGTGGAGGCCCAGTTGGTCTCCCGCTGGATACCCGGAGGCATCACATAAGGGATCGGTTCCTTGCTGCCATTCTCTTCAATGCTGACCGTACTGACATCGAAGGTGGTCTGGTTCTGGTACTCATCGGGAATGTATTCTCCCGGCGCGAGGAGGCTGAAGTCATACCGCCTCCATTCTCCGCGTGTCAATTCCAGGGTGGCAAAACGGCAGACAACCTCCCGCTGAAATCCTTTGAAAAAGACCCGTATGAAGCGGATGGAGGTGAATCCCTGGATATCGCCTACCACCTTGTCAGGGGTCCGCACAGGGATCTTGAACTGGTACCATTTTACCCTTCCGCGTGATCCGTCGGCCAGGGGAATATCGGTGGCTTCATATACATTGGTGATGTAGTTCATCCCCGGCATCATCTTATCAGGCCGCAACAGCACCTTATACTGGTAATACCGTTCCGATTCACTCAGGGTGTTGTCCTTGTTGATATCCTCCACGTTGGGAAGGGTAGTGGCCAGCGTGGGATACCCCTCCGGGGAAGTTTCTGCTGAAGGAGAGTTCCCTTCGGTGTTGTTGTAATGTTTATACCGTTCCAGGACACTTTCGTACCTGGGATCATTATCGTAATCCGTCCCGCGGAAGTAATGATAATCATCGGCCGAGGGGTCGATTGCTGCCTGCTGATAAGCCTGGGATCCCGGGCCAAAGACGTTGTTGAGCTTGACGATATAGGTGGTATCGAAGAAGGAGAGCTCATCCGCATCGCCCAGTCCATCATAACCGACATCCTGGTAGGGCCGGGAAGCAGGATTGTTGTCGAACGCTTCTACCAGGGCCTGAATAGTGGGAACCCGTCCCCATATAGTGGTATCTACATTGATCGGGACAGCATTCACAGGAAGTCCGTTCTCGTAGCTCTTTCTCCCGTCACGGAGAATATCCTCGCTGATATCCCCGAGGTTGAAATAGAGTTCTCCGGAGTTGGTGGAATCGTAGGCAAAGGGATCCATCATCCAGAATTCAATGTACTGGATATTGGCTGCATCGAAGTCGGACGATTCGATCCGTCGCATGATCCCGCCCCATCGGCTGGTTGGGTTTGCGAGCAGACCATCTGCTGTCACTCCCCCGGAAAGAGTCGTGGGCAAAACATCATAATTATTGCTTCCCCTTTCCGACGGGTAGTATGCCAGATTGAGGACAGCCAGGTTGACCGGCACACCGTTTAATGGCTCCTTGTTGGGGAAGACCTCCGATTCCCACACCTGCCGTACAAACTGGTTGGAGAGTTCGGTCTTGTTCACATTAGGTGGTATCAGCGTAGTGTTTCGGTCGTAGAAAAGGGGGTCGATGATATACCAGGCCAGGCGGGCGCGGTTATATCCGTAAGCCAGCCCTGTGCCGGGCGCTCCTTCCGGGAACATGGTCCCATCCGTCTGCCCCTGGGGGGTGCTGGCCATGAACCAGGTTCCAACATTTCGCAGGTCGATGGTCGATTTTGCCCCCTCAAAATCGTCGATGTAGGTAGTGCCTGCCCGACCGATTGCTTTGGAATGGCCCGGGATGAAATGGGCAAACTCCGCATCGATGGCTATGTTCGATTGGGCTTTGGTGGAGATGAGCGGAAGTGCATCGATGATCCGGGTGAGAAGCCTCGACTCCTGGCGATACATCATGTTGACCCCCCAGATGGTATTGGAGATGGGTTCATCGCCGTAATTCACCTTCTGGGTCAGGGGACGCTCATTGAGGTTCATGACGGTAGCTCCCATCTGGAAATTTTTATTCAGCTTGAAATCAACATTGGCTCCCATCAGTCGCTTGGTCTGGATGTTGAACATCTCATTGCTTTCGAGGGAGATGTTGATCGGGGTGCCCGAATTGAGGATCCCCTCGTTGATAATCCGCACCCGCCCCAGGGTATAATCGACCGTATAATCCACATTCTCCGTAAGGAGGATGCCACCTGCGTATACACGAACTGACCCCTGCGGTACATTCAGCGCATTGAGGGAGATCTCCGATCCGGTAGTCGATTTATAGAATCCATCCAGTACGAATTTATTCTTATCAGGAAACTGCCTCGCCATAGTTTTGGTAACCGTATAGAGGGAATCAAAGCAGTACTTGTCGGCCAGCTCCATCGATCCTTTGGGATCGGCCGGATCGAAGATCGAATCGCGGAGGTCCTGCCCGAAAGGTTCCAGCACGGTGAAGAAGACCCGGCCATTCGACGATTGGATGGTCCCTCCCTGGGTAGTGGCGTTGTCGATGAAATCGAACAGGCCGTCGGCAGGAGGGTTGAGCTGCTGGTTCAGGTTGTCCCAGTTCAGTACTCTGATCAGCGGGACCCCTTTAATCCGTGTTTCTTCCAGGTAAGCAGTCGGCACCCCGTTGGCATTCCCGGAATAGAGGATATTGAGGGTGAAGTCGTTCGGCTGAACCTGGTAGGCTCCGAGCGGATAGACATTCTTCATCATCAGCTTCCAGATTGGAATCCGGGTGTTCAGGGCGGTACTCTTAAGCAGCTTGACCATGAGACACTGGGGAGGAATAATTCCCTGGTCGGAAAATTCACCTACCTGGTAAACCGTTGTATCGCCAACCAGCTGATATTGAAATGCCACGGCCAGGATCTGGTCCGGATTCAGCGTGGTGTTGAGGGAGATGAACCCCAGCTTGGCATTGAAGGAGTATTCGGTGGGCAGCAGTTTCCTGGCACTCTCTACCTTCTCAAAGTCGATCCCCGAAGTGAGGAAAAACGGAGCTCCTTTAAGGTATTCGGAAACCACGTTGATATTCCTGACTTTGGTGGTATCGGCCGGATTCGGCATGATCCGGTTGAAGAGGGTATTGGCGTTGTTTTCCGGATAGAACCGGCCCGGAATCCCCTGAAAGTTCCGGGTGTTATACGGATTGTTCTCTCCCAGGTCCTGAAACGCCACAATGTTCCTGTTCTCGCTGACGGCAGCTCCGATGTTGGTTACCCATACCTCGATCTTCAGGATGTTGACATTGGTGTTGATGATGGGCAGGGTGCTCAGGGATTTCTTGTAAGTGTCGCGGAAATACTGAGCCACGAAGAAGTGGCGGTTCTCTTCGTACTCATCCGCCCGTATGCTGAACTCGGTCCGTTGTGCAGCTCCTTCCACCGTGATGTTCTTGGTTTCGCTTTTTTGCTGTGAATAGAGTGCGGTGATGGTGGTCCGGCCAAACCGCAACTTGGTTTTGATACCGAACAGCGCTTCCGTTCCCCGGATCAGGGTACTGGAGAGGGGCATATTTACGTCCCCGGCTTCAATCAGCTGTATGATCTCGTCCTCTTTCCCTTCGTACTTGAGTTTCAGTTTGTTTTCAAAGTCGAAGGTAGCTTCGGTGTTGTAACTGGTCCGGAACTCGATCTTATCCCCGATCTTGGCGATCACGTTCATCTGGATCCGCTCATCGAAATCAAAGTTGGTCTGCCTCCGTTGCCGGGTATTGAGTGCAGGGTCGTCGCGCTTGTTGGAAACGAGCCCGAACTTGATCTCGGCGGAACCCTGCGGACGGATATCCACTGTGTTGTTCCCGAATATGGTCTCGAACACCTTACCGGGAATATGGATCTTGGGGATCAGTCCCCCGCTGTTGTCTATGCTGGCTGCCTCCGCCCGTTCCTTCCAGTAGTTCCTGACCATGGTTTCCATGTCCTCCTCCTGGAAATCATCGAACGTGAGGGTAGTGGGAACCCGGTAAGTCTGATTGCCAATTCTGTACTCCTTGACATACTGGCGGGTAACCGGATCGTAGATGATTTCGGTAGTGATGTTGGAGGGATTCTCGAGGTAAAGGGGGTGAATTTCGGGATTGGAAGGATCCACCATGTCACTGGTAAAGGGGTAAATCAATGACGTATCGGTGCCGGTGGTATCAGGCGGGAATAATGGTGTCTGAAACATACTGCCTTCACCAGCTGAGGCCTGTTGGTTCAGGCAGCTGAAAACCAGTAAAAGAAGTAAGCAGACAGAACGGTATGCAGGTAATTCAGTAAAATTCCTCACTAATTATAGCATTTTGAGCGCCAATTTTATCAGCTCTTCCACCGATACGTCTGTCCCTTCCTTTTGGATGATCTTGGACAAAGTTTTTTCCGCAAGCATCTTCGGGAAGCCCAGTATTATTAAACCAGATAACGCTTCTTCCTGATTTGTATTGTGCAGAAAACCCAATTTTTCATGGGATACAAGGCCTTTGGCCACCTTGTCTTTCAGGTCGACCACGATCCGTTGCGCTGTTTTAGCTCCGATGCCCTTGATCTTCTGTAACAAGGGAACATTTGCTGTGCCGATAGCCTGAATGACCTCACCGGGTGAGAGCGAGGAGAGGATGAGGCGGGCTGTATTGGCTCCCACGCCGGAAACACTGATCAGCTGCCGGAAGAGCTCCCGCTCCTCCCGGTCGGCAAAACCGAACAGGATCAGCGCGTCTTCCCGTACAACCAGGTGCACAAAAAGGCGGCAATGTTCTTCCCGCAACTGCGTATAGGTATGCAGGGAGATATTCAGCAGATACCCGACACCATTGGCTTCGATCACGGCAAACGCCGGATTCCGCTCAGTCAGTTTTCCCTTGATGTAATCGTACATACGGCTTGTCAGTTCAAAGGGAGGCAAAGATAGGAAAATAAGTCAGATGTCAGAAGTGGCAAGTACAAACTTGTACTTGCCTGAAATAGGTTGACTTTTTTTCCGATCTTTACAAGAAAAAATGAAAAAACTTGTCATCCTCACCGGTGCCGGTATTTCAGCTGAAAGTGGCATCAAAACCTTCCGGGATGCCGATGGCCTTTGGAATCACTATAACATTCAGGAAGTGGCCAGTCCGGTTGCCTGGGCCAGGGATCCGGGACTGGTGCTGGAATTTTACAACATGCGCCGGAAGCAGCTCTATGAGGTGGAGCCCAATGCAGCCCATTATGCTTTAGCAGAACTGGAAAAGGATTTTGATGTGGAGATCGTGACGCAGAATGTGGATGACCTCCACGAACGGGCCGGATCCACCAGGGTATTACACCTTCATGGGGAACTGAAAAAGGTACGATCGACCGTGGATCCCGATATCGTACTCACCCTGGATGGATGGGAGCTGAACCTGGGCGACCTGTGCCCGAAAGGATCTCAGCTCCGCCCCCACATCGTCTGGTTCGGGGAAGAGGTACCGAACATCATGACAGCCGGTACGATCGTCCGTGATGCAGATATCCTGGTGGTTATCGGGACTTCGCTCCAGGTTTATCCGGCAGCCGGCCTGTTGCATCATGCCCATCACGATATCCCGAAATACCTGATCGACCCGAACGCCGAGCCCGACCGGTATGTGATGAACCTCACCGTGATACGGGAGAAAGCGACGGTGGGGGTGGTGGAGTTGAAAAAAGTGTTAAAAAGTTAGATGTCAGACAACCTTTATCCTTATCTTTGTCTTAGTTTTGATACCTCACAATCAGCCACATGAAAAAGATTTTTACAAAATTATTGTTCATCACAATCGTCACGATTCTGATGAATCAGACAGTGTATGCCGAAATTGATTCGGTTTCCTGCACTTTCTTTATGTATCCCAAAGCTTCTGTGGATTGTCAAACCTACATTGTCTACCAGGGTAATGCCGGGACAAACGCGACCTATACCTGGGATTTCGACGGCGCGACGGTGGTTTCAGGCTCCGGCCCGGGACCTTATATCGTTACATGGAGTAGTATCGGATACAAAACGGTTACCCTGACTGTGATTTACTACCAGGATTCCTGCACCAGTTCCCGTACCATCCATATCGTGGATTCCCCCACCGTCTACTCGGTCACAGGAGGGGGAAGCTATCCGAACGGCGGATCAGGCGTCCACATTTACCTGAGCGGGTCTCAAGTGAACTATACTTATTATCTGTATCTGAATGGAAATACTTCTCCCGTTACCAACAAGGCGGGTACGGGAAGCCAGTTGGATTTTGGGCTGTTTACCACACCGGGGGTTTATACCTGCAAAGCAAAGGTGGATAGCTCTTCCAGTATGTGTCTCGTGAATATGAGTGATAGCGCCGTTGTAAGCATCTCGGGGTATGTCCCAATCCCCTATATCTGCATGGTGAAATACGATACCACTACGTCACAGAACCTGATCGTGTGGAACAAATATCTCACCCAACTGCTTTCACACTACAACATCTACCGGCAGACTTATCAATTCAATGTATTTGAAAAAGTTGCCGAAGTACCTTACACCGACTTCAGCACCTACCTGGATACAACGGCCAATCCTCTCATCATGGCCTATAAATATGAACTTACGGCCTCTGATACCGCAGGCAATGAATCGGAGAAAAGCCCGTACCACAAAACGGTCCACCTGGAGGTGAGTCCGGGAATCTCCGGGTTCAATCTGATCTGGAACACGTATGAAGGATTTTCATTCAATACCTACCGGATTCACCGGAAACTGGGAACCGGCCCCTGGCAGGTGATTGATTCCATTCCAAGTGACCTGATCTCGTATACCGATCCTTATGTCACCACCGGTTATGCATATTATTATCTGGAAGTGAAAAGACCTTACCCCTGTTATCCAAGCCTGAAAACCGGTACATTTGAATCGGTCATTTCCAATATCGGGATGGCTGTACCACTTGGATTTACGGAAGCCACAGAATCCAGAATTCTCCTGTACCCGAATCCGGTTCAACAGACACTCTATATTCTTTTCCCCGGATCAGATCAACCCTCCGGGACGATCGAACTCTTCTCCATAGATGGCCGAACCCGTATAGAACAGGTTTTGCTCTCTTCACGGAGTGAGTTGAATTTGTTCAGCCTGCCCGCTGGATTATACATAGTGAGGATCAGAGATAATGAAGAGGTTTTCATCCGAAAGATCTTCAAGGAGTAAGGCCTTCCGGAAATCTCTCCAGCTTCCGGATATTCAGTAACGGGATCTTGAAACAGTACTCTTTCCCCTCTTTCTGCAGGATAGCGATGAGTTTTTTCCGGTTGACCCTGGTGAGATAGGCAATGTTGATGATGACCGACGGGCTGATGCGGAAGAATTGACCGGTAGGAAGCATGGCTTCCAGTGATCCGATATTCATCGTAACCAGTTCGTGTCGTTCCTGATCGAAAAACAGATCAGCGTAATTCCAGTCGGCCTGAATGTATACAGTGTTAATAATTTAAAGAGTGGCATTTACCTGGTGAAAATACTTACTAAGGAGGGAATTGAGAGTAAAAAGTTGGGGATTCTCCTAAGAATAAACTTCGTCGATTTTCATTCTTCGTACTTGCGTTGTCCTTTGTACCTCTAACTTCTAACTTTTCATTAGCGGTATCGATATCACACGTTCTCCTTCGCCCACTTCGCACACCATTCCAGCACATAAGGTATTTTAGATATTTTTGCCTGGAAGATCTGATCTTCCCTCATCAATCCGGGGTAATGCCGCTCCATGTAGGACAGCATCTCTTCCAACATTGCCAGTTCGCCTGAAAGGCCATAATCCAGTATCAGCATCTGCATATACAGCAATACCTCCTCCCTGCAAAAAGAATTCCGGCCGGGAAAAAAATTCTTGAGATGAAGACTATCGGAAATTCTTCGTGACGTATCGACCGGTTTGTTCGTGATAAATGACATGGCATACATGTAGGCGAAGGGCTGATAATCCGGATCCCGGTCGGCAAACTCCTTGAGTTCAGGCAACAGGGCGCTAATACCTGTTTTCAATTCCATGAACTTCAGGTAAAGGTACTGAAACACCGGAATATCAGGATATTGTTGCATCATTCTCTCCGCCTCGTCAAGACCTTCTTTAATGTGCTTATCTGTAAATAATTGTTCATCGGAAGCCATATGATACAACCTTTCAGCCTGTCTCCGGATCTCCTTGCTGATTGCGGGAAGCACAGTCTTTCCAAAAAGTATCTCACGGGAAAAAAGCTCTTCGCTGATCCGGAAGTCGAACAGTTCTTTTATAGTTGCTGATGCTTTGCCTGACTCTTCCTCCGTAATCATATATTCGGAGCAGATGATCTCGGCATTTTCCATAATTTCCACAAGTTTTTCGGGATTTCTCTTCATAAACTTTCCCGGACTCTCTGCGGTGGCGATGAAACTTAGGATCAGATTCTTTTTGACCTCCGGGTCGTGGTAATCGACAGCATCGCTTTTATCCTCCTCTTCCCGTTCAAAAAACTCATCCGCCTCCACTTCGGTGATAAAATGGTAATTGCCGGTTCCCAACCTTTTCTCCAGGTGTGCAAAAACCCTGTTTTTTTCGCCTGGATTTTCTGGACTGCTGATGTAAAGCGGTTTGCCTTTGAACCCGAATTCAATATCCATCAGCTGGATATGATCCGTATCTTCTTCCAGAATATATCTTGTCACTTCAAACGATTTATGAGGATAAAAGCCAAACTCCTCCGCAAATTCAATAGCCCCGTAGATGATGTTATGTGCCACCTGGTAATCCACTGTTCTGATTCTCAACCCAAAATCATTCGCCCGTTGTTGTTTTTCAAGAAGTTCACGGAATTCCTGTGGATGCTGGTTGAAGTTCCAGAAGCTATCTTTCACACCAAGGCAGTACAGATCAACCATATAGGCTCCATGCGTGATGTTGCCGTTTATGTGTTGCCTGGTCACAATTATCATGGCAAACCCGGAATCTTTCCAGTTATCGTTGATATAACAGGCGCCGATGGGCAATATTCTGGCCCGGGTACGGATATATTTTTCGGGGGTCAGGAGGGGTTGTTTGTGATGTTTGCTCATGTTTCAGGTTTTTCACGGGTTTCTGTACCACCCATAACTCTGCCGTCGCAGCTCTTCTTCCCGTTCGCGCTTTTTCTTCTCTTTTTCAGTTCTCTTCTTCCATTCTTCCAACTCCTTTCGGTGCTTATCCAGAGCGTGTTCCTTTAAATCATTCAGACTGATCCCCTGGCTGTCAATAATATCCTTCACAGGCGTCCAGATATCGCGATACCGGATCATCATGCCGGGATTCAGGACATATACCCCACGCTCTATCCGTCGGAACAGCTTTTTGTTGTATGGATTATTACTGCCGATCTCGTGTTTTGCCAGCAACGCAAGCCAGTATTCGCGTTTCTTACGGTAGGCCGGCAGGACGTTCTCGGGAAAGGGTTCCAGATTCGTCAGGAAGTCGTCGACCCGTATCCCGAACGACTCATAGAAATTTTTGGACTGAATGATGCTGGATTGGACGGCAATGAAGAGATGCACCATCAGGTATTCGATCTTGTGGGGATCGATCTTGATCAGTTGTCCGTCTACCTGGATGCTCAGGGCATCGGAGAGCAGCAACGGGTAAATCTTTCTGAGCCGGTGCCTGGCATACTCCTTGCTTACATAAGCCTGTTGAAGGGCGATCTGAACCGGCGTTTTGTGGAAGGTATCAGGCAGGTCGGGATTGGCCCCGTTCTCCAGCAGGGAGGCGGCAATCTTCTCCGCTCCGGCATACACGGCTGCATGGAGCGGGGTAAAATTGAAGATATCACGGTAATCAATCCCGTACTTATTCACCTCCTGTGCCACCATCTTCAGGTTATCTTCCCTGTAATATTGATAATACTTCCGGAATATGGACCCGCGTTCATTTTCATATTTTTCGGCCCGGCGGTAATTCAATCCGGCCAGTTTCTCCAGGATATAAGTTTGATTGTGGATCAGTGCAAAGTCAAACAGTTGGTCCTTGGCTTTCTTATTGAAATGTCCCGGGTCGAAGGCCTCATTTCGCAATGCCATGTACTTTTCATTGGTCATGGGTTCCCAGTTCGGGGTGGCGGTGACCAGGATGTTTTTCCGGATGGCATCTGCCTGCTCCGACTTGCCCATCATCTCGAGACGGCGGGCCTCCCGTTTCCAGTCATCGGCAGAGGAGATATCTTCTTTGATGACTCTCTCCCGAATCTCTTCCGAGATCCCCAGCAGGTGGATCAGTTTGTGTCCGCGGGTCTGTTCCACGATGTAGACATTCTTCACAGCTCTTGTGATGGCTACGTAGAGAGAGTTGATGTAAAACTTGTATGCATCGAGAGATTTATCGCTCTTATCCCGGCCCCTGGAGTATACCGGATCTTCCCCGTTCACATGCTCAGCGTTTACTCCCTCGCAGATGCTGTTGAATTCTGCGGCATTGTCGGATATGAAATTGTACAGAATGATGTTCTCGTACTCCAGCCCTTTGGATTCCTGCACCGAGAAAAGCAGCGGAGAGGGGAAGACTCTTCCGGCCCGGGCTTTGTCTTCATTGCGCAAGACCAGCACGGCATAGTTGACCGATTTGCGCGTCTTGGCGGCCAGTTCGGGAACCGTCTTATGTTTCTCTTCCAGGAACACCATCTCACCTTCCGACTGTGAAACAGTGGTGACCATGTAATTGCTCTCTTTGTCGAGCGATCCGAAACGCGCGATCTTGATCTTCAGCAGGCGGTTGGCGAGCTCTGAAACAGCCGGTGTGTTGCGGTAATTGGCATGAAGAAGGCGGATGTCGTCGCTCCGGAAATCATTCCGGTAGAACATGCTCTTCAGGTGAGACCAGGAAAAGAAGTTGGGATGGACCACCTGGTTGGCATCCCCGCAAAGGATGAAATTTGCAGCTTTGGTTAAGGACTTCAGGATCAAAAAGAGCTGAATATTGGTGAAATCCTGGACCTCATCCACCACGATATAATCATACATGGAAGGGCACAGGTCGAGCAGCGTATGCGAGTACATATTGATGTCGTAAAACCCCTCTTCCTTCAGGAACTGCAGGTATTTCTCAAACAAAGAATACACGGTCTCACGTTCGGCGGCGAGGAAAATGGATTGTTTCACCCCGAGGGAGAGGTAATCATCTGCTGAGAGATACTCTTTCGTGATATCCATTCCGGTGATCACCCCCCGGAATTCTTCATATACCCTGTGGGCATCCCTGAGACGGGTAGATTGCCGGTAACCGAAAAACCACCGTTCAAACGACCTGAAATCCATCTCTTTCCCGTCGGGGATGCGAATGGTCTCAATGAATTCGCGGTAGGAGAGAAAATCGATCTCCTGGTTTTCATTCTCGAAATTGTTTGAATAATACCAGCGCGAAGAGTTCTCGGCCAGATACGACGACAGCGTTACATACAGGATACGTCCCTTCAGTGATTTGATCTTTTCGAGCGTCAGTGCGGTTTTCCCGCTCCCGGCCGATCCAATGATGATCTGGGGTAAAGGAACCTGCAGAATCTGTTCCTGGTTATCGTCAAACGAAAGAAATTTATCGAGCAGGTGAAATTTGGGATAACGCTGGTTGATGTAATGCATGGCGACCATATCCTCCGCCGGGGGAGTTTCCCGGGTCAGGGGGATCAGTTTTGCTTCGTCTACGGTTGCCCCTCTCAGAAACCGGGAGCCTGCGTAATTGTGACTCAGGATCAGTTCAAGGATAAGCAGGTACATCTTTCCCCGATGCCGGCCGAAGCGGAAGAGCAACCTGTTCTCCTGATCAAGCCGGGCACGATAAAATCCCGTGCCGGTCATCTTCTTTACTTCGGCTGCAGCAAAATTCCCTGAAGCCAGCTCTTCCAGTGTTTTATCAAATTGTTTACAGAGTTTCCCGGGATTCAGGTCATTCAACAGAAGGATCTCATACATGGCATAGTATTACGCCTCAAATTTACTGCTTGTGCGGATCGTAATTAAAGGTTGTTGAAAACAATTGAATACTAGTTCTCCTTCTTCCCTCGTCCTTCTTCCCTCGTCCTTCAAAGCAGTCCCTGTTCCCGCAGCGCTTCCTCCAGTTCCCGGTAGCTGATCGGCTTGGCGAGAATCTTCTTGTTGCGGTCGAGAAGGAACATGGTGGGGGTGGCGTAGATGTTGTAGAGGTCGACCGATTTCCCGTTAAAGCCTTTTAGCTCGGAAGCGTTTATCCAGTTCAGCTTCTCGTCGTTCACCACCTGCATCCAGCCGGTACGGCTGGTGTCGATGGAAATAGCCAGCACCTCGTACCGCTTGGGCTTCTGGGCTTCGTAGAGGGCTTTTGCTTTCGGCAGCATCTCGGTACAGTGGCCGCATTCGCTCGACCAGAATAGCAGGAGGGTATATTCTGAGTTGATCCCGGAGAGTTTCAACGGCCGGCCCCGGGTATCCGGAATCTCAAAATCGGGAGCCGTCTGACCAATGGCAATCTTCTTAAAGGTATCCAGCTTTTTCTGAAGCGCCGATTTTTTATCCTGATCCTCACAGGCATATGGATCCTGGAAATTCTCAGCCAGGTAGGTGATCACCTCTTCGAAATGGAACTTGTCGAAGCCGCTCACCAGGTAGTCGAGCAGGAACTTGAAGAGGTCGGGATTGGTCCCGGCCGCACCCAGCATCACCGTGACCGCTTGGATGAATTCGGTTTCCAGCTGTTTCTGTGTCAGGCGGTTATTGCTGTACAATGCCAGGTAGGAGATGGCCTTGTTTGGCCAGGCATTCGACCGCAGCAGTGCGGTATCGTTGAAATCGACCTGATCAAAAAAGTGCTGCTTCAGATACGCCAGACGCACGTCGGGAGAAAGGGAAGCAGGCAGGAACGGGGAACTGAAGAGTGTCAGGATCTTCACTGCATAGGAATCCGGGTATGTTCTCTTCAGTGAATCAAGGGATGCCAGCTGCCTGTGCTGGATGTTTTCATAGTTCGCCACCGCGTTGAAATAAAAGGGATCCCGGTCGGGATAGTAGTCCGCTACCGGCTGGAGAAGTTCCAGTTTGATCTGATTGACCCTGTCAGCATCGAGGAAATCATGATAGAACTTGTTCTCCGTTGATTCGAGGATCACCAGGCTGTCGGACGGATGCAGTGCATCCGTCCGGAACCGGATCTCCTCCCGGTTGAAAACCAGGTCCACGAATTGTTCCTTTCCCCAGCTGACCCGGTACAGACCGGGTGCCAGAGTGGCGGGTAACGAAAAAGAGAAGATGCCGGCGGGATCGGTCACAGTGGAATCGATCAGTGTATTCCTCTCACCGAAAAAACTCAGGAGATAGACCGGTTGCTGCGAAAGATTCGCCAGCTGGCCCTGAAGGGTATATGCAACCTGGGCCATCCCGAAAAATGGCACGATCAATCCAACAAGAAGCAGCAATTTCTTCATCATAGCACAGTGAATCAGGTATTATTTCGCCGGGCCCAGAAGCTCTTCCAGTTTTGCCCGGAGATCTTCGCCACGCAGGTTCCGGGCAATGATGATCCCTTCCTGATCCAGCAGAACGTTCGATGGAATGGACCTCACTCCATAGAGGTTTGAGGCTTCGTTATTCCAGTACTGCAGGTCCGACACATGATTCCAGGTAAGGTTATCGGCCTGAATGGCTTCGATCCACTTGTCGCGGTCTTTATCCAGGGAGACTCCCAGTACATCGAAGCCTTTTTTGCTGTATTTCTTCCAGGCTTCGGCTACATTTGGATTTTCGGCCCGGCAGGGTCCGCACCAGGAAGCCCAGAAGTCGACCAGCAATACCTTGCCTTTCAGGGAGGAGAGTGCAAGGGGGTTTCCGGCCGTATCGGCCTGGGTGAAATCGGGAGCAGGCTGACCGATCTGCACGGCTTTCAAGATGTCGACCTGCTTGTTCAGTTCCTGAAGGTAGGAAGAGGCGTTCAGGGTGGTATCCATCTCCAGCGCCACGGCTTCCATGTCGGGCAACTCAAACATATAGGCGTTCCGGAGGATCAGGTAAGGGGCTACCACACTGCTGTGATGCTCCCGGGCAAAGGCCAGGATCATCTCTTTCTGTCTGGCTTCTGCGATCTTGTACATCGAGTCGGCCCGGGCTATGCCCGCTTCGTCACCGGCTTCATGCGCCGCGCGGTATTCCTTGTAAATTGCATTCATCTCTTCGTCTACAGGTTCCATCTGCTTCAGGTACTGCTGGTAGACGTCCTGCGACAGAGATCCCTTAATGGCGGTACCCTCGAGACTGTCGGCCAGGATATCCATGGTTATGTTTGCATGCTCCACAAAGAGCGGGACATACACCCGTGCATCTTTGACGGAGAGATACCACATCTCCGGCATGTCGATGGTTCCCCGGAAGGTGAATGCGCCATTCAGGATCTGGCTGGAATCAAGCTTATTCCACTCCCCGGCTTCCCGCTTTTGCAGGTAGATCAGACCGGAGTCGATCCCGGTGATGGTGCCGGTGATCTTGAATTGATTTTCCGGGCCGCAGGAGCTCAGCACAATGGCTACCAGGGCGGGCAGAATCAGAACATTTCTCATGGGTATCTCTGTTTTGGGTTTACAATTTGGTTGGTTTAGCCGGCAAAGTTCGGAAACTTTCTGTTATACTTATCCGTCTGGGTTAAAAAACCTGGATTTCCCAAAAAATCAGTACATTTGTGATCAATAAGAAGGTACGATATGAAATTCAGGGATTTTTCTTTTACAGCAGTCTTTATCGAAGTACCGGAAGGTGGTTTTGCCGCTTATGTGGAAGAGATACCTGGGGTAAACTCTCAGGGCGAAACATTAGATGAGGCCAGGTCAAATTTAAAAGAAGCTCTTCAATCATGGCTTCCAGCCATCAGTAAACTGATCAACTGAATATGCGCAAAATAACAACTATTATTGTAGTAATTCTACTGTGGATAACGAGTTTCCCCGCTTTCTCACAGCTCCAGCAGAATCCCCTGTACGACCTCTCCCGTACCCCGGTCCTGTATACGGTGGGGTATGCCCATCTGGATACCGAATGGCGATGGGATTATGAAGAGACCATCAACGACTTCCTCAAAGCCACCCTGGACGAAAACTTTACCCTGTTCAAGAATTATCCGTCCTACGTGTTTACCTTCACCGGTGCCCGCCGATACCGGATGATGAAGGAGTATTATCCGGAAAAGTATGCTGAACTGAAGCGATGGATCTCCCGTAACAGGTGGTTTGTAGGAGGCTCCTCCGTAGATGAATGCGACCCCAATGTCCCCTCCCCCGAATCGATCATCCGGCAGGTCCTTTATGGCAACAACTACTTCAGATCTGAATTCGGGAAGGAGTCGGTCGATTTCATGCTCCCCGACTGTTTCGGATTCCAGGCCCATTTCCCCAGTGTGCTTGCCCATTGCGGGTTGAAAGGATTTTCTACCCAGAAGCTCGAGTGGGGATCGGCTGTAGGAATTCCGTTTAACATCGGGAACTGGATCGGTCCAGACGGGAAAGGGATCGTCTCGGCCCTTAATGCCACCACCTATACCGGCCGGATCCAGGAACGGCTCGATACATCCCGCTACTGGTCGGACCGGGTGTTTGTCAATGGGAGGAAATACGGTGTTTATGCCGACTACCGTTACTATGGTGTCGGCGATGTAGGGGGTGCTCCGCGTGAAGAGGATGTACAGCATGCCGTAGGGAGCATGAACCACCCCGACAGCAAGATCCAGGTTTATCTCTCGTCCAGCGATCAGCTCTTCCGGGATCTATCCCGGGAACAGTGTACCTCCCTGCCCTCCTATTCCGGGGACCTGCTGCTGACGGAACATTCGGCCGGATCAATCACCTCCCAGGCAACCATGAAGCGCTGGAACCGCAAAAATGAGCTGTCGGCTCAGGCAGCTGAGCCCCTGGCGGTGATGGCCGACTACCTGGGGGCCCTCCCCTATCCGCATAGCCGCCTGAATGAAGCCTGGTGGCTGGTGCTGGGATGCCAGATGCACGATATCCTGCCGGGCACCTCCATCCCCTCTGCTTATGAATACGCCTGGAACGACGAGGTGCTGGCTATGAATCTCTTTGCCTCCGTGCTGAAGGGTTCGGCCGGAGCATTAATCCGCGCCATGGACACGCGTGTGGAGGGGGTTCCGCTGGTGGTTTACAATCCTCTCTCCATCGGACGGGAAGATGTAGTGGACGCCACCCTCGATTATCCGGACGGGGTCCCCGATTACATCCGTGTCTTTGATCCCGAAGGCAGGGAAATCCCCAGCCAGATCACCTCCCGGACAAAAACCAACCTGCAGTTCCTGTTCCTGGCCCGGGTCCCTTCTCTCGGATTGGCCTGCTTTGATGTGCGTTCCTCCAAACAGCCTTCTACGGTCACCACCGGACTGCGGGCCGGACGCCTCAGCATGGAAAATGAAGCGTACCGGGTACTGCTTAGTACCGATGGCGACATCCATAGTATCCTGGATAAGCGGCTTGATAAAGAACTGCTTTCGGGAACTATGCGCCTGGAGTTCCTGAAGGAGCATCCGCGGTACTGGCCGGCATGGAACATGGACTGGAACGACCGGAAGGAGCCTCCGATCGGAACTGTGGAAGGAGTTGCCCAAACCACTCTGGTGGAAAGCGGTCCGGTAAGGGCTACCTACAAGCTGGAACGGAAAGCGCGGAATTCGGTCTTCACGCAGTGGGTCAGGCTGGCGGCGGGAGATGCAGGCCTGCGCATCACGATCGACAATGAGGTGTACTGGCAATCACAGGGAGTGAGCCTGAAAGCTTCATTTCCACTCACAGCCATGAATAGCCAGGCAACCTATAACCTGGGACTCGGAACCATCGAACGCCCGGTTAACCACCCGAAAAAGTACGAAGTCCCCTCCCGTGAATGGTTCGACCTGACCGATCGGTCGGGCAGCTTTGGTGTTACCATCCTGGAAGACTGCAAATTCGGCTCCGATATGCCCAACGATTCTACCCTCCGCCTGACCCTTCTTTATACCCCCATGTCAAACGAATACCACGACCAGGCGACCCAGGACTGGGGGATCCATTCCTTTACTTACGGCCTGTACGGACATGCCGGTGACTGGAGAACAGGATTATCGGAGTGGCAGGGGCGTGCCGTGAACCAGCCTCTGATCGTTTTTAAACCCTTTATACATCCGGGATTTCTGGGGAAAACCATCTCTCTGGCTTCCCTGGATACTTCACAGGTTGCCATCCGGGCCATGAAATTGAAGGAAAATGGGAACGGGGTGATCGTCCGGGTACAGGAGCTCTTCGGAAAGGCCATCGGGAAGGTCACCCTTTCCATGCCCGGAGCTATTCTGACAGCCACAGAGGTTGACGGCCAGGAACGGGTACTCTCTTCCCTGACACCCGATAAAGGGGTACTCCGGTTCTCTCTATCCCCCTATGAGCTGAAGAGCTTTTGCATCATCCTGGAGGCCCCTTCCGACACCCTGGCTGAACCACTTTCCACCCCGCTTACCTTTATCTTCGATCAGGATGTAGTCTCTTCTGATACCGGTCGGACCGATGGCCGTTTCGGATCCGCTCCGGTGACCCTCCCGGCCGAACTCTTCCCTGAAGAGCTTTCGGTGGATGGCATCCGGTTCATTCTGGGCGGCACAGCCGCAGGACAAAAAAATGTAATGGCCTGCAACGGGCAGAAGATTGAAATCCCCAAAACAGGCCACTTCAACAGGCTCTACCTGCTGGCCTCCGCCGAGCAGGATACGATTGCGGTTTTCAAAACCAGGCGCTCCAGAGAGGCCATCCGGATGCAGGGCTTTTCCGGAAATATCGGGCAATACGACAAGCGGATCCGGGATGTATTCGGACAGGTCATCCGCATCGAACCGGGATACATCAAACGCAATGAGGTTGCCTGGTATGCACCCCATCTCCATTCCGACAGCGCCAACATCCCCTACCGGTACGCTTATATCTACAAATACGGGCTGGATATAGATCCTACTACCGGATCCGTCCAGTTACCGGAAGATCCCACTGTGAAGATCTTTGCCCTGACCCTGGCTGAGGATCCATACGATGATGTAAGTGCGGTGAACCCCCTGTACGACAATTTCACCGGGCGGGGAACAATGGTTTTAAACCTGGAAAACCGGTACGTGACGCCGGAAATGGTCCCGACAGCCGATGTAACTGCTTCGCGAAAAAGGAGCGTAGAGGAGCTGCCGGTAAAGGTCACCACCAAAGATTACGCCAGTGTACTGATGCCCAACGGCGTAACAGTCAGCTACCTCGGTAGTGAGCCGGTGGATCCGGAGCGTCCACCCTGGTCACCGGTACCTGTTTCCGTGATCACCGACGGCATGTTCGACCTCATGCCTGCCGACTCGGCCCGTGACATCTGGTTTTCAGAAGGGGAAGGGCGGTTGGTAATGGACCTGCAGAAAGCCATCCAGATCGACAGCCTGCACATCTTCTCCTCCCTTGACCTTTCCCGGGGGGCGCAATCTTTCTCCATCTGGGGATATCCGGACAAAGCGGATCCTGCCTGCACAGGGAATCCCGTTGCAGCCGGCTGGACCTTCATCACCCTGGTCAAACCCATGGATCTCTGGGGAGGAGGCAAAGCGGTGTGGAGAATCTTCTCCGAAAAGCCCAACATCTTCAGGTACCTCCTTTTTGTAAGCGAAAGCGGGGGGCACGGCCCGGTGTTTTTCCGGGAGATCGACCTGTTTGAAAAACAGAAGTGATTGGTCACGAGTCACGAACACCAATGCCTATTCCTCTCCAATACGATTTTAACCAACTATATGTGAAGATTTTACGTTTCGCCTCCTACAAGGAACGCTGTACCCGGGATGTGGAGCTGAAGCTGCGTGAATGGAATGTCCCGAAGCCGATGCAGGAGAAACTGCTGAAAAAATTGAAGATGGAGGGTTTTATCGATGATCATAGGTTTGCCTGTGCCTTCGTACGGGGTAAATTCAGTGTGAACAAATGGGGCAGGATCAGGATCATCTATGAACTGCGTGCCAGAAAGCTTCCGGAATCCATTATCACCGGAGCACTTCAGGAGATCGATGAGAAGTCTTACCAGGATACGATCCGGACGTTGATCATAAAAAAAAACGGAGAAATTAATCCGGAGAAAATAGCACATAAACGGGAGAAAATTATCAATTTTGTTGTGGGAAAAGGATTTGAACCGGAGCTGGTTCTCCGGATTATACAGGAAATAATCAGCTGATATGGTAGATAAGGAAGATAGTAAAGATTTACGGAAAAGGGTGGAAGCCCTGAGGAGGTTTCTTTGACATCGACAGGAAACTGGCGGAGATCAAAGAAGAGGAGAAACTAACCCACGAAGCTTCCTTCTGGAACAATTCCAAAGTGGCCGAACAGGTTTTGAAGTCGATCCGGAACAAAAAGGCATGGACCGATGCCTTTGAAAAAACCGAGCGGAGTTATGAAGATCTAAAGGTATTGCTGGAGTTTTTGGAAGAGGGGGAAGGAAGCGAACGGGATGTGGATGTACAGTACCGGCAAACCCTAAAGCTGCTGGAAGAGCTGGAGTTCCGGAACATGCTCAGCGGGGAGGAGGGCCGGCTGAATGCCATCGTACAGATCAATTCGGGGGCTGGTGGGACCGAGAGCCAGGACTGGGCTCAGATGCTGATGCGGATGTACATCCGCTGGGGGGAGCTGAACGACTACCAGGTGCATGAGCTTGATTTTCAGGAGGGGGATGTGGCCGGGATCAAGCAGGTCACCCTGGAATTTATTGGAGATTATGCCTATGGATACCTGAAAGGGGAAAACGGGGTTCACCGGCTGGTGAGGCTGTCGCCCTTCGATGCGAACCATAAACGCCATACCTCGTTTGCTTCGGTATATGCCTATCCGGAAATCGACGACGAGATCGAGATCGAGATCAACCCGGCGGATATCACCTGGGATACCTTCCGGTCAAGCGGACCGGGCGGACAGAATGTCAACAAGGTGGAGACAGCGGTCAGGCTGAAACACGAACCTACGGGCATCATCATTGAATGCCAGGAGACCCGTTCACAGGGTCAGAACCGGGAGAAAGCGCTGCGGATGCTCAAATCGCAGCTCTATGAAATGGAGCTTCGCAAGAAACGGAAGAAGATCGCCGAGATCGAAAGCAGCAAGAAACGCATTGAGTGGGGCAGCCAGATCCGCAGTTACGTAATGCACCCGTACAAGATGGTCAAGGACTTGCGAACAAACTACGAAACATCGAATGTGCAGGGGGTGATGGACGGGGAGTTGAATGAATTCATCAAGGCTTACCTGATGGAGTTCGGAAATAAATAATCCGGGTCCCGTACCCGGAAAAACCCGATCATATGATCCGTATTTACCATAATCCCAAATGCCGGAAGTCACGGGCCGGCCTGCACTATCTCCAGGAGAAAGGGGTTCCGTTCGAGGTAGTGGAATACCTGAAAAATCCGCTGACAGAAAAAGAGCTGGAAACGCTCCTGGTAAAGCTCAACCGGAAACCGGAAGAGATCATCCGGAAACAGGAGAAGTACTACAGATCCCATCTCAAAGGAAAAAAGTTCAACGATCATGAGTGGATCCGCATCCTGGTGGAAAATCCGAAACTGATCATGCGTCCGATTGTGGAGCGGGAATACAAAGCGGTGATCGGAGATCCGGAGTCCAGTATTGAAACAATCCTGACTTAACCAACTGATAAACCAACCTTATAAAAGAAATTGCTATGAACGTACGTATTGAAACCGACACAATGGGTCCTGTAGAGGTACCGGCCGATAAATACTGGGGAGCCCAGACCCAACGGTCAGTAGGAAATTTTAAAATCGGGGAACCCGGTTCGATGCCCCGGGAGGTCATCCGCGGGATGGCCATCCTGAAGAAAGCGGCGGCACTGGTCAATGCCGACCTGGGCGTGCTGCCGGAAGAGAAAAAGAATCTTATTGTGAAAGTATGCGATGAGATCCTGGATGGAAAACTCGACGACCAGTTCCCGCTTGTGATCTGGCAAACCGGGTCCGGAACCCAGACCAACATGAACCTCAACGAAGTGATTTCCAACCGGTCTCATGTTTTGAACGGCGGACAGCTGGGAACAGGAAAATCCCTGGTTCATCCGAACGATGATGTAAATAAAAGTCAGTCGTCCAACGACACCTTCCCTACCGCCATGAGCATCGCTGCTTACACCATGGTGGTGCAGACCACCATTCCCGGTGTGGAAAAGCTGAAAGATACCCTCCAGGCCAAGTCGGATGAGTTTGCCGATATTGTCAAGACCGGCCGCACCCACCTGATGGATGCCACACCATTATCCCTCGGACAGGAGTTCTCGGGCTACGTATCGCAACTTGAACACGGCATCCGGGCATTGAAAAACACCCTCCCCCATCTGGCAGAACTGGCCCTGGGTGGTACGGCTGTAGGAACCGGTTTGAATGCCCCGAAGGAGTATGATGTGCTGGTAGCTAAAAAAATCGCTGAACTGACCGGTTTGCCATTTGTTACCGCTCCCAATAAATTTGAATCCCTTTCGGCTCATGACGCCCAGGTAGAGACCCATGGCGCTCTGAAAACACTTGCAGTAAGCCTGATGCATATTGCCAGTAACATCCGCCTGCTGGCCTCCGGACCGCGTTGCGGCATCGGAGAGATCAGGCTTCCTGAAAATGAACCGGGTTCCTCTATCATGCCCGGAAAGGTGAATCCCACCCAGCCCGAAGCGCTTACCATGGTGTGTGCCCAGGTGCTGGGCAATGATGTTGCAGTCAATATCGGTGGCATCAGCGGCCATTTTCAGCTCAATGTATTCAAGCCGGTCATGATCAAGAATGTGCTGGAATCGGCCAGGCTGATCGGTGATGCAGCCGTCTCGTTCAACGATAACTGCGCTGTCGGGATCGAACCCAACCTGCCCTTCATCAACAAAAACCTGCAGAATACCCTGATGCTGGTCACCTCACTGAATCCGCATATCGGATACGATAACTCCGCCAAGATAGCAAAGAAGGCCCACACCGAGAATACCACCCTGAAAGAGGCGGCGCTGGCGCTGGGCCTGCTCACCGAGGAGGAGTTTGATAAAATCGTGGATCCCAGGAAGATGACGGGACCAAAGTAAGGACGAGGGACGAGGGACGATCGCCTACGCTAAGGCTTCGGCGATTGAAAGGGAGGAGGTTACCGTTGATAGTGCCTGCTAGTTTGGTTCTTTTTCTGTGAATATCGTATCTGCAGGGTTCAGGCTAAACCTGCTTTGCAGGCTGTCAAGCTTGCGGAAATCCCGTTTTACTTCTTTTTCCCTGTCCAGCATCTGTTGGGCCTCCTGGACAATCATCACCTCGATACTGACGTTTCTTCCCACGGCTCGCTTGCGGAGGATTTTCATCCATTCCGGGCTGGTCCGGATCTGCCGCTGAAACAGGAGCAGGCGTTCCAGATCCTGATTGTACACAACCGTAGTATCCGGAACAAACAGCATATCGTTTTTCAATCCAATCATCCGGTAGATGTACGCTTTTCTCACCAGTTCCTTTCCTCGGGTGATTTCGATGGTATCCGTTGGCTGGATCACAGTAAACAGGTCGCCGTACAACTTCACCGGATCTTCATAGTCATCACTGAGCGTGATGAAATAGACATCCATTCCGACCGGCAAGTTCCCCCGTTCCTTGTTGATCCAGAAATATTTATGGATGCGGTTCAGGTCCCCGAGAGCATAGACTCTGTTCCCGGTTTTCCGGCCGATATAGTAATCGAAGTTGGCGGCCGGGAACCAACGGTAGGTAAATATGGGTGCCTGGGCATCGATCAGCAGCATTTCCCTGTCAAATTCCACAATGGAAGCAAACTTTTCCCCCAGCTGTCTCCAGCCATACATGTCGTGTGTAAGGTCCTTCCCTCCCTTCTTCGCAATCGGAAACCAACCCCAGCGGGTCTGCCCGACAGCCAGGGTCAGAACTATCACCAGCAGAAAGATAGCACTGGCAACAGGGAGTGGAAAAAGCTTCAAACGGTATCGGGTTTTACTGCGTTCCGATAGCCAGGCGGCAGCGATCAGGATAAAGCCGAAATAGGCCGGCCCTGTCCAGTGCGGCAGCGTCTGTGCAAAGAGGGAGAAGATCAGAAATGTCGCCACAAGGGGAATTGAAATCCAGAGAATCAACCGGACGTACTTTTTATCCAGGAATCTCGTTCCCCGGTTCATGGCAATGAACGCTATGATGATCAATACTACGTTCACCGGGTTGTTATAGAACAACTGTCCAAGTACTTCCAGAAGGAAGTATACCGGATGGAACAACGGACCGCTTTCGGTGGTGGTTCTGGCACCGTGGAAGGTGAAGCTGATGAAATTGTTTTCGACGTTCCAGAAGATCACGGGAATAAAGAGCAGTATGGCCAGGATAAAAGCATACCAGGTCTCTTTTACCGTGAACCACTTCCGGTTATAGAACAGAATATAGAGGAACGCTCCCGAGAGCAGATATACCGAATGGTACTTTGACAACAGGGCCAATCCGGCTGTAATTCCTGCCAGGAAAAGGTAGTTCCGGCTTATTCTGCTGCATTCCTTATCGGGAAGGGAATGGAGCAGGAACCAGAGCGTAAGCAGCCAGAAGAGGCTCTGTGGCCCGTCGGGAAGGATCAGGAGACCGCAGAGAGCAAAACCGTAGAAAGAGCTTGAATAAAGGAATGCCGCGTACAAACCGGTGCGGGGATCTTTGATCAGGGAGCCAATGCGAAAGATGATCCAGGTGTTGACAGTCCCGAAAACAACAGCCGCCAGCCGGATAAAGAACTCATGGTCGAGCAGCAGATTGAGGGTAAAGATCTGGATAACCCATCCCACCATCGGTGGATGGTCGAAGTGGCTGATGTCGGGAAAGCAGGCGTACGTCCAGTAGTAAACCTCATCGTATCCGAACTCGAGAAATCCGGCGACAAATCCTCTGATTATTGCTGAAACAACCAGCAGGATCACCAGCACCTTTTGGATCCGTTGCTCTTCCTTCATCCCCGTGATTGTTTTCTGCGCCACCTGGTGGGGCGAACCTTGATTATCAACCAGAAGCCTACAAGTAGTGATCCAAGCGTCATGATCCGAAAAATCCAGGTCCGCTCCCAGTTGATGGAGGCGGTCAGTTTGTTGGATGGCGGATCCCCGTTATACCGGAACACCGGGTTCAGATAAAACACCGTCCCCGGGTGCTTATACTGGCTGAAAAAGGTGACCTCTGTACGAATATAAGAATCCTCGGGCTGAAGAAGGTACCACCCCGTATCAGTCAGGTACTGGATCTTCCTGGGGCTCCCTCCCTGCCCGATAAAGGTGAATTTCATAGCTATTGTATCTGTCTTTACCCAAAGGGTATCCTGGCGGACGGATACCTCCGTGATCTTCGGGATCCATTGCAGCCGTTCCTCTTTCTCTTTGAAGGTCTCATGCTCCCGCATGTAAATATCCGCACCGAACGCATTTCCCGATCTGAGGTTTTTCACGAGGTCATCGCTATTCCGGGTGGGTGAATTGATATAGGTACACCGGCGTCCTACTTCGTAAGGATCATAGATGTTGTGTCCGTCCTCGTCGCCCTGAATGTAGACCGGTCGTCCTGCCGAGAGCGCTGCATCCCATTGTTCAAAAGAGTTCCAGTTGTTATCAAGCACTCCGATCAGATCGTAGTTAGAGAGGTATCTCATATCCTCCAGAGAATATCCATTCTCCCAGTCGGGATGGGCGATGGTTACGATTTCACTGGTTGGCCGGAGCAGGTTAATGATGTGCTGTTTGTGGTTGATGTTCTGGATCAGGGAGTAATCGAGCCACAGGACCTTCTTCGCCCCGACCAGCATCTGGTGTTTCTTCCTGACGCCGAATCCATGTTCGTACACCGGAATGTAGTAGGGTGAATCTTTCTGGAATTCTGTGATATACTGATAGTGTGAGAGAGCTGCCACGTCGTAACCCAGCTTTCGGTATTGCTCATAGCACTCCTCTTCGGTACCCTCCCCGGCTGTGATTCCGGCCCATCGTCTGGTATGAAAATGAAGATTGGCCCGTCGCCAGTTTGCCGTGTCTATATCGTGGTAGGGATTGTACCACCGAGTCCCGGAGAAGGGCACCGGTTCCTGGAAGTCATAGACAGGAGCCAGGAAATAGATCACCGCTTCGATCAGCAGGAAGATGCCCAGAAGCCATAGGATTCCTTTGAAAAACAAGGTGAGAGTATATCGTACCGGGTTTACCACGTCAGTTTGAAGAGGATTTACAAAAGTAACACTTTCCGGTATAGAGAAACTAATTCACCATTTGTCAATACTGGTTTAACATGAAAACTAATCCAACAAAATAAATTTATCTTTCTCTTTTCCAGAATATTTTATATTTTAGCACCCTAACATGGCACGCGTATGATGGTCAGGCTTTTCGCTAAAAGACTGCTTGAAGTGGTCTAATGAACTACCCCGCCGCAAGCAGCGGGGTAGTTCATTTTTCTTCAACTGGTGGCACCTGAATTTCATGCCCTGGTAAAAGAAAAATATCGTCAACATATGGCCGGTCAGGAGGTCATGCCTTACGAATATGCAGTGGCCGCCAAAGATAAATTCTTCTCCATCATCGCGCATGACCTGAAAACCCCTTTTCAGGACTGCTCGGTTTGAGCGAAGTTATTTCCGATCCATCGGAAGAGCTAACGATGGAAGGGATGCGGAAATATGCAGGACGGCTCCACATCCTGTTGCGGAATCAGTACAACCTCCTCTCCAATGCCATCAAATTTACAGATAAAAAAGGGAGGATCAGGGTGTATGCCACCCCTTCCGGGAATCAGGTTGAGGTGGCAGTTGGAGACACCGGTCTGGGACTTATCCTTTGCAAGGAGTTCATTGAAAAACATGGAGGCACCATCCGTGCTGAGAGTGAACCAGGGAAGGGGACCACGTTCAGGTTTACGTTACCGGTAGGATCGTAGGTTCAAGATTCAAGGATCAAGGATAAAGGGTCGAAAGTGTGGCAATTCATGCGCAATCCATGTGCAATCCATGTGCAATTTCATGATTACTCCCCAGTATCAAACTCAAACTTCGGGGCTTTGGTCTTTTTTCCGTTGGTGCCGAAGTTGAATACGAATCCTGCGTAAAATACGCGCGCATCCCTGCGCCGTACCGACTCCTGCACCAGGACAGGCGTGTCGATGTCATTCTTATAGGCGCGGGAATTGAAGAGGTCGGAAACGGTGGCAATGACGGAGATCCTCCGTTTCCAGAAGTCCTGCCTGAATCCCAGGTTCACCACCCAGGTCGGAAGGCGGAATCCCTGAGGGGTCAGGCTCTTCGAGCGGTAATCAGCATTTACCTGAAAGAGCGTGGTCCTGGTGATATTGAACGAGGCATTGATCTTCGCATTCCAGGAGAAAGCCGCTTTGTTGCTGCTGTAACCGATAGCTGAGGCATCGATCTGGTTGTAAAAGCCGGAAGCGCTGAAGTTGATACTCGCCACTTTGGCGATCTGCCAGCTCCCGCTGAGATCAAGGCCGGCCGACTGGTCGGTGGAGAGGTTTTCCATGGTAGTAACCAGGATCGTATCCTGTAAACTGGAGGTCACCCGTGTGAAGCCATTGACTTTGTACCGGTAGAAAAGCGTGGGTACCATCGTGAAGCTTTTCAGACGGAGGGAGTAGCCGAATTCAATCGAATGGATATCCTCCGGTTTCAGATCCGGATTCCCTACCCTGATATTCCGGGGATCCCGGTACTCCGGGACCGGATTCATATCGTCCACATCCGGACGGTTAATCCGGCGGCTGTAATTGAGCTGCCATTCGTGCTTTCCCGAAACAATCCCCAGGTGGATGGTCGGATAGAGTGCAAAATAGTTACGCTTCGTAGTGGTATCGAGGGAACGGAAATTCAGGTTCAGCAAGGTCTCTTCTGCCCGCAATCCTCCCAGAACCCTGAACTTTTTCCATTCCCAGCTCAAGGTAGCATAAAGTGCATGGACTGTTTGTTTCCCGTAAAACCGGGAACCCTTGTCGGGAGCCGGAATCCATTGCATGGAAGCAGAATCATAGCTTTCAACGGTTTCATCCCTGTCATTGATCTGCATGGTCCCTTCGTAACCCAGCTCCAGTGCGGCAGCTTCCCAAAGAGGACGACTGTATCCCAGGTTAAGATCGAATTCCTCATCAATATTCAGTGCCATGTTATGATCTTTCTCCTGCGGATACGCAGGAAAAGAATAGGTGGTGGTCCACGTGTCGTTCTCCCTTTCATCATCCCGCTGATATTCAAAATCAGCCCGCAGGAGATGTTCCTTCTCCTCGTCAAATACATGTTCATAGTACGCGTTCAGACCTATACTCTGTTCCGTCTCCTTCCCGTTTTGCACGCGCGTAAATTCCTCCGTCATAACCCGGCTGTTGTCCCTGTACTGGTTCCATGTTGAATCCCCCCGGCTTGATTCCCGGTAATTATAAGTCCCGGCGACCCCTGTGACATCTTTTTCACTGATGTGCCAATCGAACCCGAGTTGTCCGAGGTGGGAACTTCTCCACGAGATGCCCTCACCGTGTTGTTCAAGATAGGTGGACAGGGAGGTGGCGGTGTCGATGGTCTGCGAAGAGAGATCGCTGGTCCTGCGTCTGTAATCCTGCCGGTAGCCATAACTGTCGAACAGGTTGATCTTTCCGGAGTTGTAGTTGAGCTGCAGGTTGGCATTGAACCGACTGTTATTTCCGGCATTGGCTCCCACGATTCCGTTGAATCCCTTCTTCCGTTCCTTTTTCAGGATGATGTTGATGATGCCTCCGGTACCATCCGGTTTAAATTTTGCAGAGGGATTGGTAATGACCTCAATCCGCTCAACCAGCGAAGCCGGCATCTGTTCCAGGTTCGCGTTTCCCGTCATCACGGAGGGTCGTCCGTTGATCAGGATGTTGACTCCAGAGCCTCTCAACGAGATATTCCCGTCAATATCGACCGTTACTGAGGGAATTGTCTGCAACATATCTGTCACCGTGCCCGTCTGGGCCATGATGTCCTTCTGAACGTTGAACACTTTCCGGTCGATCTTTGTGATCATCATGGTTTTCTCCCCGGTCACCGTGACTTCATTCATCGTGACAGCCGACGGATCCAGAATAAGGTCTCCCAGATCCACCATGGATTTTTTCCGTGTGAGACAGACCGGACCAGTCCGGTTTTTTCCATAACCGATGAAACTGTACTCCAGGATAAACTCACCATAAGGGACATTATCCAAGCGGAAATAGCCATTGCTGTCGGAAACGATACCGGAAACCATCTTGCCGGTTACTGTATCCAGCAGGAGGATATTGGCATATTCGACCGGTTGCCGGGTATGCGCATCCAGTATCCGGCCCGTCACCACACCAGGATAGCGGGATTGCGACATCAGGGTGAGAGGGAATATACTCCATAGAAAAAGAGT
>Ga0163200_1000157_pt1 | contig 31733 bp, 21 predicted proteins | sample PL_2010_200m_FD_113535 | JGI IMG/M metagenome (GOLD analysis project Ga0163200, IMG submission 113535) | Freshwater microbial communities from Powell Lake, British Columbia, Canada to study Microbial Dark Matter (Phase II) - PL_2010_200m | ecosystem: Environmental > Aquatic > Freshwater > Lake ... | reverse complement strand
GGATTGTTGAAATCGGGTGCCCACGTAGGAACCTTCGGGCCTGGATAAATCCGCGTGGCCTCCAGTTCGACCTCGTAGCCACGAGCCTTGGCCATCAGGTACCGGGGATATCGCCTGCCGAAATTGAAACCCATGAAACGCAGCGCAAGGTCTTGGCCCCGCTTCCGCGCCTTTTTCAGCAGAAAGTCAATCTCCTCGAAGTTGTACTGGCCCTCGGCCTCCTCCAGTTCGTTCCAGTAGTAACGGAAATAGGCGATCGAGCTTCGCGGATAATTCTCCACCTCCCGATCAAAATGAACACGGTCACCCTGAAACGACCAGAACGTCTCGATGCCCATGCCCGGGTTGACGAGCAGCGCATCGCTTTCCTCGGGGGTTACGGTGAGCGGATCATCAATCCCGTCGCGATTCACGGCAACGGCCCTGCGTAAGGGGAAAGCGGCGGTCGCGGCCGTCGCAGCGACGCCGCAGAGAAACTGTCGGCGAGTGATGATAGCGTGTTTCATTTGAGGAGTCTCCGGGAGGTGGCGCTGTGGCAGAATTCTAACATCCAGACGGCACGCGGTGGAAGTTCGATCCGCAAGACCGGATCTTTGCAGTCGAGCGCCCCGATCCGATGCCGGCCGGTTTCGTCGGTGCGATATACCGCGCAGCCGTCCTGCAGCCCATACGCGTTCGCGTTGATTGGCAACCGCAGGTTGAGTTTCTCATCGCAGATACTGGCCAGAGCGATGCCCACATCGCCGTCGGGCGCGCGCCACGCGCCGGCCAACGCCACGGGGTAGGTCCGCTTGGAAGCCTGGAGCGGCGTGTAGGTTCCGATCTTGGCGACATCAATCTCCTGCTGTGGCACATCAAGTGGCGGCGGGCGAAGCCATGTGCCGTGGAGAAGATACTTGAGCGACCGCATTCGCGTGCGAACCAAGCGCGTCACAAAATCAATCTCCTCCGGCCGTTCCTTCAGATGCGAGGGAAGGAAATTGGCCAGCATCGGCTGCATGCCCCACACAAAAGTCCGCGCGTGTTCCAAGTAAAACTGTTTGGAGAACTTCTGATCCAGCAGCGTCAGGCGTCCCGGTGGCGCCAGTTCCTGTGGCCATTTCTCGTCGTAGGGCGGATGCGCCAGCCCGGCCATGTCGCCGAAGACAACGGTGTGGCCGTGATAGACGGCTTGGAAGAACGGGATGGGTTCCCAAACCGGCGACGCGCCGAGACGGTCGTGGCTCACACTCAGCGCCAAGGTCATGTCAATGTTTCCGATCCACGGTTCGCCGCAGAATTCGCCTCCGAGAGCGACGGGGCCTCGCCTCGAACTGCGATCGCGAATCTCCGTGCTCAGCATCGCCAGGCCGTCGGTCCAATACCGGCCTGGCCCCAGGATGTGGCCGTGGCTCGGATCGTAACAACTGGCCAACACGCCCACTTGATCCATGTAAACGCCGTCGGCCTTGAGGTCGCAAAGGACTTCCTGGGCAAGACCGGCGTATTTGTCGCGCCAGAACCGCGTGCCGATGCACATCGGAGCACACGGCGCTTTCATGAAAGTGTTATAGACTTCTGCGCGGACCTTACCGTCCTTTTCCTTGACCGCATGCACCTCGGCGCACTCGTTGGTCCAACTCCGGGTCTGCGTTCCCCAAAGGCGCTGGTTCATGTAGAGGATTGCATGCACGTCTTGTCGCTGCGCCGTGCCCAATGCGGCCTTGAACGAGTCGGCACCTTCGCGGGGCGGCAGGTATTCGGGGAAACCGGCGTCGTAGGGGCAGTGGTGCCACCAGTGCCACAGGATGCTTACCGGCGATTGCAGATGCTTCCGCATCACGGTTGCCGGCTCCAGCACCTGTTGCGACCGCCCGCGATTCCACAGCCACAGCCCGGTTTGTTGCAGCCACGCGGGTGTGAGTCCTCGATGGAGCCGCCCTCGCTTGGCGATGGTTCTTGCCGAAGGCGACTCGCGGTAAATTTCCGCTGCGGCGGTCCAGTCGCCGCGAAACGCCCCGAGCACGACCGCAAACGGGAGCCGGAACTCAGTCATCTCGGCAGCCTCTTGTTCCGGCTCGTGAAGAATCTCGAAATGGAATTGCTCCTTCCCATCACCCCAGACCGCGAATTCCTTGCGGTAGCCTTCGGTGTCGTCGCAGGCCGCATAGAAGCCGGGGCCGTCGTGCTGATAGAAGGCCAGACACTGGAGCGCCAACACCCACGGATAGCTCCAAGAGATTCGGGCGCCCTTGTTGTCTTTGCCTTGGGCCAGCTTGCGCGCGTCGCGGGTCAGGACGCCCAACTCTTTCGGAACGGCGAGAATTTCGTCGGGTCGCCCTCGCAAACCGGGGACTCGCGGAAACCGGATCTGTTTCAGCCGGGCATTTTTTGGTTTCGCGACCGACAATTCCCATCGGCTGAGCGCTACGTCCTGCTGGCCGAGCCGGACTGAGACCTCCACGCGCAATGGCTTCATCCCATCGGCAGTAACCTTGTCCCATACCAGTCGCAATCCGGGCTGATCGCCGGTCATGCGCTCAATCTTCGGCGGCCCTGCGCGCTCGGCGGTCAGCTCCTGCGTCGTCTCGCCGTTGCCGAGCGTAATCTGCCACAGCCCAAAGGCCGTGTGACTGTCACCAAGCTGGTTGTAGCCGTCAGACAGTTGGATTAACTCACGCAGTGAACCGGTGGCCGAATCGAAACCGACTTGCAGCTTGCCATTCTCAACACGAATCAGCGCCGGGTTGGCACCGGACGCTGACGAAACAAACAGCAACAGAACGAGTAACGTTGACAGCAGTCTCATGCCTTGCGACCGCCTTCCAGCGTCACTGTTGTCTGTGGTCGTCGGACTATACTGGGTCAGGAATTTCGTAACCTTTCCGGTAACTGTCCTTGATGCGCTTGGTGGCTTCAGGGTTGTCGAACGTGCAGGTCTTCTCGTCGTAGCGCAGCGCGACGTTGCCAATCCGGTGAGCGATGTTGCCCATGTGCGCGGTGACGTTGCTGGCGTGGGCGATGGCGATGTCGGCGTTCGGCTGCTTCCGGCTCTTCACGCAACTGATGAAATTCCGGTAGTGCGCGTAGTCGCCTGCCTGGCCAAACACCTTTTCCACGACCTGGCTGCTGCCTTTTTCCACAATGAACCCGCCGCCATGCCGGCCCAGAATCATGAACAGTTCCTGGCCATAGACCTCGATGCGGGTGGCGTTCTGCATCCAGTCCGGCACCAGTGTCTTCTTGCGGATCGCGTCGGTGCTTTTCTCCATGTATTTCGGATACTGGCTCATGTCGAAGGTCATCGCAAACGTGCCGAAATCCCACGCGATGTTGAGCACGTCGGGCACCTCGGCGTCGTCGCCCTTGTGCACGTACCGGCCGCCGAGCGCGCGCACGCTCTTCGGCAGGCCGGGATCGCTCATCAACATCAATGCCAGATCGAGTTGATGAATGCCATCATCGGTCATGTCGCCGCCGCAGAAATCCCAGTAGTAATGCCAGCCGCTGCCAAACAGCCGCTGGTGATATGGCCGCAATGGCGCGCGTCCCAGCCAGCGGTCCCAGTCGAATCCTTCCGGCTGCTTGCCTGGCTCGCCGAGCTTAAATGGAGAACCGGTTTTCAGATTGAAGACTTTGACCAAACCGATTTTGCCGAGCTTGCCGCTGCGGATAATGTCGCGTGCGGTGTGATTATACTCGGTCGAACGGTTCTGCGTGCCGACCTGTACGATCCGTTTGTACTTGCGCGCCGCCTCGACCATCTTGCCGCTCTCCCAGATACAATGCGAGTGCGGCTTCTCGACATACACATCCTTACCGGCCTGGCAGGCCATGATCGTCAACGGCGCATGCCAGTTGTCCGGCGTCGCCACAATCACGGCATCAACGTCCTTTGAATCCAGAACCTTGCGGTAATCCTTTTCAAATCGCGGTTTGGTCTTCTGGCTCTCTTTAATGAACTCAGCCGTCTGGTTTAGCCGTTGGTCGTTCAGGTCGCAGAGACAGACGCAATTGGCCTCCGCCTCCTCAATCATCATGCGCTGTACAAACCGCCCCCGGCCACCGCAACCGATCATCGCGACATTCACCCGCTCGTTCGCGCTGCGGACGTTCTGGGCCTGCAACGCCGTCAACGCGCCCAGCCCCACCGCCGTCCCGGCCGAACGCTGAAGAAACGTCCGCCGCGAGATTGGCGAGCCTTCAAAGCCTGACTTGAACGTGCCTAAATTCATGGTGTCTCCTTTGTTCTTGATGTTAGTCCGTCTCTGACAGTCGCTCAAACAAATTCCAGCCGCGCTGATCACCGAGTTCGACGTTCTAGTACAGCGTGGCATTCATCGGCAGTACCAGTCGGGTCGAGTCCAACCCTTTCGGACCTTTCTTGTTCTCATAAATCCAGACCACCGAGCCGGGAATCGTGCTCAACACGAGATCGGGACGCCCGTCGGCGTTGACATCGGCCAAGTGCACTATGTAGCGCAACGGATCGTTTTCTCGTTCGGGCGGATCGGCGCCATCGGGCATCGGCGTCTCGAATCGCGCGACCTTCCCGCCCCTGGCGTTGAGCAGCGCCCGTGTTTGTCCGCAGAAGATCAGGTCTGTGCCCGTACCAAACCAATCCACCAGCCGATGTTGCCGGCTGCGCGATGTCATGTAACGGCCAAGCAGCGTGCCGTGTTCGTCGAGAACCAGCAACGGCTCTCGTCCCCACGGCTGATGAGCGACGTCCACCACCAATTGCCGGCCGGGCAATTCGGGATCGAGTTTGCCGAAAAAGACCGACTCGAAATGCAGTCCCGTGACACACCAGATGATCCTGCCGGTGCCGTCGAGCATGGTCATTTGGTTGCCGCCGCAATGGGTCACCAACAGCCGTTTGTCCTCCGGCCGGGGGCCACTGCGGAACAGGCGGATCGCATCGGCGTGTCCCTGCAATGGCTTGCCGTCGGCCGATGACATCGTCCAGCGAACACTCCCATTGCTGTTGAGCATGGCGAACCCGGCCATGATTTCATCGCGTCCGTCGCCGTCAAGATCCACCGTAAACGGCTGGTGCGCCGTCCGGTATCCGCCGGGCATGCGCGATGTCCACAACAGCCGGCCGCTGGCGTCGTAGGCCCAAATCTGGTCGTAGCGCGTCTTCACCAAGATGTCCGTCGGACGCTTCTTGCCCGTGAGGTTGCAGAAGCGGATGCAGTCAGATGCCCGTGCCGGAATCGGGAACTGCGTTTTCTCATGCCCCGTCGCTCCATCGAACACGATCACTTTTTGATCTGCCGCAATCACCACCTCATTGCGACCGTCGCCGTCGAGGTCGTAGATCTGGCAGGCGACGTCGTGCGAGATCGTGTTTCTGGTATTCGGGTCGCCCCATCTCCAGAGCACGGAACCGTCGAGCCGATGCACGACCACAGCCGAGGTGTAGTGTGCTCCGTTGGGGCCTGCGTTCTTGGCGCTGACAAGTTCCGCCACTCCGTCACCCGTCAGGTCGCCCACGGTCAGCCAGCCGCCGCGATAGGCGGGGTCGAGCTTGACCGTGTAGCGCGGCTGAACGACGGGAACTCCTTCATCGGACAGATTCTTCTCGTGAACATCGAATCGCAGCGGTTTCACCTGCGACAGGTTACGCGGCGACGGGGCCGCCTGTGCCACTACGGCTGACAGCAAAACGGTCAGGCATTTTGAAATGGTTGTCTCCATTCTCCTTTCAATCTATCTCCGCCGGCAGCTCGAACGTGTTCCAGCCGGCGCGGTCGAACTTGCCATCGGCGGGTACAAGCTTGCGCAGAATCGAAGCCGTCGCGGCGCGGGACAGAGAACCCTCAGCCTGCTTCAGGCCGAGCGCGGCTTGGTCTTTCGACCAGACGCACGCGGCGGTGTAGTGCAGCGTCGGGATGCTCTGGACGAGGTGATGCCACGTCGTCATCAACAAGCCGGCGCTATTGTTGGCGACGGCAGCCTTGGCCAGCGCGCGGATGTTCGCCGTCGAGTTCCACGGACACGAGATCGTCTCAAAACCGCGCTCACCGAAATGTTTCAAGGTCGGCACTTCGCCCTTCACGTCGTAGTGCCAGTCGGCAATGACGATCTTGCGCGAGACGCGATCCAACGCCAGATGCGTCGGCAACGTCGGCGTGCCGTTGGCGGCGAAGCCAGATGGCCACTTTGCGCGCTCCAACAGCGCGTCGCCCCACATCATGGCGCGCCGACCGCGCTTCTCGATGTGAGCGGCGAGGTTGTTGATGTGGTCGGCGAACAGTTGCACGCGGTCGGTTTGACGGCAGCGGTCGCACGTCGCGTGAGAGTAAGCTTCGTCGCAGCCGATGTGGAAATACTGTCCCGGCCCGGCGAACTCGATCAGCTCATCGCACACGCGCCGCAACAGGTCCTGCGCGTGCGGGTTGGTCAGGCACCACGTCCAGCCGTCCGGCTCGAACAACGGCGCGAGCCGCGGATTCTGGTCGAGCACGACATGCCGGCCATGCTTGATACGGCACGCCGTGGCGTGCCCCCACGAATTGAACATCGGGATGACCTCCAATCCCATGCTCTGCGCGATAGCAACGAGCTTGCCCGCTTGCGCTTTGGTCCACGCCTCGGGCCACGACAGTTCCTTCAGCGCGTCGAGCTTCAGCATGCCCCAGAACTCCAGCACGACATGCGTGAACTTGAGGAACGCCGCGAGCCGGATCGCCTTCTCGATCATCACCGGCGTCGTCTCGTGAAAAATGCACAGGTGCAACCCGCGAAACTTCAGCGCCGGCCAGTCGTGGATTTCCACCTGCGGAACCGTGAAGCTGAGATCATCACCGGCTTGCAGCAGTTGGAGCAGCGTGAACCATGCGTGACGCATCGCTGCCGCATCCACCGCGCTGGCCGCGATGCCGGCTGCGTCGGCAGTGAGCGCATAAGTGTCATTCGCTTGCCGCTCCGGTGGGCGCGCGCCAGCCAGCGCAAACTGACCGGCACGCAATGCCATCTCTTTGGTCACATCCAATTCCACCGCGCCGAACGTGAACTGTCGCCACGTCTCTTTCATCATGGCGACAACGCCCGGCTCTGTGTTGCTGCTGACGGCCAGCCTCACACGCCGCTTGATGCTCCACACGTCGCGACCCCACACGACATTGTTCGGATACGGATGGATCGTACGCAACAGAGTGCCGGTTTCTGCTGCCCACGCAATCCGTCTGAATGCCGTCGTACACAAGATTGCAGCGGAAGTTTTCAGAAAATCACGACGCGAGGATTGGATTAGAGTATTCATGGCGTTGATCTCAGCAATGAGGCGAGCAGTGTTCGGGTCTGATTGAGAGTCTGGCTTAGGTTTTCGGCGGAACGCGCCCGCGTGGGCGCCATGTCGGCCAGCGGCGTGTCGTAGAAACGATCCTGGATCGCCTTCCTCGACGCGGTGAACGACGCGGGACGAGTCCACGGTTTCTTCTGCGACGACTGCAACTGGCCGCCAACCCACTTCCAGTATTCGTCCAGCTCCGGTTGATACACGTGGCGGACCAGTTCGTACTGGTGCGCGCGGCAGTAACTGTTCTCGGCGTTACCCTTCAGCGTTTGCTCGGTGTGAGGATTCAGCCGCGGCGCCACGCCGCCCAACTCGCGTGCCTTCTCCAGCCGCCGCACGGTCGCGTGGAGCGAGAAGTCGTCGCTGAGTTCCAGCAAATCGCCGAGCTGCTGCATGAGGCCCTTGCTGACGGCTTCCATCTGCCGCACGGCGGCTTCATCGCCGCGCCCCGTCCGCCACGCCTCCATCGCCACACAGCCGCGCAACAGCGACGCCTTCAACGCGCGGTTGATGACGGTCCGGGCGATGTCGAGCGCGTCGCGTCGCCAGAGTTCGTTGGCGTAGCCGGCGTTTGCCGATTGCGCGAGCTGCTCCAGAATCGCGGGCGCTTTGCGAAGCGCGGACGCGAGCCGCTGGAACTCCTCGTCATGGATGCGAGCGCGCTCGTCAGTGAGGTTCGTGTATTCGGCGCTGGTGAGAATTCGAAAGTGCGGATCGTGCTGCACGACGGGCCCCGACGACTTGCGGCCTACGCCAACATGCGTCCAGTGATGCGTGGCGGCGATGGGCAGGAACGACCGCCAGACTTTTTCCATCACCGCACCCATCCCAGCCGGATAGCGGCCTGCACAATAACGACCGACAAATGCGTTCGCGTCGAGTTCATCCGGGTGCCAGCCGTTGGCGGCGAGGTATTCCAGCAGCAACGTGTTGCTGTGCGAAATCTCCGGCCAGAGGACGAGGCCGAGGCATTGCGGATCCTGCGCAGCCTCGCCGATGCGTTCCTGCAGGATGCGGTAATCTTCGCGCATCTCGCTGTCCCCCGCGAACGCATGGAACACGCCGAAGATCCACGGGAACTTCTTGTAAGCATCCCAATCCTGATACGTCTTCCGGTCGAGCAGGTCGGCGGCGTAGTCGAGCAGGATGGTGCGCTGCGGATCGAACTCCTTCAGGAGGTTTTGCACGTCGTCGTTCTTCCACTTGAACATCAAGTCCCAACTCGCGATCAGTAGCGGTGCGTCCGGATACCGCCGCCGCAGGACTTCCTGGATTTTGCGATACGCATGGAGTTTGCGCTGGAGGTTCTCGCGTTCGTCGGCGCCGAAGGTCCGCTCGGCCAGGCCGATGGTGTGGAACATTCGCGGCTCGCCAAACTCGCGGATGTGCGTCTCGGTCAGCTTCCAGTAAGCGTCCCAAGTCCGCTCGTGCTCGATGTCCCAGATAGCGGCACTGGCAAGCTTGTAGCCGGACTTCTGATCACGTGTCACCGGGAAGTCGGGGTGTTTCTGGTAGAACGAACTCGGCGTGTGCGAATACCAATGCGTGATGGTGCCGGTGTCCTCCGGATGGATCAGGCCGCGCTCGCGGGCGTAGGCCAGCACGCGCTTGCGCAGCTCACCGCGATACTTCAGCGGCCAGAACGACGTGCGATCGTTGTAGGAGCGCGGCTCGGCGTCGGGATCCACGCCATCTTCGGGCGGGTACGGCAGTCCAAACGCGCGTTGGAAAAGATCGTCAATTCCCGTGCGCAGCATGAAGAGATTGAATCGCTTCTTGAGCATCCAGTCTATCTCGCGCTTCCAGTCCTCGAAGTCCCATTGCTCGGCGTGAAACCGGTGCGGTCCGCGATGGGCAAAGTAGCGCAGGCCGCGATACTGGAAATGCGGGCGCTCGGTGAAATCGCAGCCGGCCATCTCGATGCTCGCGCGTTTCGGAATCACGTCGCCGTCCCAGAAATACTCCGCACCGGCCTTCTTGCGGAAGAAATCGTAGGCCGCATAGATCGTCGAGCGTCCCATGCCGCCCGCAAGAATCAGCAGCGTCCGGCCGTTGTCCGGCAGCGAGAGGATGCGGTAGTCATCCGTACCGTAGCGGATACCGAGATTCTCGATGCGCGCCTGCAAGATGAGGCGGTGAGCGATGGGATTCGCCGCGTCGGAGCCGATGAGGACGATGTCGCCCAGCGGTAGTTTCCCATCGTCAGGACTGGCGCAGGCGACGACTTGCGGTTTCGCGCCCGTGACCTTTTCCCACATGTCGCAGAAAACTTCACCGGCAACGCGGTAGGCAGGCTCGCCCGCCGAAGGGACGATGACGGTGGGTGTTCGCGCTTCGGCAACGCCGATGAACGCCATCAGCAGCAAGACGCACATCTTCATTTTGACACTCCTTTGATTCCACGCTGCAACAGCGCGGTCGTGTAGAACTCATACGACGCTGTTTTGTCCGGCACGTCAATGACGTGAACAGTGAATCGCGCCGGCAGGCCATGCTCCGGCAGGTGGTCTCGGAAATAGGCGGCGTAGGCGCGGGCATAGGCTGCCCGCAGCCGTTCCAGTTCGGCGGCATAGCCTGCGGGATCGGCCAACGGACTCGGAGACTTCGGCTGGCAACCGAAGACGTGCATCTCGATGAAATCCAGTTCCGCAATCGAATCGCACACACCCGCTTCCTTCAGCCAGCTCTCCCAGGTTTGGAACACACGCGGGATTTCCTTGTCGGGATCCATCGTGGCAGTGTCAGACAGACCGAGATTGCGCGTGGCCGATTCGCCGCCGCTGAGGCCCGCGAGATAGACCTTAAGATCACCATCCGGCAACGCCTCCGTGACGATGAACGAGAACACGGGCCGGTTGGCTCGATAGTAGTAGGTCAACTTGCCGCGTCGCTTGATGTCAAATGCCATGATTTCTCCTTTCGATGACTGTCACTGCAACAACATGCCGCCATCCACGTAGAGCGTAGTGCCGGTAATGTAATCCGACTCGGGCGACGCCAGCAGCACTACGGCACCGACTACGTCCTCCGGCTCGCCGATGCGGCGGCTGGGGATCTTGGCGAGGACTCGTGCTCGGTGTTCGGGGTCTGCCAGCCGGTCGCGTGTCTCGTCGGTCAGGATTGCGCCGGGCGAGACGCAGTTCACCTGGATGCCCTTTTCCGCGAGTTCGAGCGCGAGCGACTTCGTCAGCATCACAAGGCCGGCCTTGGTGATGCTGTAAATGGAGTTGTTCATCATCGCGCGCACGTCGTGGACGCTGGAGATGTTGATGATCTTGCCGGAGCGCTGCGCCGCCATCACGCGGGCAACGGCCTGTGACAGGAAATAGACGCCCTTGAGGTTGACGCCCATGGTTTCATCCCAAGCCTCGACTGTGGCGTCGAGGAACGGCTGCCGGCGCGTCATGGCCGCGTTATTGACGAGAATGTCAATCCGGCCAAAACGATCTCGCGCCGCTGCCACGAGCCGCTCATCTTGCGCGAGGTCTTTCACGTCGGCCTGTACTGCGACTGCCTCGCCGCCCGCGGCGCGAATCTCGCTGACGACGTCCTCTGCCGCGGCGTCGTTGGAAACGTAGTTGACGACTACGGACGCGCCCTCGCGCGCAAGCCCCAGCGCAATGGCGCGGCCAATGCCGCGAGACGCGCCGGTCACAATGGCGACGCAGCCGGCCAACTTGAACGGTTTTCTGTCTTTCATGCTGGGTCTCCTGTTTCCATTTTCAGTCTTGCCTGATGATCTTCAACGCGATGTCCTTGCCAACAGGCGGCAATTTGCAGCGTACGGTCTTCGATGCGGCGCGCACAGTCGTTTGTGACTGCACAGTGCCTTGGCGTGTGTCCCAAAACTCAACCCGATACGCGCCGTCCTTTTTCACCGGCACGGCGATCTCCGCGCCGCTGATTGCCGGCGGCGTCTTGCCTTGGTGACCGGCCTCATACCAGTTGTAGAACCGGTTCTGCACCCAGGCCAGACTCTTGCCCTCGGATTGCAGGCAGAAGCCGCGCAGGTCGGCGTGCGAAACCGTCGGCGTCGCCATCTCCCAGTGCGGCTTGGTGAGCGATTCGCCCTTCAGGTAATCGCGCATCGCTGCGGCATGGCACATCTGGTTCCGCTGGACGATGAACGCGCCGAGCCACTCGGTCCCGCCGACGGCGTTTTTCAGAAACAGGCTGATCCATAGGTGATTATGGAACGATATCGCTTCCGGAAACCTCCACCGCTCGCCGGTGAGATAGTAACGCGCGCGCTTCGGCCCGTAGGCGTCTTCCGGCTTGGTCCACTCGACCATGCCGCCCTCCGGGTTGATCAGCGGGCAGTTAAACTGGCCATATTTCTGCATGAGTTCCAGGCTCAACGTCACGGCGTCCACCTCACGTTTGAAATACCAATCGGGAATGATGATCGCGTCACCGCCCTCCGCGAGCGAGCGCGGACCTTCGCACATGATATGCGGATGCTGGTAAACGTCAATCGTCCGCACGTAGTGTTGCAGCCCCTTGATCCACGAGCGCACCATCAACGGCGAGAAACGTGACCCGGCCTGCCCCTCGTCGCCGATGGCCCACACCAGCAACGCCGGACTGTCGCTCATCCGGGCGACGAAGTAGCGCAAGTGATCGCGCTGCATTTCCAGCGCCCGCTCATTGACGTAAAGCTCCTCGATGCTCCCACACGGCCCGCCCTGAGCCTTGGAGTAAGGCAGCGTGTCCAGACCGTAGATGACCGACCGGCACAGATCGTCGTAGCACGTCACCCAATAGATGCCGAGCGCCTCCAACGTGCGCAGCCGATGCTCGCACTTCCACGCGACGTGCTGGTCAATGTAACCGTCCCGAATGTAAAGCCGGCCGAAAAACTCCGCGAGGCAGTAGTCGTAGTTCGAGCCACCCTCGGCCTTGCGGCGATAGTAGTCGTCGAGCCGCCGCGTGGAGACGCAGCGTGGGTTGCCGCCGAAGATGTAGTTCTCATCGCGAAACCAGCCGCTCGGTCCGATGCCGAAATACGACTCGCCGTTGTCGAACTCGAAAAAGCGCGGATCGGTCTTGCTCACGCGCAGAAAACCCTTTCGCTTGGAATCGCTGACTTCGAGCTTATGGTCGGGCGTGCGGCGAACGCCGGTCTTGTCCTGGGCCAGCACGTGGAGCTTGTGGAGGCCGACTTCGCGTGGCCGGTAGTAGAGCCGCCACGGGGTGCATCGCTTGGGCAGGAGGATTTCCTCCGTCTCGCCGATGGCGACCGACGTGAAGTCCTGCCAGAAAAACGCCGGCACCTTCTCCGTCTTCCCCGACGGCGTCTCCACGACCGCTTGCACGTTGATCTGTCGCGGATCAAACGCGTTGTCGTAGGTCGCGGCCAGTTCGATCGGAATCGTGAGCAACTCAAACTGCTCCGCGCGCACCGGCAACCCGTCGCAGCGCACGGCCAGCGGACGGTCGTCGCGTGTCTGGCAGACTTCGTCGAGCTGGACGCGATGCGGGCCAGCCGCCTTCGCCGCAACTGCCGCCGGAAAAACGAGAATCAACTCATCATCGCGGAGGATGTAGGGCGGCACTTCCATCGCGCACAGTTCTGCGTGCGTAAACGCTGTCTGCTGGCCGCGAGCGAGCAACGCATCGCTCAAGTGCAGCACTACAGAGAACGGTCCCGCCGCGTCGCCCGCCAAGGCGATGCCGCCGCGTGCCGTCCTCTCGTAAGGCAGCGTGCGATACAAGAACACATGCCCCAAGACCCCGCCGCCGCGCGTCTGTGCCGAATCATTGACGCGCACCATCAGCAGGTTTTCGCCGCCAAAGCGGACTTGCGGTGTGAGGTCCACGTTGACCGGTTCGGGAACGCGTGCGCCCCAGTGATACATTTTCCGCGCAAGGTGCGTCCCGTTGAGATAGAAGTCCGCCGCATCATCAACCGCCGTGCAGAAGAAACCCAGCCGATAACCTTTCATCCCGTCCGGCACACGAAACTTCAGCCGCAGCCACGTCACCTTGTCGTTGAGTTCCGGGTGGCCGAGCGGCTCCCAGCGACGCCCCACCCGAATCGGCTTCCAACCTTCTGCCTGGCTGACCGCTTCGCATTCGGTCTTCGCCCGTTCCGCGTCGCGCTTCATGTCGGCCTCGCTGCGACTGAACGCGGCCTTGGTCGTCCACTGCGCGTCCCTGGCGAGATACTCCCAATCCACCTGCCGCAAATCCACCAGCAGCTTGTCAGTGCTGAACACAACGCCGGAGCCGCTGGCAAACGCCGCCGACAACCCGATCGAGAGGGCCACCAACGGAACAAACAAAGCGAACGTTTTGATGTTCATGCTCTATCTCCTTTCGCTGCCGCTCTCCGGCAACGACTGTTTCAGGTTCTTTTCCAGATGAACTGCCAGTGGCCGCTTGCTCGCCAAGTCCCACAGGGTGGTGTTCATTTGGCGCAAGGCGAACGTGGTCACGAGCCAGCCTTGAACCCATCCAGTCTCGACGCACCAGGCTCCCCATCCCTGATCGGCGTTCGAGGCCCAATAGTCCCATCGGCCAAAGTCGAAAGCCCGGAACCAGGTTCCATCCAGTTCCGGCCGACGGTCGCTGCGGGTTTGGATGCGGCAGAGGAATTCGGCGAGCCGATCCTCGGCCTTGCGCAGATCGGTGTCGCCGGTCGCTGCGGCGGCTTCGTGCAGGCCGAGGAAACCCGAGTTGAGCGTATAGAGCAGGTCACACACCGGCTCGCCGTTGTTCTGGATTAACGGCGCTTCCTTGGTGCCGTAGGCATCGTTCGAGGCCGGGGCCGGAAACCTTCCCTTGCCCGGCTCGCCAAGCTCCTCGCGAACGGCGCCGCAGGAGACCTGGCTCTTGAGGAAGTCCGCCACGATGCGCCGCAGCCACTCGCGATGCTCCGGCGTGTCGTCCACGCGCACCAACCACGCCAGCGGCAGGATCAGCCGCGCCCGCTCCTGCTGCAGTCCATTCCACCATGTCCATTTGTCCGGATAGGCTTCCATGAGCAACCGCAAACCGAGCCTTGTGCGCTCCAACAGCGGCCGATAGCCGGTGGCGCGGTATGTCGCGAGGTTGGCGGCCAGCAGTTGGGCCGTGGGCATCGGCGAGAGGTTCTGGTGCGGCAGCGTGTAGTAGTATTGCCAGCCTTTCTCAACCAGCGCCTTGAGACTCAACGTGGTGGGTCGCAGGCCGAGCGTGCCGGTCGTGCGGAAGTTCGCCAGCATCACCTGCAACACGCGGTCGTCCCAGCGATCCTCACCCAGCGCGCTGGCGGCGGCCAGAGTGGAGAGACAAATTCTTGCGCTGATCACGCCGTAGAAGGAATGTGTCTGGTCCACCGGCTCCGCCATCGTCGGCGGACACGCCCAGCCGATCAGGCCGAACGCCGGATGAGCCGGATCGCGCCACGGAGCCGTCGCATCGAACTTGAAGAGGACGAAGTCCGCCAGATTCCTGCCGATCTTGGTGTAATCCGGCTCGTTCAAGAGCTTGCCGGCCAGGACGAACGGCGCGACATGCTCGCCCGTGCAATCGGTTCGCAGACTCCAGCGGACGTCCTGGCTGCCGTCATGGCGGATCCTCGACGCAAAACCTTCGAGGATGCCCGCGCTGCCGTCGCCGACCGGCAGCTTAAATCGCGCTGATGCGTTGCCCACCCCGGCACGTTCTGGCGCAAATCCCTTCTGTTGCGGATTCGCTCCCCAGTCCTGATCCCGCCACGAAGGGTGGATCAACATGCGCGCTTTGAGCACCCACTCGTTCCCGCGCCGGATCGCCTTGCGTTCGGCGTCGGCCGGCAACGGTTCCTGCGAACCGTAACTTGGACTCACCACCGGCTTCCATTTGAGTTGCGGCAGTGCGACGCCGGGCTGCACCCAGCCAAGAATCATCCGCCAGACCGGCTCCCAAGCATCGGTGGGGCCGTAGCGCGCGGTGACGAACTGGCTGAGCTTCGTCGTCGCGACGAGAATCCTGGCCGTGGGATGCTCGAACAAAACCGGCCACACATCCTTCTGCGGCAGGCCATAGACGGCCGTGTCGAACCCCGCCACCTTGGCGACGACCATGTGCGGTTTTTCTGAGGCCACCGGCACGAAGTGGCAGTCGTGGATTCCGACGATCCGCATCGGTTGGAGCTTCGGCCCAAACGCGTCGGAGACGATCACGCCACGTTCCCACTTCGTCGCTCGCGGCTGGCCAACTTCGAGGCCGGGCAGCGCCGCCGGATACTCCACGTAGAGCCGTAGCTTTTTCCGCGCGGCTGTCTCGAAAACCTTTGGCGGGATTTGCTGCGTATTGGCCGGATAGCCGTCCGCCAAGAGCAACACGCCAGCGCCCTCCGGCGCCGCTTCGACGGCCGCCGCTGGCGTGGCGTGGCGCGGACACTTCATGCCGCTGTCAGCCAGCACCCGATACAAGTCATTGTCCGCCGCGCACGAAAACACCGGCGCGGATTTCTCAGCGGCGACGGCTGGCGACGCGCACATCCAACCGGCGGCAAGCAATGCAAGCGATCGTGCTATTGTGGTCATTGCAATCATCGGGTCCCGCTACTCCACCCACACCAGCCGCATTCGCATCGGCTGGAGTGGGACGGTCAGCCGGCCGCCGGTGCACTTCAGCGCCTCGCCGCTCAACGCGTCGGTTGTGGTCTTGGCTTTCACTCCCATGCGACTGAAATCCGCCGCCACCGTCGCTGTCACGGGTTGGTCGGCGGAGAGGTTGGAGACGACGAACAATGCGCGACCGTTCCTTCCTTTTTCGCCGGGTCGCAGATACAGGCTCACTTTCACCGACTCCGGTTGCGCGGTTGCCAGCGGCTTGGTTTCCCAATACGGATGCCACTCGGCCTCGCTAACGCCGAAGCGAGTCATCACATTCCAGATGGGCGACATCTTCTCCAGCGGTTCGCCGACGTTGCCGGGTCGCACGCGCACGTCGTGGAGCATCGTGAACGCGAGCGCCGCGTCGAAGGTCCACTGCGGCGGCCGTTCATAGACCAGATACTCCGCCGGCACGCCGAAGTTGCGGCCCATGAACTCCGCGCGAAATGTCGCCAGCGGCAACTGCTCCAGCACGGCCTTCGAAAGTTCGCCTTGGCCGAACTGCTCGCCGTCCCAATACGAATCGGCGAACGCCAGCGTCGGCGTCACGCAGCACGTGCTCTGATGCGCGTTGACCAGCCCGCGGTACGGATGAATCGCCGCCGCCAGACCGTGCATGAGCCGGCGCACGGCGAAGATCGGATACGTCGGCTTCAGCGTGCCGTCGGGCGCGCGATAACCACAGCCGTGCCGCTCGTTGCAGCAACCCCACGGCTCGACCGTGCCGTCGAGATAAACGCCGTCGTAGCCGTAACGCGCGAGGGCCTTCGCGACGCCGTCGAGCAGGAAATCACGGTAGCGGCTGTTGTAACAGATGATGTAATCGCGCTGCTCCGGCGTGCGATAGTAGCCGCCCGTGTAGCCGCCGCTCGCGGTCTTCACCAGCGTTTCATCCGCCATCTCACCCCACTCCGGCGCGAGCGATGAGAACTCGTAGCCGTGGTAAAGCAGCAGCTTGATGCCGCGCTTGTGGCAGGCGCCGACCAGCGATTTTAGCGCCGCCTCGTGCGTCGTCACCGGATGGTTCTGATATGGCGTCCATTGCTCGTGAAACACGAGCGTTTTCACGCCCAACTCCGCTGCGCGGTCGAGCATGGTCTTCTTCGCGCTGGCCGCCAGCGGCTTGTTCTCGATCCCGTAGGTCGCGCCGTGACACACGCGCCATTCGTGAAAATCCTTCGGCCACGGTTTCACCGGAGACGCTTGCAAACCGAACATGTAAGTCACCGGCAGACGCGGCGGTGGCGAATCGAGCAGATGCAACCGCAGCACCGTCTCGTCGCCGTTCACGACAACCTCGATCGGCTGCTTCGGGTCCTGTGGCTGCCAATCCTTGTCCGACTCGGCGAACCAGCCCAGCCCGCCATCTTCCCAACCAAGCCAGACGAACGGTTTGAAAGGCAACTGCAAGCCCGTCTCCGGCACCGCGCCGCTGTTCTTCGCAGCGCCCCACCGGCCCGGCCAGAAGTGATAAAGACCGGCGCGCGCCCGCTTCAGCGGCACCTCCAGCCACAGCCGCTCGACTTTCGGCGACGTTTTGTTCTGCGGCATCACGACGAGATCCACGCGCATCACGCCGTCGAACTCGATCTGCGTGGTGGTGTTGACGATGAGATCATCGCCCGCCTGCCAGCCGGAGATGATGGCGTGCGATTTGTCGGCGCGAAACACGAAGTTGCCACCGCGTTTCCACTCGATCGGTTTGCCGCTGACCCGGCCGACGAGGCGAACCGGCGCGGCCAGAATCTCGCTGCCCGCCGTGACGATCGAAGTGGGAAACGCGGCGTTGGCGAGCTTGTGCGAACGGCCCCAAACGCCGACCTCGACGCCCGACGCGTTGGTCTTCACGGTCACGGGCGTCCACGGCGAGATCAACTGTGGTGACTCGATTGCCTGCGCGCCAACAAACGGTGCATACAACAACGCGGCAGCAAACAACGCGAACGATTTGGTTCTCATGGTCGTTGTCTCTTTCTATTTCGGCAGCATCTGCGCGCACATCATCAGGCAGCGCGGCAGATGGAAGAAACCTTTGAACATCGTGCCTTTGCAAAACATGAACGGTGTCCCGTCCGGCAGGACGTGCGGATACCACTCCGGAAACTCTGGGTCACGGAAATGCTGCCACGCCCACGCGTCAATCTTCCGGAACCAGTCGGCGAAGAACTCGTCGCCGGAAAGTTTCCACGCGTAGAGACACGCGATCAACGCCTCGTTCTGGCACCACCAGGTCTTGAGGTATTGCCGGCCTTCGAGCAGCGGCAGGCCGCTCGCGTCCTTGAAATACAGGATGCCGCCGTGGACCGGGTCCCAGGCGTATTGCAGGATGGCGCGTGTCAGTTCGAGGCAGCGCGCGATCATCGCGCGGTCGTTCACGCTCTCGACGTACTGCATGACGAACCACATGCCCTCCAACGCGTGGCCGGGATTGAGCAGCCGTCCGTTGCCGGAACTGAGGTCCGGTTTGCTGTCGGCCGGCATGCTCTCGAACATCATCTGATGCTCGCGGCTCCAGAAATGATTGAGCACCGTCTTCGTCGCTTGGCGCAGAACGCCGTCATAGTCCTTGGTCTGCAACGCCCGCTGGAGGACGAACAGCACATTGATCAGGATCATGTAGTGCGCCAGCGACATCGGGGCATTGTTTTCAATTGCTGCAAAACCCGCACGATAGGCCGCCGCCGCCTGCCGCGCGATCTCGAGGTGGCGGAACTGCGGATCGGCGCGATACAACTCCGCCGCGCCAATCGCCGCGAACGAATCAGTGAAGACTGTATAGCCACCAAACTCGCTCAGTCCCGGCGACCCGTCGCGCTTCAGTGAGAAATAGCAATGCCCGTCGGGCCGAAACGAGTGGCGGCTCAGGAACTCGAATCCACGTCGCGCATGCTCCAGCCATTCCGGGCGCGAGTAAGGCGAGTTGTAGAGCGCGGCGAACATGAAGACGGCGCGCCACTGCATCCACAGATACTTCTCCGTTTCCAGCAGTTCGCCCTTGCGCCCCACCACGCTGAAGTAGCCGCCGTATTCGTGGTCAATGCCGTGCGTCGTCCAGAACGGCACGACCCGTTCCAGCAGCTCGCTCTCGTATCGGGCGCGATAGCCTTTCATGCGGTTTCCTTACATTCCTCCCACAATCGGATACCAATCCGGCCGGCGTGGGTCCTGGTGGAAGCGGGCGTAGTAGTTGCCTTTCTCGGCGTAGTAACGCTCGTATTTCGCCATCTTCTCCTCGTCGAGCGCGACGCCGAGGCCGGGGCCGGTCGGCACACGCAGGCAGCCGTCCTCGTAACGCATCTTGCCGCCCACGATGATGTCGTCGGTCAGGTAATTGTAGATCGCGTCGCCGGCGAAGTGCATTTCGGGAATCGTGCAGGCGGTATGCAGCATCGCGGCCATCTCGACGCCGAACTCCGCGCCGCTGTGCATGCCGACGCCGAGGTTGAACGTCCGCAGCACGGCACAGAGGTCCTTCACGCCGCGTGGGCCTTCCCAGTAGTGGAGATCGGTCAGCACCACGTCCACCGCGCCGAGCCGGATGGCCGGGCCGAGGTCGTCGAACTTCGCCGGATACATGTTCGTCGCGATCGGGATGCGCACCTGCCGGCGCACCGCCGCCAGCCCCTCGATGCCCCACGCGGGGTCTTCGAAGTATTCGAGGCCGAGCGGCTCAAGCCGCCGCCCGATGCGCACCGCCGTCGCCACGCTCCAGACGCCGTTGGCGTCAATGCGCAGGCCGAAATTCGGTCCCATGCGCTGGCGGCAAAGTTCCATCACACGCACCTCGACGTCCGGGTCTACGACGCCGCCTTTCATCTTCACCGTCTTCACGCCCAACTCGGCGTGGAGTTGCTCGCACTGCCCGACGAGGTCCTCGGCACACGTGTCATCACCGCCGCCGGGCCGGTCGTAACGCCAACTGATCTCGCCCATCAACGCCACGCGGTCGCGCACCGCGCCGCCGAGCAGATCGCACATCGGCCGACCAAGTGTCTTGCCCTGAATGTCGAGGCAGGCGATCTCGATCGCGCCGTAGAGCCGGGCGTTGGAGAGGTAATAAATGCTGCGCAGCACCTTGAGCTTGATCGTCTCCAGATGAAACGGGTCCAGCCCAACGATGCGCGGCTTGAGTTTCATCAACGCGCCGCGCTGGTCGCCGCCGCCGACCTCGCCGAGACCGACAACGCCCTCGTCGGTGATCAGTTCGAGGACGTTGCGGATGAAGTAGCCGGGATGAACGCCGGTGTTGTGGCGCAACTGGCACGTGGTCGGAATCGCCACCGTGCGCACCTTCATGTCAACGATCTTCACAGTTGTCTCAACTGCGTTTGCCGCGCCGTTTCGCGGACCGCATTTTCCGGATGACTTCAACAACTCGCGCCACAATGGCATCGAGCAACAGCTTACCTTTCTCCGTCGTGGCGAGTTCCGCGTAGCCCATGCCGCCGTGTTTGGTCTGCGCCTTCACGTCGGGCGCGACGTAAACGCCGCGCAGCGCCTTCGGCTGCCGTGTGCCCAAGAGGTCGTTGCGGATCGCATTGTGGCGCACCAAGTCCGGACGGACAGCCAGCATCATCGCCGTCTCGGCCTCGCACGCGTGGCCGATGCCCTTCATCGGGCCTTCGACAATCTCCGCGATCTCTTCGGCGGCCACGTCCCAGTAGTTCGCGCCACAAAGCTGCGCGTCGGGGAACTCCATGATGAGCTGGCGCAGGGCGAGGTGGAAACCGTCCTTGTTGCCGCCGTGGCCGTTGAGCACGAACTGCCGCTTGAACCCGTGCCGCAGCAGGCAGCGCATCGGCTCCGCGATGAGTTTGATGTGCGTCTCGTTCTCGGCGCTCAACGTCCCGGCCATGCCGAGGTGATGCGTGGACGCGCCGAGCCACTGCACCGGCAGCAACAGCACGTCGTCGGGCAACGCCGCCTCGACACGCTCGGCCACCGCGCCGCACAGGATCGCATCGGTGAAAAACGGCTGGTGGCGGCTGTGTTGCTCCAGCGCGCCAATGGGATAGACAACGACAACGTCGCGCTTGAGCTTGGCCACATCGGGCCACGTCAGGTCGGCTAGTTTCATGGGGTCGCCTTCAAGGGTTCGAGGTCTATTTTCCGAAACACAATCTCCGCCTCCTCCGTTTGGATCAGGATTCGGCCTTCGGTCATGCTGCAATCTTTCGCCTCGTTGACCAGCGTGCCATTGACGAAGTAGGTGAAATCGCCGCCACACACGACCGCCTCGACGCGCGTCCACTCGCCCATCGGCGACTCGATATCCTGTTTGCCGCGAAACCCGATCTCGTCTTTCCAGTCGGGATCGCGACCCCACCAATTCAAGCGGAACCCCTCGAACGGGCGCAGTTCGGAGTTCTTATCGAAGACCGGCTCGCCGTCACGGTCCTTGCCGAAACGCGCGCGGAGCGTCGTGGGCCAGAACGTACCATCTTCCTTCCAGCCGCCCAGCACGAGGATGTCGCCGACGCCACCCTCGATGATCTGCAACTCGATGCTCTTCATCCAAGGCGACTCAAATTTCCCCGGAAACTTCGCCTTTGGGGAACCGCAGTTGCCCGGCCGTCCGGTGCAGTGCAGCAACAGGCCGTTGTCGCGCGCCCTTTTTTCGCGCTTGCCCGACGTGTGACCGGTCCAGCGAAACTCCACGACCAATCGGTAGTCGCGATAGCTGCGCTTGGTGATAAGCCCGCCATAACCGTGGCCGGTCACGCGCAGCAGCGGCCGGCCCTCGGCGTCCTTCTCGATGCGAAAGACCCGCTCCGGGTCGTTGTTCAAACCGTGACCAACAATCCACGTGTCAAACTGCACCAAACAGTCTGGCGAGTCGTTTACGAGGTGAATCACCTGTCGAGGTGTGATGGCGCCAAACGTCAACAACGCCATCATCTGCAAGGCGATGACAAGGAAGGTTGTTTTCATTCTTGTTCTTATGTTCCCCCAACAACCGGATACCACTCCGGCCGACGCGGGTCTTGGTGGAAACGGGCATAGTAATCGCCCTTCTCCTCGAAGTATTTCTCGTAGCGTCGCATCTTCTCCTCGTCGAGCTTTACGCCGAGGCCGGGGCCGGTCGGCACGGCGATCTTGCCGTCCACGTATTTCATCAGGCCGCCCTCGATGATGTCGTCAGTCAGGAAATGATAGTGCGCGTCACCGGCGACGTGCATTTCGGGAATCGTCGCGGCGGTGTGCAACATCGCGGCCAGTTCGATGCCGAACTCCGCGCCGCTGTGCATCGCCACACCGAGATTGAACGTCCGACACACCGCCACCAAATCCTTCACGCCGCGTGGACCTTCCCAGTAGTGCAAATCGGTCAACACGATGTCCACCGCGCCAAGCCGGATCGCCGGGCCGAGGTCGTCAAACTTGTTCGGGTACATGTTGGTCGCAATCGGAATCCGAATCGCTTTGCGCACGGCAGCGTTGCCTTCGAGTCCCCATGCCGGATCCTCGAAGTATTCCATGTTCATCGGCTCCAACCGTCGGCCAATGCGCGTCGCTGTCGCGACCGACCATGTGCCGTTCGGATCAATCCGCAGTCCGAACTGTGGCCCCAGCCGCTCCCGGCACAGTTCCACCGCGCGCGCTTCCTCGTCTGGCGGCATCACGCCGGCCTTGAGTTTCATCGCGTTCACACCGAGCGTTTCGTGCAACTCCTCACACAGGTCGGCCATGTCTTCGGCAGTCTTGTCGTCGCCGCCTTGCGGCCGGTCGTAACGCCAGAACAGATACGCGATCATCGGCACCGCGTCGCGGACGCGACCACCGAGCAGGTCCGACATCGGCCGGCCGAGCACCTTGCCTTGGATGTCGAGACACGCCATCTCGATGGCGGCGTAGAGCCGCGAGTTCGACAGGTAATAAATGCTCCGCAGCACCTTGAGCTTGATGACTTCGAGTTGGAACGGGTCGAGGCCGAGGATACGCGGCTTCAGTTTCAGAATCGCACCGCGCTGGTCGCCGCCGCCGACTTCGCCGAGACCAACAATGCCTTCGTCGGTCACGATCTCGATGACCGTGCGCAGGAAATAACCGGGATGAACACCGGTGTTATGACGCAACTGCGCATTGAGTGGAATGGCAACTGTCCGAGCTTTCAGATCAATGATTTTCATTTTGTCCTTCCTTGGCGAACACTCATCGTCACCGTACCGCGCCACGGCTTACCGGGTTCCAACACAGCGAAGCCGGTGTCCGCGACACCGCGTGCGTGCAGGTTGAATGCGTCGGTGACGCACGTGTACGGCTCGAAGCAGATCACGCTGCGTTGCGGTGCGTACACAACCCAATGACGGAAAGCATTGTCGGCGCGCATCGTCACTTCCCACTGCGAGTCTGGGTCGCGTAGCACGCAAGCGGCGCCTGTCGCTCCGGTGAACACATCGTCGAGCTTCACATCGCCGAGAGCACGCCCCTCCAGCCACTCCGTGGCCGGCAACCGCTTGCCTGTCGGGATGCAGTCCGGCGTCAACTCCAGTCGTTCGCCGCACGGCACTTGAATCCGGCAACGCGCCCGTGTCCCCGCCGGGGTCAGGGGCAGCGGATGATACGGATGCACACCGAACCCGAACGGCATCGGCTCGCTGCCGAGGTTTTCTGCCACCGCTGTCATCGTCAACAACCGGCCCGCGAGCCGGTACGTCACCGTGAGCCGGCACGGCCACGGCCAGTGTTCCTTCAGCAACGGATTTGATTCGGTGTCGGTCACGCCGGTTACCCACGCTCCATCATCGGCTCCCGTTGCGGCGACGCGCCACGGCTGGGCGCTGACGAATCCGTGAATGGCGTGTCCCCGACCTGATCGGACACGATACGTCTTGCCGCCAAAGGCAAACTCTCCGTTCGCCACGCGGTTCGGGAACGGAAACAGAATCGGCCATCCAAACCCAGCCCCTCCTTTACCGAGCGCCGACGGGTCGGCCGGTGGCGCGAGGAACTCGACCGAGCCGACCGCAAACCGCCAGCAGTTGAACCCGGCCTGCGGCAGCACAACTGCCGTTGTGTTGGCGTTGTTGTCGCGCAGCACCACCTCCGGCCCGTGCGCCGCTGTTCGTTGCTCGACGGAGTAAGGATTCCCACCGCCGGTTTGTGCGGAAACCGCCAGCGCCAATCCAAGGACAATTTGAATCGTGCTCTTTATGGCCTCTTGCCTTTCGCTTTCTTTCCTTTTCCACCCTCTGCACTCGGACGGTATGGTTTGGCCCAGTTCTTCCGGATCAACGCCTTCAACTCCGCCACAGTCGCCGCGTATTTCGGGTCGCCTGCGAGATTGTGTTGCTCGGTCGGATCGGTGTCGTAGTCGTAGAGTTCCGTTCCCTCACGGCCTTCGTCCCACTCGGTGTAACGCCAGCGCTCGGTTCGAACGCTGTAGCCGGGGAACTTGCCACGCCAGACCTGCGTGAACGCCGGTTTGTCCCACGCGGCTTGCGGGTCGTCGAGCAACGGCTTCAAACTGCGACCATCGAGGTGTTGCAGCAGTTTCAGGCCGCACAGGTCGGCGAGCGTCGGATACAAATCCACCAACTCGACCGTGCGACGGCTGGCCCGGCCCTGCGTCTTCTGTCCGGGCGCGGCGATGATGAGCGGCACGCGCGCGGAGTACTCGAACAAACTTTGTTTCTTCCACAGGCCGTTGTCGCCGACGTGATAGCCGTTGTCACCCCAAAACACGATGATCGTCTTGTCGGCCAGCTTGAGCCGGTCGAGCGTCGCCAACAGCCGGCCGACCTGCGCGTCCACAAACTCAATCGCCGCCCAGTAGGCGTGCTTCGACTCGCGTGCCTGCTGCTCGTTCACGCCAAACCACGGCCACGGCTGCGTCGAGGCCGTCGCCGGGGGAGGCACCTGCATCTTCCACGCCTCCGATACTTCCGGCATCTGCACCAAATTGAACGGCACTCGCTCGAAGTATTTTTTTGGCGATACATACGGACAATGCGGCCGGTAGTAGCCCATCCCGATGAAGAACGGTCGGTCCTTGTTGGCTTCAAGCAATTTGATCGCCTCGGTGGTGCCGATGCCGTCGGTCTGTTCCTCATCCGCGCCGTCGGCGGCAAGAAAACTCAGCGAACTGCCGAGGCCGCGGTTTGGCGTGTGGTTGATGAGTTTCCCCTCCTCGTCCTTGTCGCGCCCGCGCGGGTTGACGAACTTGTTCCACGACGGCGGGTCGTCGAGGCCGCTGGTGCCGATGTCGCCGGGCACGCCGTAATGGTAGATCTTGCCGACGCGCGCCGTGTAGTAGCCGTTGGTCATGAAAAGCTGCGGCAACGTCACCACCTCCGGCAGCACGGTGCGGAAATGCTTCTTCAAGTCGAACACCTGCGTCGTGTCGGGGCGGCGCCCCGTCATCAACGACGTCCGGCTCGGACTGCACAACGGGAACTGGCAGTACGCCCGCTCGAACCGCGTCCCGCGTACCGCGAGCCGGTCAAGATTCGGCGTCTTCACCACCGGGTTGCCGTAGCAACCGAGATCGCAGTTCAAGTCATCGCTTGCAATGAACAGCACATTGAGTTTCTGTTGGGCCGCAGTCGCAGCCGATGCACACAAAGCGGCCATGGCAAGCAGAGTGAGAGTGTAACGTTTCATCGGTAGTAAACCTCCATACGATCCAGCTCGGCGGGACCGGTTCGCTTCATCGGTGACTGCTTTCTTCCACCAGCTTGATTTCGGCGGAGGTCAGGCCGTACAGAGCGTAGACGAAGCGAAGCGAAGACGCCGCCGAGTGTGCACCGGGATTCTGCCGCTTCATAATTTTAACGGGGATAGGTCTCATGCCTATTTGTCAGAATCTGCTGCGCGAGAAACCGCAATGCTCTTTCCAGCGACCCAAAGCAAGGCAACAGCGGCTCACTTCTTCGCAGCGTCTCGAAGTCAATCATGCGAGTCATCGGGAGCTGATCCACTGTGGGTTTGTATGAGTAACCCGACGGCATGCGTTCAGACAGCCACTCCTTGACCCCCCGAATGTCCTCTGGGTTGCCGTGAAAAACACTACCGGGGATCAAGCCGGGCCGCTCCAAATTTCCCGGCCCTCGGAGTTTGCGTCCGGCCATCAACGGGACGCAGGGCAGGAAGAATGCCTCATATTCACGATGGGCTAAGACAATCGCCGAAGGAAAAGGCAAACGGAGTCCGCGCACCCAAGTTGCGGCTTGCGGGGCGGTGTTTTTCGGGCAGCCATCGTCTTCATCCCGCAGCAGCAGCATGCCAGCAACATCCGGTTTGGAGCGAACCAATTGACAGGCTTTATGAACGCCACGCTCTTGGTGCAGGTTCTTTCCGCGAATCGGGTCGGCCCAATGCAAGGCCGGCAACCTCAGATCGTCCCACAGACGGACGACCAAGTTCAACGCTGCTTGACCGTCACCGTGGCCTTCGACGACAAGGTAGCCGCGCCCCATTCAACTCTCCGCCTTGGAAGTGGATTCCGGCAGCGGAAGCTCCGGCTGCAATCCGCCTTCCATGCTGATGATCTCGCCCACGGTCATCAACCGCCGTTTCACCGTGTCTCGCTGATCCTGGCGGACGCAGGCCACTGAGGTCACGCCGTGGCGGCGCTCCACCACACGGATGTCATCTACATCCAGCAGTTCGAGCAGTTCAATGCTGTGCGTGGTGAGCAAGACCTGCTCGCGCCGCGACGCCTGTTTCAGGTAGTCGTACAGCAACGGGATCGCGCCGACATGCACCGTCAGTTCCGGTTCCTCAATCCCGATCAACGTCAGCGGCGGGTCTTGAACGAGGGCGGTAATGATGCCGGCCACCCGCAGTGTGCCATCCGATTCCTGGGCACACTCAAACCACTTCTGACGGTCCTTGACCCGACGGCGGGGAGTTTCATGCAGGAACTCCGCGTTGAGATAGCCCCCGATCTGGCGCACGCGAAAGTTACAGACATCCCCGGTCAACTTGGCCAAGCCCGCCTTTAATTCCGCCGCGCCGCCGTTACTGCTCAGCCCCTGGAGCGTCGTCTCCCAGTTCTCGCCGTGTTGCTTCATCGGCTTCACCGGATCCGGCTTTTGTGGCTCGCGCAGCGTGTCGGGGAACACCGAATAGACGCAGACGTTTTTCAGCGCCCCGGCCAGCGGCGCAAAACGCTCGTCACCCGCCATCAAAGTCAAGGCCAGGCTTTGTCCGGTCACCTTGGGGCGCAAGTCGGAAGGCCCTTCTTTCCATTTGCCTTCCACGAGCCTGAACTTGTCCGCACCGCTGTTGTCCGCCCGCACGATGACCGCTTCTTCCGCTTTCACCCGGTAGTCTTCGACGCTGCTGCCGCCCAAAGTGAACGCATACGATCCGTGAAACGCCTCCTCCCGAATCTGCATCTGGATCGAAACATTATTCGGTCGGCCCGAACTCCAACGCCGTACCGCATTGATCCCATGCCGTCCGGCAATCGCCGCCTCCAAACCAATGGTCAGTGATTCCGCAACGAACCGAAACACATCCGCTAAATTGCTCTTGCCGGAGCCGTTCGCACCTACCAGCGCGGTCATCGCTCCCATGGACAACCGCACGCCCTCGCCCAAGCTCTTGTAGTTGCCGATTGTAACTTCTGTAATCATCGTTGCCTCAATTGACTGACATCAGCCTACTACTGCGCGCTTTCTTCCACCAGCTTGATTTCGGCGGGGGGCAGGCCGTACAGCGCATAGACGAGGCAGTCATTGCCGCGCAGTGTAGTCAGTCCGCGCCCCTTGGACAAGCTCCGAGCGTTTCTTCTTCACCGATGGAAAATCTCCACACGATCCAGTTCGGCAGGACCGGTCCAGAGAATTTTCAGTTGGGTATTGCCGGGCGGAACAGCGCAGTCGTATTCGATCAACGTCCGCCGCTGGCCACCGGCGGCGCCGCCGGGCGGGCTGTTGAGCGGGCGTTCGGTACGCTTTGGCTGAAGCGTCGCGGCACCGGTTTGAAGTCGGAGATCGGCGATTTTGCCGGTGGGACAGAAGGCGACGACTTTGATGGACTCAATTGTGCCCGGGACTTTGTACGAGAGCCAGTCGTTGGTGCTGCCCTTGGCGCGGAACAGGAACTCGGCATAGAGCGCGTTGTAGGCGTTGTTTAGCGCGAGGCCGCCGGATTTCGCCGCGACGCGGGAGAAATCCTGCAACTCGTCCACCAGACAAACGCGCTTCACCGCGACCGGGCCGACGACGTTGGACGGGCGCGATGTTCCGGAAATGTTCCGGGCGCTGACGCGGTAAAAATACGTCTTGCCGGGACGCGCGGTGGTGTCGCTGAACAGTGGCCGGTAGGCCACATCGGCATCGCAAACGTTGGTGGCAATGATGCTCCAAGGCTCACCACGTTCGATGTCATAGCCGGTTGCGCCGGCGGAGCCGCGCCACGTCAGCAGCGGCACGTCACCAATCGGCAACAGTTCTGGCGCGTCGGGCATGGGCACGGGCGGAACAGACTTGCCTTGAATCTTGAATGCGGCTTCGCGCATCGCCCGCATAATGCCGATTTCGCGTTGGGCGTCGGCGCTGGGAAAGCCGGGCCAGTGATACGACCAGACGGCGGGATAGGTCATGATCTGGTGCCAGTAGAAACCGCCATCATTGTGGTGGAAATACATGCTCCAGATGAGCGCGCCAGGAATGTTCTCTTCGCCGCAGACGTAATCGAGAAACTCGCGAAGCCGGGTCACGACGTTGTCGTGAGTCAGTGCTTTGCCATCAATGTAGGGGCCGAACTCGCCGATGAAGAGCGGACGCTGGGCTTGGAGTTTGGCGAGTTCCTTGCGCAGGGTGTCGGGCCAACCGCCTCCCACCCCGCTGTAGTTCGTGTAGAGATGTCGCGTGACAAGGTCAATGTTTGGGTCAACGAGCAACGGCTGGCCGGGGCGGTGGCGCGTCTCGGCGACGAGATGGTTTTTGTCGAGGCTCTTGATGAAGGCGGCCATCTCGGAGAGCCACGCGTCGGGCGCACTGTGCATTTCGTTGCCGAATTGCCAGGCGAGAATCGCTTTGTCGTCGCGGTAACGCACGCCGGTGATGGTGTTCTTCCGGTTGAGGACGTAGCGGACGGTGGCCTTGTAGTCTTCCTTGATCTGCGGGTCGGTATAGAACTCGGCGGTCTTCTTGCCGCGATGGGCGGCGTAGTTGCCGATGCCGCCGAGGTAGCTACCGGACTCCGCGGTGAGATCGAAGACAACGCGGACGTGGTATTTGTTGGCGAGCGCGAAGAGATGGTCAACGGTCTTGAACGCTTCCTCATTGAACTTGCCGGGGCCGAGGACGTAGTGCCACGATTTTGGTTCCTCGTTCGGGCTGCGAATCGGCAGGTTCCAAGTGCGGACGACGCGGAGGTTCATCTGGTCAAGCGTCTTGAACCCATCCTCCTGTTCCCATGGCGTCGGCAGGTGGAGCCGTTCCGGCAGGAACAGCGTCCAGTCGTACGGCAGCACCAGTCCCGGCATGTTGGCGCCGATGAACCGGAATTCCTTGTCGCCGTCGTAGAGCTTGTTGCCCTGACGCGTGATGAAGTGCTCAAATGGAGCGGCAATTGTGTTGAGTGACAGAAGCAAAAACAAGGTGATGGATTTCATAGGCAGTTGGTTCACTTTATCATAATTCGGATCTTACAGGCCACATCGCGCTCAATGGCGGGAATGCAGAGTTCCAAAATCCCTCTTCGGACTTCCGCCGGCTCGACCTTCGTGATCCCGCCCTTGTACGTGTCCCACCACTCGATCCGGTAATAGCCGTCCTTCAGACCGGCGATGGCCGCGGTCGCGGGACCGACAGGCTCGGCGTCGAAGCCCGCCGCTTTGTAGGGCCATTGGCGAAGCCGGTTGTGAATCCACAGCACGGCGAAGTCATCGGTCTGCTGGCCAATGAGGTCGAGGTCGGGATAGCGAGCGGCATCCCGGTAGTTGGTCAGCAGGACGTAGCCAAACCGGACAAGATCGCTGCCCGCGTTGTCCAACGTGATCTCATGCCGGCCGGCGGGAACTTCAATCGAGACATCTTTCTCGACGCTCTTGCCAGCGAGGACGAGTTTGTCGTCGAGCCTGATTTCCAAAACACCGTGCATGACTTTGCTGACGTGCACAACGAAGCGGCCGGGTTCGGGGAAGTTCGCCTCGAATGTCAGCGGGTTGCGCCATTCGCTGCGGCCACGCGCCTTGCCGAACAATTCGCCCGCGAGAAGCTCCAGATCGGGCACGGTGCCGTCAGGCTCGACGCGGAAATGGTTTTGCCTCGGCTTGCTGCCCCAGTCGGCGCCGAACGGCGCAACCAGCACCGGCGAGAATTTCCTGCGCGGGCCGCTGTCGGTGAGCGTGACGGCTTTTACTTGCACCGGCCGCAGCCGGCTATCGTTCCATGGCACATCGCGAACGAAATCTGCCACTGCACGGTAGTGGAAGAAAAGATTGTGCGGTTCGACCCGGTCGCGCCACCACCACGGCAGCGTTGTGCCGGCCGAACCCGACATCGCCGGCGCCCAAAGCGAGTTGTGAAACTCCACGTCATCCGGATCAACCACGAACTGTTTGCCGGGACTCTCTCCATCCCAGCCTTGCGCCGACGGGCCGCCGCCCTCGCCGTTGATGTAGGGCTTGGCCCAGCGACGAAGATGCTCGGCAATGCGCGCCGCCATTGGGGGCAGCGGACCGTAGTGATGACCTTGGGTGAAATCCATTTCTCTCACGTCCCACATCGGAGCGAACTTGTCCGCGTTGCCCTCCCACGTGCTGGTGGTAATGAGATGCCTGTTCGGATCGCACTCGCGCACGTAGCGTCCCATCTCTTGGTGCCAGACGACTATCTCCGGCGCAGCACCGCCGAGTTCGTTCCAGAACTCCCAAGCCCAGATGTTGGGACTGTATCCCCAGCGGGCGATGATATAACGCAGGCGTTGTTTGTAGAGCCGCCGCGCGCGCTCGTCGGTCCAGAACCGGCGCGGTTCCTCCAAGAAACCGCCGTTGGCGACGTTGTAAGGGTGACCACCCCAGCCGTCGTAGCGGTCGGTTTTCGAGACTTCGCCGTCGCCCGTGGCGTTGCCCATGCACAGCATCACGAAGATACCGTCACGCGTCCATCGGTCGAGACAATCGTCAGCGATCCACGCAATGCGCTGATTGTATCGGCCCGCGCCGGCGTAGGAACGCATCCAGTCGCCCGCCGCGGCCCACTTGAGGCTGCTCTTGAACGTCCACTCCAGCCACGTCCAGTGGCAGAACGTCCAGACGCGCGCGCAGTTTGCGCCGCCCTCGGCCAGCAGCCGCGAATGATGGTAGTACGGCCAATCGTTTTGCAGATTCTGGCCGACTGCGAAGAACGGCCGGCCGTTGTCGAACTGGAAGTATCGGCCGTTCGTCTTCGAGACGCGGATGAAACCCGGCGTGTCCGAAGCGACAGCCACGAAACTACCCGGCGCTGACTTCACGTCGCCCCGCACCTCGCCGAAACGGTTTCGCAACCGCACAACGTAGCTGTGTTTCCCGATCTCCATCGGCGCAAAACGAACCTTCCAGCACGGCTCGCCTGCCGCATCGAGCAACGGCCTCTTCGCGTCGTCGCCTCCGTTCCGGCTGCGGTATGGCTGATAGAAAAAGCCTGAAACCGCGATCTTTTTCCGCGACGGCGTGGTGAACTCCGCCGTCAGGTCCACCTGCTCCGGGTCGAACGGGTTGTCGTAGGAAGCGGCCAGATCAATCGTCAACTCGAACTTCCCGTAGCGCGGCACCGTCTCTGTGTTTGGCGAAACTCGCGCGATGGCCGGCTCGCCTCGGCTCGTCATCGTCGGCAGCTCAGGGGCGTAGTCCGCAGCAACCACGACACCTGCCGCCAACGCCACGCCAAGAAAGGAAAGTGTCTTCACGCTCCACGCTCAACGCT
>Ga0163200_1000149_pt1 | contig 32552 bp, 28 predicted proteins | sample PL_2010_200m_FD_113535 | JGI IMG/M metagenome (GOLD analysis project Ga0163200, IMG submission 113535) | Freshwater microbial communities from Powell Lake, British Columbia, Canada to study Microbial Dark Matter (Phase II) - PL_2010_200m | ecosystem: Environmental > Aquatic > Freshwater > Lake ... | reverse complement strand
TAGTTATGTTGAGGTATTTTGAGTATTTTAGTGAAAAATTTTTAGCTATGTCCATAAAAAGAACCATTATTTCCATTCTCCTACTTCTCTTTACTGCTGGACCTATGCTATCCCAGAAATCGGATGACGACCGGGAGGCCATTGATAAAGCAGATCAGGCAAAAAAGGAGATGCTGGAAAAAGATCCCGGCCTGCAGAACTTCTTTACTGAGACATACGGGTATGCTGTCCTTTACACCGTAGGCAAGGGAGGATTAATCCTGGGCGGCGCCTATGGCAAAGGGGTGTTGTACAAACATGGAGAGCCGGCCGGATTAACGGAGATGACCCAGGTGACTGTCGGCGCCCAGATCGGAGGCAAAACTTACAGTGAGGTGATCTTTTTTAAAACGGAAGAAGAGTATAAAGTCTTCATGACCGGCCGTTTTGAGGTGGCCGCGGAGATTGCTGCCCTTGCTGTAACTGCCGGGGTATCGGCCACACTGGCATATAGTCACGGTATCGCCATTATTACCATGCCAAAAGGGGGATTCATGGCGGAGGTTTCTGTAGGCGGACAGAAATTTTCATTCCTGCCGTTCAGTGAATGACATTTTTCCCTGATTTACCTCCTGGTATGTGAGACGTGAGATGTAAGGGATCCCTGCATAATCCTACCAATAAACTTAACATGAAAAGAGAACATTTAGCTACTATCCTGGTATTCGTACTCCTGGTTTTTACGCAAATTTCTGATTCAACAGCCTGTACAAGGGTGGTTTACGAAGGCCCAAACGGAACGATCATCACCGCCAGATCGATGGACTGGAAAGATGATATCCTGAGCAATATGTGGCTCTTCCCTAGAGGGATGGAGCGCAACGGTGCAGCCGGCCCGAATTCCCTGAAATGGAAGTCCAGATACGGCAGTGTGATCCTCTCCGGCTATGACATCTGCACCACCGACGGCATGAATGAAAAAGGACTTGTAGCGAACCTGCTGTGGCTGGTGGAATCGGAATATCCTGATTTTGACGGTTCAAAACCCGGACTTTCGGAATCTCCACTCCTGACCAGCCGAATATTTCAAGTACGAGATGGAGAACCGTAGCAGACCAGAAAAACAAAACCTACTATTTCGAGAGTGCTCTTACTCCCAATGTATTCTGGGTAGACCTGAACGACCTGGATTTCTCAGCAGGGGCTCCCACGAAGAAATTGGCCATTGCCCATGGCGAGATATATGCCGGCAATGTGGATAAAGACTTCCGGGATGCTCAGCCATTTAAGTTTATCGGACTGGACTAATTCACGATGTAGCAGAGCCCGATCTGAAGCCCCATCATCTGTAGCATGCCGGATTTCTCGTCCTCGATCAATTGAATGGTGTTAGAGGCCCATTTGTAATTAAACTGGTCATTGCAGGAAAAGCATCTGCCGATCAGGGGGTTGTAATTTTCAACTCGCATTGCAAAACCTGTCATGGTAAAGAAGCAAAGGGAGGAGTAGCCATCGGGTTTAACAATCCCGATTTCTTCCGGGCCTCCTCCCTGGAATACATCTTTAATACGGTAACCCGTGGCCGCATGAATACTGCGATGCCTTCGTGGTCGATGCTTGCGGACCGGGAGATGGCCGATCTCCTGGAGTACATCGAAAGTCTGGGGGTCGAGGGTTCAGGATCCAAGTTCAAGGGTCGAGGGTCAAGGGTCGAAGCGAATTTCGATTTTCGGATTTCAAATTTCAAATTTCCGGTGATCCGGCATCCGGCATCAGTGTCACTGCGAGAAGCGAAGCGACGAAGCAGCGGTATCCGGCATCCGGCGCTGAACGCTTCCACTACCTCTGTTCCCGCTGTCATGGAGAGCATGGGGAAGGAGCCACGGGGCCGGCGATCCTGCATTGATACCACCTGGGAATACAATTTTGCAGGGCCAACCCTGGGGAATAAAATCCGTGGGACAGAGCTTTTTGCCTACCGATGCGCGGAGTGCCACGGCACCCATGGAACCGGGCTCAAAGCTCCTTCTCTGAACGACCAGCTGTTTCTGAATGCGGCAACAAACGGTTTTCTGCTCGCAACAATTACCCTGGGGCGACCCGGGACTGAGATGCCTTTATGAGGAGACTCAACAGCTCACCATGCGGCATTGACAACGAAGGAGCGAAACGACCTGGTAGCGTTTATCAGAAGTTGGCAGGTGGTACATCTGCCAACTGATTGAATTTCGAATCTACCTGCTGTTGGATAGATATTCGTGCATGGAACGTGCAGCGATCCGGCCTGCTCCCATAGCGAGGATCACGGTGGCGGCCCCGGTTACGATGTCGCCTCCTGCCCAAACCCGGTCCATCGAGGTTCTTCCGGTGCTTTCATCCACTACAATGGTTCCTTTTTTTAATACCTCAAGTTCAGGGGTCGTTTGCGGGATGATCGGGTTTGGGCTGTTCCCGATGGCAACGATGCAGGCATCCATCGGCATGATGAATTCAGAACCGTCGATCCGGATAGGCCGGCGGCGTCCCGATTGATCGGGTTCACCCAGTTCCATGCGCGAACACTCGATCTCCTTCAGCCATCCGTTTTCATCGCCTATGAGCTTTTCGGGAAGGGTCAGGAAGTGGAAGATCACCCCCTCCTCTTCTGCATTTTCAAACTCTTCGAGCCGTGCCGGCAACTCCTGCTGCGATCTGCGGTACACAATGAAAACCTCTTCGGCGCCCAGCCGGAGAGCTGTCCGGGCACAGTCCATGGCCACATTCCCCCCGCCTACCACAGCCACTCGTTTATGCCGTTTCACCGGGGTATAGGTCTTGGGATATTCGAATCCCCGCATCAGGTTGACGCGTGTCAGGTACTCGTTGGCAGAGTATACGCCATTCAGGTTCTCTCCCGGAATCTCCATAAACCAGGGCAAACCGGCACCCGTACCCAGGAAAACGGCATCGTACTCCTGCAGGATCTTCGCCAGCGACCTGGTTTTCCCTACCACGAAGTTACAGATCAACTTCACTCCGAGCTGCTGCAGGTAATTGATCTCCCGGCTCACAACCCGGCCGGGCAACCGGAATTCCGGAATGCCATAGGTTAGTACACCGCCGGGTTCGTGGAGGGCTTCCACCATGGTGACAGTATGCCCTGCCAGGATCAGATCGCCGGCGACGGTGATGCCGGCGGGTCCGGATCCGATCACCAGCACCCTTTTCCCGGTCGGACTCTTGATTTCAGGTAAATCCATTGTGGGTTGAGCGGCTTCCCATTCTGCCGCAAACCGCTCGAGACGGCCAATTGCAACCGGCGTTCCTTTCTTGCCCAGGATGCATTTGATCTCGCACTGCTCTTCCTGGGGGCACACCCGTCCGCATACGGCAGGAAGACAATTTTTCTCTTTCAATATTTTAATAGATCCCGAATAATCTTCAGCGGCGATGCACCGGATGAAACCGGGTATGTCAATTTCGACCGGACAGCCTTCGATGCAGACCGGTTTTTTGCAATCCAGGCATCTTTTAGCCTCCCGCACAGCCAGTTCAGGCGTATATCCCAGGGCGACTTCATTGAAATTTCTGCGCCTGATGTAGGGTGGTTGCTTGGGCATCTCGACCCTTTCAAACCGCGCGCTTTTCGTTTCTGCCATGTTAGTTCCCTCCACATCCAGAATGATGAACAAGAAATGCTTCTTCGCCGATATATTGTTGTCTCCTATTTGCCAGCTCCTCCCAATCAACCAGTCTCCCGTCGAATTCCGGGCCATCCACACAGGCAAATTTCATCTCCCCGTTAACGGTACAACGGCATACCCCACACATCCCGGTCCCGTCGATCATGATGGTATTCAGTGTAACCATCACAGGCACATCGAAATGGGCATACTCCTGTGTGGTTTTGTATGATAACGTCATGCAGCCGTTGGCGATCACACGATCGGGTTTGATCCCGGTCTCCCTGATGATATCATCACCTTTTTTAATGTGGCCCTTGTACCCGTAGCTGCCATCCCGGGTGAGTTTGATCAGTTTGTCGCTGTAGACAGCCAGTTTCTCCTCCCAGTAAAGCAAATTCTTACTTCGCCCCTCCATGATGGTGATCACTGTGTTGCCTTTTTCTTTCAACGCCCTGACGACAGGGTAGATCGAACCCATTCCAAAACAGCCCCCGATGCAGATGACCGTTCCGAAGTGATCGATCTCGGTCGGCTTGCCCAGCGGACCGACAACGGTGGGTATGGTATCCCCGGGCTTCAGCATAGCCAGTCTTCCTGTGGAGGTACCCACTTCCATGAAGACAATGGTCAAGGTGCCCGCCTGATGGTCCCAATCGGCCGCCGACAGGGGGATCCGTTCAGAACCCTCCCCTGCATGGACGATTACAAACTGTCCCGGCTGAATCTCCTCCACGACATCCGGTGCATGAACCACCAGCAGGTGAAGGTTCGGGACGATCATTTTTCGTTCAACAATTTCAAACATGATCCCGTTTTATAGTTACGTAGCAAGGATTATTTTCGAACTCCAGTTCCCCGTTTACAGAAGTCAAATAGACGGTTCCCGGGGGGATAATTTTCCGGATCGCCGCTTTACATCTCAATTTCTTTGCCGGAGTATGCAGGATAACCGGATCCCCTTGTTTCACTCCCACCTTTCCGGCATCCATGGGATGAAGGATAAGATGCCCGGGCATGACCAGCTCCCCGAAAGCGGATATAGCCACACCCAGGTTCAGATTGCTGTAGGTGTGCGGATTTTTCTCCTGGATCAGAACATAAGGGAACTTCCTGTCCGGTGCAGGGGATTTACCGGCTGATAACGCCTGCTTTCCCGGGCCGGTCGCCGGAAGACTGATGGCTCCGGAAAGGGCCTCCCTGATTGTTTTCTGGGGAAATCCCGCCTTCGGGATCTTTTTTGTACCGGCTATCCCTGAGAATACTTCGATATGCGGACGGGCATATCCGTGGGATACAGCATGGGATTTAAATCGCTTGATGGTTCCGCTATCAGTCCGGATAGAGCCTCCCGTTTCACCCCACAGGGTGGTTGGTAACGCCACATCCGGGTTCAACCCTTTCGGAGGAGGAAATGCATTCTGATAGATCACGTATTTTACATCCGGCCGTTCTGTAAATGGCACATCCCCCACCACGTAGAGCAGGTCGATCCGGCCCTCCCGGATTTGTTGAAGGACCTCCTCCACTGGTTTCATCCTGATGAGCGAAAGCATCCCGTAGAGGTTGCCATATGGATTGGGCATATAGAGCCCGGATTTCGTAAGGGTGGCAATCTGCCGGATTTTATCCAGCATGACACACCCATTGCTCAGGGAGAGGATCTGGGTCCCCACTACTATGATCCCTCTCTTTTCTTTTTTTAATGATCCCGCCAGTTCACTGATCTCCGGAGAGTTACACTTGCCGTTTTTTAAAAAGGAGATGATTTCGCCCAGGTAGCTTTCCGCTTCACCCGGTTTCGGAATAAACCGGTGACGCGCAAAGCGTGATGTGGTGTCGGCGATCCATCCAAGCTGATAATACGGTACGCCTTCCCCGGCAGAGGATTTGATGGCAAGGGTCAGCGGGGCGTAGTTGTAATTCCCATTCAGGAAAGCTGAGAAAATGGTACCAGCCTTTTCAAACTCCTTCAGTGAGACCGACTCCTCGGCCAGTTTCAGGTAGGCAATCAGTCCTGCATCCAGGCATGAAGAAGTTATCTCGTCGGTTTCCAATACGTTCCTGCCAAAAAAACCGGCCGTATAGAGTTCTTCCAGTGTCAGATCAGGAGAGATGAACAGGGCAGCACGGTGCGCAGGAACAACCTGTATGATCTCCCGGACCTTTTCCAGTGCAAAATCCCATGATACGATCCCATATCCTTCGGGGTATCTGAACTCAGGTTCAAGGATCCGTTCCGTTCGGTTGACCAGCTCACTCAAGCAGAACCGGCCTTTCACACAGAGATCCCCTCCCGATTCATGGGCTTTGCCTGGTGGGAGCGTCCCCACGATCTTCTCATTCAGGGTCAGTACCTGGATGTCGCAATTCAGGCTACAAAGCGGACAGACTGAAGGTTCCATCCTTTCAGGTTTTCCCCACCATTTCCTGCTTTTCTCCGACATGGCACCGGTAGGGCAAACAGAAACACAGGCACCACAGAATTCACAGTTGGCATCCACGTGGGTTTCATCAAACGCGGGCCCGATGGTGGTCAGTTTCCCCCTCTGTCGCAGGGAAAGGATGGAACTTTTCCGGTACTCAGTACAGATCCTCACGCACCTGCCACAATAGATGCACAGGTTATAATCCCTGTCAAAGAAAGGGTCATACTTCTCCAGCGGAAGATCACGGTACAGTCCCGGCAAAGTAAGGTCATGAATTCCAAATTGCTCCACGATCCGCTGTAATTCACAATCCTGATCCTTCGGGCACCACCGGCATCCTGTGGTGATCCCCACTTTCCTTATGGTTCCCTGAAATACATGACAACCTTCCACATCTTCACACATCAGGCAGGCGGCCGGATGTTCGCTGAGGATTAACTGGATCACTTCCCGTCGGATCTCCTGCAATACGTTGGTGTTGGTTCGGACGATCATGCCCTCTTCAGCCAGGGTGGTACAGGAGGTCGGGTACCCGTTCCGTCCTTCAATTTCAACGACACACAGGCGGCATCCTCCATACGGAGTAAGTTCGGGGTGTGCGCAGAGAGAAGGAATGTCGATGCCATGCTGACCCGCAACATCCAGGATGGTCGAAGGCCGGCTGATTTCAATTTTTTGATTGTCGATGGTCAGGTTCATTCTTCCTTCCTTGAAGTGATTACAATAGCATTTCCTGCGATGGCATCATACCGGCACACATCGTAGCAGGCGCGGCACTTGATGCATTTGTCCGGGTCGAGGTTGTGCGGCTCGGAGCGGGGACCGACAATGGCTCCGGTGGGACAAACGCTCACACACCGCTGGCATCCTGTGCATTTTTCCTTGACAACCGTATATTCGATCAGCGAACTGCAGACAAGGGCCGGACAGTAGTATTCTTTCAGATGCTCCACATATTCCGATCGGAAATAACGGAGCGTGGTAAGGACAGGATTTGGAGCGGTTTGTCCCAGCCCGCATAACGAGGTTGATTTTACGAGTCGTGCCAGTGATTCCAGTTTATCGAGAAACTCCGGCTCTGCCTCCCCCCGGCAGATTTTTTCAAGAATTTCAACCATATGCCGGGTCCCGACCCGGCAAGGCGTACATTTCCCGCACGATTCTTTTTGAATGAAATCGAGAAAGTACCGGGCTATATCCACCACACAGGTGTCGCGGTCCATGACGATCAATCCGCCGGAACCCATGATGGAGCCGACTGATGCCAGTGTTTCATAGGTTACCGGTGTGTCCAGCAGTTCCTCGGGGATGCATCCGCCCGAAGGGCCCCCGGTCTGAACGGCTTTAAACTCTTTCTGGGAACCCCCACCGATATCGTAAATGATCTTCCGCAACGGGGTGCCGAGCGGTACTTCAATCAGTCCGGAACGTCTGATCTTCCCGACCAGGGAGAAGGTCTTGGTCCCGAAGTTCCCTTCCACCCCGAATTGCCTGTACCATCCCGCGCCGTTTCTCAGGATGTGAGGGATGGTCCCCAGTGTCTCCACATTATTGATGACGGTTGGCTTTTGATGCAATCCTGAAACAGCAGGAAAAGGAGGCCTGGTGCGGGGCATCCCCCGCTTACCTTCCACTGAGTGAATGAGTGATGTCTCCTCTCCGCATACAAATGCACCGGCTCCCTCCTTGATCCGGATATCGAAAGAGAATGCCGATCCCAGTACGTTTTTCCCGGTCAAACCGGCTTTTTCCATCTGCTTCATCGCGTGCCTCAACCTGATGATCGCAAGCGGGTATTCGGCCCGGATATAGATATATCCCTGCGAGGCACCGATGGCATATCCGGCGATCAGCATCCCTTCGAGTACGGCATGCGGATCACTTTCAATCAGCAACCGGTTCATGAATGCGCCGGGATCTCCTTCATCCGCGTTGCAGATCAGATATTTCTGATCGGCTTTGGTATTCCGGCAGGTCCTCCATTTGATCCCGGTCGGGAAACCGGCTCCGCCCCGGCCGCGGATCCCCGCATGGGTAATCTCATCAATGATCTTATCGGGAGTCATTTGCAGTGCCTTTGCGAGCCCTTCATAACCCCCGTTGGCAATGTAATGGTGAATGTTTTCAGGATCTATCAGACCACAGTTTTTTGTCACGATCCGAACCTGTGGCTGCAGCATCGGCTGGTCAAAGAACCTGGGAATACCATCGAAGGAGGCGGCCCCGAAATGACCGAGGACCTTCCCCTTATGGCACTCTTTTTCAAGAAAATACTTGCGAATGATTGAATCGGCCGCTCGTTCATCCACATTCCCGAAAGAGACACGTGGATTCCCGAAGGCACTGATGTCCATGATGGGTTCGAGGTAGCAGGTTCCGATACACCCGACCTCCACCAGTTTAGCTGAAAGATGGTATTTCTTCAGCGCTTTTTTTACAGCCTCCCTGACTTTATCTGCTCCGGCAGCTTTCCCGCACGACGCCATACCCAGATAAATCACAGGCATCTCACCGGTGAGGAGCGTATTCCATTCGGCTGTACTTTGTTTTTTGAGTTTCGTGAAGTTATTCATAGTTGCTCCACATCTCCTTAAGTTTGATTATATTTACTTTGCTGTGAATGTCATCGTCAATCTTTACAACGGGTGCCAGTGCGCAACATCCGAGACAGGCCACCCGGTTCAGGTCGAACCGTTTATCCGACGTGCATTCGCCGGGTTTTACTTCCAGATCCCGTTCACAGGTCTCCAGCAAGGTTCCGCCTCCTACCACATGACAGGCTGTTCCCAGGCAGACGCTGATGGAGTGCCGGCCGGGTTCAGTAAATCTGAATTGCGAATAGAATGAAGCCACTCCAAAAACCTCGCTTTCCGTCAACTGCAGGTAATCTGCCAGGGTTTCAACGATGGCGGGCGATATGTATCCGCAGGCTGACTGGGCTTTCTGGAGTAACGGGATCAGACTTCCCTCTTCCCGGGGGTAGGTGTACATTTCTTCTGTAAAAGAGGCGAATCGTTTTTCCATTGTCTCTTTAATTAATGGGTACTCAACTTGAAAAATATACAATCGGATAATTCTGCTTCCCCTCGGGCACAATCCTGGGCAAATGTCTCACAGGTTGGTGCCCCGCATAAGCCGCAATCTTTTTTGGGAAGTTTGACAAAGATCCGCTCCTTCTGGATCATCCGTTTGATGGAGGTCCCTATATCCACAGCCTGCGCCCGGGTAGGGCGGGGCAACACATGCCTTCCCAGAAAGTAGTATTGTTCATGGTACTTTTTCAGCACCTCTGCTTCGTCAAACAATTTTAACTCTCCGAATTTCCGTTCGAGCATGATGGCATTATGCCTGGAAATATAAGGATTCTCTACACAAAATATCCCACCGATGCAACCCTGCGGACAGGTATATGCTTCGATGTAATCGATGTTCTTTAATTTTGAATCTTCAATATCATTCAGAACATTCATGATGTTTTCAATACCAACGATTGTCAGGTGTCTTTCCGCGTCAAGGAACCGTGACAAATGACCGGTTTCCCCCCACCCCGTACCGTAGTGGAAATGGAATTCGGTGTCGATGGTTTCGACCTGCTCGTTCATCTGCAGTATCTCAGGAAGTATCAGGTTATAGATATCCTTTATCCCGATGGCACCATCAATCCAGGATTTTTCTTTCTCCGCCGGTTGTTTGATGGAAACAACCATCGCAGGACAGGGCGTAATGTAGATCGCTCCAACCTTGCTGATGCTGATGCCAAGTTTTTCCGCATATTCCTGTTTAGCCTCTTTTGCTGTGATCTCCCGGGAAGCATCGAAGGTAGAGATCAGCTCCATCAGATTGGGGTAATTGACCTGGATCAAACGGATCAGGGAGGGACAAAAGGAACTGATGATCGGTTTCTCTTTCGGATTGGTCTTCAGGTATTCGGAGATGGCAAAGATGAGTTCCTGACTGACGCGGGATATATCCATTACAGCATCAAACCCAATGTTTTTTAACGCCTGATGAATCTGGTTGGGATGAATTGAAGCGTTGAACTGGGTATACAGGGTACGGGAGGGAATGGCAATTTTAAATTCAAATTTTTCAAAATCGCTGAAATCGTCCATTATCGGAGCGAACACATGCTCTGGACACACATTGATACACGCACCGCAATCCACGCAAAGGTCATCGTAGTAGGTGATTGTACCATGTCTCAATCGGATGGCCCGGGTTGGACATGCTTTAATGCATTTCAATCTCCCGGCACATTTTTCAGGAATGATCACATGTGAATGATAGTACTTCATTTCACAAAAAACATCGTTTCTATTGTCGTTCCTTCGTTGACTTTACTTTCAATGTTCATTTTATCGGAATTCCTCCTGATATTGGGGAGCCCCATTCCCGCTCCGAAACCCATCGCCCGTTGTTCCTCCGTTGCGGTCGAATACCCCTCCTGCATCGCCAGTTCAATGTCCGCAATGCCTTTTCCCTCATCTGCAATGATGATGTATATTTCCTGATCACTCGCTTTTAATGTCACCTTGGCCCGTTTCGCATGCATGACCACATTCATTTCTGCTTCATAGGTCGAAATGGCTACCCTTCTGATAATCAGCGGGTTATACCCGATCGACTTCAAAATGGTTTTGATCTGGGTCGAGACCATCCCGGCACTTGCAAAGTCCTGGCCGTCAATAGAGAAAGAATAAGTTGTAACGTTCTCTGCCCGTTTCGTCAAAGCGGCTGCAGCTGTAGAAACGGAAACTTCACCTTCGATAGAGGCTATCTTTACGCAGGTTTCATACATGTCGGTATCCGTCGTCAGGATAAACAGTCCTTTTTCTTCGGCAAACTTCCGGATATCCTGATCGGGGATCTTACTTCTGATAAAGACGATCCCCTTGAATTCAGCCATATAGGCAGAAATAGCTGCCTGTACTGAATTCAACCCTGTTATGAGGATAGAGCCAGATTTGCCGTAGGCCAGTACGTCACTCATCAGGTCTGATGCGTAGATGCCTGTAACATACTGTCCGGTCTGACTGTTTCCGGTAATGATGTCGGCCTGTAACGCCTCCTTGATTTTTGCTATTTCAATACTATGGTTTCTATCCTCCTGCATAATTTAAGGTTCCTGTCACTTCAATCCGGCTTCCACCAGTTTGCTTGCCAGCTGAAAGCTGGATAACGGACTGCTCAGAATATTTACATGAAACCGGTTTGCAAGCTCAACAGTACCTTCCGGCACCTCTTTTCCATTTGTCACGATGACCGCAGCGATGTCAATCAGGTTGGCAGCCGATACGACGTTCTTATGGGTTTGAACGGTCAGCCAGATATTGCCTGTCTCGGCACTGCTCATGACATCCGAAAGCATATCAGAAATAAAAACTCCTGACACCTCCTTGTCTTCCACGTTTGTTAGTGTAACAAGTGATAGTTTTTCAATGATTTCTTTAAGCTTCATGGTTGATCTCTTTATTTATGATTTACTTTTTGGGAATTATTCAGTTGCCGGTGGCGTTAAGGATAGCATCCCAACATCCCGGATCATCTCGGCAAAACACCTGGAGATATCGTCAATCTTCTCAGAGGAGACAATCCTGATCGTGGAAGAGGAGGATTTCCGTCGCTGATTGAAGTATTCCTCCAGGATGGCGATCTTTTCCTGGCTCAGTTGCGTACGTTCATCAACCGGAAAAAATCCGAATGCCACAAAGACCCAGATACGGCTTTTTTCCATTTCTTTCATCAGCGTATCCACCGGGCATTTCGGATCGCAACCGGTACACATCATCAGGCCGGCCAATTCGTTCAGCGGGACCAGTTTTCCGCAAGCCTTACATGTCAGATCAAACCGGATCGTCTGGGCCACCTCCATGATATTCCAGAAATGTTCTCCTTCGCGGTATTCTTCCATCGGGGGCCATTCACCGGCTGAAAACGAGGTGGCCGTTTTGTTACATCTGAAACAGTTTTCGGTGACAATATAACCGGACTGTACATTGACCATTTCCCAGGTATGGCTGCATGTTTCTTCCTTCATAGATATTTATAGTTACAGGTTCGTGAGTTCTTCTAGACAAATATATGAAAAGATGCAAGAAATCCTTTCTCCGGAAAATTATTTTTTGTTCTCAGGTATCATCGCCATTGTGTATTCTGCCAGTGCGGAGATGGTAAAACCGGGATTCACCCCAAGGTTTCCCTGGATTACCGACCCGTCGACAATATACATATTAGGGTAACCAAATGCCCTGAAATTCTGATCAATCACTCCCTCTTTTGAATTCTCACCCATGGGACATCCCCCCAGGATATGAGCTGTTGAAGGCACATTGAAAAGGATCTCCATGGTGGAGTTCTGTGGGATGGCGCCTGCTTTTTCGGCGTAACGGTTCATCACCTCCTGTCCCACCGGGATAAAGGCATTCACCCTCTTTTTTCCGTCATTCCTGATGGTCAGTTGCTTTCGGAACAATCCTTTCCGCAGAGTCATCCGCATGGCGCTGTCGACCGTCTGCATCACCAGAAAGATGACGGTGCGCTCGGCCCAGTTCCGCTGGCAAAGCATCCGAAGGAACCGCCACGGATGGATCAGTATATTCCCCGTGAATCTCAGCGGCCGCAACCAGACCGGCCGGGTATTCCCGACCGCCATAGTGAGAAGGGTTTTCATCAGGTTGGAGCCATCCGGGTATTTGACAATTTCTATCCAGGTATCCTTTTCCGGCTTGAAGATGGAGCTTATCGCCACTCCGTTGTTCAGCTTGGTACGGGCAGCCGTAACGGTACACAATGTTTCGGAATTAGTACGCAGAGACTCACCCAAACGGTCGCCCAGCCCGGGAAGGGTTTTGTAGATGTGTTTCTGATGAAGCAACAGTTTCAGGGTTCCCAGTACGCCGCCGGCGATGACCAGGCCTTTGGACTGATAGATGCCGGATGCCGGATACCAGATGCCGGATGATGAGTCCGGGATCTGGTATCCGGGATCTGGTATCCGGGATCTGGGATCGAACTTTGATTTGGTATGAACATGGTAAATTCCATCTAGGTATTCGATTTTCCAGGCGGCTGTTTCGGGTAGAATCCGGGCACCGTATTTCTCGGCGAACCACAGGTAGTTTTTATCCAGCGTGTTTTTGGCATCTTCACGGCATCCCACCATGCACCCGGCACATTCGGTGCAGGGCTTGCGCAGGGGGCCCTCCCCGTTGAAATAGGGGTCTACCGATGCCTCCTCCTTGTTGTAATAGACCCCTACATAGACATGGTCGAACGAGTCCTCTTTTCCCATATCCCGCGCTACTTCACGGAGCACTTCATCCTCGCGGTAAAATTTATCCAGCTTGACCCTTCCCAGCATCCGGTGAGCTTTTTCATAACAGGGTCCCAGGATCTGCTCCCAGTCGTTGAACCGACTCCACTGCTCATTTTTAAAAAATTCGACCGGTGGTTTCATCAGGGTATTGGCATAGACCAGAGATCCTCCACCCACCCCGATGCCACTCAGGATAAAAGCATGCCGGAAAAGATCCAGGCGCTGGATGCCATATAGTCCGATCCGCGGCATCCAGAGATATTTCCGGAGGTTCCAGTTGCTCTTCGGAAAATCCCCGGTGCGGTACCTTCTCCCCTTCTCCAGTACCAGCACAGAATAGCCTTTCTCCGCCAGCCGCATGGCCGACACACTGCCCCCGAAACCGGAGCCGATGACGATGTAATCAAATACCTCCTGCATGGGGGCAAGTTAGGAAAAAAAATGATGCTGGATACTGCTGCTTCGCTCCGCTCGCAATGACAATGATGGTGGATAAGTGGATTTTTATAACTTTGTGATATGTTTCAAACATTGTGATGTATGAAAAAACAATATATCCTTCCTTGCCTTTTGTCGTTGTCACTTTTTATCTTCTTTTCCGGAGGGTGCAAGAAAAATAGCGCGACTTACACTCCTGTTCCACCGTTGGGTTTGGAAGAGATGAATGTTCCGGGGATGTTGATGACCCTCTCAGCCATTGCTTACATTGCAGAGGGATCGTCCGCAACCATGATCAAGGACTCCATTACGCTTCTCCTGGCCGACACCTCCCTGGCTACTGCCGGAAAGTGGCAGCTTGCCTGGGGGCCGGGGATATCACCAGGCAATGCGAACCTGGCATTCGTTGCAAAAAGTACCACCCAAAAGGAACCTGTTTACGCAATTGCTATCAGGGGAACAAGCGTTAAATCTATTCAGGATATCCTGGAAGACCTGATTGCCTTTTCAATGGTACAGTTCCCCTATGGCAAAGCTGGCGACTCTGTTGCCAAAGGGATGATGGAGGGATTTGCTGCGCTTCTTCTGACCAGGGATTCCGTGACTGATAAAACACTGGAAGAGTTTCTTCAATCCATCTCCGGTGGTGATAAAATTACACTGTATATCACAGGACACAGTCAGGGAGGTGGTTTAGCCCCCCTGATGGCCTATTGGCTGATAACCAACAATAACCTCAAGGATAAGTTTGTATTCCATACCTATGCCTTTGCCGGCCCGGGCATTGTGAACAGAAGTTTCCGCGATAACTTCAATACAACGCTCCCTCCGGATGCCTCGTTTCAGAGACTGGTGAATCCCATAGATGTGATCCCCTTTTTCTGGACGGATCTACCTGGTATTACAGCCAATATGGTTCCGGTACCTGTCCCGTTGGCATACAGGTTCTTCCTTTCCCTCGCCGAGGGAGCGCTTCATATAGCCGGACTGACCTACTATCATATCGCCGGGGCAGATACCATTGGCCGCATACCTGTCGCAGATAATGTACCCGGTCTGCACCCTTCCGATACCCTTGGCTGGTACAACTACTGGTGGAAGATGGAGCACCAGCACGACAGCTACCTGAAGATCCTGGGGGTGAAACCGTTGAAACCGGTCTAGATCCTGGATGCTGGATACTGTAACCCTTCATTTCCCAATGATCCTGAACTCTGTCCGCCGGTTGTTCGCCCGGCCTTCATCGGTGTCGTTGGTATCGATGGGACGGGAGAAACCGTATCCGAAATACGTCAGACGGTCAGACGAAATACCGGAGGTTACCAGGTAGTTGAACACAGCTCTGGCCCTATTTTCTGATAGTTCCAGGTTGTGTTCTTCGGAGCCGCGGATGTCGGTATGGCCGCTGATCTCGATCTTGAGAGAGGGGTTTGCTTTGAGGAGATGGAGGAGTTTTTCGAGTTCGATGTAGGATGTTGGTTTTAAGTCATATTTGTCCGTATCAAAAAAGATGTTTTTCAGCACTACCGTCTCTCCGACTTTGACCGGTTGGAGCGGAATGTTTTTCAGAAAGGGTCTCGCCTGATCCCGGATGCCGGTAAGAGAGAAATTATCTGAATAAAACAAGTATCCCTCCCGGGAGACATTCAGTGCATAATCGCGGTCAGTGGGCAGGCAAACCAGGAATGATCCGTTGATGGGGTCGGAAGTGGCCTGTACCGCCACCTGGTTGCGCTGCAGGTCGGATAACTCAAAGTGTGCCTGCAACTTCTTTCCAGTTTCCTTATCGAACACAATTCCCTTCAGGTAGGTGACCGGATTGGGTTGCGCCTCACGGTATAAGGGGAAGGAGTAGATATCCTGTCTTCCCTTCCCGCCCAGCTTATCTGACGAGATATAGGCAACATTTCCGGTGGCATTCACGATCAGGGTGATCTCGTCGGCATAGCTATTGATCGGATAGCCGAGGTTCACAGGTGTCTGCCAGAATCCGTTGCTGTTTTTGCGGGTATAAAAAAGGTCGAGTCCGCCCATCCCGGGGTGTCCCTTGGAGGCAAAATAGAGTGTTTGGTCGTCGGGATGGATAAATGGATTCTGCTCCTCCCCGACCGTATTCACTGAATCTCCCAGGTTGACCGGAGGAGTCCAGTCACCGTTGGGCAGGAGGGTGGTCATCCAGATGTCGCTGCTTCCCTTGCCTCCGGACCGCTTGCTGGCAAAAAAGAGCGTTTGGCCGTCGGAAGAAAAAGAGGGCTGGGAATCCCAGCTTTCCGAGTTGACAACCGGTCCCAGGTTCCGGGGAGCCGACCAGCGGTCACCCATTTTCCACGACCAGTAGATATCGCAACTGCCATATCCGTCGTCACGCTGGCACGCAGCAAAAAAGAGATACTGTCCATCGGGTGAGATCGAGATCGCTCCTTCATTCCCCCGGGTATTGATGGGAGGACCCAGATTAACGGCTTCCGACCAGGTGGAGTCCCCGTTCAGCCACGACAGGTAAAAATCCTCTTCAATAGCCTCTGAAGCCCGATCGGTAATGATGCTGGTAGGTAACCGACGGGTAAAGTAGAGTGTCTGCTGATCCGAACTGATGGCGTTGATGTATTCGTCGTGAATGGTGTTGATGCTATCACCCAGATTGACCGGATTGAACTGAACCGGATGGGCCATCATCCACATCCCGAAGTCACACCGGCGGATGTTCTCTTCCGTCTGCCAGCGCCTGTTAGCAGGTCCTTTGTTATAGGAAAGGTATTGTTCGAAATCACTTTTTGCCTCCTTGTACCGGCCGGTAAGCAATTTCAGGTTTCCGAGGATTACGTAAAGGTTATAATTCAATTCAGGAAGCAACTGAACCGCATGATCATAGCTGATGATAGCTTCCTCGACATCGTGTTGTTCGGCAGCAATGTCACCTTTCAGCGCCCAGGCCTCGGCAAAAAGGCTATCCGCTGCCAGGGCCTTTTCCAGCAGTTCACGGGCCAGCTCATACTCCCTGAGCTGATATTGTTTGTGGGCCTGAAGAAAGAGCTTCTGAGCTTTCTTGGAGGAAGTCGTAAGGGTTTTAGTGGTTTGAGCCTGCAGCGCGTGAATCGTGCTGCTTCGCTCCGCTCGCAGTGACTGTCGTGAATCGTGTATTGTAAGAAAGGAGAAAACTATAACGATGACGATTTTCAATGGAATACGCATGGAAACAGAATTGATCATTAAGGGATACCAATGTACTTATGCATCTGCAGCGACAGCCGCCATGCCGGATGGTCCTCTATATACCGGATGATGCATGGCAGCATCTTCTGGCGCCGACTCCACTCCGGCTGGAGAAAGAGGCGTGTCCCTGCATGCATCTTGTAAGCCTGTTCCCCAGCCCATTCAAAGTCTTCCTCTTCGTGGATAATCACCTTTAACTCATGACTTATCTCATAGAACTCGTTTCGTGGAGCCCCGTGGCGTTTGGGTGAGAAGCAGATCCAGTCCCAGATGCCAGATAGCGGTCGGAATCCGGAGGTCTCAAGAAATGTATTTACGATTTTCGATTTACGATTTACGATTGATTCGCTATCCGCGATCTGTGATAACCGATTCTGTGCACAAATCGCTGGGCCCCGTGCCCCTGTGCCCTTGTGCCCCTGTGCCTTAATTTGCTCACACAGATAGTCCAGGTTGTAGAGCAAGGGTTCTCCACCTGTCACAATCACGGCGTTGGCAGGGCATTGCAAAGCCCGGGCCACCACCAGATCGGTATCGACCGGGGGAAAAAGATCGGCGTTCCACGACTCCTTCACGTCACACCAGTCACATCCCACATCGCATCCGCCGATCCGGATAAACCAGGAAGGCATGCCGGTGTTGAACCCTTCACCCTGGAGGGAGTAGAATTCCTCCATCACCGGGAGCAGTTTGCCACATTCTAAAAGGTATGACTGATTCATTGTTTTATGAAATTCTAAATAATCTCGAGGTTCAAATATCAAAATTTCAAAACAACGTACTGTTTTGGATTTTGAATTTTGGTAATTTGAATTTGTTTAGGATTTAGATGTTCGTTCTTAGAATTTATTGGAGACTTTGATCTTGAAACATGATACTTATCTCGTTACCGCTTTCAAGGTGTTCTGTAGCAGGGATACTATTGTCATCGGTCCTACTCCACCCGGTACGGGTGTGATGGCGCTGCACTTTCTGGCGACCGCATCGAAATCAACGTCGCCGGTGAGGCGGAAACCCGATTTTTTTGTTTCATCGGGTATGCGATGCATCCCCACGTCGATCACCACGGCATCTTTCTTTACCATGCCGGCCCCGACAAAATGCTGCTTCCCCATGGCCACCACCAGAATATCTGCCTCCCGGGTGATCTTCGGAATATCTGTTGTCAGGCTATGGCAGAGGGTGACGGTACAATTGCCCGGAGAGGCTTTCCGGGAGAGCAGGATACTAACCGGTGTTCCAACAATGTGGCTTCGTCCCAGCACCACACAATACTTTCCTTTGGTCTCCACACCATAGCGCTCCAGCAGTGTCATGATCCCCATCGGGGTGGCAGGCAGGAAAGCAGGAAGACCCAGCATCATCCGGCCGAGGTTTACCGGATGGAACCCGTCAATATCCTTCGAGGGAAGGATCCGTTCGATCACCTTCTGTTCGTCAATGTGCCTGGGAAGCGGCAACTGTACTATAAATCCGTCAATCTCCCCGTCCTCGTTCAGGAAATCGACTACCTCCAGCAATTCACGCTCACTGATACTGGCAGGATAGCGGTAAACGGAAGAGATCATCCCCACCTCCCGGCTGTTTTTCTCTTTGGAATTCACATAGGTCTGGCTGGCCGGATCTTCGCCTACCAGCACAGCCGCCAGGTGAGGGGCTTTCTCCCCCCGGTCGATCATCGTCGCGACCTCTTTGGTGATCTCAGCTTTGATTTTCGAGGCTAATTCTTTTCCGTCTAGTAATGTCATAATTAATTGAAATTTGAAAATCGAAATTCGAAATTAGGACTTTCGTTTTTCCCCAATTTCCAATTTCTAGTTTCTCTTCATATTCCTCATCATCTGTCCCATATTCCGTCCCTTATTGTTCGTCATCATCCGCATCATCTTCCGGGTATCTTCGAACTGTTTCAGCAGGCGGTTGACATCCTGGATGGTGGTTCCGGAACCTTCGGCGATCCGTTTTCTGCGGCTGCCGTTCATCACCGTCGGGTCGGACCGTTCCAGGGGTGTCATGGAGTGAATGATGGCTTCAATTCCTTTAAATGCATTGTCGTCGATGTCGAGGTCGCGGATCGCTTTCCCCATTCCGGGAATCATTCCCATCAGATCTTTCACATTCCCCATCTTTTTAATCTGCCTGATCTGGGACAGGAAGTCGTTGAAATCGAACTGATTCCTGGCGATCCTCTTCTGTATCTTCTTGGCCTCTTCCTCATCGTACTGTTCCTGGGCCTTCTCCACCAGGGAGACGATGTCGCCCATCCCCAGGATCCGGTCGGCCATCCGTGAGGGATAAAAGATGTCGATGGCATCCATTTTCTCCCCGATCCCGACAAACTTGATCGGTTTGTTCACTGCCGATTTGATGCTGAGGGCGGCTCCACCTCGGGTGTCTCCGTCGAGTTTCGTGAGGACTACCCCGTCGAAATCCAGCACTTCGTTGAATGTCCTGGCCGTGTTGACGGCATCCTGACCGGTCATGGAATCAACTACAAAGAGGGTTTCGTGGGGACTGACAGCACGTTTAATAGCTGCGATCTCCTCCATCATCTCCTTGTCGATCGCCAGCCGTCCGGCCGTATCCACGATCACGGTCTGATACCCATATTCCTTTGCGTATTTGACGGCACCTTTGGAGATCTTTACCGGCTCCTTGCTCCCCTCTTCCGTGAAGACCTGTACGCCGATCTGTTCTCCCAGCACCTTGAGTTGGTCGATCGCAGCAGGCCGATAGACATCACCGGCAACCAGGAGCACCTTTTTGTTTCGCTTCGTTTTCAGATGATTGGCCAGTTTGGCAGAGAATGTAGTTTTCCCAGAACCCTGCAATCCGGCTATCAGGACCACTGCCGGATCTCCTTTCAGGTTGATCTCGGTCTGTTCTCCGCCCATCAGGGCAACCAGCTCGTCATGCACAATCTTTACCATCAGCTGTCCCGGCGATACGGCTGTCAGTACATTTTGTCCAAGGGCTTTATCCTTTATATCATCGGTAAACTGCTTGGCTATTTTATAGCTTACGTCAGCATCCAGGAGCGCTTTCCTTACATCTTTGAGTGTTTCGGCCACGTTGATCTCGGTGATGTGGCCGTGCCCCTTCAGCACTTTGAACGCTTTATCCAGCTTATCGCTTAAACCTTCAAACATATTTTTCCACTGGCTGTTTTACTGAATTGCAAAGGTAAGAATTCCGCGCCGGAATAATTTTTCTTATGAATTTTGTCGAATTTTTCTATTGGAAAATGGATTTCTTTTGTAAGTTTGTGCTTGGGTAAGTATTAATTATTCACTAAAAATTGTTCATTATGAAAAAACTCTATCTTTTATTGCTTGCCATGTTTATCGGGTTTGGCGGCTTTGCACAGACCATTCTTTTTCAGGATGACATGGAGTCCTACAATGTCGGAGACTATCTCGCTGAATCGAATCCTACCTGGTACGATACCTGGGGAGGCCATCCAGGTACCAGCGAAGATGCTGTTATCTCTGACGTTTATTCACACTCTCCCACGAAATCAGCCCGTGTTGATGAAACCGGAGGCGCCACCGACCTGATCCTGTTGCTTGGCGATAAAACATCCGGCCAGTTTGAACTGACCTGGTGGATGTACCTTGAGAGCAACTTTGCAGGGTATTACAACCTCCAGCATTTTGAATCTCCGGGTATCGAATGGGCAATGGAGTGCTACTTGAACACGGATGGCACCATCGATCTTCTGGTTGGCGGTTCAACCATCAATGGAACCTATCCGAAAGACACCTGGTTTGAAGTGAAACACGAGATCGACCTCGATGCTGACAATATCAAACTGTACATCAACGGAACCCTCTTTTACGAATGGCCCTTTCATTACCAGGGTGGCGGTACAACCGGTACAAACCAGCTGGGCGGCGTCGATTTTTATGCCGGAGCACAAGGTTCCGATAACCCCAAGTATTACTTCGACGATGTCTATTATGCCCAGACCGGCGGCGGCGGCGATCCCGAGATCACAATAACCCCTGATGCACTGGTCAACTGGGTGGTGGCCGGCGGAACTACCACCGATGAGCTGACGGTGCAGAATACCGGTGAATCGGATCTGAACTGGAATCTCAATATCATTTATGATATCGATAGCCCCGATGCTCCCTCGATCACGCCCGGTCCAGCTCCCACTTACTATATCAAGGGCCCGGTAGTCAATGTAACGGCAGTTCAAAATCCTTATCCGGGTGGTGGACCTGAACCAGACGCTTCTGCCGTCCTGCACTATGATGGAGATCCCAATGGCGGTGTCTACTGGACCCCGCCACCGGTAACGCCGACTGTTGCCGCTCGTTTTCCGTGTTCAATGACACTTCCGTATACAGGCATGGAGCTTATCTCTGTGGATGTTTACATCAATGGTGAAAATGCCGGTGGTGGAAACGAAAAGACCCTGAAGATTTACGGGATGGGTAACTCTTATGAACCTGGGGATCTGTTATATGAAGCAGCATTCAACGCTCCTGCCGGGGATTGGACAACCGTTGTCCTTACAACTCCGGTGACGATTACCGGTGAAGATCTCTGGGTAGGCTATCAGTTTACTCAAAACGAAACCGGTGTCGCTATCCCGGGAGTTGATGATGGATCCAATTACAATCCCAATGGCGACTACGTTTCCCAAGGCGTTGGCTGGACGCACACGTCGCTTGCCCTAAACTGGAATATCCGGGCTAACCTGGAAGGCACACCCATCTCGCAATGGCTTTCTGCCACTCCTACCTCGGGAACTTTACCTCCGATTGCAAGCGAACTAATTGATGTCGGATACGACGCCACCAACCTGGATCCGGGTATCTACAGCGCCTTCATCCGCTTCCTCAGCAACGACCCGGTCACTCCGGCATTGGATGTGCCCGTTGAATTGACTGTAGCCGGTGTGGGTATCGATGAGCGTACAACTACCAGCGTGATGATCTATCCAAACCCGGCCACCAATTTCATCACCATCAAATCCGACCGCACTATCTCCTCTGTTCAGATCACCGACTTCAGCGGAAAGGTGCTCTACAGGGGAACCGAAACCAACCTGGATATCCGGAATCTCTCCAGCGGGATTTACTTCGTCCGTACCGTAACGGATAAAGGAACTTCCAATGCAAAGTTTGTGAAGAAGTAAGCGGTTTGTACATATAACAAACGCCGTAGGGGCAACCTGCCAGGTTGCCCCTACTTTTTTGCCAGGTTGCCCCTACTTTTTTTCCCAGGTTGCCCGTATCGCGCATTGAACCTTACATCCTCTCCGGCACCTCAATGCCCAGCAGCCCCATCCCCTTACGAATCACGGAACCGGTCACCGACGAAAGCAGCAGCCGGAAGCGAATAAGCTCCCTGTTCTCTTCCCGAAGCACCGGGATCTCCTGGTAGAACTGGTTGTACTCTTTTGCCAGTTCATATACATAATTGGCGATCAGGGCCGGACTAAGTTCTTCTCCAGCTTGTTGCAAAACGGCCGGGAACTGGTAAAGGATACGAAGGATCTCTCGCTCCTGGATTCCGAGGGACGAGGGACGAGGGACGAGGGACGAAGTGATTTCCGATTGATTCGATTTTCGATTTACGAATTCCTTATTTCCCGTATCGCGTATCGCGTATCCGGCATCAGCTGCCTTATGCAACAATGACTGGATCCGCGCATAGGTATATTGAATAAACGGGCCGGTGTTGCCGTTGAAGTCGATCGACTCCTTCGGATCGAAAAGCATGTTTTTTTTCGGATCAACCTTCAGAATGAAATATTTCAGGGCACCCATACCGATTTGATCAAAAAGCCGGCGGGCATCTTCGTCCGATAATTCATCTGCCTTACCCAATTCGCGGGTGGTCTCTTCTGCAGTCCGGTACATCTCGTTCATCAGGTCGTCGGCATCCACCACCGTTCCTTCCCGCGATTTCATCCTTCCCTCCGGCAGTTCAACCATCCCGTAAGAGAGGTGATATATTTTATCGGCAGCCGGTTTACCCAGTTTTTTAAGGACCCGTTTCAGGACGTCGAAATGATACAGTTGTTCATTCCCCACTACGTAAATCATTTTTAAGGGATGGTACTCTTCGTATCGCTGCTCGGCAGTTCCCAGATCCTGGGTCATGTAGACAGAGGTCCCGTCGGCCCGCAACAACAGTTTTTCATCCAGCCCTTCGTCACGCAAATCGACCCAAATGGAACCATCGGGTTTCCTGTGGAGAGCTCCATCGTCCAGACCCTGCAAAACCAGCTCTTTCCCCAGCAAGTAGGTATCGCTTTCGTAATAGATCCGGTCAAACGTAACACCCAACCGCTCATAGGTGGCCGAAAACCCTTCATAGGCCCATCCATTCATTGTTTTCCATAACCGGACGATATCGGCATCACGGGTTTCCCATAGCCGGAGGATCTCCTGTGCTTCAGCAATCAGATCGGCTCCACCGGCAGCCTCCTCTTCCGTCATCCCCGAAGCCATCAGCGTGCGGATCTCCTCTTTGTAATGCTGATCAAACAGTACATAGTACCTCCCCACCAGGTGATCTCCTTTGATGCCCGAGGTTTCCGGCGTCTCTCCCTTTCCCCATTTCATATAGGCGAGCAGGGATTTACAAATATGGATCCCGCGGTCGTTAACCAGGTTGACCTTTTTCACCCTGTACCCATTCTCCTCCAGGATCAGAGCGAGGGAATATCCCAGGAGGTTGTTCCGGATATGGCCCAGATGCAGCGGTTTGTTCGTATTGGGGGAGGAATATTCCAGGACCACAGGGGGCTCTCCCCGGTCGGCGGATCTTCCAAACTCTTCCGATGATGCCTCTGTTTGGAGGAAGCTGAACCAGAAAGAATCAGAGAGGATCAGGTTCAGGAATCCCTTGATAACATGAAACCGGTCCAGTTCAGACAGGCACCCCATCAAGTAATCTCCCACTGCGTCGGCTGTGGCTTCGGGGGATTTCCGTGAATAGCGGGTCAGCGGAAAGACCACCACCGTGAAGTCCCCTTCAATCTCCTGTTTCGTCTTCTCAAAGCCGATGGAATCCGGCGTGATCTCCTGACCATAGAGATCCTTTACCGCCTGCACACAACATCTCCTGATTTTCTCGCCTATCATGCTTCCTGGTTGAATTACAAAGGTACGGAGTTCGCCGAATTTAACATGTTAATTTGGCGAATTTGTTAAAAAGCTTTAGGTTTGCAAAAAATACAAAAAACCAAAAAGTGAGGTCTTAATGAAAAAGAATGTGATCATCATTGGCGCTGCAGGAAGGGATTTCCATAATTTCAACACCTACTACCGGAACAATCCCGACTTCCATGTTGTTGCCTTCACTGCTGCCCAGATTCCAGACATCGACGGGCGAAAGTATCCTGCCGCCCTGGCAGGAAAATTCTATCCGAAAGGGATCCCCATTTTCGTCCAGGATGAGCTCCCTGATCTGATCAAAAAGTACAAGGTCGACATCTGCAACTTCGCTTACAGCGATGTTACCTACCAGCATGTAATGAACCTGAGTGCCATTGTGAATGCAGCCGGAGCCGATTTCATCCTGCTCGGCCCGAAGGATACGATGATCAAAAGCACCAAACCGGTCATCGCTGTGTGCGCTACCCGTACCGGATGTGGCAAAAGCCAGACCTCCCGCCGGATCATTGAGATCCTGATGGCCAAAGGATTAAAGGTGGTGGCTATCCGCCATCCGATGCCTTACGGCGACCTGGTGGCCCAGAAGGTACAGCGCTTTGCCACCATCAAAGACCTGGCCAGGCACAAATGCACCATCGAGGAGATGGAGGAGTATGAACCGCACGTAGTGAGAGGAAATGTCATCTATGCCGGGGTGGATTACGAAACCATCCTGCGGGCTGCCGAAAAAGATCCGGGCGGATGCGATGTGATCCTCTGGGATGGCGGAAACAACGACTTCCCTTTCTATCAGCCCGATCTGATGGTTACCGTAGCTGATCCGCATCGTCCGGGTGCCGAACTCAACTACTATCCCGGCGAAGTGAATCTACGGATCGCCGATGTGGTGGTGCTGAACAAAATTGACTCGGCCTATCCTGAAAACATTAAAACCGTTCGTGACAACATCCGGAAAGTGAATCCGAATGCTATTGTAGTGGATGCCGCCTCGCCCATCAGCGTGGACGATCCGGATATCATCCGGGGAAAACGGGTGCTGGTGATCGAAGACGGTCCCACCCTTACACACGGCGAGATGAAGATTGGTGCCGGCGTGGTAGCTGCCGAAAAATACGGTGCTGCAGAACTGGTCGATCCACGTCCTTATGTCGTTGGAAGACTGGCCGAAACCTTCCGGATCTATCCGAACATCGGCCATCTCCTCCCGGCGATGGGGTATGGTGCCCAGCAGGTGAAAGACCTGGAAGCCACCATCAACAAAACCAAATGCGACACAGTGGTGATTGCCACTCCGATCGACCTGAACCGGCTGGTACATATCAAAAAGCCCAACACACGGGTTTACTACGACCTCCAGGAGATCGGTCGTCCGAACTTTGACACCATCCTGGGTGATTTCCTCAAGAAGTTAAAGATTAAAAAGTAAAAATTAGTTAACAATAATGAAAAACAAAAGCCTGATCTCTATTACCGATTTTACCCCAGAAGAGCACATCCGGATCCTGGACCTCGCCGAGGATTTTGAGCGGCAGCCCACCCAGCGGATTCTGGAGGAGTTTGTGGTGGCGACCCTCTTTTTTGAACCCTCCACCCGGACCCGCCTCAGCTTTGAGTCGGCTGCCTCCCGGCTGGGAGCCCAGCTGATCGGATTCTCCGAACCCGCCAGCACCAGCCTGCAGAAAGGGGAGTCGTTGCGGGACACCATCCGTACCATCAGCAACTACAGCGACATCATCGTCATGCGCCACCCGAGGGAGGGCAGCGCACGTTTCGCCAGCGAAGTTGCCTCGGTGCCCATCATCAACGCCGGCGACGGCGCCAACCAGCATCCGACCCAGACTCTGCTGGACCTTTACTCCATCCGCAAAACACAGGGAAAGCTCGATAACCTGGAGATCGCCTTTGTGGGTGACCTGAAGTATGGCCGTACCGTTCACTCCCTGGTGATGGCATTCTGCAATTACAATACCACGTTCCACCTGGTATCCCCGGTAGCGCTGAAGCTTCCCAGTTCCGTTAAGATCCATATAAAAGAAAAAAACCTGGCCTACCATCAGTACACCGATCTGCAGGAAGTGGTACCGAAAGTCGATGTCATTTACATGACCCGGATCCAGAAAGAGCGATTCTCAGATCCACTGGAATATGAAAAGGTAAAAAATAGCTATGTTTTGAAAAACCAGATGCTGGAAGAAGCGAAGCCAAACCTGCGGATCCTTCACCCCCTCCCAAGGGTCAATGAGATTGCCATCGACGTAGACGGCAATCCCAAGGCCTACTATTTTAACCAGGCGCTCAACGGCGTGTTTGTACGCCAGGCCCTTCTGGCGTCCATTCTTGGTGTTGTCGAATAATTAAAAGTCCCTCTTATGACTCAAAAAGAAATCAGGAAAGAGTTACAGGTTTCAGCCATCGAAAACGGCACCGTAATCGATCATATCCCTACCCAGAGTGTCTTCCAGGTAATCCGTATCCTGAACCTGACCGATTACCCCGACCAGCTGCTGATCGGGAACAACCTGGAAAGCCAGAAGATGGGACGGAAAGGCATCATCAAGATCAGCAACAAGTTTTTTGTTCCGCAGGAGATCAACAAGATTGCCCTGGTAGCTCCCAGTGCTTCCCTCATTGTCATCCGTGACTTCAAAGTGACCGAGAAAAAGCTGGTCAAGATCCCGAACCAGGTGGAGAAGATCGTTAAATGTTTCAATCCCAACTGCATTACCAACAACGAAGAGATGGAGACCCGCTTCACCGTGATTGATAAAAAAGAGCTTAAACTCCGCTGCAGGTATTGTGAAAAGATCACGGCGAAGGACAATATGACGTTCATATAGAATTGCCATGTATTGCCATATATTGCCATGAATTTGTAGTAACGAATTATTACGCTTCTATTTCACCATTTCCCCATGGCCCCACGGCACTACATCATTAATCTGATCTCCGAGGGAGAACACCAGCTCCTGGATTTCAAGTTCGAGATCTCCGATGCCCATAAGATCGCCCGGAGCCTCTCCGCCTTTGCCAACACCGACGGAGGTCGGTTGCTGGTGGGAGTGAAGGACAATGGCTCCATTGCAGGGGTCAGGTCGGATGAGGAGTACTACATGCTGGATGCTGCCGCAAACCTGTACTGCCTGCCGCCTGTTCCTTTCGAAGCCAGAACGTGGACCCTTACAGGAAAAACAGTGCTCGAAGTGATTGTTCCGAAAAGTGACAAAAAACCACATTTTGCAGAGGATCCGGCGCGAAGGTGGGCGGCTTATATCCGGGTCAGGGACCAGAATTTTCCCGTTAACCGGGTCCTGCTGAAGGTATGGGAACGCGAGCATGAACCACGGGGCACCACCATCCGGTTTACCAATCCTGAACAGTCGCTCCTCTCCTACCTGGAACGGCACGATTCCATCACCATCAGCAAATTTATCCGGTTGGCAGGATTAACCCGTTATAAAGCGGAACAGATCCTGATCCGCTTTATTTCCCTCCGCATCATCGCAATGGAGTTTACCGAACAGGGGGTTCTCTACCGGTTGGTTCCTGATAAGTGAGATGGAACATGAAAACATCGTATCTTTGCACAAGAGGTAATGTGATGAAACACCCGCTGAGTCTTCTGTTGGTTTTCTTTATGATACAGGGCATCTTTGCCCAGGATCCTGATGCAGATACCCTCCCTGCATCGGCAGCTCAACATGAAACCGGAGATCTGTCACTGCCTTCCAAACGGATGCAGACCTACGTGACGATTGGCACGCAGTTCTCCAACTCGGCATGGCTAGGTTCAGGACTCACTACATTTATCGCTCCCTCAGTATCTTACCAGGTCTCTCCCCGCTTTTCAATCAAAGGTGGGCTGACCCTCTCCAATACTACGCTGTTCAATTACCGCCCGTGGTATTCATTGGAATCCGGGCAGACCTCTGATGTTAATTTTACCCGGGCGTTGGTTTACCTGGAGGGAAGTTACCGCATTAACGACCGGCTTACCTTGTCGGGTGCGGGTTTCAAGGAATTCACTGTACAGGATAACAGCACCTTTTATAATCCCTGTACGCGAAACAGCCCGCAGGGAATTTACCTGAATGCGGATTACCGGATTGCCGATGGTGTCCACATCCAGGCGGGTTTCACCTACACAAGGGGATACAACCCCTATTACAACTCCCCTTTTCCCAATCCATCCCCATTCTATGGCCCTTCACCCCTCTATGATCCGTCACCCTTTTCGGGTGGGGCCTTTCACTCTTCGCCGTTTAACTGGTGAACAAGCGGACAAGCGGACAAGCGGACAGGCGAACTGGTGACTTTGTGCCCTTGTGCCTTTGTGCCCTTGTACCCTCCTTATCTCCTAATCAGGCATTCGGAAAATGGTCGGCAATGTACTTCAGGGCTTCGCTTACGGCCATAGCGGCGCTGGCAGGACCTACCCGGATGTAGAACTCCTCTTCAAAACCAGGTTGTTTCAGGAAGACGGGACGAGGGCTCCGGGAGCACTCCACCACACAGCCGGACTCATGTTCCCTGGTCAGGAAACTGACCGCACTCTTCTCTTCCGGCAAAAGAGCGGCATAAGCCGTCTGCACCACAGTCATGAAGGGATTCTCCCGGTCACCCGAAAGATCATCCTGCTTGACCTGATCCTCGAAAAAGGCATTGACCTCCTTGAGCAATTCAGAAAATACGAACAGGGCCAGGTTCATTCCCTTCTCTTCAAATCCATCCAGGCCGATCGGCTGGACCCTGCCAAGACCACTTTTCAGGCGGACGAAGGGATCATTTTCCAGCATTTCGTGCAATTGTCCGACCAGGGGATCGGTCCCATTCTCAAGAACATCCCGCTGATATTCAAAAAGATGGAAGGAAATAACGAATTTCCCCTGTGGTGATACCAGGAAATCAGTAAGGATATGTCTCAGCAGCTTTCCGTTCGGGTGGGAAACCTCATGGCCTCCGGATGTCAGCATGGGTTTGTCCCCCTGGTAAATAACATAATCGTCCGATCGTTTTACAAGATCGAAGAGCAGGGAAGAGTCATCCAGTAGTTCCATGGAATTTACTATGTAAAGACAAAAATAGTGGAAAATTTACTTACAACTTACTCGATCGATCGTTCCAGTACATATATGGAAACAGGATGTTGATCCAAACTATTTCGGGGATAACCTGTATTTTTGTAACATTGCGAACGATGACACGACAAAAACTGACCCGGCTCTTTCTGCACATCCTCTTCTGGACCTTCATCATTGTATTCTTTACCTTCATTTACGGCATCCGCAGCGGCAAGTACTTCGAGCTTTTCGAAATCCTGCTCGGCACCCTGCCTCTGGATATGCTCTGCACCTATTTCCTGATCTATTTTCTGATCCCGGTACTGCTGCTGAACAAACAATACCTCTGGTTCATTCTTTCGTTCATTGTTTCCTTTACGGTGGTGGTGATCATCGAATGGACCATCAACTATTTCATCCTTTACCCGGCCATATATTCCGATTACGATAAGTGGCAAGATACTATCAGTTACTTCTCGGGATCAGGCCTGATGATCTATGTATCACTTGGTTTTGTGATCCTCCTGGCTTCCGCTATCAAACTCTCCCGCCACTGGCTTCAGTCACAGCAAGATAAGGCCGACCTGGAGATCCAGAACCGGAAGAGCGAACTGGCTCTGTTACGCAGCCAGGTAAATCCCCATTTCCTCTTCAACACCCTGAACAACATCGACACCCTGATCCGGAAAGATCCTGATAAAGCCTCCGATTCGGTCCTCAAACTTTCAGAGATCATGCGGTATTTCATCTATGAGGCTACTGCAGAAAAGGTTCCCCTGGAAAAGGAGATCGACTACCTTCGCAGCTTCATTGAGCTGCAGCGGATCCGGCATAAAGATCCGGGAACCATCCGGTTCCGGGTGAGCGGGTCTCCCGGAGGAGTGGTGATTGCTCCCATGCTCTTCATCCCCTTTGTGGAAAACGCATTCAAGCACGGCATAAAAAGTAACCGCATTCCGGCTATCACAGTCGATCTCCTGATCCAGCCACGTATGATCTGGTTCGAAGTGGTTAATTTTGTGGATACCTTACACACACAGGAAAAAGATGTCGGCAAAGGGATCGGACTCAGCAATGTCATCCGGAGACTGGAACTGATCTATCCGGGTCAGCACAGCCTGACCATTGAAGAGGTAGAGGATACCTATAAAATTGTGTTAGAAATTCAACCCATATGAACATCAGATGCATAGTGGTCGACGATGAACCGCTGGCGATCGAGAAGATCACCGAGTATATCCAGCGGATCCCCTCCCTGGAGCTGCTTTCCACTTTTGATAACGCCATCGATGCGATGGAATTTCTGCGTGACAAGAAGACCGATCTGGTATTTCTGGATATCCAGATGGATAATTTCACAGGGATCCAGTTGCTGGAGATCCTTCGCAATCCACCCAAGATCATCATCATATCGGCCTACGACAGCTATGCTGTGAAGGGATACGAACTGGATGTCTCCGACTACCTGCTCAAACCCATCTCCTTTGAACGGTTTCTGAAGGCGGTGAATAAGGTGAGCGGTGAGATCCGGAATGAACGCCCCTCTGCCCCATCCGCAGATACGGAGACCAGGGCAAAGCCGGCTGCCGATTACATCTTTATCAAAGCCGACTACCACATGCACAAAGTGAAGCTCGAAAATATCCTCTATATCGAAGGGATGAAGGACTACCTGCGTCTTCACCTGCCCAACGAACGGATCATGACCCTGATGAGCTTTATCAAAATGGAGAAAGTGCTTCCTCCCGACCGGTTCATGCGGGTGCATAAATCGTTTATCGTGTCCCTCGACAAGATTGAACGGATCGAACGGAATACCATCATGATATCCGGACAAAAAATCCCAATCGGGAATAAATACAAGAAGGAATTCTTTGAGTACCTGGAGAAGGAGAAGGTTTTATAATTGCGCATGAATTGCGCATGAATTGCACATGGATTGCGCAATATTTCGCTTTTCGCTACCTCGCTACCTCGCTACTTATAATTCTTTATTACCCTCCTCAGTTGATCCGCCGTTTTCACGCCGACCATACGTTCCGCCTCCCTGCCGTTTTTGATCTGGTTGCTGAAATTTTTATCTGTCAGGACTTTGATCCTGTCACTTTCGGGAACGGACTTGATAGTTTTCATCCGAAGGTAGGCACGCAAGACCAGAATTGCGATCCCCACAGCCAGTACTCCGAGGATGATGAATGTTGCTTCCATGTTCGTTTCGATTTAGAGGCACAAAGATAGGAAGAAAAATCAAGTTAGTGATATTTATGCGATTTATTTCTCTGGGAAAATCATCTTATCTTTGCTGACCGGCTGATCAACTCCTATTTCTGAAATCCACCACGGATGTATCGACGCATCATTCTTGCTTTTCTGATCCTGCTGTCCACGACTGCCTTTCCCCATGAACCCCTGATCCGGTTACCGGATAGTGAGTCCCCGCCTGTGTTCTCTCCCACCATCCTGTTTCCGGGACGGATGATCGTAGACCAACAGGGGACTATTCTATCGGTCATCATTCCGTTGAAGCAGGCCGGACGGCTGTTGCTGCTGGAAGCTATTATTGACGGACGTATCGGGATTTTTATCCTCGATACCGGTTCCACCGGGTTGGTGTTGAACCAAACCTATTTCCGTGACTATATGCCAATGGATGAGGTGGACGCCGGCGGGATCACCGGTTCGGCCGCTCCGACTCACCGGGTGCGCGTAAAACGGCTTCAGCTTGCCGGCATCGAATACAGCAACCTCTATGCCGATGTCACAAGCCTGGCACACATTGAAAACCGGAGGGGGATCCAGGTGTACGGTCTGTTCGGTCTGAATCTGATCAAGGATATGGAGATGGTCATCGACGTCAGGCACCACGAGCTCCAGCTGCACCGGTTGGATAAAGCAGGGAACCGGTTAACAGTCCCGGCCGAGAAAATCATCTTCGATATTACCGGTAAGGTGGATGAGCACCAAAACATGGCCTATGTGGAGGTAGAGATTGGTGAGAAAAAGCTTGAGTTTTGTCTGGATACCGGTGCAGAATCCAATGTTCTGGATATGGGATTGCCGAAAAATGTCCTCAGCACGGTTGCCATTCTCCGCCGCTCGACCCTTCAGGGAGCAGGATCAGGCAGCAAGGATGTACTGTATGGGAACATGAACGATTTTAACATCGGGGGTAAGAAAATAGGGAACATGCAGGTACTCATAACCAACCTGTCCGGGTTGTCTCAAAGGTACGGCTATACCATCAACGGCATGCTGGGATATGATTTCTTTGAAAAAGGGAAGATTTATATTAATTTAGTGAAACACGAACTGGGTATTGT
>Ga0163200_1000148_pt1 | contig 32611 bp, 29 predicted proteins | sample PL_2010_200m_FD_113535 | JGI IMG/M metagenome (GOLD analysis project Ga0163200, IMG submission 113535) | Freshwater microbial communities from Powell Lake, British Columbia, Canada to study Microbial Dark Matter (Phase II) - PL_2010_200m | ecosystem: Environmental > Aquatic > Freshwater > Lake ... | reverse complement strand
GGCCGAATTGGCGCAGCTGCTTCGCACGCAGTTTACGGAGCAGGCCGAACTGGCACGCTTCGGTGACGATGCGTTCGCGGTACTCATGGCAGAGGCCACGCCAAAGCAACTCGAACAGCCCCTGACCGAGTTGCTACGCAAGGTCGAAGGGCATCTTTTCGATGTCGGTGGCCGCACCATTCAGACCAGCCTGAGTATCGGGGTCGCCGCCCTCGACGAACAGACTGCGAAAGCTCGGGACGTGATTGACCGCGCCCACCGCTGCGCCGAAGAGCTGACCGATGGCAACGCCCTGCGAACCTACGATCCGGCCCGCGAACTTGCAGCCGCCGCTAGCCGCGGCAACGTGCTCGCCATGCTGCAACAGGCGCTGGAGAAGAACAGCTTTCGCCTGCTGTTCCAACCGATCATCAGCCTCCGCGGCGATAGCCACGAACACTACGAAGTGCTATTACGCCTGCTCGACCCAGAGGGCACCGAGGTTCCGCCGGGAGAGTTTCTCGATGCCGCTAAAGAGGCAGGACTGGCCACCAAGATTGATCGCTGGGTACTGCTTAACTCGATCAAACTGCTCGCCGAACACCGCAACAAGGGCCACAGCACGAGGCTGATGGTTCACCTGTCAGGACCCAGTCTGCAGGACCCATCACTTCTTGGCTGGCTTGGCGTCGCGCTCAAAGCTTCCAAGCTGCCGCCCGATTCGCTGGTTTTCCAACTTGACGAAAACGACGCCGTCGCTTACCTGAGGCAGGCCAAGGCGCTCACCCAGGGGCTTGCCGGGCTCGGCTGCCGCGTCGCCCTGAACCAGTTCGGCTGTGTGCTGAATCCGCTCAATACGCTCAAGCACCTCAACGCCGATTTCGTGAAGATCGATGGCTCCTATACCCAGGACCTGAGCCGCCAGGAGAATCAGGAAGCGCTCAAACAGCTCCTGGCACAGCTCCATGAACAGGCCAAGCAGACCATTGTGCCCTTCGTAGACAGCGCCACCGTGCTGGCGACGCTCTGGCAGGCGGGTGTGGGCTATATCCAGGGCCAGTACCTGCAGGGCCCGAGCCAGTCGATGGATTACAACTTCTCCTCCGACGAAGACTGATTCCCAGCAGCGCTGGCTCCATGGGTCGGTCGAATCGCTACGGCGAAAAGCCCGCGTCGACACCCGGGCGTCCCCGCAGGGCTTGATCTCTGTCAGCTCCGACCGCCAGGATTGGACTAGAGTGTTCTGACCTAGCCTGCGAGGGATGCGTCATGACCATGATGAGAGCCGCCGCGTTCGTCGAACCCGGCCGAATCGAGCTTGTTGACAAACCTATCCCCGACGTCGGCCCCAACGACGCACTGGTGCGTATCACCACCACGACCATCTGCGGCACCGATGTGCATATTCTCAAGGGCGAGTACCCCGTGGCCGCCGGCCTGACCATCGGCCACGAACCCGTGGGCGTGATAGAGAAGCTAGGCAGCAACGTACAGGGCTACCGGGAAGGCCAGCGCGTCATCGCCGGTGCGATTTGTCCAAACTTCTCCTCCTATGCCAGCCAGGACGGCCTTTCCTCTCAGGACGGCGGCTGTGCCTGCCACGGCTACAAGCCGATGGGCGGCTGGCGATTCGGCAATACCATCGACGGCACCCAGGCCGAGTACGTACTGGTCCCGGACGCTCAGGGCAACCTGGCGCCGGTCCCCGACGGGCTAACCGACGAGCAGGTACTGATGTGCCCCGACATCATGTCCACCGGATTCGCCGGCGCCGAAGCCGCCAAAATCAAAATCGGCGACATAGTGGCCATCTTCGCCCAGGGACCGATCGGTCTCTGCGCCACCGCCGGGGCACGCCTGCGGGGTGCCGGAATGATTATCGCCGTCGACGGTGTCGATGCACGCCTGGACATCGCACGGCAAATGGGTGCTGACGTGACGTTGAACTTCAAACAAACGGATGTAGTCGAGGAAATTCTCCGGCTCACCGGCGGCCGGGGCGTTGATGCCGCCATCGAAGCACTTGGGCAACAGTCCACCTTCGAGAGCGCGTTACGCGTGCTCAAGCCTGGTGGCACGTTGTCTAGCCTGGGCGTGTATTCGGCCGACCTCACCATCCCGCTTGGTGCCTTCCATGCCGGTCTCGGCGACCACAAGATCGTGACCTCGCTGTGCCCTGGAGGGAAGGAGCGGATGCGGCGGTTGCTGAACGTGGTGGCCTCGGGACGGGTAGACCTTGCCCCTTTGGTGACCCATCACTACGCCCTCGACGACATCACCAGCGCCTATGAGCTGTTCGCCAATCAGCGCGACGGGGTGCTCAAAGTGGCGATAAAGCCGTAAGGCACGCCTTAGCTGAAAGCTAAAGCCAACCGCTCAGCTTCCAGCCTGCTTATTCCGTTCCTTCACGATCCCGGAAGCCAAGCAGGTAGAGAATCCCGTCCAGCCCCAGTGTCGAGATCGCCTGTTTGGCCGACTGTTTGACCAGTGGTTTGGCTCGAAAAGCGACACCCAACCCCGCCAATCCAAGCATCGGCAGGTCATTGGCGCCGTCGCCAACGGCAATGGTCTGCTCTAGCCTCAAACCTTCCCGCTCAGCCAGCTCGCGGAGAAGATCGGCCTTGCGCTGTGCGTCGACAATGGGCTCCTGAGCGACACCGGTGAGCTTGCCATCGACAATCTCCAGCTCGTTGGCGTAGACGTAATCGATGCCCAGTCTGGCTTGCAGCTGTTTTGCAAAATAGGTGAAGCCACCTGACAGGATGGCTGTCTTGTAGCCGAGGCGTTTTAGCTCGGCGAAAAGCAGCTCAGCGCCTTCAGTGAGCCTGAGCCGGGCGCCCACCTCTGCCAACGCGCGCTCCTCCAGGCCTTCGAGCAATGCCAGGCGCTCCCGGAAGCTCGCGCGAAAGTCCAGCTCGCCGCGCATCGCACGTTCAGTGATCTCCGACACCTGATCGCCAACGCCTGCCACCTTGGCCAACTCGTCGATGACTTCCGCCTCGATCAGCGTCGAGTCCATGTCGAACACCGCCAGCCGGCGATTGCGGCGGAAAACCGAGTCACGCTGAAAAGCGATGTCGACGTTGAGCTCCTGCGCCACGCTGAGAAACTCAGCGCGCAACGCTGCGGTATCGGCAGGCTCGCCGCGAACCGAAAACTCGATGCAACCCTTGCCCAGCTCTTCCGGCATGTCCAGTGGCTGGCGACCCGAAAGACGATCTATGTGATCGATGTTCAGGCCGTACTTGGCGGTGATCGAGCTGACCCGCTGCAACTGCTCGGCAGTCACCTTACGGGTCAACAGGGTAACGATGTGCCGGGGCTTACCCTGCCCGGCCACCCACTGCTGGTAATCCGCCTCCGCGACGGGTGTGAAGCGCACCTGCTGGTCATGTTTGTAACCCATGAACAGCACATCCTTGAGTACAGAAGAAGCACGTTCGGTATCAGGTATTTCCACCAGAATGCCGAACGACAGGGTGTCGTGGATCACGGCCTGACCGATATCCAGGATATTCACACCACCTTGAGCGAGTACGCCGGTGATTGCCGCGGTCAACCCAGGGCGGTCTTCCCCAGTGATGTTAATCAGGACGATTTCGCGCAAGGCGTAGCTCCTATGCAAAGAAGACGGGCATTCTATATCAGCAGGACGCCCGCTGAACGCAGCAGCGACACACCGGTTTCCAATCCATATCTGCTTTGGCGCGCCTGCAATTCGTCTGCTTTGACCGAGCGACCTTTAGCCCCCACAGCGCTTTCCGTATACTGCGCGCCACTTTCCTAAAGAGTAGAGCCGCGCTCTGTGAACCGGCCCGCATCCGTCAAGCCCGACAATTTCTTCCTGCTGATCTATCGTGCATTGCGCCAGCGTCGTGTTCCGCTGGTTCTGCGGGTAGCCAGCCACACGCTGCTGCTCGTCGCGCTGGCCTTGATCATCTACGCCTGGGTCATGGGCATGCAATTCAAGCATGCGATGGAGCAGCAGGCCGATGCCCTTGGCCAAAGCCTGATTACCCAAACGGCCGCCTCGGCGACGGATCTACTGGTGGCTAACGATATTCTTAGCCTCAATGTCTTGCTGAGCAACCTGGTGAAGAACCCGCTGGTGGCGCACGCGGCGATCTACAGTGTCGACAACCGGGTGCTGGCGGAATCGGGTACTCGCCCGCAGCGAAGTCTGTTGGGCGACGAGGAAGGCCTCTATTCCACGCCCATCAGTTTTCAGGAGGTGATCGCCGGACATCTGCGCATCAGCCTCGACATGCAGCAGTTCCAGCAGCCAATGACTATCAGCCTGCAAAGCATGGGGTTGCTCAGTCTTATCCTGCTAGCGCTAACCCTGACGCTTAGCATGCGCCTGGGGCGGCAGCTGTCCCTGCCTCTGATGCAGTTGCGACTGTGGTTGCGCGATCCCGATGACCCAGCGCCCGGCGCAGGCCGGCAAGATGAGATCGGCGAATTGGCGCGGCAGCTTCAGGCACGCCTGGTGCCCGAAAAGCCAGAGCCGGAAATCGAGCTAGACGACAGCATGCAGGATCTCTATTCGGCACATTTCGAGGTGCCTGCCCCGGCTGCGGTCAAAGACTACGACCGTTCCGATGTGGATCTTCGGGACCATCTCGACGAATCGACTGAGAGTTTGGTCACCGTTGATCATGCTTCCGATGAGTCATTCGACGATGACTTCGATGACGACCCTCCATTCGATGAGCCCAAGCCTGCGCCTGCCCAAGCTCCGGCAACCATCATTCCCGCAGCCCCAGCGATCTCGGGCAAAAGTGGCGTGCTGGCGATTCAGCTCGGCGCCCAAGAGCAATTGCGCCGTCTGCCACGCGCGCGGCTTACCGAGCTCCTGCAGCGCTATAGCGATTGCCTGCAGCAGGCCGCGACCCTGTATCAGGCCGAACTGCATACGCTCAACGATGGCAGCAGCCTGATGTTGTTTCACAGCCAGGACGATGAGCAGAACTACCTGACCCACGCGCTCTGCTGTGGCGAACTGATGCGCGCGCTTGGGCACGCGTTGCAAATCGAAGTGGCCGATAGCGGTATCACGCTACAGCTGCAGCTCGGATTGACCCAAGGTGAAGGGCTGTACGACCTCAGCCAGGGCGACCTTCTACTGAGTGAGCCCGCGCAAGCAGCGCTGGCCATGTCTCAACATAGCCGCAACCTGCTGCTGGTCGAACGAGGGATTGGCGAAGACAGTCTGATTCGCCAGCGTGCGCGTATCCGTCCCATTGCGAGCCCAGAAGGCGCCTGTTGCGTCGAGCGACTGCTCGAGCCTTACCCGTCGCTATTGGAGCGCCAGCTCGCTCGCATGCATGAGCTGCGCAACCGCATCAGCTGACACCGGCAATCATAACTCGGGCCCGTTTCGCTGCAGTGAGTCCGTACCTGACAACCGTGGTCGGCATCCGCGCGTCGGCGGGACCGATTGCCGGCAAGCTGCCCAGTGGCTCGATGGTAGCCGCGGTCAACGGACATGCAAGCCTCAGCCATGCTGGTCTGATATACGCCCGCGCGGCTCCTGGCCGCGAAAGATCTTCGAAATTGTGGGAACCGCGCGCTGCCACTAGGAAACGCCCCGGTCAGCGCAAGGGTATGCAAACAGACACTTTCAGCAAATCGCTTAGAAGCGAAACACTTCCAGGTCAGTCCTGATCGGTTCCACCGCCGGGATTGCCGGAGCGGCGGGCTTGCTCGGCGCTTTGTTGACGCTGTGTTTGGTGCGAGCCTTGGCCACCATCATCGGCTCAACCGCGCCCGCCATCATCTCGCTAAGTCGCTGCAGCAGCAGGCTCTGCGCCCGCACCTGGTCGGTTGCGCTGCCTTGATGCGCCTCTTGCAAGCGAACCAGTCGGCTGCTCTTGCGCTTACCCTGCCCGTCCAACAGGCGCCACTGAGCCTCCAGCACAGCAGGATGCTGAGGGCCGGAATCCAGGCGGGTGATCTCGAGTTCGACCTGTACCTCAGGGATGAACCCCTTGCTGCCAGGGCTCAGCTCCAGGCTCTGAGTCTTCAAGCGCGAGGCCAACTGGCGCAACAACAGCTGACTGACGTCGCCTTGCAGGCTTCCAGCCCAGCGCGCCTGCTGGCCGTCTGCAGCCAGGCTGCCGTCCGGCAGCCGCTGCAGCAAGGCGTCGTGTTGCAGATAATCGGCCAACTTGATCGGCCCTAGCAGAACTGCCGCGCCATCTGCTGCTTGCGCTGGCATTTCGACGCTGCCGTTGTCGAGTCGATACATTGGCACAGGCTGGGTGACACAGCCGGCCAGGCTGGCACAGGCAAGTAGCAAAACAGTTGTGAAGCGTTGCACGTTCATCTCTACCTTTGCACTGGGCTTGGGCGACGCGAAAAGCGGCTGGCGTCTGTCTGCGCCGCTGCCATCGTTTACCGTCAGCCACCGTGCTGATTGTCTTTGGCAGGCGACGTGGTCGGCAATTACCGGCGCCGCATTGCAAAATCGGAGAAATCGGAAGGCCGCTATCTTCCGCGAAACGCCCAGCAGAATCCAGCCTCTACGACCTATCCGGCCAAGCAACTTACTCGACTAACAGCGCGTCCACTCGCTGAAAGCCGCGCGGCAGCTTGTTGCCCCGCCGCCCGCGCTCACCCTTATAGTGTTCCAGATCATCGCTCTTCAGCGAAAGGGTACGTTTGCCAGCTTGCAAGACCAGCGTCGCCCCTTCCGGCAGGACGGCGAGATCTGTTAGATACTCCTCACGGCTGGCGACCCGGTCACCCGGAATGCCAATGATCTTGTTGCCTTTGCCCTTGCCCAGCTGTGGCAGGTCTCGAATCGGGAACACCAGCAAACGCCCCTCCGTCGTAACGGCGGCCAGCCAATCCTGGTCGCGGCTTTTCAGCGGCCGCGGCGCGACGACTCGCGCACCGGCTGGTAGCGACAACAGTGCCTTGCCTGCCTTGTTCTTGGCTTGCAGATCCTCACCCTTGACCACGAAACCATAGCCAGCATCCGACGCGATCACGTACAGCGACTCGTCATCGGGCAACAGGACGCATTCGAAACCGGCACCGGGTGGCGGCGTCAGGCGGCCAGTCAACGGCTCGCCCTGGCCGCGCGCTGAGGGCAGCGAATGGGCCGCGAGCGAATAGCTGCGCCCAGTCGAGTCGATGAACACAGCGTACTGGTTGGAACGGCCTGCTGCGGCGGCCTTGAAGCCGTCACCCGCCTTGTAGGACAGACCGGTGGCGTCGATATCGTGGCCCTTGGCGCAGCGTGCCCAACCCTTCTCCGAGATCACCACGGTGACGGGCTCGGAAGGCAGCAGTTCATTTTCCGACAGCGCGCGGGCTTCGGCTCGCGCAACAATGGGCGAGCGACGGTCATCGCCATAGGTCTCGGCGTCGGCGATCAGCTCCTTGCGCACAAGCTTTTTCAGCTTGGCTTCGCTGCCAAGCAGTGCCAGCAGCTTCTCGCGCTCCTTGGCCAACTCGTCCTGCTCGCCGCGGATCTTCATTTCCTCCAGCCGAGCCAACTGGCGCAGGCGGGTGTCGAGGATGTAATCGGCCTGTAGCTCAGACAGCTCGAAGCGCGCCATCAAGACAGGCCTGGGCTGATCCTCGGTCCGGATGATGTGGATCACCTCGTCGAGGTTGAGAAAGGCGACCAGCAAACCTTCCAACAGGTGCAGGCGGCGTTCGACCTTGTCCAGGCGGAACTGCAGGCGACGGCGCACGGTGCCGATGCGATAAGTCAGCCACTCGCTGAGCAGCACCTTGAGATTTTTCACCTGCGGTCGGCCATCGAGGCCGATGACGTTGGTGTTGACCCGGTAGCTGGATTCAAGCTCGGTGGTGGCGAACAAATGCTGCATCAGCTCGTCGGCATCGACCCGATTGGAGCGCGGGATGATGACGATCCGGCAAGGATGCTCATGATCCGACTCATCGCGCAGGTCAGCCACCATTGGCAGCTTCTTCGCCTGCATCTGTGCGGCAATCTGCTCCAGCACCTTGGAGCCGGACACCTGATGCGGCAGCGAGGTGACCACGATATCGCCGTCCTCGACGCGATAAACCGCTCGCATGCGCACCGAACCGCGGCCGGTTTCATAGATTTTCAGCAGGTCAGCACGCGGCGTGACGATCTCTGCCTCGGTCGGGTAGTCCGGTCCCTGCACATGCTCGCAGAGCTCTTCGACGGTGGTCTTCGGATCATCCAGCAAACGCACGCAGGCGGCGGCTACTTCACGCAGGTTGTGCGGCGGTACGTCCGTCGCCATGCCGACGGCGATACCGGTGGTGCCATTGAGCAAGAGGTTGGGCAGGCGCGCCGGAAGAGTCGCTGGCTCGTTGAGCGTGCCATCGAAGTTCGGCACCCAGTCCACAGTGCCCTGCCCCAGTTCGGTGAGCAGCACTTCCGAATAGCGTGACAGCCGTGCTTCGGTGTAACGCATGGCGGCAAAGGACTTGGGATCGTCCGGCGCGCCCCAGTTACCCTGACCGTCGACCAGCGTGTAGCGATAGCTGAACGGCTGGGCCATCAGCACCATGGCCTCATAGCAGGCCGAATCACCGTGAGGGTGGAATTTGCCGAGGACGTCACCCACAGTACGGGCCGACTTCTTGTGCTTCGAATCGGCGTTCAGACCCAGCTCGCTCATCGCATAGATGATGCGCCGCTGCACCGGCTTGAGGCCGTCACCGATATGAGGCAGTGCGCGATCCATGATCACGTACATCGAATAATTCAGGTAGGCCTGCTCGGTGAAGTCGGCAAGGGAGCGACGCTCCACGCCGTCCAGGCTCAGGTCGATAGTTTCGCTCATGGTCGATCCGTGGCGTGTTGGCGCAGCACCAGGGTGCCGGCGCGCTGGGTGAATTCGAGTTGTTTCAGGGCGCTCATGCCAAGCAATATCTGCTCACCGCCAAATCCGGGCGCCACGATGGCACGTACGTCGTGCAGCCGGATGTCGCCAAGGGCCAGGCTGTCCAGCACGGTGCGGTAACCGGTGGTCTGCCCATTGGCGGTCTGCAGCATCACCGGAGCACCGCGAGGCAGGCCGAGGCGGTCGCCCACTTTGGCGGGAACTGCAACATCGGTGGCGCCGGTATCCAGCAGAAAGGTCACTGTCTCGCCATTGATTCGGCCATCGGCCACAAAATGCCCCTGCGGGTTGCTATCCAGGAGTACCTCGATCTGCTCGCCTTGGATGACCGACACCGGCTCGCGGTTGGGGTTGAAACGGCTCTGCTCCCAATCAGAGAAAAACTGCGTGGCCAGAAACAGCCCCGCCCCCCACGCCAGGACCAGCATGATGCGCCCGGCACGACGCCCGGCAGGCTGGCTCACTGCTTGGCACTCCACCCACCCTTGGGCGCGGCAAAGCGCCAGACGACGGGACGCTTTTCGCCATCTGCACGGGTAAGCTCATTGTTGTCGATCCCGACCCATGCACCTTCCGCATCGACCCAGAGCGCTTCGGCATTGCCATACGGGGTGTCGTAGCGGCGCGGTTCAGCCATCGCCGTGTCCGCGTAGGACCAGCATGCCTCACGCTCCCCGTTTTCCAACTTGCGGCGACAGATCTGATGCGCCACTGGCTCGAGCGTGAACAATTTATCGCTATAAAACGTGAGCCCGGAAAAACGCCGCGGCTGGGTGGCTTCATCCATCGCGGGCGGGGTTGAATCGCGTCCGCCGCCGACCATCAATACGCAGCCACCGGTACAGCGCCAGCTGTTCTGATTGCGATGGGTCACCATCAGACCTCGGCGACTGTGCTCTGCCGCCAGCCACAGCCGATCGGCGCTAGGATCGACCGCCACGCCTTCGAACATGGCGTTGAACTTGAGCAGCATTCCGCTGGCCCGCGCTTGACGCACCACTGCAACAGGCAAGTTGAGCCACTCGGCGGTGCCTGCCGGGCTAACGCGCAGCACCGCCGCATGCGCTTCGCTGACCAGGTAGCGATTGCCCAGGCTGTCGCAGCTCAGGCCTTCGAAATCCATCTCTCCACCGCGCAACATGCCAGTGAAGGCGGAGCGTACACGTACGCCCCACGAAAGCCCGGTATTCGGCACGGGAGGCAACTCAAAACGCTCGGCCTCGGCCTGCCAGACGGTATCGCTGGCATCGAGGCGGTAGAGCACACTGTCCTCTCGGTCGGATACCGCCCAGAGCGCATCACCGCACCAGGCCAGCCCGGAGAGATTACCCGCAGCGATCCCTTCGACGGGATGCTCGCTGACCATTGTCAGTTCGGGCGCGGCGGCTGCCGAAAACGGCACTGCCAGAGCGACCAGCAGCGCCATCCAGCGAGCACTCAAAGCAGCACCTCCGCGAGATTGCCCTTGGACTCCAGCCAGCTCTTGCGATCACCTGCGCGCTTCTTGGCCAACAGCATGTCCATGATTTCGCGCGTGCCGTCGAAGTCATCCAGCGTCAACTGCACCAGCCGGCGGGTGTTAGGGTCCATGGTGGTCTCTCGCAGCTGAGGCGGGTTCATCTCACCCAAACCTTTGAAGCGCGTGACCTGCGGCTTGCCGCGGCGCTTTTCCGCCAGCAGGCGATCCAGAATGCCGTCACGCTCGGCTTCGTCGAGCGCATAAAAAATATCCTTGCCGAGATCGATGCGGTACAGCGGCGGCATGGCCACATAGACATGACCAGAATCCACCAGCGGGCGGAAATGACGAACGAACAGCGCGCAGAGCAGCGTCGCGATATGCAGACCGTCCGAGTCAGCATCAGCGAGGATGCAAATCTTGCCGTAGCGCAGCTGGGAGATGTCGGCCGCGCCCGGATCGACCCCGATGGCCACGGCGATGTCGTGCACCTCCTGGCTGGCCAGCACCTCACCGCCGTCGACTTCCCAGGTATTCAGGATCTTGCCGCGCAACGGCATGATTGCCTGAAATTCCTTGTCGCGCGCCTGCTTGGCGGATCCGCCGGCGGAATCACCCTCGACTAGGAACAACTCGGAGCGCGCCGGATCCTGCCCGGCGCAGTCGGCCAGTTTGCCAGGCAGTGCCGGTCCCTGTGTGACACGCTTGCGTTCGACCTTCTTGCTTGCCTTGAGCCGTCGTCCGGCGTTACTGATAGCCAGCTCGGCCAGCTGCAAGCCCAGCTCGGGATGGGCGTTGAGCCATAGACTGAAGGCATCCTTGACCACGCCGGAGACGAACGCCGCCGACTCTCGCGAAGACAAACGCTCTTTGGTCTGGCCGGAAAACTGCGGTTCCTGCATCTTCGTCGAGAGCACGAATGCGATCCGCTCCCAGACGTCCTCGGGCGCGAGCTTGACGCCGCGCGGCAGAAGATTTCGGAACTCGCAGAATTCGCGCATCGCATCCAGCAACCCCTGGCGCAGGCCGTTGACATGGGTGCCGCCTTGCGCGGTGGGGATCAGGTTGACGTAGCTTTCCTGAACGCTGTCGCCGCCCTCGGGCAGCCACAGCAGTGCCCAGTCCACGGCTTCCTTGCTGCCGGCCAGACTGCCGCAGAAGGGCTCATCCGGCAGCCGGGCAAATTCACTGACAGCATCGACGAGATAGGAGCGCAGGCCGTCTTCGTAATGCCACTCGACCTTCTCGCCAGTGCTTTTGTCTTCGAAGCTGACGTTCAGCCCCGGACAAAGCACGGCTTTCGCCTTGAGCACATGCTTGAGCCGGCTGATGGAAAACTTCGGCGAGTCGAAATACTTGGGGTCGGCCCAGAAATGCACGCTGGTGCCGGTGTTGCGCTTGCCAACGGTTCCGATGATGTCCAGCTCACTGGCCTTGAAGCCATCGGCGAACGCCATGCGGTACTCACTGCCCTCACGCTTGACGGTCACCTCGACACGGGTCGACAACGCGTTAACCACGGAAATACCGACGCCGTGCAAACCGCCGGAAAACTGATAGTTCTTGTTCGAGAACTTGCCGCCGGCGTGCAGCTTGGTGAGGATCAGCTCGACACCCGAAACCCCCTCTTCCGGATGGATGTCCACCGGCATGCCACGACCATCGTCGATCACCTGTAGCGAATTATCCTGGTGCAGAATCACCTGGACCGAGCTGGCGTGGCCCGCCAAGGCTTCATCGACACTGTTGTCGATGACTTCCTGGGCGAGGTGGTTGGGCCTCGAGGTGTCGGTGTACATGCCTGGTCGCTTGCGCACCGGATCCAGGCCGGAGAGGACTTCAATGGCTTCGGCGGTATAAGACATGTGCGTCTCGTGATGTCCTTATAAATCGGAAAAATCGACGTCTGCAAACAGCACCGGATCGAAGCCGGCAAACGCCAGCAAGGCAGGAAGCCGCTCGGAGAATCCCTGGAAACCGTGATCACCGCCGGCCTGGATGCGCACGGCACAGCCCCTATAGAAATCGGCCGCATGGCGGTAATCCAGCGTCTCGTCGCCTGTCTGCAACCAGACCTGATAGCGTTCGGCATCTTGCGGCGACGGCACTTCCAGCTCAGCTAGCGCCGTGACATGGTCTTCAGTCAGCTCCCAGACCTCACCGCTATAGAGGTTGGTCTGAGGCCCGAGATAGCCATCGAAACGGCAATGAGGCGTCACGGCCGGATTAATCAGCAGGGCCTTCAGCCTGTAGCGTTCGGCGAGATGGGTTGCATAGTATCCGCCGAGGGAGCTGCCGACCAGCAGTGGCCGCCCCAACTCGGCGATGGCCTTCTCGAGCTGCGCAATCGCCTGACGGGGGCGATGATGCAGCGCCGGCACCTGCAGCGAGGCGGCCAGGCCCAGGCGACTCAGCGCCGCCGTCAACTGGCTGGCCTTTTGCGACAGCGGTGAACTGTTGAGGCCATGCATATAGAGAATGGTGGGCTGGTCGCGGGTCATGCTGATTCGCTGGGCTGACAAAGGATGGGAAGGCTACTAGGCGAGGCGCGCAAGCTGCAAGCTGCAAGCTGCCAGAGAAGCGGGAGGCCGCCTGGGAAACCGGAAGCAGATGAGTATGGGGTTGATTCAGCGCCAAATGCCTTAGGGCTTTGAACTATCAATACCCTTTAACGCTGTAGTCGACTACGAAGTCGGTGCCGACCACTCGCGAGACACCCGTCTCGAGCTTGCCGTCGGCATACAGCCGCAGCCAGCGGTATCCCGGTGCGAGTGTATCGACCTGAAAGTCCTCGCTGCCGGGCGCGAACTGCACCCCTGTTGACGGGGTGGCTAGCAAGCGAACACCACGACGCTCGCTATCGAATGCCTGGTGAATATGCCCCCAGAGCAACGCTTTGACGCAGCTGAAACGATCCAGCACTTCGAACAGCGCCTCACGGTTGTGCAACCCAATGCTGTCCATCCAGCGACTGCCAATCGAAACGGGGTGATGATGCAGGCAGACCAGGTGAGGCCGTTCCGGTGACTGCTGCAGGGTTCGCTCCAGCAAGTCCAATTGATCGTCACGCAGCATGCCGAAAACCGCGCCCGGGACCAGCGTATCGAGCATGACGACCCGCCAAGCACCGATATCAAGCACAGGCATCATCATTTCGCTGCCACGGACGGCCTCTTGCATCGAGGTCAATTCATCATGGTTGCCCGGGCACCAGCGCACCGGCGCATCGATACGCTCGGACAACTGGCGAAAACGCTTATAGGATGCAAGTGAGCCGTCCTGAGAAAGATCACCTGTTGCCAACATCAGGTCGATACGAGGGTGCTCATCGAGAACCAGATCGACGACACGCTGCAGACTCTCAGCCGTATCCATGCCCAACAGCTTGCCGCCTGATTCTGCGAACAGGTGGCTATCGGTCAGTTGTACGAGCAATACCGAGTCGTTTTCAACAGTGAGCGGCGCAGCAGCCAAGACCCGTCTCCTTTGGCGAAATCGCATCAGAATTATGGTGGCTGGGAGTTGCAGGGGTAAACCGCGCGATGCGGGCATGCATCACAGAACCGCTTGGGAGCATCATCGATGCATAGCACAACGCCAGCACGCATTCAGACGTGCGCTGCTTCGCTTAAAGCACAGACTCCAGCTCATGGCCACAGGCCAGGCAGTGGCCGAGCCATTCCCCGAGGAACAGATTGAGCTGATTCTTCTCGTCAGGCTGATGCATCTGCGCGTTGGGATAGCTGTAAATTCCGCGGAAACGCCGAGCGTTTTCGGCGCCGATCACCTCAGCCATACGCGCATCGTGATAGACCCGCACGTCCATCTGCGGCACTGGTAACCAAGGCAGGCAGTCCTGCTGGCTGATGTGGACTGTGGTGGTGTATGGGCAGCTCTCGGTCACTGTCAACACCAGCACGCCGAGCAGCCGGTCGCCCTGGCTCATGGCGATCCGGCGTGTATCCGGGTGGTTGCGCATCGCAGGCAGCAAGCGCATCAGACGCATGTAGTTCGCCTCGCAGGCCGCCTGCAACTCCAACAGGTCGACGCGGTATCGCTCGCGGGTTCGCCTCATATCCACGCCTCCCTGATCTCGCTGCGGTTCAAGGCCAGCCACTGCAGGGCAATGATCGTAGCCGCGTTATCAATCCGGCCGTCGCGCAGCGCCTCCATTGCATTATCAAGAGACCACACTGCGGCACGGATATCTTCCCCCTCTTCTTCCAGCCCGAACACACCGCCCGCACCGACACTGCTGCAGCGTCCAACGTAGAGATGGATGCGCTCGGTGCTGCCCCCCGGGGACGGATAGTAAACAGACACCGGCCAAAGCTCGCCGAGCTCCAGGCCTGCTTCCTCGATCGACTCTCGGCGCGCCACCTCTTCAGGCTGCTCGTCCTTATCGATCAGGCCGGCCACCGTTTCCACCAGCCAGGGGTTATCGCCATGCGCCATGGCGCCGACACGAAACTGCTCGATCAATACAACCTCGTCGCGCTGAGGATCATACGGAAGCACGCAGACGGCATCGTGACGAACAAACAGCTCGCGCTCGATCTCAGCACCCATGCCGCCTCGGAACAGACGATGGCGAAGGCGGAAGCGGTCAAGGTTGTAAAAGCCACTGAAGCAGCGCTCGCGGCTGATGATCTCGACATCGTCGGCGCCGGCTTTGAAAATATCGTTCATGCACTACTCACATATCGGTTTGTTCCAGCACCTGCCGGCGTCGGAAAAAGGCTGCAACCGTCACTGCGTGAGCGGTCTTTCTGCTGCCATCCTAGCGCGCCGCTTGCTCAGGCGCAGCCCTTAGCAGACCATTCGCACGACGGAAGATGCCCAGCTGGCAATTCTCGAACTTCGCTCCGCTCATGCACTCGAACCCGCACTGAAACCGCCGCAGGAGCCAACCCATTGATGCCAATCCGCAATGCCATCGCGTTAATAGCATTCAGCCTGCTCATTGGAGGCTGCCAACACTTCGGTGGCGAACCGCCTGTGGAGGTTCGACAGATTCTCAGCGAGCAACGTCCAGCCGGCTGTCCTGCACAAGACGATAGCTGCCCATTGGTGAACATAGATACTCAGCTGTTTGAAAACGAGCCCGCACTGAACGCGCTGATCGACCAACGGTTGCGCGAAATGACGGTAAACAGCCCGGATGCAGAGGTCCCAGCGTCCCTCGAGGGCTATCAACAGACCTTCCTGCGAGACGCGAAACCAGGGTGGAGCAGCTATCTTCAAGCCAAACTGCGTGAACAACATGGGCCGCTACTGGTGGTAGAGCTGTCCAGCTATATCCACACGGGCGGCGCTCACGGAATGCCCGGACGCGGCTTCATCAATTTCGACCGAGCGCAGGACCGTGAGCTGAAGCTCGCCGATGTACTGCTGCCGGGCAAGGAAGGCGCCTTCTGGCGCGTTGCCGCGAAGGCGCATCAGCAATGGCTACTAGCCAACGAGCACGATGCCGCTTTCAGCCGCCAATGGCCGTTTCAGCAGACCTCAAACATCGCCTTCCTGCGCGACAAGGTCTTGCTCAAATACGACGTTTACAGCATCGCACCGTATTCGAGCGGTCACCCTGAGCTGGAAATTCCGCATGAGGCGCTGAAAGGCATAATCCAACCTGATTACCTTTAAGCCCCGGCACGCAGATCTGACCTAACCCGCAATATATGCTCAATCCTCGCACCTGCATGTGCACCCAATAGATTCGCGTGAGCTATCGGAAACGTAGGCTAAGTGAGTGGTTTGCCTTCCCGTTGTCGGTAGACCCAGTCGACGATCTCCTCGCGCGGGGAATAGCCATCAACGGTCGCACGCATCACCCCTCGGACTTGCTCGAAGTCATCGCGTTGTAAACCGTGAATCAATCTGTCCAGCACATCGCAGAAATCTCCCCAGGGAAGGCAGGCTTCGTTGGCAGAAAGGATCATCGGATGCTGCGTCGGCGTGACGTTATCGCCAATAAGCAGCTCCTCGTAGAGCTTCTCGCCTGGCCGTAGGCCAGTGAACTGTATGGCAATATCGCCACCAGGATTTCGTTCACTGCGAACTGACAGCCCGGAAAGATGGATCATCTTCTCGGCAAGCTCAGCAATTCTCACGGGGGCGCCCATGTCCAGCACGAAGACATCCCCGCCCACTCCCATAGACCCCGCTTGCAGCACTAGCTGGGCGGCCTCCGGGATGGTCATGAAATAGCGGGTGATCTGGGGGTGAGTGACTGTCACGGGCCCGCCACGGCGTATTTGCTCACGAAACAGCGGTATCACCGAACCGGAGGAACCCAGCACATTACCAAATCTGACCATCGTAAAACGGGTGCGGTTGACCTGATTGACGCTAGCCGGTTGGCCATACAGCACCGGAGCCGCTTCCTGACTGAGCGCCTGCAAGGCCATTTCAGCGAGGCGCTTGGTACTGCCCATGATGTTAGTCGGGCGCACCGCCTTATCAGTCGAGATTAGGACGAAATGCGCAACACCAGCCTGGATCGCCGCTTGAGCGCAATGCAGCGTACCCATCACGTTGTTCGTGACGCCTTCGGCAATGTTGTGCTCCACCATCGGCACATGCTTATAGGCTGCGGCATGGTAGACGCTGTCGACATTCCAGGTCCGCATGACGTCCAGCAACCGATGCGGGTTTCCGACCGACCCCAGGATCGGAATCAGATCAAGTCGAAGCGCCTGTTCACTCACTTGTTGCGCCAATTCGCGGTGGATTGCGTAAAGGCTATATTCGCTGTGATCTAGCAGAATCAGTATCGCTGGCGCTAGCTGCACAATCTGCCGGCTTAGCTCAGAGCCAATCGAACCGCCAGCGCCAGTCACCAGAACCACCTTCCCCTGAATGCATCGCGCTAAAAGGGTTTCATCCGGGGCCACACTGTCACGCCCCAATAGATCGGCGATATCAACTTCCTGCAGATCCTCGACCTTGACTCGACCACTGGCCAGATCCATAAAGCCGGGCACCGAACGAATATGCAGCGGATGGGATTCCAGATCGGCCAGAACCTCGCGCCGACGCGCCCGAGTCGCTGAGGGAATCGCCAGCAGTATTTCGCTGGCGCCCGTATCGGAAATCATCTGGGCGATATGCTTGGGCTTGTACACCTTAAGCCCTGCGATGACCCGGTTGGTGATGTCCGAATCATCGTCGATAAACGCGACAGGCCGCATCGCACGACCCATCCGCAGCGCTGCAGCCAACTGGTTACCCGCGGCACCCGCGCCGTAAATAGCTACGCGCGGTAGACCATCATCGCGCCCAAACGGAGCAGCCAGCATCCCGCGGTACCAATCGCCCAGCACGTACTGCCTCAGCAGCAGGCGCAGACCGCCGAGCAACATCAGGCTGATCCACCAATAGTTGAACACCAGTGAACGCGGAACCAGCGCCGGCGCGTCGCGGTACCAGTAGATCGCCAGAGCCAACAGCAACGAAGAGAGCGTGACCGCCTTAGCGATAGTCATCAGCGCATCGTTGCCCAAGTAACGCATGACGGCGCGGTACATGCCGATACGGATGAACAGCGGGATCGCCAGCACCGGGGCGAGCGCAAACAGCCAGGCGTGGCCGCTGAGCGGATCCACCTCGTCGAAGGAACCCAGGCGGACCACGAACGCCAGCCACAACGACACCCAAACGAGAAACACATCAGCCAAGACCTGTAACAGGCGCTTGTAGCGTCTCGGCAGCCTTAATAGATAGTCACGCAGCATCAAAAAACCTGCCTGATTGCAAACCGTAGGAGCGGGCCACGCCCGCGAACCCATACCCCAATTCGCGGCCACGGGCCGCTCCTACAAAGATCCACCACACCCTCGTAGGGACGGGCCATGGCCGCGAACACTGCACCTACCACCATCACTCCGCTGCGCCTGCACGAAGCCAAACGCAGAGGCCTACCAATGGTGTATAGGCGACGACCAACGCCAAGCCCCCATCGACCAGGCTAGCAGCCACACCGACCGCCCAGGGCAGAAGCCAACCCAACGTGATAAGCGCCACCGCGACAGTTACCGGAACATGCCCGGCCACTCGCCGTGCGGCCGACTGATAGGCATGACTGCGATGCGCCTGATATGCCGCCTCGCCACGCAGCAGACGGTGTAACAGCGTGAAAGTTGCATCGACAATGAACGCCCCGAGTAATATCAGCCAGCTCCACAGCAATTGTGGCGCTACCCAGGCGGCATTCAGCGTAAGAATCGCAACGGTGATACCCAGGAAGCCGCTTCCTGCGTCGCCCATGAATATCCGTGCGCGAGGAAAATTCCAGCAGCCAAACCCGGCCACCGCGGCGACCAACAACCACTCGACCTGACCCAACGCATTCGGGCCGCTCTCGGGCATCGCGATGACATAACACAGCAGCGCGCCAAGACAGGTGCCTATCGCCTCTGCACTGGCGATTCCATCGATGCCATCCATGAAGTTATAGAGGTTAAGCATCCACACCAGAAACAGCAGCGCCAACAGATGCCCCAGCCAGCCCAGATCCAGCGTCGAACCGAAGACGGTTAACCCAGGCAGCCCGCCCAGCCAAAACAAGGCCCAACCCGAAGCCAGAAAATGTCCCAACAACCGCCAGCGAGCAGCGATATGCCTATGGTCGTCGGCGAAGCCAACCGCTGCGACCAACAGCCCTGCCCCAATAACAGCGCACATAAGCGATATGCTTGCCAGCCCTGCAACTGACAGCACGGGCAATACAATGGTGACTACCGCAACGATCGCCACGCCGCCGCCCCGTGGCGTCGGCACGGTATGGGAGCTACGTGCGTTGGGCACGTCGATCAGACTTCGGCGCAGCGCATAACTCCGCAACCCAGCGGTGAGTACAAAAGACGCGACGAATGCCAGCGGCAATATCCACCAGAGCATCACGGTCTGCTCTGATATAGATAGTCCCGAGCCGTTTCCGCCAAAGCATCGTCCACCCGTACAGGCGGCGTCCAACCGAGCAGTTCCCAGGTCTTGCTCATGTCCACCTGCAACGATCCACAGAGCCGCGCATGGACATCCTCGCGCCCCAGCAACCGCGCCACCATAGCTAGCCAGCCATTGGGAATCGCCAGCAATCTCGCTGGACGCCCCAGGGCAGCTGCCAGGCGGCGCAATAGCTCGCTGATCGACAGATCTTCCCCGTCACAGACCATCAATGTTTGATTGGCCGCTGCCGGATGATCAATGCAGGTATCGATCAAATCGACCAGATTGCCCAGCGCCACCAGGCTGCGCTTGTTATCCAGGCCTCCTAGCGGCAGCGGCAGTCCCAACGAAAGCCAACGCATCATGCTGCGGAAATTTGCTCGCACCCCAGGCCCGTACACCAGCGGCAAACGGATGATCACCACCTCGAGACCGGTTTCGGCGCTGATCTTGCGCAACCCGACCTCCGCCTCGTACTTGCTCAACGCATACGGCCCGATTGGCGCGGGAAGATCAGCAGCAGTAAAAGGCCGCCCGGGTGCCGTGGCTTCGCCATTGACCTTTATGGAACTAATGAAAATGAACCGTCGCGCACCCGCTTCGACAGCGCTACGCGCTAGGTCCAGGGTCAGGTCGACATTGACCTTGCGAAACTCCGTCAACGGATCGTTGGCCTTGTCATCCATCACATGGACCCGTGCCGCGCAGTGGATGACTGAGTGAAGCTCCTCTGCCTGTGCTCCCGCAGCGAATGTACGGCTGTGTGAGAGTGGAACAGGAATGACCCCGACCGGGAGCAGCGCATCCACCCGACGCACCCACGCTAGGGCCCGAACGTCGGGCCGGCAGGCTAGACGCGCCAAAAGCGCGCGCCCTACAAGGCCTGTCCCGCCAGTTACTAGAATCTTTTTCTTCGCGCTCAACATAGCCTCCGACATACGCAGCCCTCCATAGCCGCCCGAACGCAGATTCTACGCGCCCAGTCATTGATCGTGCTCAGATTCCTCCGCCCACAACGATGCCGCCAAGCCCGGACCGAAACGAAGCGGCAGTTATTTGGCTGAGGGCAGCGATCCGGTTCGCCTTTCATTCAAGGAGCAAACGTTGATCATTCGTCACGGCATGCTGACCAGCGAGAATGACCACATTGGCGTTATCGAGACGTTGTCTGACATAAACTGGGCAGTGAACGGCAGCGCAACCAGGCCATTGAGATGTGCGTTCATCGATTGGCAAAAGCTATTGATGAAACCGAACTGACCCTGCGGCACGGGCAATGCGAGGAAGCTTGACCAGGTCGATTCAGGGCCGATTAATGTGCCTCTGAGCGATAAGGACGACGTCACCGAGCGGCCGTATCAGGTACTGGTCAGGCCTCCCACCGCGCGAAGACATGAAACTGAGCGCTCAGCGAAAAAGGTCTCGGGACTCGCCCGCTTGCTCTGCAACCGGACAGCATGAGCGAGTCAGTCAGACATCAGCCGACCAGCAATCTCAACCCGCTTGCAGCAAGCAGACAGCCGATCGCCATGTTGAGCCACTGAACCGCTAGTCGCTGACTCAGCCAGACACCAATCAGCACGCCCGGTATCGACCCGGTGAGCAAAGCGGCCAGAAGCGCCCAATCAACTGCCCCCGTCATCCAGTGCATTGCTCCAGCCACAAGCGCCAGCGGTATGGCATGCGCCAAGTCTGTCGCCACCAGCCGAGCACCTTGCAAACGAAAGGGATATAGATAAAGCAAAACAACGGCACCCAGAGCACCGGCGCCAACGGAGGTCAGGCTCACGGAAACGCCAATGAATGCCCCGGCAGCCACCGTGAGCCCACCCTGCCAGCGCTTGAACTGCTCGGCGTGCGCCAAGCGCAATGAAGTCCCCAGCCGGTGCAGCTGATCACGGCAAAATATCCCTAACGCTGACAGTAGAAGCAGCCAGGCCATCGCGTCACGTATCAACAGGTCCAGCGCACCTGGCCCCCCCTCCCTCCAGTAGCCCAGGCTCACTCCGACGAGCAGCGCCGACGGCAAGCTTCCGATCAACAAGCGGCGCAGCACCACGCGGTCGATCGTTCCGGCGCGGTAATGAACCGCGACGCCGCACGTCTTGGTCACAGCGGCGAACAGCAGGTCGGTCGCCACGGCGACACCTGGGGCGTAGCCGAACAGCAGGACCAGCAGCGGTGTCATCATCGCTCCACCGCCTACCCCGGTCAGCCCGACGAGAATACCGACGCCCAGCCCTGCGAGCATCAAAGGATCAAGCATTCACACCCACCGCTGCACACGCAGAGACACATGCCAGTTCAATGGCCGACGACGCGATTGTCCAGATACTCAAGAATCTCGTTGACCACCTCCGGAAGGCTTCGGTCCAGTGTCTCCAACCGGATCTCCGGATTCAGCGGCGCCTCGTAGGCGGAGTCGATCCCCGTGAAGTTCTTGATCAGCCCCGCGCGCGCCTTGCCATAAAGGCCCTTGGGGTCTCGACGCTCGCATTCGGCCAGTGGTGTATCGACGAATACTTCGATAAAGGCATCACCACCAATGATGGTGCGCGCCATGTCTCGATCAGCTCGAAACGGCGAAATAAACGCGGTGATCACAATCAGCCCGGCATCGACAAATAGCCGTCCCAGTTCGGCTATCCTGCGAATATTCTCCTCTCGGTCCGCATCGCTGAAGTCCAGGTCGCGACACAATCCCATCCGCACGTTATCCCCATCTAGCAGATAGGTATGCCGTCCGCGCTCGACAAGCGCGACCTCCAACGCATTGGCAATGCTGGATTTACCTGCCGCGCTGAGCCCGGTGAGCCAGATGGCGACGGGCGTCTGCCCCTTCAGCCGCGCACGCGTCGTGGCGTCGACATCTACCCGCTGCTGCACGACGTGCGAATTCCCGTTTTTCATGTTCATTCCATATCCTGCTCAACGTAAGCGACACGCATGACCTCTTCGATGCTGGTCAGGCCTCGGCTAGCCTTGATCAGTCCATCCTCAAGCAGGCCGCGATGGCCTTGCTTGCGGATCAAAGCCTTCATTTCCTGCAGCGGAGCCTGTCGGTTGACCAATTGCTGCAACGCACCAGTCAACGGAATCAACTCGTAGATCCCCATCCGGCCGCGATAACCTGTGTTATGGCAATGAGAGCAACCGACCGCACGCCTCCAGTCGCCCTGCCCACCGCCGCCCAGCGCATGCCACTCGGCCGGCAGCACTGGCGCCTCGTCCGGCTCTGCACAGTGCCCGCACAGCTTGCGCACCAGCCGCTGAGCCTGAACACCGCGAACCGAAGCGGCCACCAGAAACGGCTCGAGCCCCATGTCGACCAGACGAGTGAAGGCCGATGCTGCGTCGTTGGTGTGCAAGGTCGACAGAACCAAGTGACCAGTCAACGCTGACTGGATCGCGATTTGCGCCGTGTCCAGGTCACGAATCTCGCCGATCATGATGGTGTCCGGATCCTGGCGGAGAATGGCGCGCAACGCCCGTGAAAAGGTATAGCCGATCTCGGCGTGGGCCTGGATCTGCGTCACGCCTGGCACCTGATACTCGACCGGGTCCTCGACCGTGATGATCTTGTTGCTACCGTCGCGCATCTCGCCGAGTGCGGCATACAGAGTCGTGGACTTACCCGAACCAGTAGGGCCGGTCACCAGCACAATGCCGTTCGGAAAGCCCAGCCACTGCTTGAGCATCTCCAGATGATCGGTTTCGAACCCAAGCCCCCCCAGCGACAGCTCTTCCCGATTCTTGGGCAACAAACGCATCACGATCGACTCGCCAAAAATGCCCGGAGCGGTTGAGACACGAATGTCCATGTCCTTGCCGCTCAAGCGCAGCGTGATACGCCCGTCCTGAGGGAGGCGCTTTTCTGCAATGTCCAACCCAGCGATTAACTTGATACGCGAGCCAACCGCGGGGTAACGCTCGAACGGCTGGACCATCCGCGTATGCAGCACGCCATCCACCCGCATGCGCACCGTGAAACGGATTTCCTCCGGCTCCACATGAATATCCGACGCGCCCGAATCCACCGCCTGCGCCAGCAGGTTGTTCACCAACTCGACGACGGGGGCCTCTTCGATAAGGCTCTTGAGTGTCTGGCTATCGTCACGAAACAGATCGGACACCGCACTCTCGCGACGGATCTGCCCGACCAGGTTATCGATGTCCTGAGCTCTTGCCAGGTGTTGCTTGTGGGATCGATCGGGAAAGGTATAGGTCACCAGATCGATGACGCGCGAATCAGCCAGGTCCCGGGCGATCATGTGCAGATCGCCCTCGGCCTCCCATAGCACCAGATTGTTATCCAACAGCCAATCCAGCCGAACCGGAAGCTGAGCCATGAAGGCATAGGCATCACTGGGCGCAGGCATGGCGGCGGCGGCCATCAATGGCAGCCCGGACTGCTCGGCGAGTACGGCCAGCAGCGCATCTTCGGACAAGGCACCCATACGGATGAGAATCGAGCCCAGCCGGCCGCCAGTCTGCCGCTGCAAGTTCAGCGCTCGCTGCACGTCATCTTCACTGACCATGCCCGCCAGGACCAGACGCTCCCCCAACCTCATCGCAACTCCTCGGATCGCCGGCGCAGCGCGCCGAACGATCAAACGTTCTCAGAGGGCGCATTCTAGCGACCATGCCAGTGCTTTCACACAAAAGCTCATGACCGGGTGAAAACAAATACGGACAGCCGGCACTGAAGAATGAAACGGCCGAGCCGACAACATCCGAATTAATCCCTACAATGCGCCGCTTGCCTGCACTAACTGAAACAGGTTTTACACGATGAAATTCGCCTATGACGGTTTCGATGCTCAGGGTGAGCGCCAGACCGGCCTGCTGGAAGCCGCCAACAAGGTCGACGCCTTGCGCGAGCTGCAACGCAAGGCGATCACGCCCATCGACCTCAAGGCAGATGAAGGCAAAAAGGCCCCCGGCCTGTTCACGCCTCGATTGACGCGACAGCACATCACCCAGGCGCTGCATGAACTGACGCGCCTGATCGAATCCGATGTGTCGATTGCTGAATCGATCGAGGCCATGACCGACGCCGGTCATCACGAACGGATCGACCACGCGTTCGCAGGCATAGCGCGCGCTCTGCAACATGGCGAATCCTTTTCCGAAGCGCTTGCAGGCAGTGGCCTGCCACTGCCCGACTACCTTCTCCACTTGGTGCGTGCCGGAGAGCTCACCGGCGATCTCGCCGGAGCGCTCAAGCGCGCCCAGGAAAAAATGGAATATGACGATCGCACGGCGAACGAGCTCCGCAACGCCTTGACCTACCCCATCATTCTGGTGATCGCCGGCATCGCGGCGGTGCTCCTGATGTTCATTGTGGTGGTCCCGAAATTCAGCGGCATGCTGGACAAAAACAGCGCCACGGACATGCCATGGCTGGCGACCGCCGTGCTGAGCAGCGGCACCTGGTTTAACGCCAACTGGGAGGTGCTCCTCGGCGGGATCGCCCTCGCCGTATTTGCGGGCCTTGCGGCGCTTCGCCAGCCAGCCATGCGCGCCAGCCTTACCAACTGGCTGACACGGCTGCCCGTGATCGGCAGCTGGCTCACTGAAACCGACATGGCGAGCTGGTCCTATACCCTGTCCGCCATGCTCGCCTGCAAGGTCGAGTTGCTCGCGGCGCTGAGCCTGTCTACCGCCTCGATGCGCATCCCCCGCCGGCGTGCCGCCATGCAGGAGGTGATCCGCCAGGTGCGCGCAGGCAAGAGCGTCTCCTCTGCCCTGGAGGAAACGCACACCCTCAACCGCACCGGCATCAATTTGATAAAGGTCGGCGAGCGGACAGGCCGGGCGGCGGAGATGCTCGCATCGCTTGCCAACCTCTACGAAGAAAACAGCAAGAACCGGATGAAAAAGCTCATGGCGCTCATCGAGCCCGTGGCCATCCTGCTGATCGGCTCGGTGATCGGCGTTATCATCCTTGGCATCATCCTGGCCATTACCAGCGTCAACGACATGGCCATCTAACCTCGGAACCCCTATGAAGCTGTCATCTTTCGCCACCCGCCGCAGCCGTGGATTTACCCTGATCGAACTGTTGGTCGTCCTGGTCATTCTCGGCATGCTCGCCGGCCTGGTCGGCCCCCGGCTGTTTTCCAACGTCGACAAATCCAAGGTCAAGACGGCCGACACCCAGGTCAAGATGTTGCGCGGCTCGCTTCAGACCTACCGTCTGGATGTGGGCAGCTACCCCAACACCGAACAAGGCCTCGCCGCGCTGATGCACAAACCTGCGGATGTTGCCAATTGGCAAGGCCCTTACCTCGAAGACGAGCTGCCCAAGGACCCGTGGAACAACCCCTACGTCTACAAGAGCCCGGTCGATAATCTTCAGGGCTTCGCGTTGTATTCCCAGGGAGCCGACGGCAAGCCAGGCGGGGACGGCCTGGATGCCGAAGTAGGCTATCTGGAAAAGTAGCCATGCGAATGCCGGTACGCGGCTTTACCCTGATTGAGTTGCTGGTGGTGATCACCATCATCGGCCTGATTGCTGGCGTCGTTGCGCCTCGCTTCATCAACCTGGGCGACAAGCTGACTGTGAAGAACCAGCTGCAGGAGGTCCGACAGAGGGTCAATGGCCTTCCGCTTTTGGCCCTGCGCAACGGCACCCAGTTGCGCATCGGGGCAAAAGGCGCCCCACTGGATCTGCCAGACGGCTGGCGCGTCCTCGCCAAAACGCCGGTGATTTACCAGAGCAACGGCAGCTGCCTGGGCGGCGAGATCGAGATATGGCAAGGCGACAGCAAACGGGACAGCATCAGCCTTCAGGCACCGCTCTGCCAGTGGCGCTCGTGACCGTATGAAACCCATCTACATCCGACAACAGGGCTTCTCGCTGCTCGAAGCCATCGTCGCCCTGGTGATACTTGCTGGCAGCTGCATGGCGCTGTTCGCCTGGATCAACGGCAGTCTGGTGCAACTGCAGCGCGCCGAACTTTACGTAGAAGCCGGCCCGGCAATCGCCAGTGCCAGCCAGTACCTGAAAACCGTGGACCTGGCCCAGCGCCCCGAGGGTGCATTCAATTCCGGCAACATCACTGTCGACTGGCAGGCGAACGCCATTGAGCTTGACGTATCCCGAACCGCATCCTATGGCGGCAGCAATTTCCTGCTGTCGCTGTACGCGGTCACACTGACCCCGCACACAGCCAACCGCTCCCTACCCCCGCTGCATACCCGCATCGTCAACTACCGGCTCAAGCCAGGCCTGCCCGAGCCTACCGATGGCTTTTGAACGACGGCATCGCAACCAGCGAGGCATGACCCTGCTTGAGCTGCTGGTCGTTATGACGATACTTGCGCTGGTGACCAGCCTGCTGATGCAGGGCTTCGGCACCGCGCTGAGTACCTATGAGCGCGTGCAGCGTCGCCAGAGCGAGGGCATGCCGCTCGAACTGGGCTATCGCTGGTTCTCCGAAACGCTAGCCGGCACTCAGGCCGAACTTGACGCTCCGCGCCATTTCAGTGGCGATGCGCAACGACTCGGTGGCGTCACGCACCAGCCGTTGCAAGGGAATAATGGCCGGGTGAGCTTTTTCAGCTGGCAACTGAGCGAGGCAGAAACCGGCGAATTGAAGCTGTCCTACAGCCAGCCAAATGGCATCGACTGGGAGATCGTACGTTGGCCGGCAGGCAGCCGAGGCCGCTTCATCTATCGCGCCCCAAATGGCTCGGCCGCGGAGCGGTGGCCGTTGCCATCGGACAATGCCATGCAAACTGCAGACGACGGCAGCATTCCGGACGCCATCGCATTGGAAGTAACACCTGCCGACGGCCCGACCCTGCGCTGGTATGCCAACCTGCCCGGGCGCACCTATCCTCGCCTCGACTATCGCGACTTCTGATGATTCCCACCCCCCCTTCAACAGAAGCAGGCTATGCCTGCGAATCGCTCCCTCAGAGTGAGCCGATGCTGCGCGGCGGGGCTGCCACCTCGAGTTCGCGGGCATGGCCCGGCCATGCAGCGGGGAAGCGCAGCCAGGGCTTTGCACTGATCGCCGTGCTGGGTCTGTTGATGGTGCTGTCGCTGGTCGCCGCGTTCATCTCCAGTTATGCGGAACAACGCCTGGAGCAGACCTTCCAGCTGCGACAGCAGCTGCAGGGCCGCTTGGACCGGGATGCCACGCTCGCCACGTTGCTGCATGTGGTCGCTACACGCCCCCTGGTCCAGAACGCCTATCTGCTGCGCAGCCCACCACCTGCAGAAAGCAGCTATGACCCTTTTTCCAATACGGCAGCCGACGTTGATATCAGCGCCTACCCGCATCTGTTCGTCGATGGCCGACGCTATCAGGGCATCGGCAACAGCAGCTTCGCCCTTCAGGACGAAGGCTCGCTGTTAAGCCTGCTCGACCCGGATCGCGAACGCTGGACAGCGCTGTTCAGGCAGAACGGTCTGACGCCGCAGCAGGCCGAACGCTTTCTCGACCAGCTCCAGGATTACACCGACCAGGACGATCTGCGTCGCCTCAATGGCGCCACCTCGAGCGACTACCTCAATCAGGGACTGGCGCCGCCTCCGCAGCGCCTGATGATCAGCCCCGGCCAAGTGTTCAACCTGCTCGACAGTACCGCCCTGCATGGCCCGCTGCTGGCGATGCTCCCCTTCGCGACCACACGTAGCGGCCAACTGCACAACCTCAACACCGCGCCCGCCGCGGTGTTGCAGACCATCCCTGGGATCGATGAAAACCTGGCCGAAGCCCTTGTCCAGGCGCGGCAAACCAGGCCTTATGCGGACCTGGCGGATGCCAACGAGCGCCTTGGCCGGATCATTCCGCTCGACCCTCTCGCAGCCCCCAGCCAGGCCTCGCCGTACCTGAGAATTAAGCTATGGACGGTCATGGCCGATTGCAGACAGCCGATATGGCTTGGGCTATCATCCACGCCCACTTCCAGAACCACCCCTTGGGAAATAGATTATCTCTTCTCGCTTGACCACGAGCAGCCTTGCCGCACGCCTCAGCCAGTGGCTTTCCCGCCGCTGCTCGAGTCAGCAATGGACGGTTGACCGACGCGACATCCGGCAACAAGCCCACGCAGGCTTGCGGCCTCGCGTTCTGCTGTCGAGAGAGTTAAGTCTTTTTTTCAATCTGGATTTCAGCAAGATTCCTGCAAGCAAACGCCCCCAAGCGCTCCAGCAACAATTACTGCTGCTATCCCCGTTCAGCGAGCCTGGCCATTACGCGAACTGGCAGGACGGGCGTGCTCAGCTGTGGATCTGGGACCAGGCCGCGCTGCTGCAGCGCGCGCCGCAAGCCGCGCGCTACAGCATCCTGCCGGATTCCGCGCTGAGCCTGACCAACTCGCTCACCGACGGCGAACGCATGGTGTCAGGCATCAATGGGCTTGAATGGCAGCGCTGGCGAGACGGCCAGCTGATCGACAGCCGCTGGACAACCAACGCCACATCCGAGCTGCCGCAACTCGAGCTCGACCTGACCCAACGCAGCCCGCTGCAGGCAGCCGATCGCCAGCTCGTGCAACGCATGGCCCTGGCGGGCGTCGCCGCCATTCTGTTCGCGGCCCTACTGATCCAGGCCGGTGCCTGGCTGGATTTGAGCCGCCAGCAGGAACGGCTCGCCAGCCAACTGTCGGACCTCGAAGAAGGCAGCCAACTCCAGGCGCAAGCGCGGCGGCGCGTCCTACAAAGCCGTGACCGCTGGCTCACCCGTCAAGCACTGTTCAGCCACAGCCAGGGCGAATTGATTGCGCGTATTGGCGAAGCATTACCATCCAGCGCCAGCCTCTGGCAGCGCTACGACTACCAGCCCGGCCGCCTGCAGATTTTCCTCCTCGACCCGAGCCCGGACCCGCGCGACTACGTCCGCCGCCTGGATGAAACCGGGCTGGTCGATAGCGTCCAGGTACAACCCGAGCCGCGTAACAGCATGGTCACGCTGCAGGCCGTCCCCTTTGCTGGCGGAGCCAATCGATGAGCGCCTGGCTGCAGCGTGAATGGGCGCAGGCGCGCGAACAACTCGAGGCCAACCCGCGGCTGCGCCTGGGCGTGTTGGCGATCCCACTGATCGCCCTGCTGTATTTGAACCTGCTGCTGGGCGATGCGCGCAGCGAGCAACAGCAGGCCATTCGCGATCTCCAGGAACAACTCCTTGATGCCGGCCAGCTGGCCGGGCAGGACGAATGGGTCGAGCGCCTTGACCAGGCGCATGCCCGGCTCGACGATCAGGCCAAGCGCCATTTCGGCAGTGCCGACAGTGAAGCCTTTGCCCGCGCCGACATACAGGCCAGCGCCCAGGCGCTACTTGCCGAACAGAACCTCGAACAGATCCGCATCGAGGTTTCGACCGCGGGCAAGGCCGACCCCGCAACCGGACTGATTCCGCTGCAACTGCGCCTGGCGGGCAATGCACAGGGCGAACAGCTCTATGCACTGATCACTGCCATGGAGACCGGCAAACCCACCTATCGCATCGACAACCTGAACGTGCAGGCACAGCGCGACAGCCACTTGGTCTTCTCGTTAATCGGCACCGCTTGGCACCGCCCTTGGAGCAGCGCCGAATGAATGCGCGACTGATCCTGGCTGCACTGACACTGGTGCTCGGCCTGCCGCTGATCGGCTACCTCTGGCCACAGCCGACGCCCAGCGCCCTGCAGGATACCGAAGAAGGCTGGGCTTGGCCTGAGGCCGCCAGCGAGACGCCACGCGCCGAGCTGCCGGAAAACCTTGCCAACTATTGGCCGGGCAAAAAGCCGACCAACAGCACTGAAGCGGACCCGGCGTCAGCCGATAGCCAGCGTGGGGCGACACAGCATGACTGGAAGCTGATCGGCGTGATTCGCCAGGGCAGCAGCCTCAGCGCCCTGGTGCAAGACCCGCAGCAGAATATCGTCACGCTCAGGCCCGGTGACCGGCTGGATGAGCAACGCCGCGTAAGCGAATTGAAGCCGACGTCCCTGCTCTGGCGGGATGACGAAGGCGGCACTGGCGAGTTGCCGCTCTATCCCGAACCCGCCGCAGAATAGAACAACCCCGGAACATACCGGGGCTGCCGACATCATGAGAACTCACATGAAAATCAACGCTCACGGTCAGCTCCGCTGCCGCCTCTCGCGCTTCCCTCTCAGTTTGCTCACGCTGGCCGTAATGCTGAGCGGCTGCGCCATTGACCCCAGCCCCACGCCACTGCCCGAACCCATTCGCCCGCCGCAGCAACTGGAAGCCTACGATGCCAACCTGCAGCAGGGCTCGGTGCGTGACGAACAGACGCTCAAGGCACAACGCTTCCAGACCACCCCCGGTCAGGTGCGAAAGGGGCCGACCTATGTCGAGGCCAGCGCCGATGCCTTGGGCCAGCATCTCACTGGCCCGGCGATCAGCCTCAACCTGAACAACTTTCCGCTGCCGGCCTTCATCAACGAAGTGTTCGGCAACCGCCTGGGGCTGTCCTTCAGCATCGCTCCGGCGCTTCAGAGCAAGAGCGACCTGGTATCGCTGCGCCTGAACGAACCCCAACCCCCAGCGGACATTTTCGCCACTGCTCGCTTTGTGCTGAATGATTATGGCGTTGCCATAACCGAGCGCGAAGGCGTGCTCTATTTCCAGGCAGCCGACAACACCGCCAATGACAGCCTGCCGCTGCTGGTCAGCGGCAGCGCCCTGCCCGATGTCCCTATGTCGCACCGCCCGGTGTTCCAGCAAATCCCGATGCGCGTAGTGCGCAGCGACTCCATGGTGCTCTGGCTGAAAGATATGTTTACCGGCACCAGCCTGCAGATCAGCAGCGACCCACTGCGCAACGCAGTCATGCTGCGCGGCCCGATTGAACTGATACGTCAGGCCAGCCAGGCCGTCGAGCTGTTCGACCAGCCGGCGCTCAAGGGCAGCTACAGCATGGCGATCAGCCCGGTCTACTCGGAGGCCGAGGCCCTTGGCACTGCGCTGGTCAAGGTGCTACAGGCCGAAGGCTATGACGTTTCTGAAAATCCACCGCTTGGGGGCGTTGTCGTGCTCAAGCTCAAGGAACTGCAACGCCTGATCGTTTTTGCCGCCGATCCCGCCATTCTCACGACCGCACGCCACTGGGTCGAACTGCTTGACCGCCAGAGCCAGGAGCAGGTGGAAAGCGGCCTGTTCGTCTATCAGGTACGCAACACCCAGGCCGCCGGCATCGCCACCATGCTCGGCGCGCTCGGTTATAGCGCCAGCATTCCAGACACCGGCCTGAACAACAGCAATACCAGCAGCGCCACCGGCACCAGCGCAGGCAACCTGACCGGCAGCACGGGCTTTGGCAGCTCGGCCAGCAGCGATACTGGCGGCAGCCGCAACAATGGGGCACGGACCATTGAAGGCAACTCAGGCCAAGGCAACGTGGTGGTGGATGCCAATCGCAACGCCATCATCTACAAGGGCAGCGGCCAGCAGTGGCTACAGCTGCGTCCACTACTCGAAGAACTGGACCGCCCCGTGCCCTCGGTGATGATCGACGTATTGCTGGCGGAGGTGAACATCAATGATCGCGAAGGCCTGGGCATCGACTGGCGCAACATCACTGCCAGCATCGGCGCGACGGACCTGATTCTCGGTACGGCCAACGGCATCGGCGCCAGTGGCCTGAACATTAGCGCCCTGAACAGCGCAGGCCAGACCAAGGCAGCGCTCAACGCGTTCTACGAAAACAAGCAAGCGGTGATCCGCTCCAGCCCCAAACTGATGGTTCGCAGCGGCGAAGAAGCCCACATCGAGGTGGGCAACGAGATTCCGGTAGTCACCGGCACAACGCAATCCACCGATACCGCCAGCGCGCCCATCACCCAGACGGTGCAGTACCGCAAAACGGGCGTGCTGCTCAGCATCAAGCCCACGGTGCAGGCCAGCGGCGTGGTTGATTTGCAGGTGAGCCAGGAGTTGTCCGAAAGCACCGACACCGGCACCGGCGCAAGCCTCACGCCCGTTATTAACAACCGCAAGGTTGAAACCACCCTGACCCTGCGCGACGGCGGCTCGGTGATGCTGGCCGGCCTGATCTCCAGCAATAAGGGCCGCGGCGAAACCGGTGTACCGTTACTGGGCGATATCCCCTGGGTGGGCAACCTGTTCAAATCCCAGAGCGCCAGCGAAAACCGCACCGAGCTGATTGTGATGATCATCCCCTACATCATCCGCGACTTTGATGAGGCCCAGAGCTTGACGCGCAGCTACCGCGACCGCTTGCCGCTCAACAGCGCGCCGAACCTGGAGCGCCGGGGCTTCAACCAGCTGCCCGAGGCCAATCCCACCCCGCCAGCAGCCCCGGTCTCGCCTGCAATCATCCCCTGACCCTGCACATGCGCGGCCCGAGGCCGCGCACCGGGGCCTTGCCGTGCGGTACCGCGC
>Ga0163200_1000147_pt1 | contig 32668 bp, 30 predicted proteins | sample PL_2010_200m_FD_113535 | JGI IMG/M metagenome (GOLD analysis project Ga0163200, IMG submission 113535) | Freshwater microbial communities from Powell Lake, British Columbia, Canada to study Microbial Dark Matter (Phase II) - PL_2010_200m | ecosystem: Environmental > Aquatic > Freshwater > Lake ... | reverse complement strand
GGTCAATTTTGTAATGTCATCTATTTGATTCAGAATATCGGTCTCGTTCGCAGCTAACGGAATGACAAAAATTATTTGAGGACTAAAACTTGTTGTTATTGTAATAACATTTTTATCATCTACAGACTTTGCAGATTTAAACATTTTGATGAAAGCCACTTTCAGCTTATCCCATAGCTTATCATCTATATCTTCTATTAAATGTCCGATGACCCATCCAACCAATGCGTCCACAATAAAGCCAAAGAACGGTCCTCCAATTCCGCCCAAAATTGGCACCTGACCCTTATATTTCTCCTCAACTATTTCGGTTTCCTTTCTTATCTTTTCTTCATCTACAAACTCAATCCCTAACTCATTAAACCCGGAAAAAGATTGTTTAATATCTTCGATTAGTTTTGAACTATTAGATCTGATGGTGATTCCAACCTCTTTATCAGAATTTATCCTTTTGATACCAGATATAGATGCTTGTTTTAGCGCCTGTCTATATTGTTCTGTTTCTTTTGGAACATTAGTAAGTTGACCAGAAGACCAATTTTCGAAAGCTTGCTTCCCAGCTAACTGATCTAGCTGGTTTTGCAAGTCTTCTATTTGCCGCAACAATGCTTCCACCTTAGCAATATCTTCTTTCGATGTTCTTTTTCCCAGCACACCTGAAGTGGGGGTTTCTTTTTGTAAGATTTTTATTTGCTCAATTAACGAGCTGATCTGTTTTTCTAAGTCAGATATATTGGACATTATTTATTGATCATTAGCCCACATTAAATCTGATTCGATTTTACCACAAAATAGTCATATTGTGCCCCAAAAAGGAATCGAACCTAAAAATAATTTGAGTAGATTTCTCCAACGTTATCCCGCTAGTGAGATAAAGCGATGATTAGTTGGATTAAGAATCCTACCCCTAACAAAATTAGTCCGATCAATCCCAATTTCCTGTCTTTCAGAAATCCGACCGTAGTGTAGTATTTATGCTCGTCCTCATTTTGTTTTGGGGCACCCTCCTTAAGGATAACTAGGTCGTCGTCTAAGTCCCTCTTGCTTCTAATGAGGGGGATGGCTAAACAAATAGTCCCTAAAACGTTTAGTACCAGGCTTAAAATGTACATAAAAACTACGGCTTTATATTTTTGTCTGGTTCTGATTGAGTTAGAATAACCTTCGCATCGTTCCCGTATTTTTTCTTTATTTCCTGAACGGCATGATATTTTGCAACCTTCTCCGCCTCTTCTTTGGTTTTACAAACAGTATCAATGAAATAGTTAGTTACTGTGGCTTTATCTCCATACCATTCGGTAATACAAAAATCCGGTTTAAAACCACCATCCCGAAGTTCTAGGGCTCTCGTAGATATGCTTAAAACCATATCAAAATCCTAGCATAAAACGCGCAGATCTAAGAATTAACGACTTATCTTTTTAAGCAATTTTAACCTCCTTCTTCGCCATCGTTATCTTGCTCCGCAGACAGGATAGTAACTCTCGTTTCTCGGGTATGGTCCCGTCTCTCAGGATGTATTTTGCATAGTTCCGCATATCGATATCTCCAACCTTGACCGTCTTTTCTTTGATCCCTAAGAGCCCCGATTGGAACCTCTTGTGCCGTTCAATCTCGTTCTTGATCTTCTCCTTCATGCCGATCTCATCGAGGTCCACTTTGTCCATGAGATTGGCGAGCTGTTCGATCAGGTCCTCCTCTCGCATATAGCCGGACTTGCAGTCCTTGTCCTTGAACCGGCAGCAACCGTAGTAGACATAGCGATGAATGTTTCCATTCTCCTGCTTCTTGAACTTCTCGTCGGCCGTGATGCCCGATCCGCATAGTTCGCAGGTCATGAGCTTCGTGAAGGCGAACTCCTTGGCCTCGCCGCCTACCGAGTAGTGAGCCATATTCTCCTGCACCTTATCGAAGAGTTCCCTAGTTATGATTGGGATGTGCTTTCCGACATACCACTGACCCCCGCCTCTTGGATACTCGAAGGAGCCGTAGTAGAAGGAGTTTCGGAGGGTGATATAGATGTTGCTGATCGTGAGGGGCTTCCCGCTCTTAGTCTTGAACTTTATCTCATTCTTGAGCCAGGCATGCAGACGCCTGCCGCTGAATTTCTCATAGGCTATTTTCTCGAACATCTTTTTCACGATGGGTGCTCTATGGGGATCGATATCGACATGGCAACTTCTTTCTTTAGTCGTGCTATTCAGATATCCCGTGGGGGCAGTGCAGGGCCAGAGTCCCATCTCGCATCTAGCTCTTAGACCTCGCTTCACGTTCACCACCTTGTTGTCGTTCTCAAGTTTCGCCTGACTCCCTAGTATCATAAGGAGGAACTTTTCATTGGGGCTGTTGGTGAACTTCTGACCGTAGGTGCGGATTTCGTGGAGCTTTCCGCTATCCATGAGATCCACAATCCTTCCCAGATCTCCGGCATTTCTTGAGATGCGGTCGGCGGCCCAGGTGAGGATACCATTAAACTTGCCGCCCTTGATCTCATCAACTATTTCGTTGAAGACCGGACGCTGCCCGGCTTCTTTTGCGGAGTGCGATTCCTTCTTTATCTCGATGATCTCGAGATGATCGCGCTCTGCCATGGCGACCATCTCCTTGATCTGGCTGTCTATGGAGAGAATCTGCTGCTCTTCGGACTCCGTGCTTTTCCTTGCATAGAGCACGTATTTGACCTTTATTGGGGCTTGTATCTCTTTGGCCATGGCCCCGACTGGCGCTTGGGTTGGGTTTGTCATACCACAAGAGATGACGCGAACCCGCTAGGGAGTCCAAGCGGGGTAAGTTGATAACTTAAAAACCACTACAAGGCGACGAAGAGGCGAAAAGGGCAAGTATTGAGAGAGTGAGTTCAAATCTCTATCTCCCAAGGATTTGGCCCCTACGACGCGGGAACAAAATCTCGATACAGAGAAAACGCTTGATGATAAATCGATTCAACCAATGACTCTGCTTCCTCGGCTGGAACCTGCTTGCGTAGAAGCATGAGTCGCACATTCGCACGAATGCGTGACTTTATAACTTCGCTGTTTGACCAATCCACCGTGAGATCGCGTTTTATCAGAGAAACTATTTCTTTCACTAACGCTTTGAGCTCGCCGTTTCGTGCGATTGTGTGTTTGCCTTTTGACACGAGATCATAGAACGCAGCTTCTTCCTCCGTGAGGCCAGTATCGCGCATGGCAAGCTCCGTCTTTTGAATTTCCTTAGCGAGTTCAACGAGTCGTTCAATAACCTTACTCGAATTGATAATGTTATTTTCGTACTCTTCGATGATTTGTTCCAAGAGACGCATCAGTGTTTCATATCGTGTCGCATTTTTCTTCACTCGCACGCGGAGCTCGTCATTAAGAAGTTTCCGCAATACTTCAACGGCTAAGTTTTTGTATTTTAGATTTTTTACTTCCTCCAAAAACTTATCGTCAAAAATAGAGATATCCGCCTTTGTGCCATCACGCATCTTGAGAATATCAATAACGCCTTCTGCAGAAATACTCTTGGAAATAAGCTCGCGAATCGCTGATTCAACATGCGAATCAGCCAACGACAAAGTATCGCCTGTATCGGAGAGCTTGTTAATTGCTCTTTTTAGGGAACGAAAAAATTCAACTTCACCGCGAATCTTGTTCGCCTCGTGGTGAGGCATCGCAAAGCCGAATAACTTAGAGAGAAGTTCTGTCTCCTTGAGAAAATGCATCTTGCGATCCTCGTCGAGTCCTCCGCTTCTCGGGTCAGTGAGAATTGCATTCAACGCTTCGTAGAATACCTTTGCTGCTTCTCCGGCTGGCATTTTTCGATACGAAGCATATTCAACTCCCGAGAGCATCGCGGAAACGATGTCATACTTCTCCTTCATCTTTGCCACAATCTCCTCAATCGGGTACATCGTATTTTTGCGATCTTCGGCACTGTAAATTGAGAGCGCCTTTTTGAGATTGTCAGCGATGCCAATATAGTCCACCACGAGCCCAGCCGGTTTATCTCGGAAAATTCGGTTTACGCGGGCGATTGCCTGCATCAGTGTGTGATTCTTGAGTGGCTTATCGAGATACATTGTGTGGAGATGTGGGACATCAAAGCCCGTAAGCCACATGTCGCACACGATGACAATCTTGAGGGGATCGCTAATATTCTTGAATCGCTTCTCAAGTTGTTTAGCGTTTGTCTCTCGTTGAAGACGGCCCTCAAAATCTTCGGGCTTTGAAATAACAACTGCCACTTCAGGCGCGTTAGGAAGCGCAGTGATTGCTTCGTACATGACAACGGCAATTTCTCGCTTCATTGTCACTATCATTGCTTTACCTTCGAGACCGCGATTATTGAAGTGATCAATGATATCTTTAGCAATCTGCTTTACGCGCTCTGGCGTACCAACAAGTTCCGCGAGTTTTGCAAACTTATGTTTCAAAATCTCGCTTTGTGGGGCGGCGGACTCTTCCGTGAGATCCTCAAACTCCTCATCAATAAAGTGATTCGTGAGATGGAGCGGCACAAGGCGACCTTCGTAGAAGATTGGTACTGTCGCGCCGTCCTCAACTGCCTGATTAATTTTATATGTACTAATGTAGTCGCCGAACACAAGACTCGTGTCGCGTGTCTCGGTGCTAATCGGTGTTCCCGTAATACCCATGAATGATGCGTTTGGTAGAGCAACACGCACATTGCCAGCAAGTTTCGCGTACTGCGATCGATGTGCTTCATCTGCAATCACGATGATATTTTCAGCAGTTGAAAGACCGCCCTTGAGTGCGTCCTCTTCATCTTCAAATTTCTGAATGGTAGTGAAGACAACTCCGCTCGGAGTCGCAAGTCGCTCGCGCAAGCTCTCTATGCCCGGCGCTTGCCATGCATGAGGGTATCCCGTTCGCAGAAATGTCTTGTATAGCTGTCCGTCCAAGTCATTCCGATCAGTCAGAAAAACGAATGTCGGACTTTTGAGTTCGGAAAGTACTTTTACCTTGTTTACATAGAACACCATCGAAAGCGATTTGCCAGACCCTTGTGTATGCCAGAAGACTCCAACTTTACCATCACCCGTTGGCTTAATTGCTTTTGTGGTAGCAACAACGGCCTTGTTTACGCCGTAGTACTGGTGGTATTGAGCTACCTTCTTTGTGTATTTTGGAGAATCGCCATCGCTGTCGGCCTCATAAACCGTAAAATAACGAAGGGTATCCAGAAAACGCTCCTTATGAAAGATGCCTTTAATGAGCACTTCTAATTCCGCCATTCCTTTAATATCATCGTTCTCGCTCTCAAGTCCTTTCCAAACAGCAAAACGATCCCACGCACTTCCGACCGTACCATATCGCGCTTTCACCAAGTCGCTTATCACAAGCAAGTGATTATATTTGAAAAGTTGCGCAATATCTTTTTTGTATCCTTCGAGCTGAAGGTAGGCGGAACGAATAGTACCCGACCCGCTTGTTGGGCTCTTGAGTTCAAATACTGCAAGTGGAATACCATTCACATACACGACCACATCCGGCCGCTTTACCGAATCCGGTCCTTGCACGGCAAGTTGATTCACGACGAGAAATTCGTTGTTCTGCGGGTTCTCAAAATCAAAAAAACGGACTAGGAGAGTATTTTCTTTTCTATTTCCCCGTTCATCCACCTCATCAAAAAGGTCGTATTTTGCACCCTCCGTAAGTAAGCGATACATCTGGCGGTTTTCTTCTTCAAGATTCGGATGCTCAACGAGGGTAAGCTGTTCAATAATCTCTTCAGTTGAAGAGTCGTTCAAAAATGGATTGATGCGAATGAGCGATCGCTTGAGGCGTGGCAAAAGCAGTACCTCGCGGAAGTTCTCCCGCTCGGCGGTAACTTGCCCGGGCGCCAAATCCGGCCCCAGCTCGTAGTCATAGCCAAGCTCCTTGAGCCACGCAATGACCGGCTGCTCGGCTAATGTATCTTCGTTAAGGTTTTTCATGTGCCTCTTCTGTATTATCTACTGTGCCGCCATTCTTTTGTGCTTCTTTTGCGGCAGCAAGTTTCTTTAATTCCTCGGTACGTTTACGCCGACTCTCACAAGCCACATACCAATCATCAACCAATTGCTCAATTAGTCCTATCAAAAGCTGGGCCTCGCCCGGTTCAACGTCAACGATAATGTTAATATCTTTTTCCATGTGAGCGCCTATATTTCCGACACTGCGAACAGCGTCTATGCTGGCCCAAACATCGGAATCAACCTTTTCTTCAAGATCGTCGATTTCGTCTTTTAGTCGTGCTTTCTTAATTCCCCAAAAGTCACGAATCATACCTTGCAGACATCGGCGGGCAAGCGTTGCTGACGCCTTTGAGCTTAAGTCGCGAATACGGCATGCCTCGTAATAATCTTGCTGTATCTGTTGTGGTATATAATCCGGCAAAACTTTAGCTTCTGATTCAGGAAGCAATTGCCAACTTTGAATAACGGTACTTTTCGGGTACCCACCATTTGAGTAGTGGGTTTTGCATAATTCCGCCCGTAACCACAATTTAGAACACTCGGTATTTGGGCAAGTTATTGCTTGAATGTAAAATCCGACATCTCCCAAACTTGATTTGGCAATATCAATATGCTCCCAATTTTCGAAGTGATTAGGATCAGTAATCGTCGTCGGGTGGTTACAGTATGGGCAAGTAAAACTTCGTGAAGCCATGGTGTTTAACTTAATTTATACTCTTATTTCTCCCCTCATCAAACGCGGTAAGAGCAAATCGCGCATGGCGGCAAGTTTTTGTTTTTCACTCTCTGCTTCGACCATTTTCCGTATCATTGGCTTAATCAAATCTGTGTACTCTTCCGCCAGAGCTGTCGGCGGCACTAGAAACTCTTGCTGTTCAAATTCTGGCCAGTGTCCTTTGTACTCCTGCATCGTTATTTTGCCGGTCGTCAGATAGTAAGCAAACAGCGTCGGGTACCCGTTGGTGCCTACGTATGGCAGGACATTTTGAATTGCGGAGAACGGATAGGTGATGAGACGGTAATAGCAAGTGTGATTAGTGAATACAACTACTGGTTCATCTATGCTTGCGATGATCCCCGGCTCCTCATTGTGATAACCAATAAATCCTGATTGTCCCTGATCTAATATAGGCACCTTTCCATAAGGAAGTGTAGTTTTGTTCTCAAATTTTTTACCAACAGAAATCCTTTTCACTACATCAAGCACATTCTTTACTCCCCACCCCTTCGGGATTTTGCCAAGCTCGGAATCAACGAACTCTGTTTTTTCGTGACCGGGAAATCGAAAGTCAATGAACCACTCCTTGAAAATCGCTTGCGCCATTTCCTCAAGCGCTTTAATAATGCAGTTGTTATTCTCAATCTTCTCGTCAAATGCAGATAGTATTCCCGCAATGCGTTTTTGTGTGGCAAGCTCTGGCACAAGTACTTCTGCGTCTGTGATAATCTCTGGGCCAACCGCCGGATAAGCCGACCCTTTAGTATTTGAATCCAGATAATTCGTAAACTGTTGACGAGTCACTAAGTAATACAGAAATCTTGAGTCAGTTTCTTTTTTAGGTGTAAGTACAACAAAGCCGGTTGAAGCAACTGTGTTCTCTTCTGGATTTTTTATGTAAAGAAACGATCGACGGTTTGGGCGAACAGTAGAAAGAATCGTGTCCCCATCTGAAACTAAGCGTCTCGCCCTGCCCGGCGCCTTAGTAATTTCATATTCAGTGACATTTGTAAGTACGCCGCTACCTACGGCTGATATGTCAATATAGTTTATTGTCTTATGCAAAAAACTTGAATTAATAGAACGTGCATTTATATCAGCAACATCCTCCAACCTCAACGTCCGCCATGTTGTTTTGGTTTGCGTGGTCATATCATCTACTTTGATGTTTTCTATATTCTGCTCGCGCCAAAGCGTCAACACGTTTTGCGAGTGAAGCTTCTCGGTCATGGTGAAAATACTCAACACTTTTAAAACGTTCCGCGTTGCGCTTTGCCTGATCAAAAAGGGGTCGGATGTGCGGTTTTTTTAATCGATATTCGCCGCGCATCCACTTAATGACAAGCTCACTATCCATCCAAACTTCAATTTCATAGCGTGTGATCGCCGAAGCTTCCTCTAGTGCAAAAATTAAACCATTAAATTCCGCTTCGGGAACTGTAAGCTCTCCTAAATACTTGCTTAATTCATGTTCATTCCCCCGCTCGTCAATTATGAGTACACCACACGAGGCCTTACCACGACCAATACGCCCAGCAACGTGTGCGTTCGGAATTTGGCAACGTGCATCAACTACAATTTTTGCCTTTTGGTTCATATTCCGAGTTTTTTCAGATTATCAGTAATCCGCCCCTCCAAGTCGTCGCCTGTTTTAAATGCGTCTTTGAGCTCTGCCGAGAGTTTTTGGATCTTCTCTTTAAACGGCACGCCATCATCAACTTCATCTGCAAGTCCAACATACCGACCAGGCGTAAGTACGAATCCCGCTTTTTCAATTTCCTCTTTTTTCACCGCTTTGCAGAATCCGAGAATGTCTTTGTACTCTGGCGCACCCTTCTCACCACGCCACGCTCTCACTGTTTCAGAAATCTTCTTCACGTGCTCGTCGGTAAAAACAACTTGCTTACGGGAAATTTGCTCAAATTGTTCTCGTGCATCAATGAAGAGCGTTTCTCCTTGGCGGTTGCGGAAGCGGTCGCCTTTTTTATTCTTCGCCACAAACCAGAGCGACACAGGGAGCGCCACATTGTAGAAAAGTTTTGGCGGGCAGGCCACAATGACATCAATGAAGTCGTTCTCGATAATTTGCTTGCGAATCTCGCCTTCTCGTCCGGAAACGGCGAGTGCGCCATTTGCCATAACGAAGCCCGCCATACCATTCGGAGCAAGGTGGTGGATGAAGTGCTGAATCCACATAAAGTTGGCGCTTGAAGCTGGAGGCGTACCGTATTTGAGACGTGGGTCGTTCTCGCTTAAGCGATTCGGGTCCCACTCCGCGTTGAAGGGAGGATTTGCTAACACAAAATCCGCGCGTAAGTCAGAGAATTTGTCATCGTAATAAGAATTGCCGACTTCTATTTGCCCGAAGATGCCGCGAATAGCGAGGTTCATCTTGCAGAGACGCCACGTGGTGGTGTTGCTCTCTTGGCCGAATACTGCAAGATGAGCCGCGTCTTTGCCATGCGCCTTGAGATACGCGTTTGCTTGTACAAACATACCTCCGCTCCCTGCGGCAGGATCAAAAATACGCGCGTTCTCATATGGTTCAAGAATTTCCACAATGAGTCGAACGATGGAGCGCGGTGTGAAAAACTCACCTCCGCGCTTGCCTTCCGCTGAAGCAAATTTCCCGAGAAAATATTGATAAACGTCACCGAGCATATCTTTCTCGTGATCAATGTCGTGGTTGAATTTAATACGGGAGAAAATATTCACAAGTTCGCCGAGCACATTACTTTCAAGTGGAGTGCGGGTGAAAACCTTCGGTAACACACCCTTCAACTGTTTTATATTCTCCTCTTCAATAGCCGCCATTGCATCATCAATGTACTTGCCGATATCATGGTGCATCGCATGTTCGCGCAAATATTCCCAACGCGATTTCTTGGGAATATAAAAAACGCCCGCACTGCGGTACGAGTCCCGATTTTCAAGAATTATCGCGCGAGATTTTTCATCAGCGATATACTGTTCTTTGTCTTTTGGATCAGCGAGCCGCTTTTTCAGTTCTGCGCGTCGCATATAAAATGCGTCAGACACATACTTCAAGAAGAGGAGTCCGAGGACAACATGTTTGTATTCTCCGGCGTCTATATTGCCGCGCAGTCTATCCGCCGCATTCCAGAGTTCTTTTTCAAAATCGATGTCTTTGTGTTTCTGCGTACCGGCACGAATTACACTATCTGCCGCCTCTTTCTGCGTAGCGTGAATTCGCTCCTGCATATCCTTGGGAAGGGAGTCAATTTCATATAAAAAGCCTGCACCGACTTTTTTAATATGAAGTCCCTCCTTGCCCTTTATCATTTTTTGGACTGCCTGTCGGGTAACACTAAAAGTCCGCGCGAGGTCAGTTATTGAAATATACCCTTTTATTGCCATATGGACATGCTATGCTACCCACATCTGGTTGTCAACTAGCAACCTGTACTCCAGAGGTGTTGAGCGAAAAAGTATGCCGTATCATCACATAATTCGAGCGTACTAGCTAGTCCAAAACCACCTCTCTCTTTTTTAATATCAACTTGTTCTTCAAGCACCCTAGCCATAAATACTACCCGAAGGGAAGGCAATCATAACGATTTCTCTGATCTCCGCCGCCCTCATACTCCGAAATTGGTTCGTAGCGTGGCTGCATATACGGTGGCGGTGGTGAATCTTTATGAATAAATGTTAATGCCAACGCGTCAGGAATAGAGGCGTCAATCTCTTGCTTTGCTAAGACACTCCTGCTCGTTGCCGCTTTCCTGCCGCCTTCTTCTGTGTATCCGATATAGCCAAGATCATCGAAATCACCCTCGCCGATCAGTTTTCCTGTTTTCAGCCATTGTTTGAGATCAAAGTGGCATTGAGATCTGGTGTCGGCAAAGTCGCCTCTTTCAAAAGGAAATTCCCACCTTTCGCCAAAACTATCGGAACAGCCATGTCTAGTGTGCGCAAGTCTACTGAATTCTTCGGCTAATTCCTGTCCTTCCCCAGCCACGTCAATCGAGATATCCCAGTCGCTGATGCCAACGTGATAAGCGACTGCGAAGTCCGCGATTTTTTGAACGAGTTTCAGGATGTCCTCAAGCGGTTCGTGCAAAAGCACTTTTGCCGCATTATCCGATCGCAGGACGATTGCCGCATATGGTCTGGCAGTCCCTATCGTGACCACGCCAAGTTTCTTCCTTCCTATAAATTTAATTTCTTGATCATTCTGCATACGCATTTTTTAGCAAATATTCCGGAACGATGCGCGGCTGATTGTTCGGCGGAGAAATGCGCTCGTGTTCGAGAACCTTGTGGATGAGAAGAGTGAACGCATCAATCAGGTCATCATGCCGCTCTATCCCAAATCCGATGAGCTGGCCGATGAGTTGCTCTGCTCCATTTTTTGGAAAGAGGATTTGCCCCGACTCGATGAGTGAGGTAATCGTGATGAGTCGGGAGCGTTTATCGTCTCCGCGCGGCAGGAAAGGTTCCGCGGGGTATCCTTCAAGTCTTAATTGTTCAACCGCAGAAAGCTGGTAGCCGACACTCTCAACGAAGATTCTCGGCAATACGTCATATTGCATCGTGCGAGCAACCTTCTTTATTTCCTCTATCGTTTCCGGAAAATTCATTCGCTTGTTCAGGGGATGAGGATGGATGTATATTTTTCGTAATCTGCCTCGTCCGTAGATGGAGGCACAAACGATAGCGGTATAATCGGCGCTTTTTTTCTCGCTGATGGCAAGATCCACTCCCAGCGCCAAGAATCTGAAATAAGCCGTGGCGGGATCGGGCAGGGCGTCATAGTAATGAAGCATTTCCCGGAATACGACTTGGCCTTCTTCCGGCACGATCTCAAGCAGAAACTCCCTTCGGAAGGCGGGGTCATTTCCGATCTGCTTCCGTTCCCGTTCCACCGCTTTTTTGTCGGGATACTTGCCGGGCCATACGATAGCTCCACTCTTACCAAGAAGCGGATATTCTTTGTACTCACCGTTCCACTTTCCTTCCGCAATAAGTTCCTTGAGTCTGAGCACCGAAGCGTCTTCGTGCACTTTGTTGCCCACCACGATAATGCGGGTATTTTTGTCGCCGGCCGGGAAGGCCTCGGTCGTCAGCCACCCGAATGTTTTGTCCCGCGCCTCTTTGGTTTTTGCGGTGTATGTATCCTCGATATCGTCAAATATCATAAGGTCGGGGCGATTTGATTTATTGATGAATCCCCGAATATTCTGTCCCACCGAGAGTACCGCAATGCGTGCGTTGAATCTCGGGATGTTAATGGCATTGGCCCGCCACTCATCCCGCGGCTCTTCAAATGCTCCAAAGTCATTTCGAAGAAGTTCAGAGGTTAAGAGCGCATCCTTGACTCTCTTGAGGCACTGCTGCGCCCGGTCTTCCGTCTGTGCCACAATGACCACGAATTTCTTTTCGTGAATTCCAACAATAGACCAAATAGCGTAGGCGAGTGTGACGAGCGTCGATTTTCCGGATCCACGGAATGCCGTCAATACCAAATTCTTTTTCGCATCCTGGAGAATATCGATAATCTCGTAGTGAAATTTCGCCATGCGATAGGTGATGCTGCGTGCAAAATACGTAAAGAGGAATGCGCGAAAGGCCTCCCGTCCCATCGTGATTCGATAGACCCGCTCGTTCAACGTATCCAGGATCGTGTTGAGGTATGTATCGTTCTTGTCGTCCATAGGAGGCATCTTTGCCATCGGTTTATTTTGCCGACATTAAGGAAAGAGCCCTTTTAATTTCCTCCCTCTGTTCGGGGGTAAGCTCGCTCCGTGCCGTTATCTCTCCTTCAATCTGTAATTTGCTTGCGTACTTCGGATTGCGCTTTTCCAGCCAGAATCGTATTGCCGACCAATTTTTTTCTTTGATGAGGGTGATGAGCTGCGATTCGCTCATGTCGCTGACGAACCCCTCGCCTTCCGCCATGGCCTCATCCGCCGTTTTTCGGAACTCAAGATTTTCCTTGTGCCAACGGTAGTAGGTAGCCCTTCCGATTCCGGTTCGCTGGCAGGCCACCTGCACGATCGGCGTTTTCTTGAGTTCTTCCACGAGTTTCTTCTGATCCGCCGCAATTCGTTCCTTAATTGCTGATTTATCGTTTTGCATATCGCTCATATTTTTTTGGAAACTATGCCGGTAAGTTTTTCAAACCTTTTCTTGATGACCTCGCAGTAAACGGGCGATTTTTCTAGCAAATAGCACCGCCGCTTCATTTTCTCGGCGGCAATAAGCGTCGAGCCGCTTCCGCCGAAGGGTTCCATAATAAGATCACCCCGCTTCGTAAGCACCTTGATGTAGGGGATCAATATCTCTGTCGGTTTGGTGCCGAAGATAATTCCTTGCCCCGATGACTTCTCATCCGCCGCTTTGAAATCAATGAAGTCGGTGGGGCAAATCCTTTTCCCCTTCTCGTATCCTTCCCAGTGCGGCTTGCCGGAAGTCGCGTACAAAGCGTTCTCATACTCGTTCTGGAATAGCTCTTCTTCCGGTTTAGAATTCAGCGCTATAGTACCGCCAGTTCCAACAAGAGCAACATCATGCTTGTTGAAGAATTTATACTTGGCGGAAAATCCCTGCACCCGATTTGGAAGCCGCCAGACAATGGTGTTCCGATACCGCCAGTGTTTTTCCATCTCGTTCCAGATGGTCCGCAAATTCTTCGGATTTTCGAAGACGATAATCGAAAAGTCCGGCTTCTGAATTTTCGCGATGTTTGCCATCCAGAGCTCGGTGAAATTGTTCGGCAGCGAGTCCGTTTCAAGATATCGGCGATCTCTTTTTGCGCCGAAGCCGGTCACGGCCACACCTTTCTTTTTCTTACCATGGAGATAATCCAATATATATGGCGGATCCGTGAAACACATGTCGGCTTTTTCGCCGCCCATAAGCTTCAATACATCTCCCTCCACCGTTGAATCGCCGCACCCAAGGCGGTGTTCGCCTAATTGCCACATGTCTCCTTTCCGGACTTTGATTTCGTGAATATTCAGTTTCTCAAGCTCTTTTTGAAGATCGAACACTTCCGGACTTTCCTCTATGGCGAAGATATCATCAAGTTCTTCGCTCGAGAAGCCAACATCTGCAAGAAACGACTCGTCAAACTTTGCGAGCAGGTCCCAGTCAAATTCGCCAGTGTTCCGGTTGAGCCGGATATTAAGCTCCTTTTCTTTTTCCAAGTCCGGGATATTGAGATAAACCACGGGTATTTGGGGAATACCCAATTCTTTGGCCATCGCAAGCCGAAAATGACCACCTATCACCACGTTTTCCCTCCCTGGCGCGCGGTTTGCAATAACCGGGTCGACAAATCCGTAGCGTTTTAAGCTGGTTTTAAGCTGTTTTTTGGCGTCTTCATCCCATTTCCGAGGATTATACTCTGCCGCCCGAAGGACATTGGGCAGGAGGTATATAACCTTAAGATTTTCTTGTAGTTTTGCCATTTTTATAATTATACGCCTATTTTTGGCTACCGTCAACGAATAATAGGAGGAGAACGCTTGTAATGAGGATGAAGATATGCTAGATTTCTTTACATGAAACTCCATCCAACGCAACAAGCTATTCTCGAACTGGCCGAAAAAGAAAATATCGGCAAGCTTTCGTTGCGCCAAATCGGCAAGCGCGTCGGCATTCCTAATGCCCCTCAGATGGTAAAATATCATCTCTCCCAACTTGAAAAGCGGGGGCTCATCAAAATTGATAAGTCTCGGAATCTTGTTGAGCGCTATACCCCCGGATGGGCGAAGGGACTACTTGATAACAATCGGGCGCGACTTTATAACATCCCTATTTACGGAACAGCAAGCTGCGGCCGTGGCGGTATCGTCGCGGAGCAAAATCTCGAGGGCTTCCTTAGGGTATCCAATTCCCTTCTCGGTCGGAAACCGGCGAAATCATTTTTCGCTATCCATGCCTCGGGTAATTCAATGAATCGTTCCACTGTGGACGGAAAAAATATCGAGGATGGCGATTATCTTGTAATCGATAGCGACAAAGATACTCCGCGTACCGGTGAAGTTGTGGTCGCGGTCATTGATGACCAGGGCGTAGTGAAAAAGTTTATGGCAGATCCAGAACATGAACAAATTCTCCTTGTTTCCGAATCGACCGAAAAATACCCACCGATTTGTATCCACGAGGATGACCCTTTCTCGATAAGCGGAAAGGTTATGCAAGTAATAAAACAACCTAAAAATTAAAAACATGCCTCATAAAGAAAATCAATATCTCAGAGCAAAGGTCGTAATCTATCTAATTAAACTATGAGTAAATTACCGAAATTTACCCTGGACTTTAACGAAGGAAAAGAGCGTTGGGATCTTACAAATGACAAGACCAATAGAACTATCAAAACGTTTAAGACCAAAGCAGAAGCCACAAAAGGTGGTGCATTGGAAAAAGCTGTAGGGAAAGACGGCGGATCGGTAAAGATCCAAAAAGAGAAGGGGAAATTCCAAGAGGAACGTACCTACCCCGGCAGTAAAGATCCAAGAGACTCGAAGGGGTAAGTTAAACTAGAAAAAAACCGATTACCGACCATTTTTCTTAAGAGAAATGATACAGTAGCTTATCCACTGTCTTATTTGAAACGATGTTAGTTTAACCTTATTTTGTAAGGATAAATTAAGAAATGAGACACCATAAACCCAGCTTTTGAGACACCCCTTTCTGTGTCTCATTTGTCTCATTTAACCTCCGAAGAATGCTTATACTGATTCAAAGGTTCCGGTACTAGAATGGAAAACACAGCATCGGAAATATGCATAAAAGTGTCCCAAATGTCCCATTCTTTTTTTCACGCCCTGACCGAGAGGGCTAAATTTGTTATACTGAAAACCGTCAAAGAACCCTTATGGGGTCTCATCTGTACAATTCCGAGACCATGAGGGGGCGCTAATCAAACCAGCAGTTGCGGCAACAAACTCTGGCCGGTCATTTCGGGCGGTTTCGGCAAATTCATCAGCTCCAGAACCGTCGGCGCAACGTCCGATAGAATGCCCATTACCGGAAGCGCCGTGAACGGATTTTCGGGAGAACTTCGGCGATACCTTTTCCCCACCAGATAGAACGGCACCGGATTCGAGTCATGTTTCGTTTCCGATTCGCCGGTCTTCAGATCCAGAAGCACCTCGGCATTCCCGTGGTCGGACGTAATCATCAAAATATTGTCTCCGCCGAGTATACTTTCCGTAAGCCGGCTTATTTCTCTGTCCACAACCTTCACCGCCTTCAGGGTGGCCTCGTAATCCCCCGTGTGGGCCACCATATCGGTGTTGGCATAGTTCACCAAAATAAAATCGAATGTCCCCTCGGAAAGCGCCGCAAGTACCCGGTCGGTTATGGGTACAGCCTTCATCTCCGGATAACTATTGTATCGGACGGCGTTTTCGGACGGTACGAGAACCCGAAACTCGTTCGGGAAAGGTTGTTCCTTAAGACCGTTAAAGAAGTAAGTAACATGGGCGTATTTTTCCGTCTCGGCAATGCGCAATTGGCGCAAACCGCGGTCGGATAAAATTTTTCCCAGCGGATTCTCCACCACTTCCTCCAGAAAAGCGACGGGTGCCTTGAATTTCGCGTCGTAGCTCGTGAAGGTCGCAAAATACAAATTATTGAAATTCTTGACCGGGAATTCCTTGAATTCCGGATCGATAAACGAGGTTGTGAGCTGGCGCATCCGGTCCTCGCGGAAATTGAAGCAGATCACGGCATCATTCTCGCTTATAAAATGCGGTTCGCCTACGGTTCCCGGTTCAATATATTCGTCGTCCAAATCCCGGCCGTACGTTTTTTTGACCGCATCTTCCAAGGAAACCCGGTTCGGACTTCCCCCGGTCAAAACGCCGTAGGTTCTCTCAATCCTATCCCAATGCTTGTCCCGGTCCATCGCATAGTAACGCCCGCTTACGCTCGTAAGGATGGAACGGATGTCGAATCCCAGATCATCCGAGAGTCGCTTCAGGATTTTGAGGACGGAATGCGGCTCGCTGTCCCGCCCGTCCGCAAAGGCATGCAGATAAAACTTCACGCCCTCACCCCGCATCATTTTTATAAGCGCTTCAAGATGTTCGAGCGAAGCGTGAATATTCGCTTCCGTAAGAAGCCCAAGCAGATGAACGGCGGAATTATTCTTCTTGGCGTGTTCAGCCGCCGCAAGCAGAACCTTGTTCTTCGAGAAACTTCCGTCCTTGATCGAGAGCGAGATCTTCGGAAAGTGCTGGTACAAAACCTTGCCCGCGCCGATCGTGAGATGCCCGACCTCACTGTTCCCCTCCTCGTCCCAAGGCAGCCCGACGGCGATACCCGAGGCCTGAAGCGCTCCGGCCGGAAAATTGCTCCTTATGAAATTTATCGTTGCCGGCTCCGCCCGGTATATCGGATTGCTTTCATCCAAGGGTCCGATTCCCCAGCCGTCCAAAATCGCCAAAATTACCGTCTTTCTCATTGATTGTCTTTATTGTAAGCGATATAATTAAACCGGTAAAAGTCGATGAAAACCAATTTAACCAATACTTTTAGTCATGATTCAAGACCCCTTGTTAGTAGGCGGTTTGGCGGTTTTAGGCATCGTAATCGGCTACTTCGTCCGTTTTGGAGTAGCCAAGCGTCTTCATTCCTCGCTGGAGCAGAAGGCGGAGAAAGAGTTTGAGACAGCCAGAACGCAATCGAAGGAAATAGTCCTTGAAGCCCAAACCAAGGCGGCTTCCCTTTTAGCCGAAGGACAAAAGGAAGAGAAAGAGCGCAAGCAAGAGTTGCGGCGGCTTGAGGAGCGGCTGATAAAGAAAGAGGACTCGCTTGAGGGAACCGTTAAAGAGTTGGAGGGTCAGAACCGCCGCATCGCCGAGAAGGAGAGCGAGCTCAAGAAAAAGGATGAGGAGGTGAAAGAGCTCCACGAAAAAGCGGTTCTCGAGATAGAGCGCGTGGCGGGCCTTTCCCGAGACGAAGCGAAAAAGGCCATCTTCAGCGAACTCGAGACGGCCCACCGGCAGGAGATTGCGGACGCCATTTCCAAATTGGAAAGACAGCGCCGGGATGAAATAGAAAAGAAAGGGATGGAAATAATCACGGGCGCAATCCAGCGCTATGCCCGGAATTCCATTGCGGACGTGACGACGAGCGTGGTCAGCCTGCCCAATGAAGAACTTAAGGCGAAGATAATCGGCCGCGAGGGCCGAAACATCCGCACCTTTGAGCGGCTCACGGGCGTCGAGCTTATCGTGGACGAAACCCCCGAAAGTGTCATCCTTTCTTCGTTCGACCCGATGCGCCGTGAGCTCGCGAAGATCGCACTCGAGAAACTCTTGAAGGACGGACGCATCCAGCCGGCGAAGATAGAAGAAAAAGTGGAAGAGGCCAGACAAGAACTGGAAGACAGAATTCATAAGATCGGCGAAGAAGCGGCCTACGAGGTGGGCATCTTGGACCTGCCGAAAGAAATAATATATCTTCTAGGCCGATTGAACTTCCGCACGAGCTACGGCCAGAACGTCCTCTTGCATTCCATCGAAATGACGCACATCGCCGGAATGATGGCCAGCGAACTGCACCTGAACGTGGAGATTACCAAAAAAGGCGCGCTGCTCCACGATATCGGCAAGGCGATAGACCACGAGGTGGAGGGCACTCACGTGGAGATCGGCCGCAAACTCCTTAAGAAATACAACATTTCCGAGGCGGTCATCCACGCGATGGAATCCCATCACGACGAATACCCCTATGCAACGCCGGAATCCTACATCGTGGGCGCCGCGGACGCGATATCGGCCGCGAGACCCGGCGCGAGAAGGGATACGCTCGAAAAATACATCAAGCGGCTGGAAGAAATCGAGAAGGTGGTAAACGCCTTCGAGGGAGTGAAGCAGTCCTACGCGGTTTCGGCCGGACGGGAAGTGAGGGTTTTCGTCGTCCCCGAAAAGATAGACGACTTCGGCGCTCTGGAGCTGGCCAAAAAGATAGCGAATAAGATTCAGTCAGACGTTCAATATCCCGGCGAGATAAAAGTTACGGTCATCCGCGAGGTCAAGGCGGTAGAGTACGCCCGGTAGGGTAAATCTCTTAAAATTTTACCCCGTTAGAAACTCCCAATTCGTCATTATTGCCAAAAAAGGCCAAAACATGACAATGCCCCAGATGTTAGGATTAATGGGCTTTTCTAACGGGGCAGGTCTGCTATAATAAGGCCAATCAACAAAAGGTCGGAGAAATTAGGATATCCAAAATAACAATGAAAAAATCAGACCTCGTAGAGGCGGTGATGAAATCAGCTGGAATCGACACCAAAAAGCAGTCTGAGCAGGCGGTTGACGCGCTCTTCGACACGATCGTGAAGACGCTTTCCCGCGGCGAAGAAGTTGCCATTACCGGTTTCGGCACCTTCCGGGTGGTGAAGCGGGCAGCCCGAATGGGCGTGAACCCGAAGACCGGCGAAAAGATCCAAATCGCGGCTGCAACCAAACCGAAATTCCGCGCCGGCAAGCTCTTGAAAGAAGCGGTAAAATAAAGGTATTCACCTTTTTGGCTTGCTTGCTCGGAAATACAAAAGCAAAGTTTTTGTGTTTCACTCGCTACGCTACGCCAATAACTTCGTAACAGCAAAAAACTCCCCTTCTCGGGGAGTTTTTTGATTTCCGCCGTTTTTACGGGCGAAATTAACCAAGCAACTTCCTCACCAAGTTGCTTATATCAATAAAGTTCTGATAGGCATCCTTAATTTTACTTAAGGAGGATCCTACCAGATCCTTGATTGATACAGTGGGATTGGGAACGGCATCAGCCGCCGGGGAAGAAGTTGCGGTGGAAGTTGAATATGCCGCGCCATCGGTACTGGTCGCATCGATCGAATCGGGGGATACGAGATCGGTGGAAGAAGCACTGCCGCTGGCATTGGTCGAGGAGGCGATGGATATATTCTCCGCGCCATAATTTCGGTTAAAAATGTCGTAGGCCTGGCCATTCAAATCAATCGCGTCCGCAACGTTTTGCCGGGATCTCGTCAACGAGTTGTTTATGTCGCCGGACCCGCTAATTTTGGTTTGGTTCAGATTCTCCAAATCTTCCGTTATCTTTTCAAGCCTGGTTTGAGCGGTCTCTAGCGCCCTGGCTTCTTGTTTTATGAGAAGAAAAATCTGGACCTGGCTTACGAGCGGTAGATAATTCACTTCGCGCCACGATTTAAAATCCTGGGCGATTTGTTTTATCTTGGCCAAATTGATGGATTTAGTATTGCCCATCAAATCCTTTTGCGAGTCAAAGAAGGTTATCGCTCCGTCAAACTTGCTGAGGGCCGATTTTTTCCAGGCATCCAATTTCGCATCCTTATCCGCCGCGAGCAGTTTGAATTCAAAATCCTTGGCCTCGGCCTCGGATAAATTCAGCACCTGGCTAAATGTCCGAATTCTCAAACTGATGTCGTCTCCGGAACTTTCATCCTTAGCCGTAATCAGATCGTCCAAAAACTGTTTGGCATTCTGAAGCGCCTTTTGAACCGTTGAAGTGCCGTTGTCGGCAAAAACCGGCCTCGCAAAAAAGAGCGAGAGGCCGAAAAAAACTGCAAATGACAAGATTAAAAAATTCTTCATTTTCTACTGAACGACTTTATCCAAAAGCCGGTCAATCTCCGAACTGCCGCTCGTCACATCCAAACTCAAATCGTTATTCTCGGATTGTAAGATGCCCTGATTCAAATGATTGCCCTTATTATTGGAAATTTCTGAAATCGCCGAGGTGATGGTTTGGCTCACGTTCTGGCTATAATCTATGTCCTTGAGTTCTATGTTGATGTTCATACTGGCGAATTCCTGGCTCAGGACCTCCGGGCTTGCGAATGCCGTAGGGGCATTACTACCCGAAAAAAGGAACGTTCCGGCAGCCACGATCGCTACAAGGCCTGCCATTACTCCGGCCAATCTTAAACGATACCAAGCGGAAACCGGCTCCTTTCTAAGGGCCAAAATGGTCCGCCGGCTCGAGGCCGCGAAATTCGGACTCGGCTCGATCGTTCTAAACCTCTTTAATTGTGCGATTATTCGGTCTTCCATTTTCTTCTACGTACTTCTTCAGCTGTTTTATCGCCCGATGCTGAATGACTCTCACGGCGCCCTCGCTTTTCTCTAACGCCACCGCGATCTCTTTGTTCGAAAGCTCTTCCACGAACTTCATTATCAGAACGTCTTGATAGTTTGGTTCGAGCCTCTTCAGACACTCACGGATATTTTCCAAATCCAACCGGTCATCCATCTTTTCGGCAAGCGATGCCATTTCGACCGCCGGCTCTTCGGGGATGCTTTCAATGTCCACATTCACTTTCCGAGTGCGGTAGTAATCGATGACCGCGTTTCCCGCGATTCGGTAAAGCCAGCTCGAAAACGGGTGTCCCTGAAATTTGAAACTTCCGATATTCTGCCAGGCGGAGAGAAAGACCTCGTGGCAAATATCTTCTGCCTGGGCCTTGTGCCCGCCTACTTTCAAAAAGACGAAACGGTAAATGGCCGGCATATACTTGTCGTAAAGCTGGCCAAAGGCTTCTTCCTCGCCTTCTCTTGCCTTAGAAATGAGCTTTCTTTCGTCTTCCATATGTAGAACGATGATTTTGGTAATCTGTTTCTATATTTCTTTGACCAAGTGTAACGGGGTGTAACGTTACAGGAGAATACCCTCGTAAACGCTATAATAGCAGAAAAAGAGCCCATTTCAAGGACGAAACAATAATTCTACAAAAACCTACCTTAAGACGGCCTTCTTAAGCTCTGCCAATAATCTGGGGTAGATTGCCTTCCCCTTCAGTGTCCTAATCCGTTTGGCTAATTCATCTTCCCAAAGTCTTATCAGCTTCTCATAACTTCCCGGCTGATATTTCTCCCGGAGATGCTCAACGCAAAGTTTGCTTAAACTGTCAGCATCAACAATTATTTCTTCGTCTCCGGAACCAGCATTATGATCATCAGCGGCTCGCACCAGACGTAAAACTTTATCAATGTCATATTTAGAATAACTGAGTTTGTCTAACACCTCCCGCACATATTTAGAAGAATTTTGGTTTGCTTTATCTTCATATTTCAACATTTCATCCAAATCGATTTTTCCTTTCGGTAAAACTTTGTACCAACCGATATCGTGGAGATAGGCAGCGATTATAATGACATTTAAATCGCTTCTTTCTTCTCCCAATTCTTTAACCCAATTTACCACCCTTTCCGCATGCTCCCAATCTCCACTGCGACAAAATTCAAAATACGGTTTTGCAACCCCTATAATCTTCTTCTCAAAATCGCTGATTATCATGTCCTTTTGTGCGGGATAGGAGAATTTCACCCCCACACCTACGCATAGGTGTGGGGGCAGGCTCCTGCCCCTGTGCGGGGTACCGGAATCGAACCGGTGCCATAAACTTGGAAGGTTCATGTTCTACCACTAAACCAACCCCGCTTCTACTAAAATATAATCGCACAAAAGAAAGAATGTTCCAAGTGCACATTTGGATAAGAACAAAACCGTGTGTTATTATTCTACGGTAAGCACATATGAACAAAACAACGCTGGAAAGATTGGCTTTAATATTGGTACCGATACTCGTAATCGTCGGCCTCTTTATCTACTTCTTCAGTTCGATGCAGACCAATGTGGTTCCGGCCGACTTTACGGCCGCCCGGCAGAAAGCCGCCGCCGTAAGCCAGGACATCGTTACCTTAACGGGCGAAACCGGCCAAAAAATTTCCCAAGCCAACCTGATACAGAACGGGGGCAACGTGAATGAGCTTCTGAGCCTTATCAACGGAGCCAAGACCACGAACGCGACCGCATACCAGAAAGCCTTCGACCTTTCCCACACGCTCCAGCAAATGGCCGAGTCGTTGAACACCGTTCAACAGCCTCGCCAGCAGCTCGGCTACGAGGCCGTGGCGCTGGAACTTTCCCTCGTCTCCGAATTCATCTCCTACACCGGCACCCTAAACGACTTCCTTAATAATCTCTCGAACGCCGTCCTAGACAAGAATCCAGTAAGCCGGAAAATGGCCGAGGATTCCTTAAAAAGCGTGAACCAAAAAGCCGACCTGATAAACACCCTCAATAAGAACTTCCAAGACAAGATGACCGCTTTCGATCAGGTGAAATAAACTTATAATTAAAGATATGAAGTTCATCGGGCGCTTTATTTTCCACGTATTTTCGAACGCCGTCGCCCTAGTCGTAGCAGCCAATCTGGTGGCCGGCTTTTCGTTCAGCGGCGACATCCTGGCGCTTGCCATAACCTCTCTGGCACTAACCGTCATCAACGCCTTTATCCGGCCAGTCGTAAAACTGATGCTGGGGCCGCTCCTCGTTTTAACCTTCGGCCTCATAACCATCCTCATAAACGCCGCTTGCCTCTTTCTGGTCCCTTATCTTCTGGCTTTCTTCGGAATGGGTTCGCCGATAACGATAGCGGGATATTTGCCTTTGATTCTGGCTACCATTATAATCAGTGCCGTGAATCTGATTTTCGGCCTCTCGGCGAAAATGGGGTATAAATAAGAAATCCAACAATGTTGATCTGGGGACAAATAATAATTTCCATAATATTGATCGGTCTCATTCTCATTCAGGAGCGTTCCAGCGGACTATCGGGGGTTTTTGGCGGCCAGGGAGCAACGCCCTATCAGACCAGAAGGGGAATTGAGAAGTTCGTTTATTGGGGAACCATCGGAGCCGCAGTCATCTTTGTGGTCCTAGCGATATTGAACCTCGTTCAGTAGGAGCCGACCACAAACGCAATTTTCGTTCGTTCCAATGGGCGAATACTCGAACCGTTTATGAACCTGCTTAAAAAAATATTTTCTGCCTTTTCTCCCGACGAAAGAAAATGGTTCTTCGCCGCCCTGGCGATTTTGGTGCTCTCGGCCGTGACTAGCGCCGCATTTGCCATAGAGGAGGACGGCGTTTTCGTCCCGATCGCGGGCGGTTCATTCCGGGAAGGATTTCTCGGCCAGCCGATAGCACTCAATCCGGTCACATCCGGCAATCCAGTAGACCAGGAAATATCCGAAATCGTTTTCGGCCGGCTCTCCGACCTGCTTGCGGCCTACGACGTGAGTTCCGACGGCCGTTCCTACAGCCTGAAACTCAAGGAGGGACTCAAATGGGACGACGGCCAGCCACTCACCTCGGACGACGTTATCTTCACGATAAAGACCATCCAGAATCCGGACGTCCGCTCTCCGCTCCTCAAGAGTTGGCAGGGCGTAGCCGCAGAAAGAGGGAGCGAATTGCAGATAAAGCTCACCCTTCCCCTATCCTACGTCTTCTTCATAAACAACATTGAGCGCCTTTCAATAATTCCCAAGCACATTTTCGGGAATATCCCGACCGAGAACTTCCGGCTCTCGGACTATAATCTGGAACCCGTCGGAAGCGGCCCCTATAAATTCAAGGATTTCACGAAACGCAAAGACGGCTTCATTTCCCAGTACCACTTCATCCCCAACGAAAATTATGTGGGCGAGAAACCCTACATCAAGGATTTCTACTTCGACTTCTTCCAAAATCGGGATGATGTCTACCGGGCGCTCAAACTCCACGAAATAAACGGGTTCGGGGGCGCAACGCCTATTGATTTCGACTCCGCCCAATTCAAGGGACTGGCCGCGCAGAAAATCCCGCTTTCGGATTACTACGCCGTCTTTTTCAACCAGAACAGTAATCCCCTCCTCAAGGACCAGAACGTCCGGAACGCCCTGATTTCCGCCGTGGACAAAGACCAGATAATCAAAGAGGTTCTCTCGGGAAACGGAACAAATATTGATGCTCCCGGATTCACATCAACTAGCTCCATCACCGGAGACAATTCCAGTTTCGACCAAGATTCCGCCAGGCAATCGGTAAACGCCTTCAAGATCAAGAATAAGAACGAGCAGATAGTTATTACCCTTTCCGTTCCGGATGTTGAATTTCTCAAGGACGTCGCCGAAGTCCTGAAAGACAGCTGGCAAAACGTCGGCGTAGACCAGGTTAATATAGTTACTTTCAACCCGAGCGATCCTACGGATGCCACGATAAAGTCCCGGAATTATGAGATGCTGCTCTTCGGGAATATTTTGGAGAACCCGGTGGACATCTTTCCGTTTTGGCACTCTTCGCAAAAACTCTATCCCGGTTCCAATTTGGCCCTCTATCAAAACCTTAAGGTGGACAACCTTATCGAAACCATTCGGCAGACGAGCGACCCATCAAAGCAGAGCAATCTTCTCACACAAGCCCAATCGACGATAATGAACGAGCAGCCGGCCGTCTTTCTCTTCTCCCTGCCCTATACCTACATCCACACGAAAGACCTGGGCGGATTCAACGAAAATTTTCTGACCAGCCCGGCCGAAAGATTCAAGGATGTAAGCAGTTGGTACGTGGCCCAGGTATTAGTTATTAAATAACGCATGATCTCATACGAAAAAAACCTATCGGAATTCGGGCGGCAGCTCTCACTTAACGGCCTCCTCTCGTCCGAAAACATGGAAAAATTGGAGGGTAAGAGACCCGATGGCATTGTCGTTTTCGGCATGGGCGGCTCGGGCATTCCCGGAATCATTCTCAAGAAATTGGAAGGTGAACTTAAAATTCCGGTGCCGGTCGTTGCTGTAAGGGACGGAGCGTTGCCGCCGCTCTATTTCAAGAGACCCCTATTTGTCGCCGTCTCCTTCTCCGGCGATACCGAAGAAACCATCGCGATTTTGAAGTCGGCCCTGAAACGGAGAGAGCGGGCGGGCATTGCGGTCGTGACATCCGGTCATTCAGACTCTGACGAATCTTCAGACTCGAAGAGCGGAAAACTCCTGGCTCTGGCGCGGGAAAAACGCCTGCCTGCGGTCACCTTCGACCATCAGGACTTGACACCGAGGGAGTACTCGGGTACAATGGTCTACGGACTTCTCAAGATTCTCAAGCTGGTTTTCCCCCTTCAAATTCCCTCCTCCGAGAAATTAATCGAGCCGAACCGAATGAAGGGCCTTGGCAAAAAACTGGCCGAAGCGGCGAAGAACCGGAACATTTTGGTTTATACCGATTCCCGATTCTCCCATTTGGGCTACATTTGGAAAACCAATTTCAACGAAACAGCGAAAGTTCCCGCCTTTTCTAGCATTTTCCCGGAACTAAACCACAACGAGATCGCCGGCTTCGAGAAAGCGACTGGCCGCTGGATAATCTTCTGGCTCACGGACGAAAAGTACGCCAAAGACAGAAAAATTGGGCTTTTGAAAAACATCCTCTCGAAGAGGAATGTAAAAAGCGTTGACGTCCCATTGACCGGGAAGAGTGAGTCGGAAAAGACCTGGAATAGCGTCGTTCTTTCGCACTGGGTGGCCCTTAATCTCGCGAAGATGAACAAGGTTGACCCCAGAGAAACCCGCATTATCGATGAATTAAAAGATCGATCCGTTTAACCGGACGGGCCTCCGCACCAATTGAAGATTATAAGTCTCCAGAAAGATTGAATATTTTACAGACGAATCTGATCGTCGATTGGTGTGGGGGCAGGTGGCGAAATTGGCAGACGCACAGGCTTCAGGAGCCTGCGGGAGCAATCCCTTGGGGGTTCAAGTCCCCCCCTGCCCACAGGGAAAAAATTAATAAGATAAAGAATATGGAGAGAAATCTCCGATGGTTTAGTTAGTTAGTAAAGTCGAAAAAATAAATAATAAGAAAATTAAAAAATGGTTCAAAAACCAACAACGAAAGTCAGGATTTATAGAAAACCCGAAGAGAAAGGTCCCAAGGGAGATTCTGTCCGCTTTGCCGCGCTCGGAGGTCTAGAAGAGATCGGCCGCAACATGATGTTTTTCGAGTATAAAGACGAAATACTCATCATCGACGCCGGCCTCCAGTTCCCCGAAGCGGCGACGCCGGGCATAGATTACATCATCCCGAATGTTACCTATCTCGAAGGAAAGAGAAAAAACATCAAGGGTATTATCATCACCCATGGCCACTACGACCACATCGGTGCCATACCCTACATCCTCGACAAGCTCGGCAATCCGTTAATTTACACGACCGAGATATCGAAGGAGATAATCATGAAGCGCCAAGATGATTTTCCGAACTCGCCCAAACCGAACTTCGTGATAGTCAAAGGCGGCGAAACTCACCCGTTCGGGCAGTATTTCAAAGCTCAATTCTTTGACGTCGTCCACAACATCCCCGAGGGGGTCGGAATAATCCTCCACACGCCGGTCGGTAAGATCGTCCACCCCGGCGAGTTCAAATTCGATTACGACAACGAAGGCAAGCCGCGCGGTCTGGACGAGTGGAAATGGGTCGGCGATCAGGGTATTCACACTCTGATGCTTGACTCAACCGGAGCCGAAAAGCCCGGCTGGTCCCTCTCCGAGCGGGTCGTCGAAAGAGAATTGGAAAAGCTATTCAAAGCGGCACAGGGAAGAATTCTCATCGCAACATTCGCTTCGCTCCTCGACCGGCTGGCCGAAATAATAAAGATTGCCGAGAAATTGGGCCGGAAAGTGGCTCTCTCCGGCTACTCCATGAAGAGCAACATCCAGATCGCCCAGAACCTCGGCTATATGAAGATACAGAAAGGAACGATCATCCCGCTCGAGGAAATAAACAAGCACCGGGACGAGAAACTGCTTTTGATCTGCACCGGCGCCCAAGGGGAATCCAACGCAACCATGATGCGCATCGCGAACAAGGAACACCGCTACATCAGACTGAAGCCCTCGGATACGCTCATTCTTTCTTCTTCAATAGTTCCCGGAAACGAGCACAGTGTTCAGGTTCTGAAGGACAATCTGGCGCGCCAGGGACCGACCATCTATCACTTCACGATGCTCGACATCCATTCCTCCGGCCACGCGCCGATGGAGGAATTAAAGACCGTGATGAAACTGGTCAGACCGAGATTTTTCCTCCCCATCCACGGCTACTACTTCATGAGAATGAGGAACGCCAAGCATGCCCAGGAAGTGCTGGGTTTGAAGCCGGAGGAAACGGTGATGGTCGACAACGGCCAGGTCGTTGAGATCGCCAAAGACTCCGTGAGAGTCACGAACGAAGAGGTGCCGGCCAATTACGTCATGGTAGACGGCTTGGGCGTCGGCGACGTGGGCGAAGTGGTGCTCCGCGACCGGCTAATGCTCGCCGAGGAAGGCATGTTCGTCATCATCACGACGCTGGAACGGAAGACCGGCCGGGTTTTAAAGAACCCTGACATCATTTCCCGCGGCTTCATATACCTGAAGGAAAACCAGACGATGCTGGACGAGATAAGACGCAAGGTGCGCGGCATCATCGGCCGAATGCCCCACGGGCAGGAGGTTGATGCGGACTATCTAAAAGCCCTCATCCGCGACCAAATCGGCCAATACCTCTTTACGAAGACGAAACGGAGGCCAATGATACTTCCCGTAATCATAGAGGTCTAAAGAAAACCCGCCTTTCTAAAAGGCGGGTTTTTATTTTATACTTGTTCATATGAAACCAATCCTAGTTTCCGGCATAAAACCCGAGGGTCCGCTCCATATCGGAAACTTCCTCGGTTCGCTCAAGAACTTCGTTGAACTCCAGAACTCAGGTAAGTACGATTGCTACTTTTTCATAGCCGATCTGCACTCATTAACCGAGGAGTTCGATCTGAAGCAAAAACACAATCAAATCCTGGAATTGGTTGCAGAGTATCTAGCCGCAGGGCTCGATCCCAAAAAATCCGTTATCTTTCTGCAGTCGGCTGTCCCAGCTCACTCCGAGCTCATGTGGCTTTTGACCACCATCACACCCGAAGGCGAACTACGGCGGATGACACAATACAAGGATAAGGTGGTCATCAAGAAACTTGATGCAAATACGGGATTGCTCATGTACCCCATCCTCATGGCCGCCGACATTTTACTCTACGACGCAAAATTTGTGCCCGTCGGCGATGATCAAGTTCAACACATAGAACTCACGCGCACGCTTGCGAGGAAATTCAATTCCAAATTCGGTAAAACGTTTATCGAACCACAGCCGATTTTGACAGAGGTGTCGCGCGTGATGAGTTTGGACGAACCAAAAAAGAAGATGTCCAAGTCCCGCCCAGCCGGGTGCCTTTTCATCGACGATTCACCGGAGGTCATCCGCAAAAAGATTATGAGCGCAACGACCGACTCCGGAAAAGATGTAAAATACGCTCCGGAAGAAAAACCCGGCATCTCCAATCTCATCCTACTCTATGGTGGTATCTCTGGAGACACCACCCGGGAGATTGAGCGTAGATTCGCGGGCGCGAGTTACGCCGAATTCAAAAAATCTCTCGCAGAGGAGGTTGTAAAAACCCTCGCGCCGTTCCAAAAAAAGAAGAAGAAGTTTATGAAAAAGGATGGTTCTACGAGTAGAACCATCGCGGCGGGAAATAAAAAAGCCAACGCGGCGGCTTCGAAAAAACTATTGGAGGTAAAGAAAAAGATTGGCTTGTTTTCCTAATCAAATTTTCTTAAGTTGCCCTTGATTGCATCAAAGACGGAATCCCGGATTTTTTCATCAACCAACGATTCTTGTTTGTCACTGTAAATCCTCTCAATCAACACCCTCGCCTTGCCGAATCTAGCTGCAATTTCAAACTTCCTGTTTTTGTTCGCGTACTCCTCGAATGCTTTCAGTTGGATGAGGATCTGCTCAAGGATTTGAAACTGTATCTGGTGTTTGCCCAAGGCCTCTTTGTTGCCACGCTCGAGCCATAGGTCAATCAGTTCCTCAATGGTCTTGAACTCCGCTCCAATAATCACCTCCGGCACCATATTCAACTGGCCCATGAAACCCGTGTCCTTGGAATAAAAATATCTGATTTCCGTCAATTCGCCGTCATCAATACTTTCCTTTATCCTATTGAATTTGTTCTCGAGATCCGTACTGAACGTCACATCGATGCCCATGGCTAAATGCGACGTTCCCGTTTCCTCATGGAACTCTGCGATAATGTCAACACCGTTCTTGAATTTATCAAATTCCGAAGCATTAATTGTAATGACATTTTTGCCAAGCCAAGCACTCAGTTCCGATTCTTGGTAAAGGATGGCCTCAAAAGCCGTGGCGATTTTCTTGATTCTCTCTTGATCGGGGTCACTGTTTTCCTCTATCTCAGCGTTCCTCTTATCCACGTACTCGTTATCCTTTTTTATCATATCCGCCTTGTAGAGATGACTGAACTGACTGGGTTCGATGATTTCGAGAGATAACACCCCTTCAGCCTCATGATAGGCCTGGTCGAGGACCATATTGCGATGGATTGCATTTTCTTGTTTATTCTCGTACATGTGTTTATCTCTTTATTCCTACCCACACCGGCATCTCCTCGATTCTCGTTTCGATCTCCGCATCGAATCTGGGCGGTTTTCCCAATTCAATCTTCTTCGCTTTGACCTCCTTTTTCAAGAGCTCACCGAATTTCGAAACAATCATCTTCAACTCGTCCGGACCGTCAAGGAAGAGCAGAACGACGTCCTGCGGCCTCATCTTAGCATCCTGGCGCAGGTCCTGAATGGTGCGGATAAGCTCCCTTAAAATTCCCTCTTCTTTGAGCTCATGGGTTATCCGGGTGTCCAATTCGAAATCGGCCTTGAGCTTGGCGTCAAACTTCAATTCTTTCACATTCACCTCGTCCTTAAGAATATTCAACAATTCTTTCTGTGTCCTTAATTTAATATCCTTGATTTTGAGGGTCTGGAGCGGCTGCCTGACCTTGATGCCAACCTCGGCCCGCTTGGCCAGGACGGCACTCGCGATATTCCTTATCTCTCCCATCGCCGCGGAAAGTTTCTTGTTAATGAATTTCTTCTCCGCTTTCGGCCAGTCAGCCAGATGAACGGACTCATCGCCCGAGAGCGATTTATAAAGCGCCTCGGCAAAGAACGGCGCCAGCGGTGCCATGAGCTTGCTAGTTTCAAAAAGCACGTAGCCCAGCACGTTTGAGGCCGCCGCGTAATCCTTCTGGTCTTCGGGTTTCTGGAAACGCCTCCGGGAACGGCGAATGTACCACCGCGAAAGGTCTCCGATGAAATCCTCTATCGCTCGCCCCGCATCTCCGATCGCATATTCGTTCAGTCTCTTGGTCGCCAAATCTATCGTTTCGTTCAAGCGGCTTAGAATCCATTCGTCTAGGACGTTCGTGAGTTTTGAATTTTGAATTCTGAATTTTGAATTTTTTGCTTTGTATGTTTCGAAAAATACGAAGGAGTTGTAGAGCAGTGAGAAAATCTGTCGGGAAATTTTTACAAGCTCCGTTTCATCGAACTTCTTCGGCTCACCGGGAGGATTCACAGTATAGAAATACCAACGAATGGCGTCCACACCATGCTTTTTCATCATTTCCCAGGGATCCACGACATTTCCCTTAGATTTGGACATTTTCTGCCCGTTCTTATCCAATATGAGCCCTAGGCAGATAACGTTCCTGTAGGGGCTTGTTTTGCCCATTAAAACGCCTATGGCGAGGAGGGTATAGAACCAGCCGCGGGTCTGGTCCATGGCCTCGGAGATATAGTCCGCCGGATACTCCAATCTTTGTCCCTTGGAAAAAGGCCAGTGATCCTGCGCGAACGGCATCGCGCCGGAATCGAACCACACATCGATAACTTCTTTGATGCGCTCCATCTTTCCACCGCACTTGTCGCAGACGAATTTTATGTTGTCCAAATACGGCCGATGAACGTCCATCTCGCCGTTATCGTTCCTCGGCAAATTATGAAAGCGATACTCCTGCGCCTCGCCCCTGTCTATGAAATCCTCTCCGCGCCGATGTTTCTCCTCGACTGCTTCCCGATTGCCCCATCCTTCAAGCACGCTCGCGAACATCCAGATCGGGTATTCATGGCTTACGACCAAGAGCGTTTTGCCGGAGAATTCTTTTTCTTTCTCTTCTATGAAATCATAGATGCGTTTTCTCAACTCATTCAGGCTCTCTCCGCCCTCCGGCGGATTCGCGAATTTTTCCATGTCATCCGGATAAAGCTTGCGGTACTCACGCGACTGGTGGCCGTTCAAAACCCCCAGGTCGGCCTCCCTTAATCGTTTATCCAAATTAACTTTCTTTACCCCCAAAGCCGAAGCTAAAACCTCAGCCGTTTGCTTCGTACGCGGAAAATCCGAGGCAAAAATAGTGTTTACCTTCTCTTTCAAGAGCTTTTTGGCCAGTTTTTCTATCTGAGTGTGCCCCTTGAGCGTAAGATTGGAATGGGATTTTTCGACGACGTGGTCAATGATGTTTTCCAGGTTGTTCTCCGCCTCGCCGTGGCGCACCAAAATATAGCGGTTCGAGCTCTTTTTCCGGCCGCTCTCCAATTCCGCGATGCTTCCGATGAATTTCTTGTGTTCGCACTTGTCGCAGATCCAGATGGGAAGCGGCGTGCCCCAATAACGCTCGCGGGAAATAGCCCAATCTTTCACCTCCTTGAGCCATTCGCCGAAGCGCCCGTCCTTGATATTGTCCGGTATCCAGTTAACCTTGTTGTTCGCCGCAAGAAGCTGGGCGCGTAGTTTGCTCATTCCGATGAACCATGAATCGCGGGCGTAGTAGATGAGGGGCGTACCGCACCGCCAGCAAAAGGGATACTCATGCGTGTATGCTTCGGTCTTTAGGAGATAATTCTTGGACTTTAAATAATTAAATATCTTTTGGGTTGTCTCGCTTTCGGTTTTTTCATCCTTGGATTTTACGAGCATTCCCTCAAATCCCTTAACGTCTTTCGTGAACTTCCCCTGTTCATCTACCGTGTGAACCTGCGGCAGGCCGACTTCTTTTCCAAGATTGTAATCGTCCTCGCCATACATCACGGCCGTGTGCACCACGCCCGTGCCGTCGGTCGTCGTCACGAATTTCGCATCATAAATTTTATAGGAGGTCTTTGACCTCAGCGCCGGAATGTCAAAGAGCGGTTCGTATTCCAAACCAATTAAATCTTTTCCTAAAATATTTTTGCTTTGACCTGTCAAATAATTTCCTTCTTTAGTTAAGACACCTAGTAGATCGCTAGCTAATATAT
>Ga0163200_1000146_pt1 | contig 33015 bp, 27 predicted proteins | sample PL_2010_200m_FD_113535 | JGI IMG/M metagenome (GOLD analysis project Ga0163200, IMG submission 113535) | Freshwater microbial communities from Powell Lake, British Columbia, Canada to study Microbial Dark Matter (Phase II) - PL_2010_200m | ecosystem: Environmental > Aquatic > Freshwater > Lake ... | reverse complement strand
TGGGCGAGATTAGCATTCAGCAGCGGGGGCGCTGTGAGGCAATCTGCCTGCAGAAAGCCGAACGGAGTGGACGAGCGGCGTTTCGCTTTGGCCCGCCAGCAGTCGAGACATGGTGCTCCGGTGGGCTGAAGCCCACCCTACGTAGAAGGATATGCGTTGGCCCACCCCGTAGGGTGGGCTTTAGCCCACGGTGGACGCGTGTGGTGTCGCGGGCTGGTCCCGCCGTGCGTACGAAGTCAGGCGTCTGGTTTCATGTCAGGCAACAGCCCGCGCTCGGCAAACACCGCCTTGGCGGTCGCCATGCCGTTCAATGCTGCAGGGAAGCCGGCATAAACCGCCATCTGGATGATCACCTCGACGATCTGCTCCGGCGTGCAGCCGACGTTCAATGCGCCGTGGATATGTACCGCTAATTGCGGCTGGCAATGCCCGAGTGCGGTCAATGATGCGACGGTCGCAAGCTCACGCTGTGGCAGGTCGAGGCCAGGACGCTGGTAGATATCGCCGAAGGGAAACTCGATGACGTAGCGGGCCAGGTCCGGTGCGATGGCTTGCAGGCTCTCGATAACCTTACGGCCGGCCTCGCCGTCGATCTCTTCGAGTTTGGCCAGGCCTTCGGTGTAGCGGGTGGATGCGGACATGGAGCGTTCCTCTTGATTGGGTAGAGGAAAGCCTGAGGGTTGGAGTGGACTCCAGGTCAAGGGGTTGTTTGTTGGCGGTACAGCTCGATCTTTGCCTGCAGCGCGGCCAGATGCTCGCGGTCGCGCTCGAGGCGATCTTGCAACTTGGCGGCATGGGCTTCCAGCAGGGACTGGCGTGCCGCAAGGGTAGATTCGCCGCGTTCACGCAGATCGGCGTAGCGAATGATGTCGTCCAGCGCCATGCCGGTGTCTTTGAGACGCAGGATGAAGCCGACCCATTCCAGATCGCGCGGGCCGTAGACGCGAAAGCCGCTGACGTCCCGTGGGACGTGGCGCAACAGGCCGATCTTCTCGTAATAGCGCAGGGTGTCGGCGGAAAGGCCGGTTCGCGTGGCGAACTGCTGGATACTCAGCCGAACCGGCGCTTCGCTCACGGCTTGATGGCTCGCAGGATGACGAACTTGGGCGTGGCCGCGACCTGCTCGACCTTGCCGAACAGGCGCTTGAGTTTGAGGTGATAGCCAAGGTGGCGGTTGCCGACGATCCACAGCTCGCCGCCCTTGGCCAGCGCCGTCTTGGCTTGGGTGAACATCCGCCAGGCGAGGAAGTCGCCGACCACTTGCTGCTGGTGAAAAGGGGGATTGCACAGCACCAGATCCAGCGAATCCATCGGCTGTTCGGCCAGCCCGTCGCCGGCCCGTATATCGGCAGGGCGCTCGCCGAGGATGGCCAGCCAGTTCTCGCGTGCCGATTGCACTGCCATGTAGCTCTCGTCCACCAGCGTCATCTGCGCTTGTGGATTGCTGAGCGCGTAAACGATACCGAGCACGCCATTGCCGCAACCCAGGTCCGCGACACGCAGGTTGCCGAGCGCCTTCGGCAGGTGCGGCAGGAAGGCTCGGGTGCCGATGTCGAGGTCTTCTCGGCAGAACAGGTTGGCATGGTTAATCAGTTCGACCGCTGGCTTATCGAGGTGATAGCGGGTCGGGTAGGGCGAGCGCGGTGCCGGCTTGTCGCTCGGCGTCGCGGTCAGCAGACGCGCTTTCTTCACCGCCAGCGAGGCTTGCATTGGGCCGATGTACTTCTCCAGCAGATCGCCCGCTGCACGCGGCAGGTGCTTGATCATCGAGCCGGCGATCACTTGGGCACCTGGCGCGAGTTGGCCATGCAGGCGGATCAGCTGTTCCTCCAGCAAGGCGAGCGTCTTGGGGACGCGAATCAGCACCCGGTCGAACGGCCCTTGAGGCACCTCACTGGCGGGCACGAAGCTCACCGCGTCAGCCGGCAGCGCGTTGCGTTGCAGATTTTTTTCCAGCGCCAGGTGCGCCAGGTGAGAGTCGCCACTGCTGGTGACCTGCGCCTGCTTCGCCAATGAACAGGCCAAGGCGCCAAAACTGTCGTTGAGGATCAGCACCCGCGTTGTCGCAGCCAAGCCTTGCTCGTGCAGCTGCGCCAATAGGTATTCGTCAGCCGCATCGAACGCCTGCAAGGGTTCGTTGGGCTGTTCCGGCTGGCGGATCAGATCGAGGCGTGCGTAGGCGGATTCGAGAATAGGCATAAGAACTGGCGGTGTTTACATGCGTCAGAAAGGAGTATCAAGGGTCCAGGCCGCGGAAAACTACCTGCGTTGGCAATACTGCGTTAGAAACAGCCTCAGAATGCTCATTTAGAACGCCTAAACTCCGCTTCTTCGGCTGTTTCTGCCTTGTCTTGCCTGCCTCGCCTACGTTTTCCGCGGCCCGGACACGCTGGTGTCCCCCGATGTCCGGAAGGAGCGAAGTATGACCGTCAGCGAAGAGAAGTTCACCCGCCAGCGTCTGCTCGAGGTGCAGACGTTGACGTCCAGTCTGTTTACCCTGCGCACCACCCGCGACCCCGGTTTCCGCTTTACCGCCGGCCAGTTCGCCCGCCTGGGCGTCCGTAAACCCAGCGGCAGCATCGTCTGGCGCGCTTACTCGATGGTCTCGGCGCCCCACGATGAGTTTCTCGACTTCTTCTCCATCGTGGTGCCGGACGGTGAATTCACCAGCGAACTGAGTCGCCTCAAGCCCGGCGACGAGCTGCTGGTGGACAAGCAGGCGTTCGGCTTCCTCACGCTCGATCGCTTCATTGACGGCCGGGACCTCTGGCTGCTGGGCACCGGGACGGGCATCGCGCCCTTTCTCTCGATCCTGCAGGACTTTGAGGTCTGGCAGCGCTTCGAGCGGATCATCCTGGTGTATAGCGCGCGCACCGCATCCGAGCTGGCCTATCAGGACCTGATCCGCGAGCTGCCGCAGCGCGATTATCTGGAAGGCCTCGGCTCGAAGCTGACCTATCTGCCGGTAGTGACCCGCGAGCAGATGCCCGGCGCGCTGCACGGTCGTGTCACGACGCTGATCGAGAACGGCGAACTGGAGCGAGCGGCCGATCTGCAGCTCGAGCCCGAACACTCGCGGATCATGCTCTGCGGCAATCCGCAGATGATCGAAGACACCCGCACCATCCTCAAAGCGCGCGACCTCAACCTGAGCCTGACCCGGCGTCCCGGCCAAGTAGCCGTGGAGAACTACTGGTAACGCGGCGTTGGAGGCGACTTGATACGGCCCTGGCTATCAGGCCTTCCCCCGCGCGGATCGTCGAGTCGATCTTGGAATGCTTGCCGGGCGGCGGGCCGCGAACTCACCCGCCGCAGGCTCAATCGGCCAATTCGTAGCGGTCGCGGCCGTTGCGCTTGGCCCGCAGCTTCGTAGGGTGGATCACGCTTCACCGATCCACCGAGCGGTGGCAAAGGTGGATGAAAAAAGCGTCATCCAGCCGCCATTTGCGCGCTAACTGGCTGTGTCTGCGACACGTTGCGCGCCGGGGCGTTTGCGGCGACGTAGTAGGGCGCGCTGCTGCGCGGTAACGGCGTGTGCCGGCGTAGTTAATCGCCACCGGCAGAAGTGGTACTGGATGTTCGGCCATTCGAACTCGGCGCGCTGACATCCGCGTTCTCGGTCAGGCGGGTAGCCAGCACGTTACCGGCCGAGCCGGCACTGATGATGATGTAGTCGTATTCCTTCAAAGCAGTATCCTCCCGAATGGACACCGCCAGTCTCGAGCCATCAGCAGCACGGGAGCACCGCCGTTGCTTGCGTCACCGGTCAGAACGCCGAGACGAATTCGCCCAGTTCGACCTGGATCGACTTGGTGCGCGTGTAGTGCCCCAGGGTCGTCAGACCGTTTTCGCGGCCCACGCCGGATTGCTTGTAGCCGCCTACGGGCATTTCGGCAGGCGATTCGCCCCAGGTGTTGATCCAGCAGATGCCCGCTTCGAGCTGATGAATGACCCGATGCGCACGTGCCAGATCCTGGGTGACGATGCCTGCGGCGAGGCCGTAGTCGGTGTCATTGGCACGGCGGATCACTTCCGCTTCGTCGTCAAAGATCAGGATGCTCATCACCGGGCCAAAGATTTCCTCACGCACGATGCGCATGTCATCCCGGCAGTCACTGAACACGGTCGGCGCGACATAGGCGCCCTTGGCGTATTCGCCTTCGGTCACCCGCGTGCCGCCGCAGAGCACGCGTGCGCCCTCGGCACGGCCCGACTCGATGTAATCGAGCACGCTGTCCATGTGTGCGTAGCCCACCAGCGGGCCGAAGTTGGTTCGCTCGTCCAGCGGATCACCTAGGCGGATACGCTTGACCCGCTCGAGCACCTTGGCTTCGAACCGCGCCTGCAACGAACGCGGGATGAACACGCGGGTGCCGTTGGTGCACACCTGGCCGGAGCTGAAGAAGTTGGCCATGACCGCGATGTCTGCCGCACGGTTGAGATTGGCGTCTTCGAAGATGATCAGCGGCGACTTGCCGCCCAGCTCCATGGTCACGTCCTTGAGTGAGGAGCTGGAGGCGCTGGCCATGACCTGCTTGCCGGTGCGAGTGCCTCCGGTGAAGGAGATCTTCTCGATGCCCGGGTGCTCGGTGAGCCAGGTGCCGACTTCCCGGCCGCTGCCGGTGAGGACGTTGAACACGCCGTCCGGCAGGCCTGCCTCGGTATAGATCTCGGCCAGCTTCAGCGTGGTCAGGGAGGTCATTTCGCTGGGTTTGAAGATCATGGCGTTACCGGCTGCCAGTGCCGGCGCGGACTTCCAAAGGGCGATCTGGATCGGGTAGTTCCAGGCGCCGATGCCCGCCACCACACCCAGCGGCTCGCGGCGGGTGTAGACGAAACTGGTGTCGCGCAACGGGATCTGCTCGCCTTCGATGGCCGGAACCAGGCCGGCGTAATACTCCAGCACATCAGCGCCGGTGACGATGTCCACGGCGCGCGTTTCAGTCAGCGGCTTGCCAGTGTCGAGTGTTTCCAGTTCGGCCAGTTCGTCGTTGCGTTCGCGCAGGATGTCCACCGCGCGTCGCAGGATGCGTGAGCGCTGCATGGCGGTCATGGCGGCCCAGACCTTTTGTCCGGCAGCGGCGCTGGCGACCGCCTTGTCGACGTCATCACGCGAGGCTCGTTGCAATTCGGCGAGTACTTCGCCGGTCGCCGGGTTGACCGTCTCGAAGGTCGCGCCGCTGGTGGCGTCGACGTAACGGCCATCGATATAGAGTTGCTGCTGCTCGAAACGGGGCATGGTCATCCTCGCGCGGTGCGTGTGGAGAGGTGGGGAGCAGCTCAGCGGTTGGCCAGGAGCTGATCCAGATAGTCGTCGGCCAGTTGCAGCGCCTGCTCGATGTCGAAGTCATCGCCGGCCAGCGCGCCGCGCAGCCAGAGGCCGTCGATCAGTGCTGCCATGCCGCGTGCGGCCGAACGTGCCTTATCCTGCGGCAGGACGCGGCGGAACTCGCAGCAGAGGTTCGAATACAGGCGGTGGTCATTGATTCGCTGCAGGCGGTGCAGAGAGGGCTGGTGCATGCTGAATGCCCAGAACGCCAGCCAGGTTTTCATCGCCGGGCCATTGACCTGGCTGTCGTCGAAGTTGCCTTCGATGATCGCTTTCAGATGAGCGCGAGGACTGTCGTCGGCAAGCTGCTCGCGCCGCGTGCGGACGGCCTGGTTGAGCGCTTTCATCAGGTGCCGCATGGTTGCTTCGAGCAGGCCGTTCTTGTCCTGGAAGTAGTGGGCGATGATGCCGTTCGACACGCCTGCCAGGCGCGCAATCATGGAGATGCTGGCGTCGCTCATGCCGACCTGGTCCACCGCCTCGAGCGTCGCGTGTATCAGCTGCTTGCGCCTTATAGGCTGCATACCAAGCTTGGGCATTTTTTGAGAATCCGGTCAGGTTTAGACTTGCAGCCAGACTAGAGTCTTCTTATTGAACGCTCAATCAATAAAGGAGCGGTTGTCGATATTCGGTATATGCGTGTCGCGCATCGAGTGCGGTGGACAGCTGCGCGGCCGATGCCACCAGCGAACCCGCGCGCCATGGCGTAGCGCATGCCGCAAGAGAGGTTATTGTTATCGCCATACCCCATCTGACTGCGTGCCCGTATACGACCGCAGGGTGTCGAGCGACGCCCGCCAAAGGCATCGCTCGTGATGGGTAAAGAGCGGGGCGGTTATTCGAGCCACTCGGCGACGCGGTCCGGATGCTTTTCCACCCACTCGCGGGCGGCAGCTTCAGGCTTGGCGCCGTCGCGGATCGCCAGCATCACCTCGCCAACTTCCTCGGCGCCCCAGCTGAATTTCTTCAGGAAGGCCTCGGCTTCGGGAGCCTTGCTGGCGAGCCCCGGGTTGGCGACCGTATCGACGTGCTCGTCGTCACCGAAGACCTTCTTCGGGTCTTCCAGGAAGCGCAGATTCCACTTGGCGAACATCCAGTGCGGGATCCAGCCGGTGACGACGATGGGTTCCTTGGCCTTTTCCGCACGCGTCAGCGCGGTGGTCATGGCCGGGCCCGAGCTGGGCATCAGGCGCAGGTCCAGGTCGTACTGCTTGATCGCGTCCTCGGTCCGCCGCATGACACCGGCCCCGGCATCGATACCGGTGATCTTGCCGTCGAATGCCTCGCTGTACTGGTTGAGGTCCTCGATGCTTTTCGCCTCAACGTAGTCCGGCACGATCAGGCCGATCTTGGCGCCTTCGTAGTTGGTCCCGAGCACCACGATCTTGTCCTTCAGTTTCTCGAAGTATTCACCATGGGTGGCCGGCAGCCAGGCGGAGAGGGTGGCGTCGAGGTCACCACGCGCCACGCCCTGCCACATGATGGCCGGTTCCACCGGTTGCAGCTTGACGGTGTAGCCCAGCTTGCTTTGCAGGATCTCGCCCGCCACGTGGGTGGCAGCGACGCTGTCGTCCCAACCGTTGACGTAGCCAATTTTCAGCGCGGGCTTATCCGCCGCCATGCTGGCCGCCATGCCAAGCGCCATGCTGGCGGCGCCGAGACCGCAAAGGAAATGCTTGATCAGACTCATGCGTGTTAGCTCCATGTCAGGAAAAGTGGCAGTGATGCCGACCGGGGCCCATACCAGGGCTCAAGGTTGTTGCCGGAGCCACACTTGCGAAGTGAGGCCCCACGCGCGGTTCCGATGCGCAGCCTGCGCACCGATAAAGGTGAATGGGAGTGGGTTGGCTCTAGCCGAGCAAGGGCCTGGCGTGTTCCCCGGGACCGCCTGTCCGGCTGCGTTTCCGTCAGAGTCCGACGAACTTCTTCACGGCCGCGACGCCGTCCTGACCGTCCCGGGTGGTCACCCCGGCCAGCCACTGGTCGAGGGCGTCCGGGTTGTCCTTGATCCATTGCTTGGCGACGGTCTGCGGATCGTCGCGCTCGAGTGCCATCTGCATCAGCTCGCTTTCCATCGGGACGCTGAACTGCAGGTTCTGCAGCAGCTTCCCGACGTTCGAGCAGCGCTCCAGATAGTCCTGCGGCACCACGGTAAACACCTTGGCGGCACCAAAGTCAGGCCCGAACACCTCGTCGCCACCGGCGAGGTAGGTCAGGTCATACTGGGAGTTCATCGGGTGGGGCGCCCAGCCGAGGAAGACCACGGGCTCCTTCTTCCGAATGGCGCGTTGCACCTGGACCAGCATGCCGGCTTCGCTGGACTCAACCATGCGGAAGTCACCAAGGCCGAACTGATCGTTCTTGATCATCTTCTCGATCAGCAGATTGCCGTCGTTGCCCGGCTCGATCGCATAGATCCGGCCGCCCAGCTGATCCTCGAACTTGGCGATGTCCTGGAAGCTTTTCAGACCTGCGTCGGCCGCATAGGTGGGCACCGCCAGGGTGTATTTGGCGCCCACGAGGTTGGGCGATTCGAGCACCTTGACGCCACCGTCCTTGGCGAACGGCTCGATGACCACGTCCATCGAGGGTGACCAATAGCCGAGAAACGCATCGATCTGCTTGTTCTTCACGCCGGTGAAGGCGATCGGCACGGACGCCATCACCTTGCTCGGGTCATAGCCCAGGCCTTCGGTCAGGACCATCGCCACGCCGGTGGTGGCAGCGATGTCCGCCCAGCCGATTTCAGCGAAACGCACCTTCTCACAGCTCGCCGGTTCCTGGCCCCATGCGCTCTGCAGCGCCGCGCAGGCGAGCAGGCCCACAGCCGTCGATATCGTCTTGAACGTCTTCATTCCGATTGCCTTATCTAGGAGTTGTGGGGCTATTGGCGCTGTAACTTGAGCTTGGCGCTTACCCAGGAATACCAGGTGGTCTTGTGCGTCACTTGCCTAGCGGTGCCAAAGCTTTCGGTGATGCGGTCCAGGATGATCGCCAGCAGAACCACTGCCATGCCGCTTTCGAAGCCGAGGCCGATGTCCAGTCGCTGAATGCTCGCCAGCACGTCATTGCCCAGGCCTCCGGCACCCACCATCGAGGCAATGATCACCATCGACAGCGCCATCATGATGGTCTGGTTCACCCCGGCCATGATCGACGGCATGGCGTTCGGCAGCTGCACCTTGAACAGCAGCTGCCGGCTGTTGCAGCCGAAGGACTGGCCAGCTTCTACGATTTCCTTGTTGACCTGGCGGATGCCCAGGTTGGTCAGGCGCACGGCCGGCGGCATGGCGAAGATCACCGTGGCGATAATGCCGGGCACGCGGCCGAGGCCGAACAGCATCGCCGCCGGGATCAGATAGACGAACGCCGGCATGGTCTGCATGAAGTCCAGGATCGGGCGGGTGATCATCGCCACGCGTTCGCTGCGTGCCGACCAGATGCCCAGCGGGATGCCGAGCAGCAGGCTGATGAGCGTGGCGGAGAAGGTCAGGCCGAGGGTCACCACAGTCTGCTCCCAGAAGCCGGTGAGCACGATGAGTACGAAGGACACAGCGGTAAAGGCGGCGAACCGGGCGCCGATGCGCCACAACCCGAGGCCAACGAAGAGCGCTATGAGCAGCCAGGCCGGCGGCAGCATCAGCAGCGCTTCGATGCCTTCGGAAAATCCGCTGACTACGCCGCCCAGGCTGTCGAAGGCGCCGCTGTAATTTTCCAGCAAGTGCTGGACGACGTTGTCGACCCAGCTACCCAGATCCAGTTGTTTATCCACGGTCAGTCCTCCTGCAGACGAGTCAGAAGGCGACCTTTACTGATGGCGCCCGCATAGAACCCCTGGCTGTCTACCACGGGCATGGGTCCCTCGTTATCCACCAGGCGTTCGATGATCTGATCGAGCGGCTGGTCTTCGGTGAGGGGGGCGATCTGCTTCAGCAGGTTGGCCTCGAGGGCACAGGTCCGGCCGTTCTCGACCAGCAGTGCCAAGCGTTCCAGGCTGATCGAGCCGCGGAACCGTTTTTCTTCATCGACGACGAACGCGTAGTGCTTGTCCAGCGCCTGCAGGTCCTGGCAGACCTTCAGGGCGTCCGGGGCCTTGCCGTTATGCACATAGAGCGGGACGCTGTCGGCCTTGAGCTGGCCGGCGGTGAGGTAACGGCTGGTGTTGACGGTATCGAAGAAGTTGCGCACGTAGCTGCTGGCGGGATTGTCGATCAGCTCCTGCGGCGTGCCGACCTGGATCAGCTTGCCGCCTTCCATGATGCCGATGCGGTTACCGATGCGCATGGCCTCCTCGATGTCATGGGAGACAAAGATGATCGTGCGCCGGTGGGTCTTCTGCAGTTCCAGCAAGACGTCCTGCATTTCCCGACGTTTTAGCGGGTCGAGCGCGGAAAAGGCCTCATCCATGATGATCATCGAGGGGTTCACCGCCAGTGCTCTGGCCAGGCCAACCCGCTGCTGCATGCCGCCGGACAACTCGTGCGGGTATTTATGTGCAAAGGTATCGAGGCCGACCTGTGTGAGTACGGTCATGGCGCGCTCTTCACGATCCTTGCGGCTGACACCCGCAACCTCTAGGCCGAAGGCAGCGTTGTCCAACACCGAGCGCGAGGGCATCAAGGCGAAGGACTGAAAGACCATGCTCATGTCGCGGCGACGTAGCTCGATGAGCTGAGCGTGGGGCAATTTGGCGACGTTCTGCCCATCGATGAAGACGTCTCCTGCGCTGGGCTCGATCAAACGATTTATCAGGCGTATCAGCGTGGATTTGCCAGAGCCGGACAGGCCCATCAGGACGAAGATTTCGCCTTCCTCAACGCTGAACGACACATCGCTTACGCCGATGACCGCGCCGCGCTCGGCGAGGATCTTGTCCTTGCTCCAGCCTTGCTTGAGCAGGGTGATGGCTTCTTGTTCGTGGGGGCCGAAGACCTTGTACAGGTTCTCGACGACGATCTTTCCAGACTGCATGGGACGGTTCCCTCAGTAGACATCCAGCTCAGCTAAACGGAGGCCGCAAGCGCACGCAGCGCTCGACGGCTGTCGCCAACTGCTTAATGGCGTAATCGGTTGTCATGTACCGGGCTGAAGCGGTCTTGCGGTCGCTCGGCGGGCAGCAGTCGCCAGGCGAAATGAGCGACTCATCTCGCGCGTATGCAGGCTCGGCGTCGTGGCGTTTCACCGCTGTGTCGTGACCGCTTCTACCCTTGGCAGTGCTAGTAAGTTCATCGTGGTTCGTACGCCCCCTGCGGAGCGGAACCGGTACCCATTATTGTTATCTGCTCAGCCGTTGGGGACGGCTGAAGCTACATCGTGCAAGGCCTCCAATCACCGCCGCACTAAGCGCCGGCTTGTGGAACATGACTCAACGATAGGCCGCTTTGGGCGCGACAATTGTCGAGTTACGACGCCTACATACTGAACGGCGACATGGCGCCTTTTTTATTCAAGAGCGAAAAAAATTCATCACGATGATGGTGCAGACTTCCGGCTGTTTGCTAAGAAGTGAACCATTACGGCGCATTCAGCCAGTAAAAGAGGCACTGGGGTGACGGAACTATGAGCGTGGGTCATGTTGCGGGCTCGGCTTGTTTCGCGTGACTCGGGACATCAGGGGTCTGCTCTGCCTCGATGGCCCTTGACGTAGCCGCGCAGTGCGGAACGGGGCAAAGGGTCGCCGCAGCGACCCGAATCAGATGGCAGTAAAGGCGAGGCGCGGCCCTTCGTTTATCTGTAGCTAACGGTCTCGTAGTAAACGACCGGCTGATGGCGATGGCCGTGCCGCCATCATTCATACGTGTCCAGGGTAATTGCGGCATGGCTGGTGGCAGCTTGGACAGCGGTTGCGCGTGGCAAGACCGGCTGGTCATAAACTGGGCAACCTGACGGGATTGGGCATGACCACGTCGGTGCCAGACTTCGATGTGTTCGCAAAACCACCATGATGACGCCTGTCTTCAGGGCTTCCAGTGGAGCGTTTAGCGTGGCGATCAGCGTATTCGACCTTTTCAAAATCGGCATCGGGCCTTCCAGTTCCCATACCGTCGGACCGATGCTCGCCGGGGCGCTTTTTGTCGATGCCTTGCGCGAGCGCCAGATGCTCGAGCGGGTATGGCGAGTCGAAGTGCGCCTGTATGGCTCGCTGTCGGCCACCGGGGTCGGGCATGGCACCGACAACGCCGTGATCATGGGCCTGATGGGCGAGCGACCGGACGTTATCGATCCGGAGCAGATCGCCCCGCGCATCGCCGCGCTTCGATCCTGCGGCCAGCTACGGCTCGACGGGCACTGGCCGGTCGCGTTCGACTGGTCCAGAGACCTGCTCCTGCTAGAGGAAAATCTGCCGTATCACCCCAATGCCGTCACATTCATCGCGTACGGGCATTCCGGTGTGCTGCACGAGGACACCTATTACTCCGTCGGCGGCGGATTCGTGGTCAACGCCGAACAGGCCGCCGCCGGGCTGCTGGACCAGGACCACACCGTACTGCCCTATGATTTTTCCAATGCCGTCGAACTTCTGGTGCTGTGCAAGCGCCACGGCATGCGCGTCAGCGAATTGATGATGGCCAACGAGATGGCCTGGCGCAGCGAGGCGGAGATTCGCCAGGGGCTGTTGCGCCTGTGGGAGGCAATGAAGCTGTGTGTCACCAATGGCTTGCGGCATGAAGGCATATTGCCCGGCGGACTGAAGGTCCGGCGGCGTGCCGCCAGGCTGCACCAGAACCTGTTGGAGCTGGGCAAGCCGAATGTCATCGGCACGACCATGAGCGCCATGGAGTGGGTGAATCTGTTCGCCCTGGCGGTCAACGAGGAAAACGCAGCGGGCGGACGCATGGTTACGGCGCCCACCAACGGCGCGGCGGGCATCATTCCGGCTGTGCTGCACTACTACATGAAATTCCATCCGGAAGCGTCCGACAACGACGTGGTCGACTACCTGCTCGCCGCGGCGGCGATTGGCATTCTGTGCAAGAAGAACGCATCCATTTCGGGCGCTGAGGTGGGTTGTCAGGGTGAGGTGGGTTCCGCCTGCGCCATGGCCGCGGCCGGCCTGGCCGAACTGCTCGGCGCGACACCCGAGCAGTTGGAGAACGCGGCGGAAATCGGTCTTGAGCACAACCTGGGACTTACCTGCGACCCCGTCGGCGGGTTGGTGCAGGTGCCCTGTATCGAGCGCAACGCGATCGCCGCGATGAAGGCGATCAATGCGGCGCAGATGGCGATGCGCGGTGACGGCGAGCATTTCATCTCGCTCGACCGTGTCATTCGCACGATGCGTGACACGGGGGCCGACATGCACGACAAGTACAAAGAAACGTCCCGTGGCGGCCTGGCGGTCAACGCCATCGAGTGCTGAGTCGAACGGGTGCATCGGGCTCTTCGTGACGGCCCGTTGCGGTGCATTCTTCGCCCAGCGCCGGCGCTCGAATTCAGTCACCTGCACCCCGACTGTTACCCATCCCTGTTACCTGAAAGCGACAGTGTGCGGATCGCGCCAATAAGCGCCCCACACTGCTACCAAAGTGCTCACAGGCAGATAACCCCAGACCTTTACACTGTTCTATCTGCGTCACGCGAGGCGCATGACGGGGGCGTTTCAGAAGGTGCTTAGTTTTAATTGAACGCGCATTCAAAGTAGGCACGCTGTTTGCCTTCTTTATAAGCAAAACCCGGCGCTAGCCAGCGCTGCACACTACAAGAAAAAGAGCCTCTTCAAAGGCTCGTGAAAATTGCCTACCGTGAGGGTCCGTCATGTCACAGATCAACCCCGGGTCACAGCCCCCGAACCGGCTCCCACAGACCATCGGCTTCCTGCTGCTGGAAAATTTCACCCTGATTTCCCTGGCCTCGGCCGTGGAACCGCTGCGGATGGCCAATCAGCTGTCCGGCAAAGAGCTGTACCGCTGGTTCACCGTGACCCAGTCGGGACTGCCCGTCAGCGCCAGCGACGGCCTGCAGATCACGCCGGACGCCAGCTTCGAGACCGCGCCCAGCCTGGACAGCGTCATCGTTTGCGGCGGTGTGGATATTCAGCACAGCGTGACGCGCGAGCATCTGCACTGGCTGCAGACGCAAGCGCGTCATGGCCGTCAGCTGGGCGCGGTGTGCACCGGCAGTTGGGCGTTGGCCAAGGCCGGCTTGCTCGATGGCTATGACTGCAGCGTGCATTGGGAATGTCTGGCCGCGATGCAGGAAGCCTTCCCGCGTACCTCCGTCACCCCCCGGCTGTTCTCCATCGATCGCAATCGCCACACCGCCTCCGGCGGCACTGCGCCCATGGATCTGATGCTGCAACTGATTGGCGCCCGGCATGGACGTGAACTGGCCGCGGCCATCTCCGACATGTTCATGTATGAGCGCATCCGCAGTGAACAGGATCTACAGCGCGTTCCTCTCAAGCACATGCTGGGCACCAACCAGCCGAAGCTGCTCGAGATCGTGGCTCTGATGGAGGCCAACCTCGAAGAGCTGATCGACCTGGACGAACTGGCCTGCTACGTGGACGTATCGCGGCGCCAGCTCGAGCGACTGTTCCAGAAATACCTGCACTGTTCGCCGTCGCGCTATTACCTCAAGCTGCGGCTGATTCGCGCGCGTCAGCTGCTCAAGCAGACGCCGATGTCGATTATCGAAGTGGCTTCGGTGTGCGGCTTCGTCTCGACTCCGCACTTCTCCAAGTGCTACCGCGAGTTCTTCGGCATTCCGCCGCGTGACGAGCGTTCGGGCCAGCAGTCGGCGCAGGTGGTTGCGCTGATACCGCGCCCGGGCGAGGCCAACAGAAATCCCGCCACTGTCGCAGCGTTGCAGCGTGCTCAGGGTGAGTCGACATTCGCCAGCGTGCGCATCTGACGTAGCGCACGCTCTGGTTGATAAAGGTGGGTGACGCTGTCATCCACCTTTTTTTGCGGTTTTTGGCTAGAGGCTGCGTGCTGTTTTGTGGCGACACTGCTTGTTTCGAGCTATGGCCCTGGCGCACCTGTGACGCCGTCATGCAACGTCACAGGTGACCGGCACGGTCTAGTTGGCGCGCACCAGTGCGGGAAGTAGATTGCGGCATATGGCCTCGCGGACCGACGGTAGCAGGGTGGCAGAGCCACCCAGCAGTTCCTCGACCAGTCGACGTAGCGCCTGCGCGCGCTCCCGGGACAGACCGACAACGGCGCGCTCACAGGCTTGTTCAGCCGACACCCCACACGGAATCTCAAAGCCCAGCGCCACCAGGCGGTCTCGGAAATCGTCCTGGTCGATCAGGTCGGCATGCATCATCGTTCTTGCTCCTTTGGCTTCGATAGGCGAGGCGGCTGGCTCAGCGCAGCACGCCTTCTTCGCGCAACAGTTTGAATATGGCTTCGGCACCGGCTTGCGGCGACACATCCTTGAGTACCTGTCCTGCACCGCCGGAGGTCTTGGCGGTGGCCGCTTTCATCCGTTCGGCACCAGTCTTGGCCTTGATCACCTTGAGCCGCTTGGGGCGCGGGCGCGCCGGCTGTAGCTGCGCCTCGTCCAGCATGCTGTCTTCGATGACGGCGACGTCCTCGGCGTGCAGCTCGCCACGGCGAGCCGGGCCAAAGGCGTTCTGGCGCGCCACCGGGGCAGCATTGTCGACGCTGGCAACGAACGGCAGGCGTACCTTCAGCCGGCGCCGCTGACCGCGGGGCAGGGCCTGCAGGACCTGCGCCACACCGTTTTCGATCTTTTCTACCTCGGCCAGGCCGACCACCAGTGGCCAGCCCAAACGCTCGGCCAGTAGGTAAGGCAGGAGGCCGGAACCTTCGCCGGTTTCCGCCTGACTGCCGGTCAGCACCAGATGAACCCCGGCATCCAACAGGTAATTGTTCAGCAGTGGCAGGGCGTCGCAATGGCTGGGCTGTTCGAGCACAGTCATTTCGCTCAGGCCCATGCCCAGGTAAGCGCGCAGCGCCTCCTCTTGCGGATTGCCGGCATGCAGCAGCTGCAGCTGGTCGCCCACCAGTCGCAGGCCAAGCTCGACTGCGCGGGCATCCTGCTCGGCACGGCGGGGGCGGCCCGAGGTCGGATGAGCGCCGATCGAGACCAGGGTGATGACGTTCAGGTCAGTCATGGCGCGACTCCGTAGGGTGGAAGACGCTTCCTTCTTCCACCATCAATGTGCAGTCTTTCCCGGTGGATGGGTGAAGCGTCATCCACCCTGCGGGGTTTTCGTGAGCTCGCTGTTCATGCCGCATCGCGGGCGCCTCCTTGGCGGTATTCAGTGACCAGCTCGACCAGCGCAGCGAGGATCTCCCTGGAGTCCCCGATGACCGACAGGTCGGCACGCTTGATCATGTCGCAGCCAGGATCCATGTTTATCGCCACGACCTTGTCGCAGGCGCTGATGCCCTGCAGGTGCTGAATGGCGCCGGAAATGCCGATGGCCAGGTAGACCCGCGCGGTGACCCAGGTGCCGGTTGCGCCGACCTGGCGGTTGCGCGGCATGAAGCCATCGTCGACTGCCACGCGGGAGGCGCCTTCGGTGGCGCCAAGCGCCTCGGCGGCCTGGTGGAACTGGTCCCAGTCCTTGACGCCGTTGCCGCCGGAGAGAATGAACTCGGCTTCGGCCATGGGGATCAAGGCCGGGTCGACTGCTACCGCACCGAGGTCTTCGATGCGTGGCAGGCAGCGGGTGATCGGGTGCTCGAGGGGCAGGGCACGCGCTTCGTGGCGGGTGTCGCTGACCGGGTCGGCACACTCGACGGCGGCGAGAATCAGGCGTGGCGCCTGGCGTACCAGGTCCTGCTGGCCAGCTCCGGCGCGGCCGATGCACTGGCTGTCGGCGACCTGCCAGACGCGGGTGGCCGCACGCTCGCCGAGCTTGGCGCCGAGGCGGCGACCCAGTTCGCCCCCGCCGGTGCGGCTGTCTGGCAGCAACCAGTGGCGTGGCGCCAGCTGGCTTTCCACCGCGCTGAGGGCCAGCACCCGCGCTTCCGGCGCGTAGCCGTCGAAGGCCTCGCCCTCGATGTGCACCAGGCGGTCGACGCCGGCGGTATCGAAGGCGGTTTCCTTGTACTCGCCAAAGACCACGGCGACCACGGCGCCGGTATCACCGGCCAGTTTGTTGGCCAGGCCGAGCAGATCCTTGTCGTGACTGGTGAGGCGGCCGCCGACCATGTCCGGCACCACCGCGATATGAAAGGCCGGCTGCTCGACCACGTGCAGTGGCAATTGCACCACCGCGTTGGCCGCATTGCGCTTGGCGCTGCCGCCTTGCTGGGCGCCGCTGCGGTCGATGCGCTTGAGTCCATTGGGCCCGATGAAGCCGACCGCGTGCGGATTTTTGCGCAGGATGCCGTTGGGGCCGGTCCAGCTGGTTTCGCCGCCCGCTGCGGCCGAGGCCATGGCGGCGTGCAGCGGATGCAGGCGGTTACGGGCGATCCACTCGGCGCGAGGGTCGCGGCGGATGATGTCGCTCATCAGTGCACCTCCAGGGATTCAGACTTGGCCGCTGCGGGCTTTTTTGCTGGCGCAGGTTTCTCCAGCAATACGTCGGCGACCAGTTCGGCGATGTCTTTGATCTGCGGCCGCGGCTCGACAACCCCTTCGAGCATCGCGGTGCACTGCGGGCAGCCCACGGCCACCAGCTCGGCGCCGGTCTCCTTGATGTCCACCATGCGCATGTCGGGAATCCGTTGTTTGCCGGGAATATCGGTAATCGGCGCGCCGCCACCACCGCCGCAGCAGCGGGAACGGAAGCCGGAACGCTCCATTTCCTTGACCTCGATGCCGATGGCCTTGAGCACGCTGCGCGGCGCTTCGTACTCGCCGTTGTAGCGGCCCAGGTAGCAGGGGTCGTGATAGGTCACGCTGCCGCCCTTGTGCTGACCCAGGCTGAGTTTCTGCCCGCGGATCAGCTCTTCCATGTAGGTGCTGTGGTGCAGTACCTGATATTCGCCACCCAGTGCGCCGTATTCGTTCTTCAGCACATGGAAGCTGTGGGGGTCGCAGCTGACAATCTTGTTGAAGTGGTACCTGGCCAGGGTCTCGATGTTGCGTTTGGCCAGCGACTGGAAGGTCGCTTCGTCACCCAGGCGGCGTGCCACGTCACCGCTGTCACGCTCCTCCAGGCCGAGGACGGCGAAGTCGACGTCGGCAGCTTTGAGCACCTTGACGAAAGCGCGCAGGGTGCGCTGGTTGCGCATGTCGAAGGCGCCGTCGCCGACCCAGAACAGCACGTCGACCTGCTTCTTCTCGCTCATCAGTGGCAGGTTGAGGTCGGCGGCCCAGTTGAGGCGACCACCGGGAGCGAAGCCGCCCGGGTTATCGGTGGCGATCAGGTTGTCCAGCACCTCGGCGCCCTTGTTGGGCGTCGCTCCCTTTTCCAGGGTGAGGTGACGGCGCATGTCGACGATGGCATCGACGTGCTCGATCATCATCGGGCACTCCTCGACGCAGGCGCGGCAGGTGGTGCAGGACCACAGCGTTTCCGCCTCGACCAGGCCCTTGCCTTCGGCGAAGACGATGGGCTGGTGCGGGTTGCCGCCGTGCTCGCCCACCGGGATGCCGGGGTAGGGGCTGCCGAAGTAACCCTTGTCACTGCCACCGGCGAGGCCGACAACCATGTCCTGAATCAGCTTCTTCGGGTTCAGCGGCTGGCCGGCGGCGAAGGCCGGGCACGCTGCCTCGCAACGACCGCACTGCACGCAGGCATCGAAGCCGAGCAGCTGGTTCCAGGTGAAGTCCTTGGGTTTTTCCACGCCCAGCGGTGCCTTCGGATCGGTCAGATCCAATGCCTTGAGGCCGCTGGAACGGGCCGCGCTGGCGTTGTGCGGGGTGCGGAAACGCTCAGGACGGCGGTGCCAGGCCAGGTGCAGGGCACCGGCGAAGGCATGCTTCATCGGCCCGCCCCAGGTCATGCCGAAGAACATCTCCGAGACACCCCAGGCCACGCCAAGCGCCAACACCGCTGCGAGGATCCAGCCGCCGAAATCTTCCGGCAGGATGCCGGCCACCGGCAGGGTGGCGATGAAGAAGCTGAACGAGAACATCAGCAAGCTCTTCGGAAGGCGCATCCAGGGGCCTTTCGACAGCCGTGCCGGCGGGTTGCGGCGGCGTTTGGCGACGAACAGCGCGCCGACGAACATCAGCATGCAAGCGGCGAGCAGGGCGAAGCCGAGAATCCGGCTCTGCAGACCGAAGCCGTGCACGATGATCGCCAGTACAGCCGCCAGGACAAAGCCGCCAGCCGTGGCAACGTGTGTCTTGGACATGTACTTGTCGCGTTCGACCACATGGTGCAGATCGACCAGGTAGCGCCGTGGCATGGCCATCAGGCCACCGAGCCAGTCGACCTTGGCCGGCCGACCGCGGCGCCACATGGCAAAGCGCCTGCCTGCGCCGAGTACGGCAAGCGCGAGGGCGGCGAACAGGAGAATGGGAAGAATGGTATTCAACATGTGAGGCTCCCACCGCCAATGTCAGGGGGTGATGCGTTTCAGTCCTTCGCCCCTCCGGAAAGAGGGTCAGGGTGAGCAGTTGGTCTGCGGGACCGACCCTCACCCCAGCCCTCTCCCCAAAAAGGGAGAGGGAGCCAGACCGGGTCAGACCGTCAACGTTGCGCTGGACTTAAAAGTCCTTGCACAGCCGTAGCGCGTCATAGATCGCAGCGTGGGTGTTGCGTTGCGCCACGCAGTCGCCGATGCGGAACAGCAGGTAACCGTCGCCGCTCTGCGAAAGGCAGGGCTGCGGCTGGATCGCGAACAACGCCTCGACGTCGATCTGGCCCTTATTGCGCGAGCCTTCCTTGAGTGCGTAGTACAGGCGCTCGTCAGGACGCACACCGTTCTCCACCACCACCTGATCGACCACCCGCTCTTCCTGCGCGCCGGTGTATTCGTTCTCCAGCACCGCAACCAGCTTGTCGCCCTCGCGGTAGACCTTTTCCAGCATCAGGTCGCCGGTCATGATCACTTCCTTTGGGTACAGGCTGCGGTAGTAGGTCGGGAAGCTGGTGCCGCCGATCGCCACGCCGGGCTTGATGTCATCGGTGACGATTTCCACCTTGGCGCCTTTCTCGGCGATGAAGTCGGCCACCGACATGCCGGTGAACTCGCAGATGGTGTCGTAGACCAGCACGTTGTTGCCGGGCGCCACCTTACCGTCGAGGATGTCCCAGCTGCTGACGACCAGGCCTTCTTCCGCACCCCAATGCTCGTTCTGCTCGATGAACGGGTGGCCGCCGTTGGCCAGCACCACGATGTCCGGACGCAGATCGAGAATGGTCTCCGAATCTGCTCCGGTGCCCAGGCGAAGGTCGACGCCGAGACGTGCGATTTCCAGCTGGAACCAGCGGGTGATGCCCGCCATCTGGTCACGTTGCGGTGCCTTGGCGGCGAGGTTGATCTGCCCGCCGAGGCTGTCCTTTTTCTCGAACAGGGTGACGTCATGGCCGCGTTCGGCGGCGACGCGCGCGGCCTCCATACCGGCCGGACCACCGCCAACGACCACCACCTTGCGCTTGGGCCCGGTGGATTTTTCGATGATGTGCGGCAGGCCCATGTATTCCCGGCTGGTGGCCGCGTTCTGGATACAGAGCACGTCCAGACCCTGATACTGACGGTCGATGCAGTAGTTGGCGCCGACGCACTGTTTGATCTGGTCCACCTGCCCCATCTTGATCTTGGCGATCAGGTGCGGGTCGGCGATGTGGGCGCGGGTCATGCCGACCATGTCCACGTAGCCGCCCTCGAGGATGCGCTGGGCCTGGTTGGGGTCCTTGATGTTCTGCGCATGCAGCACTGGAACAGAAACCACTTCCTTGATGCCGGCAGCCAGGTGCAGGAACGGCTCTGGCGGATAGCTCATGTTCGGAATGACGTTGGCCAGGGTGTTGTGGGTGTCACAACCCGAGCCGATCACGCCGAAGAAGTCGAGCATGCCCGTGGCATCGTAGTATTTGGCGATCTCTTTCATGTCTTCATGGGTGAGACCGTCCGGGTGGAACTCGTCACCGGTGATGCGCATGCCGACGCAGAAGTCGTCACCCACCTCGGCGCGCACGGCCTTGAGCACTTCCATCCCGAACTTCATGCGCCCTTCGAAGGTGCCACCCCATTCGTCGGTACGCTTGTTCACCCGCGGCGACCAGAACTGGTCGATCAGGTGCTGGTGCACGGCGGACAGCTCGACGCCGTCCAGGCCGCCTTCCTTGGCGCGGCGTGCGGCCTGCGCGTAGTTGCCGATGATGCGCCAGATCTCCTCCGGCTCGATGGTCTTGCAGGTGGCGCGGTGTACGGGTTCGCGAATACCCGACGGCGACATCAGGGTTGGCCAGTTGAAGCCGTCCCAGCGCGAGCGACGCCCCATGTGGGTAATCTGGATCATGATCTTGGCGCCATGCTTGTGCATGGCGTCAGCCAGGTTCTGGAAGTGAGGGATGATCCGGTCGGTGGCCAGGTTCACCGAAGACCACCATTCCTGCGGGCTATCGATGGCGACGACCGAGGAGCCGCCACAGATCGCCAGGCCGATGCCGCCCTTGGCTTTCTCTTCGTAATACTTCACATAACGCTCGGTGGTCATACCGCCGTCGGTGGCGTAGACCTCGGCGTGGGCGGTGCTGATCACGCGGTTGCGGATGGTCAGTTTGCCGATCTGGATCGGCTGGAACATTGCTTCGAAAGCCATTGCGGCACCCTCACGGAAAAGCAGCCTAGCGTTTTCTTTGTGGGGAGCTTGCGCGGCGATACTGTCGCCACGAAGCCCCTCTCACATACCTTTTTTTAGAGTGGTTTGACGCGGAACAGGCCGTGGTCGTGGCCTTCCTGCGAGGCGCCGTAGACCTGTTCGGCGACGGTACGGATGCTGCTGCCCTGCGCTTGGAGAATCTGATCCATGGCGCCGGCGAACCAGCCGGTGAACATGTAATCGACCGGACGCCCGCATTTGCCGTAGACGTAGACGAAAGCCGAGTGGTCCAGGCGGACCTCGCAGGTGCCGGCGTCCAGGTCGATTGACTCGATCTTGAACAGGCCCCAACCGCGCTGCGAAAGGCGCTTCATGTAGTGCTCGAAGACTTCCACGCCGACCAGCCCGTGGCATTCGGCTTCCTTCTCGCACCAGTGCCAGGCGGACTTGTAGCCAGCCTTGTAGAGAATCTCGGCGTACTTCTCGGCGCCGAGCGCTTCCTCGATGCCGATGTGGTTGTTGACGAAGAAATGCCTCGGCACGTAGAGCATCGGCAGGGCGTCGGTGGTCCAGACGCCGGTTTCGTCGTCGACCTGGATGGGCATTTCGGGGGCGTGGGTGGACATGTGGATAACTCCGAATTCAAGTCTGGTGTAGGGTGGATGGCGCGTTATCCATCTACCAGGAAGTTCAGTCACCATGCGGTGGGGTGATGGATGAAAAGAGCGTCAACTACGCGTCCCGATCCACCCTAGGGTGTCGTGTCAGGCTTACTCGCCCCAGACGTCCTTCAGGACGCGTACCCAGTTTTCGCCCATCACCTTGCGCACAGTGCGCTCGGGCATGCCGCGCTTGAGCAGGGTTTCGGTGAGGTTGGGGAATTCGCCAACGGTGCGGATGCCCAGCGGGTTGACGATCTTCCCGAAGCTGGTCAGGCGGCGTGCATAACCCTTGTCGTGGGTCAGCCACTCGAAGAAGTTCTGGTCGTGGCCCTGGGTGAAGTCCGTGCCGATGCCGATCGCGTCTTCGCCAACGATGTTCATCACGTACTCGATGGCCTCGGCGTAGTCGTCTATGGTCGAGTCGATGCCCTTGGCCAGGAAGGGCGCGAACATGGTCACGCCGACGAAACCGCCGTGGTCGGCGATGAACTTCAGTTCTTCGTCGGACTTGTTGCGCGGGTGTTCTTTCAGGCCGGATGGCAGGCAATGCGAGTAGCAGACCGGTTTTTCCGACGCGAGGATGACTTCCTCGCTGGTCTTGCTGCCGACGTGGGAGAGGTCGCACATGATGCCGACGCGGTTCATCTCGGCGACGACCTCATGCCCGAACCCGGACAGCCCGCCGTCGCGCTCGTAGCAGCCGGTGCCGACCAGGTTCTGGGTGTTGTAGCACATCTGCACGATGCCGACGCCGAGCTGCTTGAACACTTCGACGTAGCCGAGCTGGTCCTCGAAGGCGTGGGCGTTCTGGAAGCCGAACAGGATGCCTGTCTTGCCCAGTTCCTTGGCTTTACGAATGTCGGCGGTGGTGCGCACCGGCACCACCAGGTCGCTGTTTTCGCGGATCAGCTTCTGGCTGGCGGCGATGTTGTTGACTGTGGCCTGGAACCCTTCCCATACCGAGACGGTGCAGTTGGCGGCCGTCAAACCACCCTTGCGCATGTCCTCGAACAGTTCGCGGTTCCATTTGGCGATGATCAGACCGTCAATGACGATGCTGTCAGCGTGCAGTTCGGTTGGGTTCATCAGGTAACTCCCCAGTGCGGCTCATCGAATCGTTTGTCGATGCTTGGCGGCAGCTTATCCCTGGGGGGGATGTCGTCCCGATGCAAAAACGACTGGGGTATTGCTCAAAACGTCAACACGCGATAACCAGGCCGCTGGGGCAGCCATAGTGCTGATCCCGGCGCACGCTGCGGCGACCGGCTATCGGCTACAGTGCGGGCGGTAGGCCATCTCCGGCACATTGGTCGCGCTCGGAAAACACCGACTCAACGAAGGACACCCTTGGATGCTCACGACCTATCGCACCCCCATCCGCCCCGAGTGGGTCGACTACAACAATCACCTGCGCGACGCCTTCTACCTGCTGATCTTCAGCTTCGCCACGGATGCGTTGATGGATCGGATCGGCCTCGACCAGGCCGGGCGCGAGCGCAGCGGGCATACGCTGTATACCCTTGAGTGTCATCTGAACTACCTGGCCGAGGTCAAGCTTGGGGCGGAGGTAGAGGTGCGCACGCAGCTGTTGAATCACGACCGCAAGCGGCTGCAGGTCTACCACGGTCTTTATCGGGTCGGTGAGGAACGCCTGCTGGCGGCCAACGAGCAGATGCTGATCAACATCGATCGACAGGCAGGTCGCTCGGCGCCGTTCGATGAGGCGGTGCTGGCGCAGCTGCAGGCGTTGCAAGAGGCGCAGCAGGACTTGCCCAGGCCCATTCACATGGGTCGGGTCATCGGCTTGCCTGGCTGAGGGCGGGAGAGCGCGACCGGGCGTGCAGGGGCAGGTATGCCTCGGCCGCACTGAAACGCTAGCGATATGCTCACCAAAAAAGGGGGAGCCAAAAGGCTCCCCAAAGTGCTCAACATCAGCGTCCTGCAGGCGCCGATCCGCAAGACAAAATAACTGCTAGCGACGGATCAGGCGGCGCTGAACATCTTGTGCGGGTCAATGACGAATTTCTTCGGCACGCCGGCATCGAACTCGCCGTAGCCTTGGGGCGCTTGGTCCAGGCTGATCACCTGCACGCCCACCACTTCGGCGATGTTTATGCGGTCCCACATGATTGCCTGCATCAGGGCGCGGTTGTATTTCATGACCGGAGTCTGGCCGGTGTGGAAGCTGTGCGACTTGGCCCAGCCGAGACCGAAGCGGATGCTCAGGGCGCCCATCTTGGCTGCGGCATCCACTGCGCCCGGATCTTCTGTGACGTACAGACCGGGAATACCGATCTTGCCCGCGACCCGAACCACACCCATCAGTGAGTTGAGCACAGTGGCCGGAGCCTCGTGCTTGGCGCCTTCATGGCCATGGCCACGGGCCTCGAAGCCTACGCAGTCAACCGCGCAATCGACTTCCGGCTCGCCCAGCAGGGCGGCGATCTGCTCGTGCAGCGGAGTATCCAGCGACAGGTCGGCGATTTCGAAACCTTGCGCCTTGGCGTGGGCCAGACGGGCCGGGTTGAGGTCACCGACGATGACCACCGCAGCGCCCAGCAGGCGCGCCGAGGCGGCAGCCGCCAGACCGACCGGGCCGGCGCCAGCGATGTACACAGAGCTGCCGGGGCCGACGCCGGCGGTAACTGCGCCGTGGTAGCCGGTGGGCAGGATGTCCGACAGGCAGGTCAGGTCGCGAATCTTTTCCATCGCCTTATCGCGGTTGGGCAGCTTGAGCAGGTTGAAGTCGGCATAGGGGACCAGCACGTATTCGGCCTGGCCACCGGTCCAGTCGCCCATGTCGACGTAGCCGTAAGCGCCGCCGGCACGCGCCGGGTTGACGGTCAGGCAGACGCCGGTGTGCTGTTCCTTACAGGAACGGCAACGGCCGCAGGCGACGTTGAAGGGTACCGAGACCAGGTCGCCGATCTGCAGGTGCTCGACATCGCTGCCTTTCTCGATGACTTCGCCGGTAATCTCGTGACCGAGCACCAGGCCGACCTGGGCGGTGGTGCGGCCGCGCACCATGTGCTGGTCCGAGCCGCAGATGTTGGTGGAAACGACGCGCAGGATCACACCGTGCTCGATCTTGCGTCCGCGGGGGTCCTGCATCTTCGGATAGTCGATTTTCTGGACTTCGACCTTGCCTGCGCCGAGGTAAACGACGCCACGATTGTCAGCCATCTGCCTTTCTCCTTTGTTTTTGTGAATACAAGGCGCGACGGGAGGTCACGCGGGCTTGTAGTGGAGCTATCAAATTGCGACTGGGACCTACAGCACCACCGTTCGGTTGGCGTGCAGGAATACCCGGCGTTCGAGGAAATAGCCGACCGCCTTGGCCAGGGTCAGGCATTCGATGTCGCGGCCCTTGGCGATCAGGTCTTCGGGATAGTGTGTGTGGTCCACCGGCTCGACGCCCTGGGCGATGATCGGTCCTTCGTCGAGGTCGTTATTGATGAAGTGCGCAGTTGCGCCGACCAGCTTGACGCCTTTCTGGTACGCCTGATGGTAGGGCTTGGCGCCTTTGAAACCGGGCAGCAACGAGTGGTGGATGTTGATGGCGCGCCCGTCGAGCGTGCGGCAGAGCTCGGGTGAGAGCACCTGCATGTAGCGTGCAAGCACCACCAGCTCCGCGCCGCTGTCCTCGACCACCTGTAACACCTGGCGTTCCTGGGCCGGCTTGTCGTGCGGATCGAGCGGGAAGTGGTGATAGGGAATGCCGTGCCAGCGCGCCAGGGGTTCCAGATCCGGATGGTTGGAGACCACCGCGGCGATATCCATCGGCAATTGGCCGATACGCTGGCGGTAGAGCAGGTCGTTCAGGCAATGATCTGACTTGGACACCATGATCACCACCTTGGCCCGGTAGCCCGGCGGTGTCAGCTCGGTATGCATCTCGAACGGCGTGACGCGATCGATCAGGCCGGTGCGGAACTGCGCCTCGTCAAAACCGTCAGGTGCACGGAACTCGACGCGGATGAAGAAACGGCTGACCAGCCGATCGTCGAAACTGTGGTGCTCGGTGACGTAGCAGCCCTGTTCGAACAGGTAGCGGGTCACCACGTCGACCGTGCCAAGCAGGCTAGGGCTGTGTGCGGTAAGGATCCAGGTGTCGGGCGTGCGGCTCATGGTGTTCTCCGAATGCTGCACAAACTCAGGTTGGCGCCAAGCGCCGCGCCCGAGGGGCGGCGCTTGCTCTGTTCAGCCTGCAAAGGGTTCGCCCTCACGCTTAACGGAGCAGGCTGAAAGTAGTCTCACGGCTCGATCGCCAGCCCGTACTCAGCGCTGGCGTCCTGCAGCCAGAGCCAGATGTAGTCAGCGAAGCTGCGGCGCACCACCAGTTCCCAGACTTCCTCGCCGGTGCGCCGGATCACCAGTTGGCTCTTGGCGAAATGGGTGCCCACCGCCTTGCCCACCGGGAAGTTGCTCGGATGCACGTCGTAGGGCGTCGACTTCATCAGCAGCTCGCGCACCTTTTCGCCGGAGAGTTCGACCAGGGTTTGCCCGCCGCTGACATTGACCACTTGGATGTGCTGGCCGCCCAGCGCGTCGCGCAGGCGCTGTTCGATGGCAAATTCCTCGCCCTGCGGCACGATCAGCAGCCACTCGTCCGGGCCCATCCACTGCAGCGAGGTCTCGCCGTTGGCCACCAGCGTCAGCGCGACCGGCAGTTCCATTCCGAGCGCTTGGTTAACGCCTTTGACGAAGGCCGGGTCGTGCGCATCGCCGCGCAAGGTCAGGTGCCCGCGCAGCTTCTTTTCCCGCAGGCGAATGCCGGCGCCGACGCGGCCCTTGCCGACCAGCTCTTTCAGGCCAGCGTGGTGCAACGGCGATTGCCCTTGGATGTCGTCCGGGCGTTGTTTGTACACGTTCACTGCGGTCATGGTTTACCTGCCTGGCGCCCTGGGGCGCCGTAGAATTCCGGGTGTACCGAGTGTGAGGCTGGTGCGCCAGCCTCACGTTCACCTCACACGTTCTGCCGCTCGCCTTTCGGGTCGTAGAACACCGAGCTGACGATCTCGGCCTCGATCACGCTGCCATCGACCAGCGGCGCGTAGACTCGCTCGCCGATGCGCTTGAGGCCGCCCTTGACCAGGGCCATGGCGAAGGAATACCCCATGGCTGCGCTCATATAGCTGGAGGTCACGTGGCCCACCATGGTCATCGGGATGGGCTGCTTGGGATCGAATACCAGCTGCGCGCCCTCGGGCAGTACCTTCTTCGGATCCAGCGGTTTCAGGCCGACCAGCTGCTTGCGGTTTTCCTTGAGGCAATCCTCGCGGTTCATGCCACGCCAGCCGATCCAGGAGAACGGCTTGGTACGGCCGACACACCAGCCCATGTTCAGGTCGTCCGGGGTCACCGAGCCATCGGTATCCTGGCCAATGATGATGAAGCCCTTCTCGGCGCGCAGGACGTGCATGGTCTCGGTGCCGTAAGGCGTCAGGCCGTGCTTCTTGCCCGCCTCGATGACCTGCTCCCACACATCCAGCGCATAGTCAGCCTGGACGTTGACTTCGTAGCTCAGCTCACCGGTGAAGGAGATGCGGAACACCCGCGCCGGAACGCCGCCTACCTTGCCTTCCTTCCAGGTCATGAAGGGGAAGGCTTCCTTGTCCAGATCGATGTCGGTGACCTCGGCCAGCAGCTTGCGGCTGTTGGGGCCGGTCAGCGTCATGGTTGCCCAGTGATCGGTGACCGAGGTGAAGTACACCTTCAGCTCCGGCCACTCGGTCTGGTGGTAGATCTCCAGCCATTCCATCACTCGTGCGGCGCCGCCGGTGGTGGTGGTCATGAGGAAGTGGTTGTCGGCAAGGCAGGCAGTCACGCCGTCGTCGAAGACCATGCCGTCTTCCTTGCACATCAGGCCGTAACGGGCTTTGCCCACATCCAGCTTGGTCCAGGCGTTGGTGTAGACGCGGTTGAGGAACTCGCGCGCATCCGGGCCCTGGATATCGATCTTGCCCAGGGTGGAGGCGTCGAGAATGCCCACTTCGTTACGCACGGCCAGGCACTCGCGGGCCACAGCGGCATGCAGGTCTTCACCCTTCTTGGGGAAGTACCAAGGACGCTTCCACTGGCCGACGTCCTCGAACTCGGCACCGTTCTCCAGGTGCCATTTCTGCATGGCGGTGTAGCGCTTGGGCTCGAACAGCTCGCCACAGTGACGACCGGCGACGGCACCGAAGGTGACCGGGGTGTAGTTCGGGCGGAACATCGTGGTGCCCATCTGGGCGATGCTGATGCCCATCGAATGGGCAGCAATGGCCAGGCCGTTGATGTTGCCGAGCTTGCCCTGGTCGGTACCGAAACCCAGAGCGGTGTAGCGCTTTACATGCTCGACCGACTCGAAGCCTTCGCGGGTGGCGAGCACGATACCCGCCGCGGTGACATCGTTCTGCAGGTCAACGAACTGCTTGGGCGCACGCTCCGTGGGCTTTTCATGGGGCACCTGGAACAGCGCGGCGCTCGCTTCCTGAACGCGTTGTTCGACCTTCGGCAGATTGCCGGTGACCGCCCCGAAGCCAGTGTCGGCGGCTGCCTTGGCGCCGGCCTCGAAGCCGTCGGCGAGGGCATCGCCAAGAACGAACACGCCATTCACCGCGCCAGCGCAGCTGCGCTGCTGGAAGCCATCGCCGGGAACGAAGGCAAGAATGTCTTCACGCCAGGTCGGACGACCACCAAGGTGGGAGGCCAGATGGACCACGGGGCTGTAGCCGCCGGAGCTGGCAATCAGGTCGCAATCGACCACTTCGCCTGGGCTGGTGACTTTGTGGCTGGCGATATCGATTGCACAGATGCGTGCGCCAGTGACCCGCTTGCTACCGCGCGCTTCGACCACTGCGCTGCTTGCGAGAATGCGTACGCCGCGCCGGCGTGCTTCCTCGACCCAGGCACCACGTGGATTGCTGCGCGCATCGGCAACCGCAACCACCTGATGGCCCGCGTCCAACCAGTCGAGCACCACACGGTAGGCGTAATCGTTGGTGGTCGACAAAACCAGCTGACGGCCAGGCGCCACGCCATAGCGGCGCACGTAGGTGGAAACCGCATCGGCGAGCATGTTGCCGGGCACGTCGTTGTTCGAATAGACGAGTGGACGCTCATGGGCGCCGGTCGCTAGCACCACACGCTTGGCCCTTACACGGTGCATGCGCTGACGGACGATTCGCTGTCCAAACGCCCCCATGGGCGCTACCTCACCGAGGTGGTCGGCCAGGCGCTGGTGAATGGTGAGGAAGTTGTGGTCGTGGTAGCCGGTCACGGTAGCGCGCGGCAGCAGCGTCACTTCCGGCATTGTTTCCAGTTCGGCGATGGCGCTGGCGGCCCAGTCGGCAGCGGGCTTGTCGTCGAGCGTCTCGCGTGTGGCGAGCAGGCTGCCTCCAAACTCTTCCTGCTCGTCGGCCAGGATCACCCGCGCACCACTGCGGCCGGCGGCGAGTGCCGCGGCCAGACCAGCAGGGCCGGCACCGACCACCAGTACGTCGCAGTGCTGGTTCAAGTGATCGTAGCTGTCCGGATCATTGGCCAGGGGTGCGCGCCCCAGGCCTGCGGCCTTACGAATGTACTTCTCGTAGGTCAGCCAGAGGTTCTGCGGGTACATGAAGGTCTTGTAGTAGAAGCCGGGCGGCATCATCCCGCCGCCGACCTTGCCGAGAATGCCCATCAGGTCGGTGTTGACACTCGGCCAGCCGTTCACGCTGTTGGCGGTCAGGCCGGCGTATAGCGCTTGCTGAGTGGCACGTACGTTGGGGATCTGCGCAGCTTCGGTACCACCGAGCTGCAGCACGGCATTTGGCTCCTCGGCGCCAGCGGCGACGATGCCGCGCGGACGTGAGTACTTGAAGCTGCGACCCACCACATCGACACCGTTGGCCAGTAACGCAGCGGCCAGGGTGTCACCGACGAAGCCCTGATAGGTTTCGCCATTGAAGCTGAAGGTCAGGGGCTGGCCGCGGTCGATGCGGCCACCCTGGGAAAGACGATTGACCTGGCTCATGCCGTTACTCCTTGGTCGACAGCCTTCTTCGCAGCGAGCGAAGCCTCGGTCACGCTGGGCTGCTCGCCGATCTTGTAGGTTTCTAGAATTTCGTAGCTCACCGTGTGACGGGTGACGTTGAAGTACTGGCGGCAACCCGCAGCGTGGATCCACAGCTCGTGGTGGATGCCGCGCGGGTTGTCGCGGAAGAACAGGTACTCGCCCCATTCCTCATCGGTGCAGGCGTTCGGGTCCAGCGGGCGGGGGATGTGGGCTTGGCCGCCGGCGTGGAACTCTTCTTCGGAGCGCAATTCGCCACAGTGAGGGCAGAAAATATGCAGCATGGTCGGGTACCTCCAGAAAACCTACATCCCTCCGCCGCCGGCGGAGGGGCACAAAATCAGTGTGCGACCCCAGCCGCGCCGTGTTCGTCGATCAGCGCGCCGTTGTAGAAGCGCTCGATCGAGAACGCCTTGGCCAACGGGTGCATTTCGCCCTTGGCCAGGCTGGCGGCAAAGACGTGACCCGAGCCCGGCGTGGCCTTGAAGCCGCCGGTACCCCAACCGCAGTTGAAGAACAGGTTCTTTACTGGTGTCTTGGCGATGATCGGGCAGGCGTCTGGGGTGGTGTCGACGATGCCGCCCCATTGGCGATTCATGCGCACCCGCGAGAGGATCGGGAACATCTCGACGATCGCCTGCAGCGTGTGTTCGATGGTGGGGTAGGAGCCACGCTGACCGTAACCGACATAGCTGTCGATGCCAGCGCCGATGACCAGGTCGCCTTTGTCCGACTGGCTGATATAACCGTGTACCGCGTTGGACATGATCACGGTGTCGATAATCGGCTTGATCGGCTCGGATACCAGCGCCTGCAGCGGATGGGACTCGATCGGCAGGCGGAAGCCGGCAAGCTTGGCCATGTGTCCGGAGTTACCGGCAGTGACCACGCCGACGCGCTTGCCGCCAATGAAGCCCTTGTTGGTTTCAACGCCGATGCATACGCCGTTTTCCTTGCGGAAGCCGATCACCTCGGTTTGCTGGATCAGATCGACGCCCAGCGCGTCGGCGGCGCGGGCATAGCCCCAGGCAACCGCATCGTGACGGGCAACGCCGCCGCGGCGCTGTAGCGACGCGCCGAGTATCGGGTAGCGGGTGTTCTTCGAGCAGTCGAGGTGGGGGATCATCTCTGCCACCTGCCTGGCATCCACCACTTCGCCGTCGACGCCGTTGAGGCGGTTGGCACTGACCCGGCGTTCGATATCGCGCATGTCCTGCAGCGTGTGGCCGAGGTTGAACACGCCGCGCTGGGAAAACATCACGTTGTAGTTGATGTCCTGGGACAGGCCTTCCCAGAGCTTCATCGCATGCTCGTAGAGCCGCGCCGATTCGTCCCATAGGTAGTTGGAACGCACGATGGTGGTGTTGCGTGCGGTATTGCCTCCGCCCAACCAGCCTTTCTCGATAACGGCGACGTTCTTAACGCCGAACACTTTCGCCAGGTAATAAGCCGTGGCCAGGCCATGGCCACCGCCGCCGACGATGACTACGTCATATACCGGCTTGGGCTTGGGGTTGCGCCACATGCGCTGCCAGTTTTCGTGATGGCTGAATGAGTGCTTGAGCAGGCCGAAGCCGGAATAACGTTGCATGTCGAATGCTCCTGAAAAACGACCGCCTCGAAGCGGTTTTGCGACTCGTAGCGGGGTCACCCCCTCAGCGATCCACTAACAACTGGCGGTGGAAGGCAGCAGCGCCTTCCACCTCACGAATCAGCGGTACACCGGATAGTCGGCGCACAGCCCGGCGACCTGGCGAGCCACCTGGGCCTCGACATCGTCATCACCGAGGTGATCAAGGATGTCGCAGATCCAGCCCGCGAGCTCGACGCTCTGGTCTTCCTTGAGTCCTCGGGTGGTGATGGCCGGTGTGCCGATCCGTAGCCCGGATGTGACGAAGGGCGACTGCGGGTCGTTGGGTACGGCGTTCTTGTTGACGGTAATACCGGCGCGACCTAGTGCAGCGTCTGCGTCCTTACCGGTGATGCCCTGCTTGATCAGGCTGACCAGAAACAGATGGTTATCGGTACCGCCGGAGACCACGTCGAAGCCACGTTCGATGAATACCTTGGCCATGGCCTGGGCGTTATTGATCACCTGCTGCTGGTAATCCTTGAAACCAGGCTCCAGCGCTTCCTTGAAGCACACCGCCTTTGCCGCAATGACGTGCATCAGCGGGCCGCCTTGAGCACCCGGGAAGACCGCAGAGTTGAGCTTCTTTTCGATATCGGCATTGGCGCGGGCCAGAATCAGGCCGCCCCGCGGGCCACGAAGGGTCTTGTGGGTGGTGGTTGTGACCACGTCGGCAAACGGAATCGGGTTCGGATAAAGGCCGGCGGCCACCAGGCCTGCCACGTGGGCCATATCGACGAAGAGCAATGCACCGACCTTGTCGGCGATGGCGCGGAACCGCGGGAAGTCCAGGGTCTTCGAGTAGGCAGAGAAGCCGGCAACGATCATCTTCGGCTTGCTCTCGACCGCGAGGCGCTCGACCTCGTCGTAGTCGATCAGGCCGGTGTCGGTGTCGATGCCGTACTGAACGGCGTTGTACAGCTTGCCGGACGAGCTGACCTTGGCACCGTGGGTCAGGTGGCCGCCATGGGCTAGGCTCATGCCGAGAATGGTGTCGCCTGCGTTGAGCAGCGCCAGGTAGACGGCGCTGTTGGCCGAGGAACCCGAGTGCGGCTGGACGTTGGCGAAATCGGCGCCGAACAGTTGCTTGGCGCGATCGATGGCCAGCTGCTCGACCTTGTCGACGTGCTCGCAACCACCGTAGTAACGCTTGCCCGGATAGCCTTCGGCGTACTTGTTGGTTAGCCCGCTGCCCTGGGCCTGCATCACGCGCTTGCTGGTGTAGTTTTCCGAGGCGATCAGTTCGATGTGATGTTCCTGACGCGTTTCCTCGGCATCCATCGCCGCGAGAAGTACGTCGTCATAGCCCTGGATTTTGTCTTGCTTGCTGAACATCGCGGATCTCCTAAGGCGCAACGGCGCCATTCGCCTCGGTTAAGGCCTTGGTGTGTCTGGATGCGATGGTAGGGCTGGGCCTTGCCGGGAAGATGCCTGCCTGCGTCTTGCGGGAGTTCGTTTGCGACATGCTGTCGTCGCTCTCGGAAATCTCGCGCAAGTAATCGGTCGCGCACGCCGGCTGGCCGTTTGTGCGCGCCGATTCCGCAGCGGAGTAGTCGCTTGTGCGTTGGGTTGGATGGGGTAAAGCAGGGGCGACGAGGGTCGCGATGGGGCAGGGGTGAGGTGTCAGAGGGGCCGATTGCGAGGTGATGCGCTGGCTGTGGCCGGCGAATCAGCCAGTCGAACAGGTCGCTTCTCTGAGCGACCTGCGTGATGA
>Ga0163200_1000145_pt1 | contig 33041 bp, 30 predicted proteins | sample PL_2010_200m_FD_113535 | JGI IMG/M metagenome (GOLD analysis project Ga0163200, IMG submission 113535) | Freshwater microbial communities from Powell Lake, British Columbia, Canada to study Microbial Dark Matter (Phase II) - PL_2010_200m | ecosystem: Environmental > Aquatic > Freshwater > Lake ... | reverse complement strand
GTATAACCATATTCTGAAAACTTCGATAACAGTGCAGATGTATTATATCAAATTCAATAAGATTAATTTTAACCTGCCTGATCATATCCGGCATAAGGTAGAATCCGAAATTTAACCAGCTTTTAAAAGTTAATACCTTTACGCCTTTTAGCGAATCTTTATACTCCTTGTCTAATTTAAAATCACCAGTATATACCGCAACTTCGTGTCCCTGGTTAAACTGTGCCGAGGTAAGCTTGTAAACAAAATCTACAGTCCCCCCAGCGTGTTTTAGAGAAAAGAATGGGAATACATGCAGAATTTTCATTTTGGCAAAAAGTCTTGTTCCCTTCTTTCAAAATCCTCATTGGCTCTCTGATAATCCCCAAACCTCCCCATATCAAGCCAATAATGAGATTCATTATGATGATAACCAAGGACTGTTTTTCCGTCTTTAATAGCGAGCTTGACTAAGGTTGGAAAATCTAAATAGACACCGGCCTTAATGTACTGTAATACCTCTGGGTTGCAAACATAAATTCCCATACTATCAAAATAAGTATAAGTCGGTCTTTCAATATAGTCAGCTACCTTGTTATTTCCTGAAAGCTCAATAATGCCTAAGTCCATTTTAACTTCTTTTTTATGTACCCCGATTGTCAAAAATGAACTTTGTTTATTATGAAAATCTATAAGTTTTGAATAGTCAAGGGTAGTTAATATATCACCGTTCATAACCAAAAAAGGTTCTTTCAAGCTTTCTACTAGAGCAATCGGCCCTGCAGTACCCAACGGCTCCCTCTCTCTTACGTAGGATAATTTTGCCTCCTTAGGGAGAAACTGGGAATTCTGAAAATATGCCTGTATCAATTCAGCAAGATAACCTACACAAAGCGTTATATCATTAATGCCGTAATGGGTAAGTTGCCTTATAATGATCTCTAATATTGGTTTATTTCCTACGGGCAGCATAGGTTTTGGAAAAACAGTAGTATACGGAGCTAAACGTGTTCCCTTACCACCCGCCAAAATTATTGCTTTCATATACAATCTCCTTTAAAATTTTCAGCACTAATCAAAAATTTTTACCCTATTTCAATCATAAAGCTTGTTTATGATACTAATGCATAGATAAACATCATTTAGTTGAACCTGCTGTTTTTATTATTTTATAATAAAAAAACGAGCTTATTGCACCTAACAAATAATATGTTCCGGCTAGTGAAACATATTCTCGAGGAGAGACATGAAAACTTGCAATGAAAAAACTTATCATGGCACCAAAAATTGCTATACTTATAGCTTTTTCATATTCAGATAAAAAGTTGCTTTTGGCGCATATATACGAGTTTCTGATAAAAAGAAACAAAATTAAAAATTGCAATGAATAACCAACTAATCCGATTTGGTTAGTTGTTTGAAAGAAATCTATGTCAACCGAACCTACACTTACTACGCCTAATTCGGATAATCCTAGTTTTTTTGCAGCGGAAGCAGTAATTGAATATCCATGCCCGATTAAAGGAGATTGCAAAAAAGTACCCCAAATATTAGCTCTATTCCATTGGGTAAAATACGGATCGGATAATGTAAGTACTGGCAAAAATAATCCTTTCACCTGAACAGGAAAAAATATGCTTATTACTACTGATACTATCAAAATAATAAACAAAATATTTTTTTTATCGCTTTTTTTACTAAGAAATAATCCCATAATAAAAAGAGAAATAAATAATGCAATAATGGCTGTACGCGACATCGAAAACAATAAAGCAATAAACATAGTTATTGCAGCAGTGACGAGAAAACCAATGTTCTTTTTACGAAATTCGGAAGCTCTAAAAAGCAACGACAAAACAAAAACTAAACAAGTAGTGAGAAAGATGCCCAGCTCATTATCGCTAGCCAAAACAGATGTAGCACGATATAACCCTAACTTAGAACTTCGAGAATATGAATACTTACCGACAAAATCAATATATGTCCCAGGCTCAATTATTTTTAGTAGTGAAAGCTGAGTAAATTGAATAATGGCTATGCCCGCAACAATAAAGCCGCTAATTAGTAAAGCACCAATATATATGTTCGTGTTCTTTTTTTGCTCTAAAACAGATAGAACAACAAAATATAAAAAAATAAATACGATCATAAACCTAAAACCGGCTAAACCAACTAAAATATTAACAGAATTAAAAATTTCTATAATCCCCCATACAGCATACAGCAATATAAGTGTGTTTAGGATATTCCATGAACTAAAATTTATCTTTTTCTGACAGCATTGGCAAAACCAGCTTATCATAATAATGAAAAGAATAATTTCCCGCCAGCAATCAGTAAATACCGATGAGTAAATTTCTTTGAATACGTAATGAAAAGGAAATAAAAAAATCAATATACAAATCGCCAAGTCTAGCTTTATAAGACAGAGCAGTAAGAAAATGGAAACTGTAACTATAAATACTGTGAGCTTGCCCTGATAAACAATTCCGTATCCAACAAAGAAGCTTATTAAAATATAGGGAATAATAAATAGCAATTTACTAAAATGTAGCGATTCGAAAAAACTTTCAACTTTCTTTGATAGGGTAACCATAATTATTTTTAAGAATCTCTTATCTGCTTAACCTATTTACTAAAATTAAACTTGTTTTTCTAAAAAATTTTGAGATATTTAATAAAGCATACAGTAACCATCTTAAAGGTAAGAATAACGGGTTAAAAACAGATAGATTATAAAAATACCGCCAAATATTAATTAAATTAAATGCCAGTACTATCCTGTTTTTAATAAGTATATGGGTGGCGTCAGAAAGATTAAAAAGGTATTTACTCCCTCTTGCCAACTTTAAGTTATACTTAGCCTCCGGCCCCTTCCAAACCCCATCTTCTCCTCCTACGTAATGTGAGTAATTATGGTTTTGGTGAACTGCGGTAATAACCTTGGTAGCATCAATGACCGGCACTCCTTGAAAACGGGCATTATAAATAAGCCAGTTATCCCATGCAGACCGCCCTATTGCAAATGACGGAATATCTTTAAATAAATTTCGGTTAAAAACAAAATAATCTATACCCGTTTTAGCATGAAGTTTACCATTTTTATTAATATCTAAGCGTAGCCATGATTCCCATTGATGGTCATCAAAGCATATCTGAGAGCTTATATCCATATCAAATCTCTGCCCAACCATTAAAAAGGGAAACTTCTTAATACTACGGATTGCTTCCATGAAATCGCTCATTAATATAATGTCGGCATTTACATATGCCAATAGATCATAATGACTTATATTTTGGGCTATTTTAAAAAGAGAACTAACAAGAGGCGTGCCAAATTCATTACATTCAAATTTTGAGATATAATGGACACCAAATTCACCTGCTACCTCAGCTACGCCCTCACCGTTACCAAATAAAATAATCTCACATTTTGGATCAAGATGAAGCCAACTAAGAATAGCATTTCTTTGAATAAACCCAAAATCTCCATAAAAAGGTTTGGGAGTAGCAAAAATCGTTAACATGTTAGTTAGACATTTTGATTAACTAATTTTAACTCTTATTTTTAAGTTTAGCGGTTATACAAAAATGCCAACCAAGGCATCTTTCAAGCCAATGAAATAAGCGTTTTGGCATCCAACGAAAATACATTTCCCACTCATATTCATAGTTTACGTATTTCTCAATAACAAATGCGAATATATGAGCTTTATATTTTTCAATTATTTTAAAATCATTCATCAAATTACGGATATCGCGGAACGAATATACATAAGTAACCGGACAGCCTGTTTGGGCTTCTGAATACATCCGGACTAATTCATTAGTTTTCCAAAAAGCACCTTTGCCATAGGTCAAAATAATCCAAAGTATTTTCCAGCTCAACTTAGAATAAAGCATTACCCTAATCTCAGTTTCAGAAGTACAATATTTTTTGATTTCTTCAAATACTGCTTCTGGACGCGGCGTATGATGAATAACACCAAAAGAATAAATCAAATTATACGGCTCAACCGGTACAGTTAAGCTTAAACTCTCTGCATTTCCATGATAAAAGTTTGCTTTTAGGCCAAAAACCTCAAATCTTTTTCGGCAGATTTCAAGACTCTTTTCAGATATGTCGATAACCGTGAGATTTGCTCCAGCCCTTACAAAATTAATTGAATCAGTGCCTATGCCGCAGCCAATCTCAAGGACTTTTTTACCCCTCCATCTTTCAAATTGCGCAAAGCTAGGTATATGTGGTTCAACAAAATATTTTCTAGCTTCAACACCGTCGAAATAATCTTTGGTTCCCATTGCTCTCGGAGAATGGCGTATATTACACGGTCTTCTATTCCAGAACTCCCGAACATCTTCTATGGTATTCATTGTATACTCCTACCGAGCGCGACATATTTTACATTATCACCTAACTTTTTAGGATTAAGCATTCTCCAGCAATCGATAATAATTGTTGGTTTGTGAATGATATATTTATGGTCAATTAGCTTAAACTCCTCATCCTGGGTAGTAATAATACAGATAGTTGCATTCAAAAAACAATCTTTTACCGAAGAGGCGTAAAGAATGCTATCGCCGAAATGAGCTTTGGCATTATCCATTGCAAGAGAATCATACGCTATAACCTCTATATCTTTCTTCGTAAGCAGCTCTTCAATAATCTTTATCCCTGCAGATTCCTCTATTACCGGAGTATTTGGTTTATAGGCAAGACCTAAAATTGCGACAATATTATTCTTATTTGCAGGGATATGTGACAAAATACACTCAACAGTATGCTCTATCTGAAGTTTGTTAACGTTATCGGTTGTTCTAGCCAAATGCGCATTAATGCCGTGTTTGTTAGCTAAAGCAGCAAAAGCCGTATTATCTCTGGGGAAACACGGCCCGCCATACGCAAGCCCCCCTCTAAGATAATAAGGAGAAACTCTCTTGTCCGCACCTAAAGCTTTTGTAATTGCATCTATATCTGCACCAGGTATCTTTTCACAAATATTTGACAAAGTATTAGCAAAGCTTATTTTCATGGTTATATATGAATTAAGGCTTATCTTGGTTATCTCCGCACTAATAATTGACATCCGCGCAAAATAAGGCTTATTTTCGCAAGCAACCGTATAAACTTCCTGAAGCATATCGCCTGCTAATTTATTACTTTCACCGATTAATACCATGTCTGGTTTTAAGAAATCATTTATAACACTACCTAAAGCAATAAATTCCGGATTATAACAAACTCCAAAATCCTTATTTAATTTCTTTCCGGAAATTTGCTCAATCAAAGAAATAAGGCTTCCTTCAGTATCACCGGGAGAAACCGTAGAGGTAATAACAAATAAGTGGTATTTTTTATTAAACTTCTTTAAGGCAACGGCTAAATGCCTGAGCGCTTCTTCTAAATACCTTGTAGAAAAATGTCCGTCTTGTCTGCTTGGAGAAGGTACTATTAAAAATGTTATCTGCGTATCACTTATGGCTTCTCTATAATCATGGGTTGCCCTTAATTTACCTTTTGATGAAATAAGTAGCTCCTGCAATCTCGGCTCAAATACAGGGGCTTTCCCTTTATTTATACTATCGACAAATTCATTATTTATATCAACTCCTACAACCTCAAAACCTTTTGAAGCAAAACACACTGCAGAGCATGCGCCAAGCTTACCTAGCCCAATTATAGAAAGTTTAGTCATAATATTCATCTTTCCTTAGTAGATTAACCGCCCTTTTGTACCTTGCAGGCGTTCCAATATCAATTAGCTTACCATTAGATACAAAACCATAACACCTTTCTTTGATTATCTTCGGAAAAAAATCCTGTTCGAGTGAAAAATATTTTTCATGCGGCATATAAGTAAATATGTCCTTTTGCATAAGATATATTCCGACGCTTATCAAACCAGTCTTGCCTTCTGAAACCTTTTCTCTAAAACTTTTTATTTTATTTAACGCATCAAGAGTAACAAGTCCATAATCTTCGCATGTTTCGGAATGGACTAAAGCTATAGACAAAATAGCCTTTTTTGTCATATGGAAATCATAGAACTCATTGAAATCAATTTTGCAAATTGAATCACCGTTCATAACTACAAAAGAATTACTTTTTATCAAGGCCCTTGCTTTCTTAACAGCACCCCCTGTTCCAAGCAATGCTTTTTCTTCAGAAAACTTTATCCTATAATTTGGCCTACAACAAAAATGCTCCTTTATTTGTTCCTTTAGATAGCCAACGCTTAAAATTATATTTTTAAAATTGGATTGTAAAATATTATCTAAAAGAATTTCCAAAAATGGTATTCCTGATATCTCTGCTAATACTTTCGGTCTATCATTAACACAAGAACTTAATCTCCTTCCAAGACCTCCACATAAAATCAAGACATCTATTTCCCTTAAATTAGAATTAACCATTTCATAAATTATTAAAGATTATCACTAGGGGCGTAGTAAATTATCTGACTACCTAAATTCTCGAATCTAAAAGGAACATGTAATATTTTTTTTAGTTTTTCTTTTATTTTAGGTTGCACTTCCGGCTTCACAAAAAAAAGAATGAATCCCCCGCCTCCAGCTCCCAAAAGTTTACCCCCTAAAGCACCGGCATCCATTCCTGCCTCGTAAATTTCGCCAATCTGCGAATTTGTAATCTTAGAGCTTAAACTCTGTTTAATCTTCCAAGTCTCATTTAAAAGTTTACCAAAATCTTCAAAGCCATCGTTACTATCATTAAGCACCCTGAAAGCTTTTTCTGTTATTTCCATCAAAGTTTTCAATTCTTTCTTTTTCTTTGGAATACTACTTATCTGCTCTGCTGCAATTTCCGATGCAACCCGAGAAAAACCTGTAAAAAAAAGCATCAAATGATCTTGAAGTAAATCGAGTTTATCTTGACTAAGAGTAATTGGAAAAACTGTTATTTCTTGAATGCCACCAAATTCAATCTTGTTAAATCCTCCAAAAGCAGCTATTGTTTGATCCTGCGAACCAACATTCTCTTTAAGCAGATTTTGTTCAAAATGAATTGCATCTAAAGCCAACTGTCTTTTAGTAACCATTTTTCCCTTTAAAGCATATAAAGTATTTAGAAAACCGGTGGAGAAAGATGAACTCGAACCAATTCCAGTTCTTGCCGGTAAATCCCCGGTATGAACCATCTCAATCCCGCGATCTATCCCAAAAAATTTTAAACCTTCACGTACCACCGGATGTCTTATCTCTTCTAAATTCTTAGTCTCTTCTCTTTGATCATATCTAATCCTGTACTTATAATCGAAAAAAGGCGGAAGAAATCGGCAGATAATATAGCAATATTTATTAATTGAAGTACTAATGACCGCTCCTCCATTTTCTCTATACCAGGCAGGATAATCTGTCCCTCCACCAAAAAATGATACTCTAAATGGCGTTCTGCTTATAATCATTTTTACGTATTCTCCTTATTAGCTGGGTCATCTTATCTATGCCCGCTTCCAGAGTAGTTGTTGCTTCAAACCCCAGAATCCTTTTGCTTTAGACACATCAATAATCCGCCTTATTAAATGCGACTTATAAAGCCTGTCCATTAGTTACTATAATTTTCTTATCTTTAATCATTTTGATATAATAAAAGTCAATATGCTAACTTATCCATTATCATCTCAAATCTTTCATAAGCTAAACGAGCAGCTGAGTGATGCCACTCCAAAACAATAGGTTTATCTTTTAAAACTTTTTTATTTTTATATAAGAATTTGATTTGCCAAGAGTCAATTGATGTAATCTTATGAGAATCGGTTTGGCCGTTATTTTCTGATATGTGTATCTCAAATATACGATCAAGATAATTAGTTAACAAATTAGTTAATGTTTTATTCTTATTAAAATTTAGATAAACAGAGGCTACATTTAAATGTCCAAGATCCAATACAATTCCTACATTTGGCCTGTTATGATAATATTCTAAGAATTGTTTTATGTCTTCTGGGGTGCAAAGAAAAGAATACTGGTCAGTTGCACTTTTGGGAGATAAATTTTCTACTGCAATTCTAAAACCATCCGGAACAATCTCCTTTAGAAGAATATCTATCATTAAATAAAAATCTTTCATTATATTGCTCTCATTGTTCTGTTTTATGAAGAAGCCTTCTTTGATTTCCGGTAGCAAATCATGCCTAAATCCTGGATGAATACTGTATAGATTCTGGTTAAATTTTACAGTAAGGCCTATCGCTTTTCTTATCAAGTTCAATGTTTTCTTTCTTAAATCAGCATTTTTTGTAGCTATATTGAGCACAAAATCATTTCGCTGCGGAGGAAAATAATTGTGTATAAGATAATTAAGACCATGCTTTTCTTTGAAATCGAGTAAATCATTCTCTATGCCTTTGTAAAATTCAGTTCTGCCGGTAAGCTCGATATTAGTAAAACCTAACTGCACAAGCTCCTTCACTGAATCGGCTATTCTATTTTCTGATGAACATGATGAACTAATGTAAACCATATCGAAATAAAAATACTTTTTCCAAACATTTTAAACAATATATCCCAATTTGTCTCTTTCTGATAGAATTGGTTTCTTTATCGGCCACTGAATATTAAATCTAGGGTCATTCCACTTTATGGTAAACTGTCTTGATGAATCATAGTAAGCAGATTGCTTGTAATGAAAAACTGATTTCTCGCTTAAGCACAAGTGTCCATTACCGTGCATGGGCGGTACTAATACCTGGTATTTATTCAGATCGGATAAAACAAACGATTCCCACTTTCCGAAATGTTCTGACTGCTCATTGTAATTTATTACTACAAAATATAATTTTCCATGTAAACAAGATATCAATTTCCAAGTTAAAGAATCACCATGAATTCCTTTAATCACGTCTTTTCTGGCAATAGATATATCATCTTCCACAAAATCAATGCCAATACCTTTTGATTTATACAATTCCTGATTATACAATTCCAGAAATCCTCCTCTGTGATCCCGAAAAAAAGTAGGCTTGATTAATAAGACACCTTCTAGATTTGTTTTGCTGACTTCTATCAATTAAGGCTCCCTTTATTTAAAATAGTTTTTCCGTTTCAAATACTCATCCTGATTATTTATAAACCAATTCCAGGTATCTTTTAACCCATCCAACAAAGAAGTTTGAGGATTATAACCAAATAATTTTCTGGCTAGAGATATATCCATTACTCTTTTCGGGAATCCAGGCTGCTTGCCAGGATCAAATTTATAATTAAAACCGATAAAACTATTGAGTGTTTCTACTAACTCTTTGACAGAAACTCCTTTACCGCTGCCGAGATTCACAAAACTAGATTCTGTGCCACGATAAAGGGCCAGAATTACTCCCTCCGCGACATCTCTGCTATAAGCAAAATCCCGGATAGCGCTCCCATCTCCCCAAATTACTACCGGGTCTTCTTTATGGTATATTCTATACATTAGGGATGGGATTACCATAGCGTTGTTTGGATCAAAATTATCTCCCGGGCCATAAACATTGCAAGGCCTGACAATGGAAAAATTATCCAGGCCGTATTGAATTTTATACGCTTGAATTTGCATCTCCGCCATCCTCTTTGCCCAGCCAGGAAACATATCCATAGGCGGTCCTTCGACGTTCTCATCCTCCCTAAATACCTCCGCGCTTGCGTAAGCGCCTATTGAACTAGTGTAAACTACCTTTTTAACCTTATTAATACGACAGGCCTCTAATACGTTTGTATTCATCATCAAAAGAGGCACAAAAAAACTAGCCGGTTTTGATTTTGTAACCACGACTGAGCCTTTTATGCCTGCCATATGAAAAACGAAATCCATATCCCTGGTTATCTCTCGGCAAAATTCAAAGCTGGTGAGGTCGCCAAAAACATGTTCTGCCTTTTTGGAAACTTTTAGGTTATCCAGAGAAACAATTTTCACATTTGCTCCGGCAGCGCATAAAATCATTATTACCTGCCTTCCGATAAGGCCGGTGCCTCCCGTAACCAGTATATTCTTTCCCGCAAAACTCTTTACAACAGCTTCCTCAATCATACCTTCCTACCTCCCGCAAAGTTAGATTTGTACCAATCTATCGTCTTTCGTATTCCTTCATCCAGAGTGACTTCAAAAGACCACCCGAATGACTTCTTGGCTTTAGACGTATCCAAACACAATTTTGTTTTAATAGTCGGTTTGGACTTATCATATTCTATACAGATATCCTTCCCTGAATGATTAATTATCTTTTTTACCAGGCCGCTTACTGAGATAGAACTACCGCTGCCAACATTAAAAATCTCAAATTTCGATTCCTGATTATTAATCGCTAAAGTAACAAATTTTACGAGGTCAGATACGTACAGAAGGTCTCTTTCTTCCTCTCCTGTCCCCCAGATAACCAGTTTTCCGTCTAAATTAGTTAAAACCTTGGTCATGGTAGCCCCGAAAACATGAGACTTTTCGAGGTCAAATTTATCATGAGGGCCATAGATATTTGAATGACGAATAACCGTGTACTTAACGCACCCTATCCGGGAATAAAACTCGCATAGTTTTTCAATATAAATCTTTGTCCAGCCTACACCGAAATAATTCGGGTAAATTTCTTTGCTTTCGTCGAAATCGGTTTCTTTTACGGGAGTATCGCTTGATTGGTAAATCACCGTACAGCTGAAAAATACCACATGAGAAACGCCATATTCGTGAGCGGCCCTAAAGATTAAAGAATTCATAACCGCATTATCCGTAACATGGTAGTATGGCTTATTAACGATATCTCCAGCTCCAGAGGTAGTGGCGGCTGCCTGGATTATTATATCCATGCCTTCTACTGCTTTAGCAACATCATCCTTATTAGTAAGATCGGCCCTGATCATTTTTATTCCGGGGTTAGCAAGCGGTTTAGACTTAAAATAAGTACCGAACAATTCCAAGCCTTCCCTCCTGACGAGAGATTCGGCGATATTCCTGCCGATAAACCCGGTAGCCCCGCAGATTAAAACTTTTTTATTTGGCATCTTATTTAAGTTATTTTACGTACATAGATAGAAACTTGCTTACGATATCAATAAAATAACCAACATGCTCCCTGCCTAAGTTTTGGTGAACGCCAATATGCAACCCGTTATTTCCAATATATTCGGCGTTGGGAAAATTACCCTGCTTATGGCCCAAGAAAGAAAATCCCCTGCATTGAGTGGGCATTGAAGAAAACAGATGCCTTGTTTCAATACCGTTTTTCTCTAAAAAATTTCCTAGTTGCTCCCGGCTGAACGGGGCGTTTTCCTTTATGATTATAGGAAAAGCATGGGGGCCGATCCTTTCATCCTTAGATTCCTTAATCGTTACCAAGTAAAGTTTGAATTTCTCAAACTTGCTCATCATAGTAAGCAGATTATTCCTTCTTTTTTGCAGTATCTCATCATATATTTTCAAATTCCCCAGCCCTATAGCCGCCTCTAATTCATTCATTTTCGAAGAAAATCCGATTCTTTCAAAACTAAACCTTATGTCTTTGCCGTTTTTAAACCGCTTCTGGCAATGTTTTGACTCAAGGTTTAATAAACAGACTTTACAGCTGCAAGCCCTGCCGTGAGCCCTTAGCGACCTTAAGATTTCAGCAAAATCAGGCCTATCAGTAACTATAATCCCCCCCTCTACTGTACTTATAATATGCGCTAGATATAGGCTATATGCGGCCATATCGCCTAGAGTCCCGACATTGCGGCCCTTATAAACCGCTCCATGGGCTTCAGCCGCATCTTCTATAACGCAAAGATTATATTTCTTGGCTATTTTATTAATTGCGTCCATGTCAGCCGGCTTACCCATGAGATGTACAGGTACTATTGCCCTGGTCTTCTTTGATATTTGTTTTTCAATTTTCTTGGGGTCAATATTTAGTGTCTCCCTTTCAATATCTACGAATACCGGCTTAAAACCAGCCTCTAATATAGCATTACCCGTAGCGGCAAAAGACAAAGCCGGAACAATAACCTCATCATCGCGCCTGGCGCCGAAATCGTATAAAACCGCAAGCGATAAAGCAACAGCACTTGCGCCGCTACTTACTGCTACCGCCTCTTTAGTCCCTATTAATCTTGCAAAAAGGTCTTCAAATTCCCTTACATATCTGGCGCCCGTGACCCTTTCAGAAGCTAAAATCTTATTTATCAAGTCTTTGGATTCGGATGTTATAGAAATTGTCCCAAATGGGATTTTCATTTTTCTCATTTTATACAACTGTCTTTTACGTGATTAAATTCTACCAACATTTCAATATCATGCCTGTCAATTTTTTTACTGCCATTTTTGTAAACAAAATGCGGAACTAACCTGGAGGTTTGCCTGAACCCGCATTTTTTATGCACCCGGAGCGAAGCAAGGTTATCCTGGGCTAAGGTAACATAGATTCTTTTTAAATTTAATAACCGGGCCTGCTCATTAACAATAGTCTGCAATAGAAAACCCAAACCAAGCTTCCGGAACTCTTCACGCACTGCCAAACCGCTGGTAGGCCGTCCGGTCTTAAACCTTTTTAAAAGGCATACCCCTATAATCTTTTCATCTTTAAACAGGTTTAGAAACACCCAATCGTTTTCTTTTCCCCAATCCTTTATTCTGTCTGATAATTCCTTAGCAGAATCGGGGAATGGGCTGAAAAGAGGATAAGGCGGAAAAAGGGTTCTTGATTTTTCAGAAAGACCTTGAAAATAAAATTTAAACAATGCCGGGGCATCCTGCTCCTTGAGCCGGCAGATTTTTAACATGCCTAAAGATTTGTCTTTAATACAGATTCTGTCAATTATTTTGCCTTTAACCTTAACCGTATTGACAGACTTTACTGTAGAAAGCTTACCCAAAACAGATTTTATCCCCTTGTCGATATTACGATTAGTGTTTATTATGTTCATAACCTTATTTAAGCGCCTTGTTTAACCAATTCAACCGCCTCCAAGAGACTTGCACAGATGTATAGCTCTTGCTCATCATTAAGTAGCGGATGCAGGGGCGGGCAAAGCAATCTCCTACCGATATCCTCAGATACCCTAAGCTTGATTACTTTACAGTTATTTGCAATATATGGCCAACGTAAATATGTCGGAGGGTTAGAAACACTACAAACTATCCCGAACCTTTCGCGGATTATAGAAATAATTTTATCACGGACATCTCCTGCCCATTCAGGCTTTACCAGTATTGAATACGCATAATAAAGATGTTCACAATCCTCAGGCTCATAGGGCAGGATAAGTTCCGCTACCCCTTCCAACAGCCTAGAACGCCGATGCGCCGCTTCTCTGCGACGGCGATTCATTTCATCTAAGCGGCTGAGCTGGACTAATCCTACGGCAGCCTGAACCTTGGTCATCTTATAATTACTTCCCCATCTGGTTTCTCCGCCAAATTGCCTTATGTCGCGTAATCGGCTGGCCGCGATGGGATCATCAGTAGTAATCATACCCCCTTCCCCCAGAGTAGTCATAAGTTTTTGCGTGTGAAAACTAAAAACTGTCATCCAACCTTTAGATCCTACTTTTGTCCCCCTATAAGTAGCTCCACAGCTGCGCGCCGCATCACCAATAATTTTTAAAGAGCCATATTTAGGATGCGGATACCGTTGGGTAATCTTTAGCAAATCATCCATAGGAGCGGATAGCCCATTCATATGAACAGGGAATATTGCGCGGGTGCGTGAAGTTATCTTTTTCTCCACGTCTTCCGGGTCAAGGTTTAAAGTCTTAGGATTAATATCGCAGAAAATAACCTCGCCCCTTTCTCTGAGTATCGCCAAATGAGCTGCTTTGTAGTTTATCGCCGGACAAATCACTTCGTCTCCCGGCTCCAGGTCTAAACACATCGTTGCCATATTCAAGCCCGTCCCACAGCCATTAATTGCAACCGCGTGTTTAGCTCCGCAATATTCTGCGAATGCCTTTTCGAACTCTGCGATAACTTTAGGGTTCGGGCCGAATCCTACTGACCAATCCATTGATTCACGGATAGACCTAACTGCGGCATCAATCTCGGACTCGGTATACCAGCCTCCCAGATTCGTTTCGCCCCACCATGGCACATCTTTTGGTTCAGGTTTGCCGCGGGAAAGGATGGTTTTTCTTTTTTCTTTATTTATCATCTTTCTATTCTCCTGAATAAATTAGTCTGTTCTAAAATGGTCCTTTAAACCTCTTTTCGTTACTATAAAAGTCTTCCTTAGATAAATCAGCGTGCTTAAGCTTTAATATTTTCTCTACCGCTATTACAATATTTGCCGCGTTTGGATAAAAATGATTCTCCAGGTGCCTGATAGTCGGGCATGGCGAGGAAGCAAAGCCTATCCTGCATACCGGGGCATTTAAGTGGCCAAAACAATTCTGTGAAACTCTGGCAGCTATTTCTGCGCTAACGCCGCAATTCAACCAATCATTGTCAGCTATAATGCAATAGCCTGTTTTCTTTACCGATTTAATAATAAGCTCATCATCTAAAGGTGCTATGGTCCGGGGGTCAACTATTTCTAAGCTTATTCCTCTTTTTTCTAAAATCTGCGCCGCTTTCAGTGCTTCTACATTCATCCAGGATATGGCCACAACAGTTAAATGCCTACCCTTACGTAAAATATTCGCCTTGCCCAAAGGTATAACGTAAGGCTTTTTTGGGACTTGACCTTCCTGCCAATACAACCATCTATGCTCAATAAATACGACCGGATTATTATCTCTTATTGCCGAAATTAACAAACCCTTAGCGTCGTACGGAGTAGTCGGCAGAACAACTTTTAATCCCGGAATATGGGAAAAAATAGAGTACAGGCTCTTGCTGTGCTGAAAGCCCTGGCCCCATCCTCTACCAATAACTGCCCGTATAACCATAGGCACTTTCAGAGCTCCTCCGCTAGCATAGCAATAACTACTGGCCATATTAGCAATCTGATTCATGGCAAGCAGCATAAAATCAACCCGAATGTGAACGTTGATAGGCCTCAGACCATTAATAGCCGCCCCTATCCCAAAGCCGGTCATGGTATCTTCGCAAAGAGGGGTATCAAAACATCTCTTCCGGCCGAATCTTTCCAACAACCCGGCTGTGCTTCCGAATATCCGCTTATGATCAGGAACGCCTACGCCATAAACAAAAACGCCGCTATCTCTCTCCATTTCCTGAAACATAGCCTCATTTAACGCCTGGCAATAGCTTATTTTTCTGATCATGCGAAAACGCCTCTATATAATTCCTTAATCTCGGCAAACGGCGCTGCCTTAGCCAATCTCAAGCTATTTTCAATCTGCTTTTCTACTCTCTTTTCTATTCCCAATACCTGCTTTTTGAATCCCCGCCTTAAGAGCTTGGCTCTTTGTAAACTTACCGGGTCATTTTTAAACCATTTCTCAAACTCACTCTTTGAGCGGTAGCCTGCGTCAAAATCTTCGTTAACTCCAACATGTTCTAAATATCTATAGTATTTTAAATACAAGACAGAAGGCATTTTAGTGTCCCTTATCAATTTAATTGCCCGGCGCGTCAATTTATAGATAATTTCGGCATCGGTGCTATCGCTTTTTAGCACATTACAATTAAACTTTGCGGCAATCTTAGCGATAGAGTTAAATCCCTGCCTTTCCCGAGCCGGAGTGTGTATTGCTAAATCATTATCTTCGCAAATAAATAAAACAGGCAGCTCCATGAGGCAGGCGACATTCAAGCTCTCCCAGAAGTTGCCTTCGCCAAGCGCCCCGTCTCCAAAGAATACTGCAACCAATTTTCCGTTTCTTTTTTGTTTATTGGCGAAGGCAGCTCCTATGGCAACAGGAATATTGCTTGCTACAATCGCCGAAGTTACCATAAATCCAAATTCCGAGGCAAACAGGTGCATAGATCCGCCCTTCCCCTTTAATAAGGCCGTGTCTTTCCCGTACATTTCAGCAAAGAAATCGTCCGTATCAAGCGTCTTGGCTAAGTATATAGCGTGAGAACGATAGGTGCCAAAAACTTGGTCTTCTTTCTTTAAGGCGTGGCAAACCCCTACTGCTATCGCCTCCTCCCCCATAGACATATGCATAGGAGTTTTCATTTCGTTTTCCGCGTAATGCTCACGGATACATTCTTCCGTCTTTCTAACAGTGTATAATTTTCGGTAAAGTTCCAGGTTCAGCATTATAATATCTTTAAAAATTCAAGCCCCGTTTACGTAGAATACCCTGGAGCGTAACGTAATTTTGGAAGATCCTGCTTTTGCTCATGCCCGCGCCCCAGGGGGTTAGCTGATCATAATCAAAAATAATATCGGGTAATTCATCCTCGCTAAACCTGCCGGCGGTAGCGGTGTATCTTCGCCAGTCAAATGTATTAATGGTAATACCAAACCGCTTGGGGTTTTTAAATAATTCTGATCCCGGAACCGGATAAAGATATGACAAAAGGACCGAAGTAGGCTCAGTTTCATCTATAAATGCCAAGGTGCGTTCAACAATATCATCCGGTTCCCCGGGAAGGCCGATAATCAGGTTAAAACGTACCCCGATACCGGTTTTCTTAAGCAGCCATATGTATTCCTTGGCTTCGTTAATATCAATGCGCTTATTGATTATTTTTAAGACATTTTGGCAAACGCTCTCAATTCCCAATGCTATATCCACGCAACCTGCTTCCTGCGCAAGCTTTACTACGTCGGCCCGGATACCATTCGCGCGAGATTGCCCACGCCATTTAATTCCGGTTTTAGCTATTGCCTCCAGATGCGCTATTGCCACCTTACGGTCTACGGGAATAGCGTTATCATCTTTAAACGCCAGGGCTTCAATTTTATATTCGCATTTAAGATATTCAATTTCTTCCGCCACCAGCTTAGGAGAACGAACCCTTACCGGACCCAAGTTTAAATCCCTGTTGGCGCAGAAATAACAGTCAAAAGGACAACCTCTGGAGAAAATAAAAGCCGTTCCGGGTAGATTTTGATATTTCCCGGGCAACAAACCGGTATCAACCACTGCCTTTCTGGGTAGATATTTTCTACTGGCATAGGAATATGCATCCAGATTTACGGGTTTGGCCTGTCTGTAGACCGCTTTAAGACAAGATAGAGAAACATCCTCTACGGCGTTGACAATAGATTCCTCCCCCTCCCCTAAAACTATTGAATCAAAAATCTTGGCAGATTCCTCCGGGAAAAGAGTGATATGCGGACCTCCGGCAATATGTTTTGCCTTTGGGTAGATCTGGCGAAGGCCCTGAACAATAGAAGAAATTTCGTAGAAATCCTGCGTGCCCACAGAATAAAAGAATATATCCTTCTCTGGAATATGGAACAAAAGATTGTCCTTACTAACCCCCCTCAGGTCAATCAGGGATAAACTGGTTTTACCGCCCAATCTATCTTCAAGAATCGTCAATAGATACAGCGCGACCAAAGGCTGGTTCCTGAAAGGTTGATAATAGTACCCACAAGTCGGAATAACAAATCCTGCTTCTAACATTTTATGGACTTCCTTCTCTGCGAAAATAATCTCTCCAATAATTCAGCGTATCTTCTAATGTCTTATCAAACTTGATTTCCGGTTTCCAGCCGGTAACTTTCACAAACTTATCAATGCAGGGAATTTGCAATGTTACATCCGACGGCCTTAAGCGGCAGGGGTCTATCTCAACAGCTATATTTTTATTATTAGAAAGTTTCAACAGTTTATTCAGCATCTCCCCTACGGTCATTGTCTCAACTCCGCCTATATTATATACCTCTCCCGGAGAGCATTTGTTTACCAGCAACCAATACGCCTTAACCGCATCCCTTACGTCCAGAAATGTCCGGATACTATCCAGGTTGCCAACTTTAACCACCGGAGGTGCAAGCCTGGCTTCAATCGTTGCAATTTGCTTCGCGAAGCTGGATTCCGCGAAGACTTCACCACGCCTGGGACCGGTATGAGTAAACATCCTTGTCCGTATTGTTTTAACCTTCCAGGATAGCCAATATTGATACGCCAGCATATCTTCGCCTACTTTGCTTACGGCATATGGAGAAGCAGGCCGCAACGGGTTATTTTCATTTATGGGCACTTCCCCTTCCTTTACCTGACCGTAGACTTCAGAAGAACTGCAAATATGTACAACAGGGTCATAGCCTGAATTAAGCTTTAAATCCCTGATTACCTCTAACAAATTAGCCGTTCCTATTACATTTGACTCCAGGGTAACTATCGGAGCGCGAAAGCTGAAATCAACATAGGATTGAGCGGCTAAATGAAAAACTACATCCGGTTTATTATCAGCTAAAACTGCCTTTAAGGACGGTAAATCCAGTAAATCCCCGTAACACAACTTAATTTTGTTAAAGATATGTTTGATATTATCTTTAGGAGAGCGCCAGCGCAATAACCCAAGAATTTCAATACCGGAAAAATCCGAGAGAATATAATCCGCCAGATGGCTGCCTACGAATCCCGTAATCCCGGTTATTAAGACTTTATTGATTTTCTTCATGTTTTATGCTCCTTGTCCCAATCGGCAGTACTAATAATAAATTCCTCCAGCGGCTCATTTCCTAAACCCCAATTCTCATCATTAAAGATATAAGACCGCTTTCCGGAAATTATCTCCCGGCACATTTTATAATATTCGGAAAAATCAAGAGTGGCCACCCCCCGTACGGTGCTTTTCATTTTATAACCGAACAGCATTAATAACCTTTGGTATAATCCGATTATTTTCCGGTTAAACCACTCCGGCAAAAGAGGAATAAATAACCGGTTTTCAAAAGGAAGGGCTTGCCTTTTGATCTTTTCAGCAAATTTATAGTCGTGATCAATATGAAAGACGCGAATCGGGCTATCCAAAATAATTTCCTGCGCGCCAGCCGCATAAGAGGCGTAAGAAATCAAACCGTCGCTGTATGATCCGGAAATATCAGTTTCAGGATAACCGCGCAATAAATGCCAGTAATATCTCGACATTAACTGGAAATCACCTGCCGCCATGGTATGCAAATTGGGTAAAACTGGCCCCTTAAGCCAATTACGCCACCGGGTAACCTTCGGCTGAGGCGTTTTACTATGGGTTATAATAATATTCTTACTGCAGTAATCTAACTGCGCACTGATTGTCTCCTGGTTAACCACGTTTCTTTCGACGTCGCAACGGTCGACGCGATACCTTTGGCCTTCCTCCAATTTCCTTGAAGCGATGTAAGATATTAATTCATCTGAATAAAGTAAATCAATAGGCCTAGGTAAAATAAACTGCCCCCTGGACCTCCTGATACCGCAATTGGTAGCGGCTACTATATTTATAGGTATCCTGTCAGAGCCTTTATATCTTTGGTGAATTGAATGTGACACAACTATAACACGAACAGAACAGTAACTTAACCCACAAGGCCATTTCAGGACATCCTTTAACAACGGCATTTCAGCCGGAGGATTCCAGTCCACCAGGATTAATTCTGATTCTAGGCGGTATTTTTCCAACTGTTCAAATAAACCACGAAGAGATAATTCCATGCGCCGCAGCAGGTCGCCGCCGTAATTATCATTTCGAGACGGAATCACGATACTTAGATAAGGGTTGCCTTCCTTAATCCTGGCAGTATCCATTACAGCGAACCCTTCCCCTGCTTTCTGATCATATATACATTTAGTTTTATCTGCCATCCTAACCACCTATATATCTTTACGTTTATACAGCTGTATTCCGTCATGAAGGTTAATCGGCGGGAAGCCTTCAACCTTACCGACAGAAATACGATATGTGTCTATTATCAAATTGAATTTAGGGGAAAGTAATTTCTTTAACGCGGCGTTTAATTTCCTGTCATGCACAGATATCAGCAAATAATCAATTAAATTGTTTTTAATACTCTTGGAGGCTCCTAATATAACTTTATATTCTGCTCCCTGAACATCCATCTGGATAAGGTCAACATGGTCGAATCCGTAGGACTCTATCAGGCGGTCCACGGTGTACATTGGCACCTTAATTCCTTTTCTTGCGATGAAGCCCCGAAGGCTTCTTATAGTTGAGATTAAATTAAAACTTAGCGAAGACTCTATAGCTTGCCCGTAACAGGAATTTGCTTCAGGATGTGCACAGAACTGACATCTGCCGTTCCTATCAGAAACTCCACCTTGTACAACCGTACCGCAGATTTTGTGAGTGTTAAAGTGTTCCTTGGCCCATTGATAATGGGCAGGCTCACCCTCGACTGCCAAACAACTATAACTTACCGGGATAATTGGAATAATCTTATGGTCTATAACCCCTGCCAGGCTCAAACACATCCTGCCCCACCCGGCCCCCAATTCAAACATATTTACATTTTTTCTTTGGATATCAGCCAAAACGCTTAAAAAACAATCCCGCTGGAATTCTGTTTCCGTCATCTGGCCTTCCGCCTTTGCGGCGCGGTCACGCTCTTTACAATCAGCCCTTCCCTCTTGAGAAACGCATTTTGTCATCCAATGGTATCCGAACCAAGCCTGTTCCCAGCCATCGCCCTGGGGAGGTTTAATTACCGGGACTTTAACATCAAAATGCCTAACGATCATAATTAGATACCTCAAAATGCTTATATTCTTTGCCCTTTCACATCAACCACTATCTGTTCAAACTCTTCCAATGATGCGGGGAAAATAATTTCTGTCTTGCTTTTTTCCATAATCATTTTTTTTAGCGAATTCTTTGCTTTTTCGTCATAGAAATTAATTAAATCTACAATAGAAACAACGAAGGAATTTCTTAGATTGGCGATAGAAAAAGAGAGCACGCTTATATACATCTTAACGCTATCATTATAAAGAAATTCTGCAGGTATAAAATCCGGCAAAATATCTCCGACCTTCACAAACGTTTTGTCTCCGGGATAACCGGGATGATATTTACGGGCTATCTTGTCCTGAGGAAAATATTTGGCCAAAATATTAAACATCTCGATTAGCTTAATTTTAAAATCATCTTTATCTACGGAAAGGTAATCTGCCTGAAGTAAACCATCATCAAAGTATATAACGCTATATTTACTAACATCAAATATATTAGAAAAGCTCGGCTCGGAATTCATCGCTATCTGATTTATTTCTCTAGCGTTAATAACTATTTTTACCTTTTTGCTTATAAACCTGTTAGACATAAATGGAAACCCTTTTATATACGGAGCTTTTGACGGATATTGGCCCATTACTGTTTCATAGCCATAGGTTAATTTCAACATTATTAACTTTGCCAAATCAAAAACGTTTATAGGGCTATATTGGCTCATATTAAACGGGTGGTGAGATATATATATCAACTCATTCTTCTTGCTTAGCTTCTGCAACAGATAACAATTGTGTCCGCTAAAACCCCTGCTATAAAAAATTACCTCGCATCCTTCTAAATTGGCAAAATATTTACCAAAAACTTCTTTCATGTACCGCTTTTCTCTAATTAAATCCAAAACAAATGGAAGTATTTTATTTACCCCATTGGCTTTAGCCCTTTCCAGCTGATATGTTTCAATGTAAATAAGATTAGCGGCATTAAGTAAACCCTTCGTTTTAATTAGTTGAAAAAACTTGAAGAGGTCATGATTACCCGAAATCACAATAGTTAACTGAGAATCCTGACTATTGTATAATGTAGCGCATAGGTCATATACGATTTGACCGTAGCTTGAAAAAAACATTATCTTCCTTTTCATATACTTACTTTTTCTTCTTGTTGCCCTTTTTTACTGCTCCTCTTAACGCTCTTATTCGTCTCCTTAATTTCAAAGGGACAAAAGGACGCAAAGTTGAAAGCAGGGTATCGTAAATTAAATGTATTGAAAAAGGAGTATAGGCGATATGAGTTGATGATTCATAACTGTCTTTCTTGGAGATCTTTATTTTTATTCTGGATGCGATATTTTTAATCTCCTTAGGGAACTTTAGTAAAGTCTCCTCGTGTATTGCGGTCCAGCGGTTCTTGTAGGCAACGCTTGTGGCTTTCTCAGAGATTATTTCGAATCTATCAGTCGATACGCCGCAAAAAAGATGTTCAGGCGCAACTGAAAAGTTTCCTAAATTTGACCAGTTAATGTCTTTTTTAGATAAGGCACCACTCTTGACAAACTCATTATAGAAAGGGCTGCCAGGCAAAGGGCGGAAATTTCCGATACCCTTCGTATTGATATTAAGGTTTTGCATGAAGGTAATAGTTTCGTTCATTTCTGTTTCGGTTTCACCAGGAATGCCGATCATAAAGGAAGCCGCCAAGTGTAAGCCTGCTTCTTTTACATAAGCGCACGCCCTCCTATTCATCTCAACCGTTGTTTTCTTATTTATTACTTTGAGCATCCTGTCAGATCCGCTCTCAACCCCTATCCCCACGCCAAAACACCCGGCGCTTTTCATCAGTTTTAACAAATCTGGCTCAACTTGATTAGCCCGCATAGAAACAATCCACCTCAGACCACTATGGGGCCAGAAAAGTTTTGAGCCGATAAACTTTTCGCATATCTTGTAAAGACGGTCTCTGATCGCGGCTATCGTATCATCACAGAACGCAATAACATTAATATCATATGCAGAAAAATACCTTACCATCTCAACTACATACTCCGGAGAATGATAGCGGAAAGGCTTAGACCAGTCGGCTGCGCAAAATTTACAGGAATAAGGGCAGCTCCTTGAAGTGAGCACTGAAACGGCCTTGTAACCCCAGCCGGTTGTTGTGTTAACGGTAAAAGCAGTATAAAAATCAACGTTCCCTAGCCTATAATCCGGAAAGGGGTACTTATCAATATTCATCTCCACAGGCCTAGGTTTGAATTTATCGCCGCCACCTCTGAGCAAAAGGCCGTCTATGTCGTTAATTTCTTTCCCTTCCATAATATCAAGGCAAACTTCTTCGCCCGGCCCAATGCATATAGCATCAATGTGTTGATTCTGCTGAAAGGTCAATGTCGGTTCCACCGAAGGGTGAGGACCACCGGCAATAATTGTAAGTCCGGGGAATTCCTTTTTAAGCCTCGATGCAATCTTTTCCGCTTCATTAAATAAAGCCGTTAATATATTTATCCCAACCATATCAGGCTTAAATTCATCTACGATCTGCAGAATTAGCGGGATATAGTCATTTGTTTTGTATTCCGCGATAAGATGGCGACAGTCTATAATCTTTACATTGTGGCCATTTGCATATAGATAACTGCCTATAGCCATCAACCCGATTGGAGGTATGCGCTGGATATCCCAGGAAGGCACCTTGAATAAACCAAAATCTAAACCATAGGGCGGAAGTATAAAAATTGCCTTATTTTTCATATGATATCATCTTGTTTTCCAACCTCTGCTATGTTACCATTCTTTAACATATAAATTCTATCAACATTACTCAACATTGAAGACCTATGAGAAATTACTATGACCGTCTTGCTGGAGGTAATTTTCTCAATTGCCTCCCGAAACTTCTTTTCAGATTCAGCGTCCAAAGCGCTCGTCGCTTCATCCAGTATAAAAATATCGGGGTCTTGCAATATGATACGGGCTAAAGCTAAGCGTTGTCTTTGCCCTCCGGAAAGTTTGACACCCCGGTCCCCAACGAGAGTATTGTAGCCATTAGGCATAGCCGTAACGAATTCATGGGCATAAGCGCCTCTGGCTGCGGCCTCAACTTCTTTAGAAGAAGCTTCCGGCGCCATCCATTTCAGGTTAGTTTCAATAGTATCGTGAAAAAGAAATACATCTTGTGAAATATAACCAATCAACCTTCGCCAGGATTCCAGGCTATATTCTCCAAGGGGAATACCATCGATCAAAATTTGTCCAACTATCGGCGAAAAAAGGCCAAGTAATAAATCAACAAGAGTAGTCTTACCAATACCGGATTCACCGATTATCGCTATTGATTCATTCTTCTTTATCTCCAAGTTAATATTTTTTAGGACCGAAACGCCATCCTTGTAGGCAAAACTCACATTGTCAAATACGATAGAATTATTAAAACCTTTTATTTGTTTGCCAGTTTTAGTCTCTGCCATATTCTCGGATGACTCGATAGCCTTATCTATCGCCTGCAAGGCCGGGATATTAAGAAGCGTCTGTTGATAAGACTGCTGGAAACTGGAAAAATAGGGCACCAGGCGCATAAATACAAAAGCAAAAAGCAGGATGGCTGCAAAATTTGCGTGTAAATAAGTAATCGCGAAAAAGACAATTAAAGAGAGAGTGGCTATAATTAAAGGCCGGTAAATGCCCTGGATCTGGCCTGAATTCATCCATGTAAGGTAAGAAAAATGGACCATACGCCTGGCAATGGCGTCCATATGATTCACCGCTAGATTTTCAGTGGCGGAAGATTTTAATAGCTTCGCGGCGGAAAGTTTATCAAAAGCATATGCTTGTAGGTCACTGTTAGCGCTTGAGATATTAATACCGTAAGAAAACGGCCGCTCCATGAATTTCTTTAATCCTAAACTAATAACTGAACATAATATTACTCCGCCCAGCGTTATAGGCCATGAAACTAGCAGCAATACGGCTATATAAAACACAGCGATAAGAAAAGCCGATAAAACTTCGCAGGCGCTCTGGAAAGCAAGGACAGCGCGCTGCCTCTCAGAGGACAAAACATTTACTAAATGGCCTGTGCGGTTATGGATAAAGAAACTCCAAGATGAAGACAGATAACTTTTAAATAGCTTATGAATGAGTGAGAATGCGTAGTTAGCAAGCAATTTTCCCTGAAAAGACAGCGATAACAAACGGAGCAATCCCTGGACAATAAAAGCAGCGTTTATCATTACGAGAACTGTCAGCAGCGATAACCCTATGTGAAAAAAGCCTAAAGCATTCTCTATAATTTCCCCTAAGTTGCCAAGCGTCCCCGGCAACACCCCGCCCTTTCCGATTACCACGCTCATCAGGGGCACCAATAAAACAACTATCACGCTTTCCATCAAGGCCACTGCGGTCATTAAGATGACAACAATTACCAGCTTTATTTTTTGTTCACGCAGGATGCGTAAAAGAAACCTTAGAAAAATCATTTAAGTTTTCTCCGGTTTTTTATGAATTCACTGTTTTTTTAATAGAACGGTAATATTGGGTTTTTATAAGTTGCGTTGGATCTAAACCCATACCTAACTCTTGATTAACTCGTTCCAGACCTGTCTTAATCAAAGATTCAAATTCGGAATTGCTCATTTTAGTCATATTAACCCTTAAGTCCTGCCGGTCGCCAATTTGCAAAAGATACTCTTCTTCGTTCTGAATAAACCCGTGCTCTACTGCATAGTCGTATACTTCAGATCCGGGTTGTGGAGTAAGATATCCTGATGAAGGGTAAAGCCTATTTTTAATACAGCAATCAAACGTCTTTCTGATGGTCGAGGGAGTTTCCATAGGATACCCAAATACTACAGTGGTCCAGACTACTAAACCAGCCTTATGGAATAATTCCGTTTGTTTAGTAAACTCCTCAACCGAAACATTTTTGTGCATTGCTTTTAATATCTCTTGGTTAGAAGATTCTAATGCGTAACCCATGCCTATACAACCGGCTTCCTTCATTTTATGCAAGATATCTAAATCGCTTTCCTCTTTAAATAAATTTCCCCGGCAACTACCAGCCCAATAGAATTTTAGTTTGTATTTCTGGATACTCGAAATTAAGTCCAATATCTGCTTTTTAGAAAAGAAGGTTAAATCATCCCAGAAATTAATATAGTTTAATGAATATTTTTCAATCAATTGCTCTATTTCCAATGCAATAGATTCGGTTGAACGATAACGATATGGCATTCCTCTAAAGTTGTGGTAGCAAAAAGTACATTGAGAAATACAGCCTCTTGCCGTATTAACCGGTAAAGCGCGTATCGACTCTCTTGGCATTGGCAGAGGATCGCTAATTGATAATACAGAATTTTTAATGTAAATTTCGATATCAAGTAGTGAAAAATTCAAAAAAGGCAACGAGGAAATATCTTTTATGTACTGACGTGGAGGATTCCTTATAATGTCCTCGTCTCTTTTAAAACAAATGCCCTGAACCGTCTCTAATGGTCGGGGCTCTTCTATCGCCTTCAACAGGTCTATAATAGTTGTATCCCCTTCACCCATTACAGCTATATCAACTTTAGTTTTTGTTAAAAGAGTGTCTACTATAGATGTCGCCACAGAATTGCCAACAATAATCTTTGCAACAGGATGTATTTCTTTGATTACCGCAGCTAAAGATTTTATTATCTTATAACCCGTAACTATACTGCCCATACAAACCACTTCGTATTCTTTCTTCCCAATAAGTTCTTTTATTTCTTGATCTGACAAACGATAAGCATCAATATCAATAAGATCAAAATCAAATCCATTATTTTTCATTGCCGTAATGATATAACCCAACCCAACTGGAAATAACTTTATCGGAGATTCCGGTCTAATTGAAACGTTTATAACTAAAATCTTCAAAGCGGCATCCTCCACTTAAGCCAAACGCTTAAAGCCTGTGTGAGCTATAGGACCATTTAGTTTTTTGTAAATAGTTTTATTCCCCAGGGCTTTCCGAATAATAATAAATACCTCGTCAACAGCTGCACTATACCGATTAATCAAAGCCGGCTTGTGCGCATAAGTAACAGAAAACACTTTATGCGAAAGAAAACCTCTATGTAACATCTCCTGACAAAACAACGTATGTATGGCTTGGCTATCTATACCATAGTCAAACGCAATAACGCTAAGTGGCGCAATACCGGATATCTTTATTTTAAGTCCTTGCCTTTGGGCAATCTCCTGCCAGACGGCTCTAACACGATTTCCGATATTACACAGATGTTCTGGCAAACAAACAGCCTGCATTTTTCTAATCGTGGCCAAAGCCGCAGAAGGGCCTATCCTTTCAGTCCAATAAGTACTGCTAATGAAGGTCGACTGCGCAGCCTGCATGACAGAACGTATACCAAGTATAGCCGCCATGGGGTAGCCGTTACTCATAGCTTTGGCAAACACCGCAATATCAGGATTGACATGGTAACGCAAATGAACCCCGCCAATATTCATACGCCAGCCACTTGTTACCTCATCAAATACTAGGACTGCTTTGGACTTGTACGCTGCTTCTCGGGCATGCTCGAGAAATCCGGGTTCTGGATCTTGTTGACGTACCGGCTCCATAACAATCGCAGCCAACTCTTGGCCATGACAACGGATAATCTCATCTAGGTCTTCCGGATGATTATACCTAAACGGAATAACGCTTCCCGTAAGCCCCCTGGGCACACCTGCCGGATTCAATCCTGGCAGTAGTTGACCGTCAAGATTTTTGTCATCCGCCAGATTCGCCGATAGATACCAATCGTGCCAACCGTGATATCCGCAAAAGGCAATCTTATCTCTTCCCGTAGCGGCCCGAGCTATCCTAATCGCAATTGACATTGCTTCTCCGCCGCAACGGGCAAAACGTACCATCTCCGGCCATTTATGCAATGAACATAGAAGCTCTGCGAGTTCTACCTCTTCAGGACAGTTTAAAGTACACATGTTACCATTATTAATTGCTTTACGAACAGCTACATTAACATCTGAATCCGCATAACCAAGAATACATGCGCTGACACCAGAAATGCCCACATCCCAAAAGACGTTCCCGTCAAGATCCCAAACCTTTACTCCCTTGCAACGTTTGTAATAAGCAGGCCACTGGTCAGGAAGAAACATCTCCGGCCTTTTAGAAAGAAGTTGCGTGCCTCCGGGGATAATCTTTTTCGCCTTATTATAGAGATTAACACCCTTAACACAAGACCTCATCGCAATCCTCACTTTTTATTTAGTATATTTTTTTACCCATAACGCAATGTTCGCCTAACTCAAGGATACCAAGAATCGCAGCATCATCTCTTAAGGTATTCGGATACGATTTGCCACCTTTAAGTTCTTTAAAAAAAGCCCTCAACTCTTCAACATACATATTCTCTGCAATATTCTTGTTATAACCGGCGACATGCTCGCTTCCGTAACTAAAAGCCTTCCACTTCTTTGTCGAAGTTTGATAAATCTTAACCTGCTTTTCTTCCCAATTCCAGCGGATCTGAGCCTTTTCTAGATTCAAGATAAAAGACCTGGTTGCAAACCTTGCCACAACATCTACCATAAAAATACCTAACCCGCTTTGAAACTTGATCGCAAAAACATAGGTATCATCTATATCAACACCTAGGTTAAGAGTCTTCCCCTTAAACGCAGATACCTCATTAGGCATACCAATAATATCCACGATCCAGGTAAGTTCAAACGGCACCATTTCCCTGGCCGCCGAAGTTTTACGCTTGGAAACGTAAAACTTCTTAATATCCTCCCATGGATGCCAATCCGGAAGATACTGCCCCATATGGTAAGAAAAGTTACACACCTTTCCATATCTATTGCTATTGACGATTTTCTTAATGATCTTGACAGCAGGATGAAAACGCATGGTAGCAGAAGGAACAATACGTACTTTTTTCTGCGAAGCTTCACGATCAATACCTAATAATCCATCTCGGATAACACTGGCTTCTACAAAAGCAGGTTTGCGGTATTTCAAAGCAAGCTTCATATATTTATTATGCTGGTCCGGCGGAGTCGATATGATATAGACATCCCTATCTTTAAGAAGGCTGCCTGTAAGAACCCCTGAAGTCTTCACCCCGTATTTTTCAAACGCCTCTAACCTTCTATCTTTCCGAAGATCAAACCCAATAACATCCCTGATGCCAAGGGCCATCAAATTACGAATACGGCGCTTGCCCATTGAACCTAGCCCAATTTGCAATACCCTCATCTTAATCTCTCCTTATTTTTTACGCTTAGAATCGATTCAATGCAGACAAAGTCAACTAAATCATCGATCTCGTAGTTTTGCCAACGCTCAATCTCATAAGCAATTGTACGCTTCTGGTAAAACGTTCTTGTCTCCAATAATCTATCCAGCTTCGCCACGTAAATAACGCCATATGGAAAAAATGCCTTATCAAGATCCTGGCGCCGTACAATATTTCTTTTAGTCAAAACATACGGCACAACAAATCCTTTTTTAATCTTTTTCACAATACAAGGATGCTCCATATGGATTTCTCCTACGCTAACAAGGGCATCGGCTATTTTTTCATTATCAATCAGTTTCTTAACCGCCCGATCCAAATCACCGTCTTTGCGCAAAGGAGAGGTCGGCTCAATAAGAGCTAAATAATCATATATTTGACCTTCTTTTTTCAAAAAATCGACTGCGTGGATAATCGCGTCGATTGTCTGAGATTTATCCGTTGCCAAAGCTTTAGGCCTTAAAAAAGGCACATCTCCTCTGAAAGATTTTGCAACTGAGCATATCTCTTGATCATCTGTACTGATAATAACTCTATCGAAATACCTGCTCTTATTAGCCTGCTCGATTGTCCAAGAAAGAAGCGGCTTCCCTAAAAGGGAACGTATATTCTTGCGTGGCAATCCTTTTGAACCGCCGCGAGCCGGGATAAAACCAAGTATCTTCCTATTCTTATACATCGTTATTTTTTGTGTCTAGAGAAACTTGTGCTTTCGTATGCTCCCTTAAACCCGCTTAAAACATATGCCTTTCTTATTGCTTTATAAAAAGGAGCTGGTACAATAAAAACTCCATTATAATTATTTAGATTAAGTACTGACATCGGATAGACTTGTTTTCTAAAAAATACTTTCCCGTGTTTGGTATTATCATTATCTACTAAGGTAAAGTCGAAATTACCTCTCAACCACCCTAAGATATTATTAAGAGAGCTGCTTACGCCGTGAATTATTATATTCTTTTCCCGAATAAACTTCTGTATTTTATTTAAAACTTTTTCTAACTTGACCATGTAAGCTTTATAGTAAATAACTTTAGGGGCACAGTCTAATACTTCGTTTATTCTTGCCTTTACTCTAAAAACATCTTTAGTCATAACTAAGGATTTAACAGTGAAACCGTTTTTTGCCAGCAGATAGCGGATGGTTGACCCGGTAAAATAATGGGTATGCTGGTGTAAAAATAATGCCGGATCACCTTCATTTAACTGCCTTTCGGCATTAGGGACCAAAAAAAACAATTCTCCTTTCGCTTCTAAATTATCCCTGCAAAATTTAATAACTGCATTAATATTTATTATGTGTTCAAAGACATTGTTGGCAAAAATTAAGTCATACTTATGAGATAACATTGTTTGCGGACATGCGAAAGCCTTAAGGTATTGGATTCCTCCAATCTTTTGAGTCTTTTCTATAGAAGGATCAATACCTACCAAGTCGGTAAAACCTTTATTTTTTAAACAACGTAGAATATAACCGTCTGCGCAGCCGATTTCAACCGCAGACTTGTAATTTTTAAGATCCCAAGAATCGAATAAACTCTTGGCTCTTTCTTTTCCCCAATTACCTTTTCCCAGTGGCGTAGAAGCCTGGGCACGTTTAGACAAATACATTTTATTTAACATACTATTCAAACGGTTACTAACCGGCTGATATACATGCCCGCAGTCTATACACTGTTTAATCACGCACTTGTATTTTATCTTTTTCTCGGTTGAATCATCTCCGATATTAGTCCACATAATAATGCTATCCTTATTTAGTATCTCAACTGCTCTGATGCTACCGCATAAATAACAAACAGTATGGGATTTGTTTTTTTCTTCCCTATTTCTATTATTTGATTTTTTATGCATATGCCAATATTTTCCTCAACTTAGAGGTATCCAAGAAAAACTTTGCCTTAGAACCACTGGCCATCTTAATGATTTTTGACTCTTTTTTACCATATTTTTTAATAAGCCGTTCAGCCAGTTTTAAATAAGAGAGATTTTCTTCACCTACATTATAAACACCGGTATAATCTTTTTCTATAAATACGCTGATAATCTTATTGAGTTTATCGATATTTATAAAGTTAGATAATCTTTTACCATTTCCGAATACGGTTATAGTATTTTTCTCTCTGAGTTCTTTAAGCATAATTGAAATAAGCCTGTCTTCCCTCATCCCTTCGCCATACACCTGAGCTAAACGTAAATGGCTGATAACGATCGGTTCGTTTTTTAAGTATGAGTTGAATATCTGCTCGCTGCAAAATTTCGATATGCCATAACTACTTTCCGTGTTAAAAGATGGGTCAATTTCCGACGTTTCTTTATATATTCCCTCCTTATTCGGGTAAACCGCAATTGATGAGATATTGATCACTTTTCTCGGCTTGAATAATTTTATTGAATCTGCCAGATTCTCAGTAATTTTGATGTTATCGTATAATATACTCATATCATTCGCAGTAGACAATCTTGCTGCAAGGTGTATAACTGCATCGATATTTTTAAAATTCCTGAAAGCATCTTTTACTCTGTTGCTTTCTCTTAAGTCAATCTGTTTAGAACCTATGCCGATAACTGAATGTTCATGCTTTAAATAACTGCATAAATGCTTCCCGATAAATCCGCCTGATCCAGTAACAATTATATTCATCTATTTACCGTCAATAAACATCTCTTCATAATACCGTTTAACCATGCCTTCTTTAAGAACCGGTTCGGGAAGTTTCATTCCAAGCAGATAAGCTATTATATATTCAACCTCATTAAAACCAAAAAGTGCCCTCATATAAGTTGTCCCCGAATGCCTCATGTTTATTTCGAAAATCTTAGGCGTACCGCAATCGTCAAGTCGTAATTGGAAATTACAGGCACCTAATGGCTTGAGCTTTCTTGTAACGTCACTGATATAATCATAAATTACTGCTGGAGCATTTTTACTGTAATATGCCGATTGTGTATTGCCGTCTACTAAAACTCTTCTTAAAACTATAGCGTGTTTAATTTCACTATCCAGATACAACGTACCGCATGTGTATTCAACATTTTCGTTACCTATAAACTCCTGAATAATTGGGTCTTCAATTCTTGGTAAATAATAGGCGAGTTCATTCTCGTCTATAACCACAAATAAACCCCTACTGCGACTCCCTTTCCTAGGCTTCACAATACAAGGAAATTTTATTTTTTTTTGCCATACTTCTTGCGGTAATATCGTTTCAGGATAATATAGATTATTATTTTTTAAAAACTCATACGTTAAATACTTATCATTGGCTATTTCTATCGCTTCTGGGCTGCTTATTATTACTTTGCATCCGGTAAGCGATTCGATAAACTCCCTATGTTTAGCAAATAACTTCAATTCAAAATGAACACCAACGAAAAGGATACTTATCTGCTCTAATTTTATAGCATCTGTGACTGCTTTTAACCATTCCTCTTCAGTAATATTTTTCTTCAGGATATCGGGTAGTAAATAATTTCTCTCTACCCAAAATGAGCCTGGAGTATGATTGAAATAATCAAAACCTATTATAAATATTTTCTTACTTATACTAGAAATACGAATAGTTTTGACTATCCCTTGCCCGATTAATGAACCTGTGCCGGTAACTCCGATTTTAATCTTTCCCACTTATGATCCTTTTCTTAAACACATCTACAAAACTACCGACCTCTTCGGCGCTATGCGCATCCGAACCAAAAGAAACAAGAGGATTATATTTTTTTAATAATACTATTAAAGTATCTAAGACAGGCATGTGATATTTACCAGATAGTTCAAATGCGACCCCTTCTCTTTTACAAGACAAAATTAACTCTACAAAGAAATTTGAAGGAAATTCATTATATGTGCACAATGACATACCGCCTGGATGACCCAAAATATTAAAAGAACCTTTTTTTATTGCAGCAATAGCAAGTTCTAATTCAATTTCTTGACAAATTTTCTTCGCAAACTGCGCTGGGTCATAAAACCTTCTACCGATAGGGAACCTGTGAACACTAACAATTTTTATCTTTGCTTTCTTAAGAAAACTTCTCCGGATATCGATATTTCCCAGAAAATCAATTACCTTGGTTTCGAAGCCCACCAAAATATTAAATTTAGAAATCTTACTAATCATCCGTAGTCTGCGGCAATATGCCGAAAAATATTTTGAGTCTGACCTTATATGATCAGTAATAGCTATTTGCGTCAATCCTATTTCTTTAGATTTTTTCACTATCTGCAATATCGTGCTTTTCCCATCTGTCAACTTTGAATGAATATGTTTATCCGTATAAATG